>OCZT010006692.1_pt1 | contig 11401 bp, 13 predicted proteins | sample 1539031 | NCBI WGS metagenome assembly OCZT01 (sample SAMEA3539308, study PRJEB22396) | soil metagenome | biome: tundra; feature: field; material: soil | place: USA | collected 2010-05 | depth 0.15 m
CTGGTGGCTCCGGAGTCGCGGCTCTACAGCGAGGAAACCGCACGCGAAATCGAGCATGCTGTGCGCGGACTCGTGCAGCACGCGCTCGACCGCGCGGTGGCGATTCTCGTGCTGAATCGCGGTGCGCTCGACGAGGGTGCGCGCGCCCTGCAGGAGCGGGAGACGCTGACGCGCGAGCAGCTTCCGGCGGTATTACCGACGCCGATGGAGCCGGCCCGGCGAGCTACGCAAACTCCGGTTCCAGCTGTCGCCCTCGATCGCGCTCCCGTTCACGCACTTCCGTGAGCGCCGTTCGGGTACCCGCCATACCGGAGCAAATGGTGCACCGAACACGTGCGATGCCCGACGTCCACGTCCGGGATTCGACCGATGCGCGCCGGGCGTTCGAGGGGCATGCTTGGGTGATGGCCGGAAGTTCGCGTTACCGGTCGTCATCTCCCCAATGGAGAATCACATGCGCTCCAAACTCTGGCTTGCTGCCGCCGCCGTTGCTCTCGCATCGTGCGGTCCTGCGGTCCGGGTGAGCACCACCGTCGCGCCCAAGGTCCGCTTTGAGGGCCTCGGGCGATTTCGCGTGCTGACCCCACCGACTCGCCGCGACGGGCAGCGACGTCCGAACGACCCGATGCTCGTCAACTCGATCACCAATGAGGCGCTGCGTTCGACCATCGTGGATGCCTTCATGTCGCGGGGCTACGCGCTCGACCCCGGGAATCCGGACTTCAATGTGGCCTACTATGCGAGCGCCAGGGAACGGCTCGACGTCATGATGTTCGATTACGGCTACCCGACGCGCTGGGGCGGCTGGTATCCGCGTCCCGGGTATGCGGTGGAACCGTTCACGGAAGGCACCGTCATCATCGACGTGATTGACTCGAAGAACAACGAGCTCCTCTGGCGTGGACGCGGCGTCTCGACGGTTTCCGATGATCCGGGGGAGTTCCAGAAGAATCTTCGCGAGGCGGTGACCGCGATCGTCAGGAAGTTCCCGAAGAGCTCCGCACCACATATCGCGGCGGCGCGCTGACGGGTCTGCATACGCGCGCGACGCCTTGGCCACGCATAAGGAGAACACGATGACTGCACGCGATCTCATGACACCCAATCCGGCCGTCATCACGGCCGACGACGCGATCCCCAAGGCGGCAGAGATGATGAAGACGCTCGGCGTCGGCGTGCTGCCCGTCGTGGATGACCTGCAACATCGTCGCCTCCTCGGCGTTCTCACCGACCGCGACATCGTCGTGCGGTACGTTGCGATCGGCCATCTCGCGGGTTCGCGGGTGAGCGATCACATGACGCGCGACCCGCTCGTGACAGTCGGCTCGGACACCTCACTCAGCGAAATCGCCGAGAAGATGGAGCAACACCAAGTGAGGCGGCTGCCGGTCGTGAGCGACGACGGAGCCGTCGTCGGCATCGTGACGCAGGCAGACCTCGCCATCTCGATCGGGCCGAACGATCCGCAGCTGATCGAACAGATTCTGGAGCGCGTCTCGCGTCCTGGAGCGCTCGTCTACTGACCGGGAGGTGCGGGCCTTGGTCCGCACATCTCTCTCATTTCATCAGGTCTTCGCCGGGCCGGCTGGCTTCGTCGACCAGCCGAAGACGCTATAGAGCGGACAGTACCCGAAAGCCGCCGTTGCCAGCGGAATCAATCCAAGCCAGCCCCAGTTCGTCATCGGCCCGATGAAGACGATCGACACGAGTCCGATCCCGAGAAGAACGCGGATCCCGCGGTCCACGCCACCCATGTTCTGCGGCATGTTCGCCTCGCGAAGGAAGTTGTTCGCGCGTCGAGTTGGCGCGCTTGAGGAACATGCGCGCGGGATGCAATGGCTGTCAGTCGGGAGGCCGCCGCGCTGACGTAGGGGGAATGCCGTGAAGTCGCAGGTCGCCCAGCCGTGTCCCTCAGCGCGTTCCTACGGCTTCGCCGATATGATCATGATCTCCTTCAGCAGCTCCGACTGAATCGGGAGCTCACCGCTCCCAGCCGGAAAGTTGTTGAAGCGCAGCATGTAGGCGAGAATGTCGGCGATCTGCTGCTTGCTCAACGATCCCGGGTCGTCGGACGGCATCGACGAGTTGATCCGCTCGAACAGCGCGCCGAGCGACATCTTGTTCCAGCCCCCGAGGAACGAGCCGCCTGTGAGTGCCGGTGCATCGTCCAAGCCCGTCAACGCGTCCTGATGACACTTCGTGCACGACTGGCCGTAGAGCGTCTGGCCGCGCGTCGCCTGCGCGTCACTGTAGACGCTGTCCCACACGGTGCGCGGCGCGTATGCGGGCCGGATCTCCGACAACGGGTGCCGCGGCGCGCTCGGCTCCGCCGCGCGAAGTGAGAGGTGTGACGCGACGCTCATCGCCATCACGCTCGCCGTCACCACGGCAATCCCGATCTTCATGTCATCTCGGCCATGGCGAGCAGGCACGTCGGTGCCGGGATGAATCGGAAATGTCTATCGGAGCGCATCATTCCCTGGGGTTCTCCTGTTTCTGCTATACACCGCTGGCAAGGTATTTCCGGATCGCGCCGACGGTGCGGTCCATCTCATCCATCGTGTTGTAGAAGTGCGGCGAGAGACGGAGGCCGGGCCGGTCGGCGCCGGGGCGCGTCGTAACGACGAGGCGCTCCTTCTCGCTGAGCGCGGCGCCCAACTTGCGGGGGTCGAGCGTGCCGGGACGGAAGATGACGATCGCCGCGTGGCGCGCGGGATCGGGGTGCGTCCACATCTGTACGCCGTCAAGTCGCTTGAGCCCCTCCATCAGCGCCCGCGCGAGGTCGCGCGCGCGGCGCTCGATCACGGCGCGGCCGATCGAGCCCTGGAACTTCAGCGCCTCGGCGACCGCGGCGAGCTTCGCATCATCGCGCTGGCCGTTTCCTTCGAGCTTCTGCGAGATGCCGACGGCGCCCGCATAGAGACTGATGACGCTGGGCCAGATGCGGTCGTGCACGTCCTTGTTCACGTAGAGGAGCCCCGTCTCCTTCGGGCCGCAGGGCCACTTGTGGAACGAGCCCGTGTAGAAGTCGGGGCGCATCGAGCTCAGGTCGACGTCGAGCACGCCGAACGACTGCGCGCCGTCCACGAGCGAGAGCACGCCCTTCGCGCGCGCGGCGTGGCAGAGCTCGGTGACGGGGAACAGGTCGCCCGAGTTGCTGCTCACGTGCGTGAGCGCCATTACCCTGGTGCGCGACGTGAAGGCCTTCGTGAAGGCGTCGACGTAGTACTCGGTGCCGGGGTGCGGATTCACCTGCGGCACGGAAACGACGGCGAACCCGAAGCGCTTGGCCTTGTCGGTCCATGCCCTGAGGTTGCTCGGATGGTTGTCACCGAAGACGACGACTTCGTCGCCGGCGCCGAGCTGGATGCCGCTCGAGACGTAGTTGTTGCCTTCGCTGGTGTTTCGCGTGATGACGATCTCTTCGGGCGACACCCTGAGCGCTTCGGCGAGCAGCTTTCGCGCCTCTTCGCGGCCGTGCGTGAGGGTAGTGCGCACGCCAGGTGTGGGACTCGCTTCGTATTCGCGCGTGCTGCGCTCGACGGCCTCGACGACGGGGAGCGAAGCGGGGCAGAGGTTCGCGGCGTTGATGAATCCGAAATCGGGCGGGACGAGGAACCGGGAGCGGACTTCGCGCCAGAACTTCTCGTCGGGCTCGGCTGGAGTGCGCGGGAGGGGCGCGTCGGTGAGGCCGAGGTCGGCGAGCGAGAAGCCGCTCTTTGCGTTCTGCGCGAACGCGCCGGCCGGAAAAAGGGCCGCGGAGCCCGAAAGCGTGAGGAGCCGCGCGAAGTCGCGGCGAGACAGTTTCTCTTTCGCTGACATTGGTCCTCCTGACGAAGGCTCTAACGTACGCGTGAAAAGAAGACGGCGCGAGCAGTCGACAGGCCGTGTGGAGACCTAAGGCGGAACCACGGATGAACGCGGAGGACTGCCGGATGTTTACCACAGAAAAACTTCGCGACAATCCGGCAGTTATCTGGGTGATCCGTGGTTCTGCTGTGTCACCTCACGCTTCTCCTGCGTACAAGCCGATGCGCACAGGCTGTTGCGGGGCTGCCACTTCATCGATGACGAGGCGCACACGCCGGACCTTCACCGGCGCGAAGCGGTCGAGCTTGCGATATCCGATCGTCGTGCCGCGCGCGAGCGTCTGCCACGCGCCGGCATCCGCGCCTTCGAGGGTGTAGCGCGCAACCACCTGCCCGCGCGAAATATCCTCGCGAAGATCCGCGATGCCGACCGCGACCAATCGGCCGACGTCGATCTCGACGATCGCGCTGCCGGCTCCAGTGGAATGGCGCTCGACCGGGCGATTCGCGGCTAGGTCTTCGTGAAAGAGTGTTTCGAGCCGCTCGCGCATTCCGGCGAGGCGCGAGACGTCGGTGTCGTGCAGCAGGCCGTCGGTCGTGGGCGGAACGTTGAGCAGGAGCTTCGAGTTGCGGCCGACGGAGGTGAAGTAGAGGTCCACCAGCTGCTCGACAGCCCTGACCTGTGCGTCCTGCGCCGGATGGTAGAACCAGCCCGGCCGGATCGAGACGTCGGTCTCGCCTGGTCGCCAGGTCGAGCCCGCGAGATCGCCCTCCTGGAGCATTCGCATCACGGCGTCACCGCTCGCGCCGGGGTATGGCACGACGGCGGGGTCCACGGTGGACCAGTTCGTATCGCCGGCCACGCCGCGCTCGTTGCCGATCCAGCGCACGTCCGGCCCCGCATCGGAGAACATGACGGCGCCGGGCTGCAGCCGCCGCACGAGGCCCCACACGCGGAGCCAGTCGTAGACCTGCTTCCTTCCGTTCGGGCCCTCGCCGTTCGCGCCGTCGAACCAGACTTCATTGATGGATCCGTAGCGCGTGAGCAGTTCGGTGAGCTGGTCGCAATAGAGATTGTTGTAGCGTGGCGAGTCACCGTACGACGGGTCGTGGCGATCCCAGGGCGAGAGATAGAGCCCTGCCTTCAGGCCCTCCGCGCGGCACGCATCCACGAACTCGCGCACGACGTCGCCTTCACCGCCGTGCCACGCACTGCGCGCGACCGAGTGACCGGTGGTCCTGCTCGGCCAGAGGCAGAATCCGTCGTGATGCTTCGCGGTGAGGATCATCGCGCGGAAGCCGCCGGCGCGCGCGGCGCGGGCCCACTGCCTTGCGTCGAGACGGGCGGGAGCGAAGATCCTCTCGTCTTCGTGTCCGTCGCCCCACTCGCGATCGGTGAATGTGTTGACGCCGAAATGGATGAAGAGCGCACGCTCGTCGCGCTGCCATTCGAGCTGGGCGCTCGAGGGAACGGGACGGGTTGGCTGAACCGGAGCGAAGTGAGTTCGCGATGCCGGCAGCGTCAGCGGCCAGGGGAATCGGCCTGCCGCCAATGCGGCGGTGCTCGCGGTGATGAAGTCGCGGCGCGTCGGGCTCATCGGACGGTGAGGTCTCCCCGAAGCCGGATGTCCTTCGACGAACCGCCGATGAGCACGCGGAAGAGTCCCGGCTCCACGACCCAAGGCAGGTTTCGATCCAGCATCTGCAGCTGATCCCGTGCGAGCGTGAACGATACCACTCGTTCCTCGCCGGGTTCGAGGTGCACACGCTGAAATCCCTTGAGCTCGATCACGGGGCGCGCGACCGACGCGAGCACGTCGCGCACGCGGTCGCCGATTGCGACGTGGGGATCCCGATAGGGGAGCTGCTGCGCCGGCTGCGCCGAAGAAAGTCGCGGCGCGGACGACAGGCTCAGCGCAACGAGGATGACGCGCAGCCGTGGCCCGCGCATATTCATCGCCGCACCAGGCACCGGCCACCGTTCGACAAGAGGACCGACTCCATGGGCAAGAGGGACCCTCGATGCGACGCGTACATCGCCAAGTCCGCGGACTTGGCGAAGCCGATCCTCGACCACCTCCGAAAGATAGTCCACAAGGGCTGTGCCGAGGTGGTGGAAGAAATGAAGTGGAGCATGCCGCACTTCAGCTACAAGGGAATGTTTTGCGGGATGGCCGTCACATGGATGGCCGAAGGGAAGGGCAGGAACTGGAACTACGAGGCGTAATGGGCCTCGCCGCGCGCGCCCTGCTGGCTCTCGTTTTCGGACTCGCCCTTGGCGTCGCGGGGGCCGCCGCGCACGTCGCCGCGATCAGCGCCGCGGTGCCCGCGATCGAAGTGGTGGGAACCCTCTGGATCAATGCGATCCGGATGACGGTGATCCCGCTCGTCGTGGCGCTGACGATCGGGTCGGTCGCTTCGGCGTCCGGCACGGCGCGCGTCGGCCGGATCGGCGCGCTCGCGGTGCCCGTGTTCCTCGTCTTCCTCGTCGCGGGTGGCGTGTTGGCGATGGTGGTCGCTCCGCTCGCGCTCAACGGGCTCGTGATCCCCGCGGACGTGGCGGCAAGCCTGCGTGCCGGGGCGGGCGCGGCAACGGGCACGGGGAGCGGCGCGGCGGCGCAGATGCCCTCGCTCGTACAGCGCATCATCGACATCGTGCCGGTGAATCCGGTGAGGGCCGCGGCGGACGGCGCGCTGCTCCCGGTGGTCGTGTACTCGCTCGCTCTGGGTCTCGCCCTCAGGCAGCTCGCCCGAGAGAAGTGCGAGCCCGTGGTCAAGATCGTTCGCGCGATCTCGGACGCGATGCTCGTGTTGGTCGGATGGATCCTCGCGGTAGCGCCGGCGGGCGTGTTCGCACTGGCGTTCGTGCTGGGCGCCCGCATGGGCGTGTCGTCTGCGGGAGCGCTCCTCCGCTACATGGTCACTCTGTCACTTGTGCTGTTCGTCTTCACGATTGCGCTCTATCCGGTGGCGGCGCTGGCGGCGCGTGTTTCGCTGCGCACGTTCGCGGCGGCGGCCGCACCGGCGCAGGCGGTGGCGTTCAGCGCGCGGTCGTCACTCGCGGCGCTTCCGGCGATGATCGCGGGCGCGCGCGACGTGCTCAAGCTTCCACCCACGATTACCGGCTTCGCACTTCCGCTCGCCGTCTCGGTGTGCCGCGTCAATGTGCCGATGGCGTGGGTGGTTGGTTTCGTTTTCCTCGGCAAGCTGTATGGAATTCCGGTAGGCGGTGCGCAGCTCGCCGTGCTCGTCGTGACGTCCACGCTGATCAGCTTCAGCGTGCCGGGGATCCCGTCCGCGAGCCTCTTTCTCCTCGCGCCGGTGCTCGTCGGCAACGGCCTGCCCGCGGAGGGCGTGGGGATCCTCATCGCCGTGGACGCGATCCCGGACATGTTCAAGACGCTCGCGAACGTCACGACGCACCTGGTGTCGGTGACGGTGCTCGCGCGGTTCGACGAGCGGTCTGCGTAATCAGCCGGCGCGCAGCGCCTCCATGAAGCGCGTCGCGCGCTCCGGCGTCGGCCCCGGCGACCTGGGCCCCGTTGCACCGGCCACCGGCGCGACGTCGAGCACGATCAACACGGGGCCGCTCGCACCGAGCGCGCCGCGAACGTCCATGCGCCAGCGCTCCAGATCGTCGTAACGGAACACCGAGGTGAACCCGCACGCGCGCGCGATCGCGGCGAAGTCCACGCCGCGACCGTCGGCGCGCCCGAGCGCGCTTCCGGGCGTCGGCTGCGCGCCGGTCACCTCGTAGATACCGTTGTCGAACACGAGGAGCACGAGATTCTTCGGCGACTCGGCGCTGATGGTCGCGAGCGCGCCGAGGCTCATCAGCATCGAGCCGTCGCCGTTGCAGGCGATGACGCGGCGATTTGGCTGTGCGAGCGCCACACCCAGGGCCAGCGACGGCGCCTGGCCCATGCTCGAGGGGACGAACACGAAGTCGAGCGGATCGAGCGGGCCCATCGCCATCCATTCGCGAGCGGTGCCCATCGACGTGATGACGACGTCATTTTTCGCGCGGACGCCGTGCAACGCCAGGAGCGCGCCGCGAAGATCCATCGCGCCGCTCACGCCTTCCCCTCCGCGACCACGACCGCGCCGGGCTTCTGCGCGGCGCGACACGCTGTGTAATGCTCGCGAATCACGCCGATCTGCTCCGGCTTGGTGATCAGCTTCCAGTCGATCTTCCACGCGTCGAGCACGGGTTCGGTGAACGCGAGGCAGGTGTCGCCGGGGAGCGTGTCCTGGTTGAGGTAGCTCCGGTACCCGATCACGCTGAAGATCGGGAGCTTCCAGTCGTGGACGATGTTGCGGAGCGAGTCGCCCGATTCGAACAGCCCGGTGCACTGGATCAGGACGAGCGGTCTCGCGCCGCCCAGGTGGAGGCCGCCGGCCACGGCCCACGCCTCGCCCTCTCGACACACGCGCACGAGCCGGATGCCGGTGCGCGCGATCGGGTCGCCCCACTTGCCGATGGTGCTGTCGGGCACGGTCACCACGTGCGTGACGCCGAGTTCCGAGAACAACGACGCGACCTGCTCGCCGGTCAGCATTGAGACCGCACCTCCTGGTTGACGAAATGTACCGGCGGCCGCGATGGTTCCGGAACCTCGCTCGAGCATTGCCGTTCGCGCGCTCGAATGCTATTACCATCCTCCACCGCGAACGCGAGCGCCGATGATCCACCGCAGTCGCTTTCCCGACATCGCGATTCCCGACGTGACGCTTCCGGAGTACGTCTTCGAGCACGCGGACGAATGGGGCGACCTTCCGGCGCTGATCGATGGACCGAGCGGCCGGACGCTGACGTACAGGGACTTGCGCGCACTCATCGGCCGGGTGGCGGCAGGGCTGGCCGCGCGCGGATTCCGGAAGGGCGACACGCTTTGCATCTACAGTCCGAACCTCCCCGAGTACGCGGCGGTGTTCTTCGGCGTGGCGTCCATCGGCGGCATCAATACGACGGCCAACCCGATGTACGGCGCGGAGGAACTCGGCCGGCAGCTGCGCGATTCGGGCGCGAGGATCGTCGTCACCATCCCGATGCTCGCGGAACGTGCGTGCGCCGCCGCGGCCGCCTCGGGCGGCGCGGAGGTGGTGGTGTTCGGCGAGGCGCCGGGTTGCACGTCGTTCTCGGCGCTGGTCGCGACGGCCACCGAGCCGCCGCGGCCGGTCATCGTGCCGTCGCGCGACATCGTCGCGCTGCCGTGTTCGAGCGGAACGACCGGGCTGCCGAAAGGCGTGATGCTCTCGCACCGCAATCTCGTCGCAAACCTCGCGCAGTGCGCGGAGATAGAGAAGTCGGTTTCCGGCGAGCACACGATCGGTTTACTGCCGTTCTTCCACATCTACGGGATGACGGTGATTCTCTGCATGCTGCTGAGGAGCGGTGCGTGCGTGGTGACGATGCCGCAGTTCGACCTCGAGCAGTACCTGCGGCTGTCGCAGCAGTATCGTGTCCGGCGCGCGTTTCTCGTGCCGCCGGTCGCGCTCGCGCTGGCCAAGCATCCGATCGTGGACCAGTTCGACCTCTCGACCCTGAAGGTGATCACGTCGGGCGCGGCGCCACTGGGACCGGAACTCGAGGAGGCGTGCGGGACACGGCTCGGCTGCCTGGTGAAGCAGGGTTACGGGATGACCGAGGCGAGCCCGGTGACGCACTTCACGCCCGACGATCCCGCGCTCGTCCGGCACGGCTCGTGCGGGATGCTCATTCCCAATACCGAGTGTCGCATCGTGCATCTCGAGACGAAGCGGGACGTGGAGACCGGCGAGCACGGCGAGCTCCTGATTCGCGGCCCGCAGATCATGCTGGGCTATCTCAACAACGCCGAGGCAACCGCAGAGGCGATCGACGAAGACGGGTGGCTGCACACGGGCGATGTCGGATACGCGGACGCTGACGGTTATTTTTTCATCGTGGACCGCCTGAAGGAGTTCATCAAGTACAAGGGATACCAGGTGGCACCCGCCGAGCTGGAAGCGGTGCTCCTCACGCATCCCGCGGTCGCGGATGCGGCGGTGATTCCCGTGAAAGATGAGGACGCGGGCGAGATCCCGAAGGCGTTCATCGTCGCGAGGAGCGACGTGAGCGCGGAGGAGCTGATGGAGTTCGTGGCGGGGATGGTCGCCGCGTTCAAGAAGGTGCGCGCCGTGGAGTTCATCGAGAAGATCCCGAAGTCGGCGTCGGGGAAGATCCTTCGGCGCGAGCTGATCACGCGAGAGCGCTCGCGCCAGCAGGAAGCCGCGAGCGCGCGGGCCGCCGGATGATCAAGTACATCGGATCGAAGCGGACGCTGGTGCCGCGGATCGTCGCGCTCGCGGAGGCAATCCGTGCGCACACCGGCGCGGCGACGGCCTGTGACCTCTTCACCGGAACGACGCGGGTGGCGCAGGGACTGAAGAAAGCCGGATTCTTCGTCACGGCCAACGACGCGGCCACGTACGCGGAGATCCTCGCGATCGCGTACATCGAGGCGGACGAACGCAGCGCCGGGCGCGACGCGGTGGAGCGGAAGCTTGCCCACCTCAACGGACTTCCCGGCTGCGACGGCTACATCACCCAGACCTTCTGCGTCGATTCTCGTTACTTCCAGCCGGGCAACGGACGCCGGATCGACGCGATCCGCAGGGAAATCGACCTGATCGCGGACGACCGGGTCGAACGCGCGATTCTCCTCACATCGCTGCTCGAGGCGGCGGACCGGGTGGATTCGACCACCGGGCTCCAGATGGCCTACTTAAAGGAATGGGCTCCCCGGTCGCATAATGTCCTCGATCTGCGGATGCCGATGCTGATTCCCGGCACGGGGAAGGCGAACCGCGGGGACGCGAACGAGTTCGCGCAGAGGATGGACCGCGCGGACATCGCCTATCTCGATCCGCCGTACAACCAGCACTCGTACTTCTCGAACTACCACATCTGGGAGACGCTTGTGCGGGGCGACACGCCGGAGACGTACGGTGTCGCGTGCAAGCGGGTGGACTGCCGGACGACCAAGAGCGACTATAACGCGAAGGGGCGTGCGTGGGGGGCGTTCGAATCGCTCGTACGCGCGGTGCCGGCGCGGCATCTCATCGTGTCGTTCAACGACGAAGGATTCTTCGCCCACGACGACATCGTCGCGCTGCTCGAGTCGGCGCGCGGTGACGTGGTCGCGGTGCCGGTGGACTTCAAGCGCTACGTCGGCGCGCAGATCGGGATTCACAATCCGCGCGGCGAGAAAGTGGGGGTCGTGAGCCATCTCAGGAATCGTGAGTTCCTGTTCGTGGCGGGTGAAGGGGCGCGGTCGATCGTGGAAGGCGCCGCGATCGCGACACCAGAGCAGACCATTCGATGAACATCCAGCGTCGTTCCGCCACCTCGGATGGCTCGAAAGACTGAGCGGTCCTCGCGGCCGCTGTCGAAGTCGAAGTACCTGACGGGCCTCGCGTGCCACCGGCTGCTGTGGCACGCGGTGCACGCGGGCGACCTGCCGGAGCTCGCGACGGACCTCGAGGCGCAGTTCCGGATGGAGCAGGGGAACGCCGTCGGGACGCGGGCGCGTGCGGAGTTTCCGGGCGGCGTGCTCGTCGCGTCGCCGGAC
>OCZT010006693.1_pt1 | contig 11400 bp, 7 predicted proteins | sample 1539031 | NCBI WGS metagenome assembly OCZT01 (sample SAMEA3539308, study PRJEB22396) | soil metagenome | biome: tundra; feature: field; material: soil | place: USA | collected 2010-05 | depth 0.15 m
TGGAGTTCAGACGTGTGCTCTTCCGATCTATCCCCGCGGATTTGCTCACGATGCTGCCGTCGGTCACCGGCCTGCCGCTCAACGAGACGGCCACGCTGGGGGCGCAGGCCCGCGGGGATGATGCCGCGATCTCGCTGCGCGGCCTGCCCTCGGGCGACACGCTCATCCTGCTGAACGGCCGCCGGCTCGCCCCGCATCCCATCAGCACGGTCGAGGGCAGCGTGCCTTCGCTCTCCGTCAATGTGAACCAGCTGCCCAACCGCGGGCTCGATCGCGTGGAGTTGCTGCGCGATGGCGCCTCGTCGGTTTATGGCACCGACGCGGTCGCCGGCGTGGTGAATTTTGTCACGCAAAAGGATTTTCGCGGGACCGAGCTGGCCCTGCGCTACGGCGAGACCGCGGCCGGCGACGGCCGGGAATACCGCGCGACGCTGACGCACGGCCAGGATTTCGGCGGCGGCCGCGGCCGGCTGCTCAGCACGATCGATTACTACGACCGCGGGGCCATTTTTGCCGGCGACCGGGCCTTTTCCACGGAGTCGGATTTCACCAGCCGGGCGCCGGCCCCGTGGAATGACGTCACGAAGAGCACGGCATTTTTCAGCCGTTCCTCCACGAGCGCCTTCGGCAACTACACGCTCGGTATCCTCAATCCCAACGGCACCTTCACGGCGCTCCGGCCCCCCGGCGTGCCGGCTGCGTTGGTGGCGTCATCGGGTCTTTTCTTCCTCGTCCCGACCGCCAGCGGCACGGGCTTCAAGACCACCACGCCCAGCCGCACCGGCCTCGAGCGCGACTACTATTGGAACAACAACGCGTTTCGGGTCATCCAGCCCGAGTCGCGGCGCACGAACTGGTTCAACGGTCTCGAATACGATCTCAACGACCGGCTCACGGCCTTCGCGGACCTGAGCCTGTACCAGGCCCGGTCGGTGACGTATCGCGAACCCGACGGCATCACCGCCTCGACGGACGGCAACATGGTCGTCCCGGTGACCAGCCCCTTCAATCCGTTCGGCACGCGCTTCTGGAGTCCCACCGGCGCGCCCAACGCCGATGGCTCGCCGCGGCTCACCGGCACGCCGTCGGCGGTGGTCATCACCAACAAGCGCCTGACCGATCTGCCGACGCGCACGGCGACCATCACCGACTCGGTCTACCGCGGCGTCGCCGGCCTGCGCGGCAAGCTCTACGACACGTGGACGTGGGAGGGCGCGCTGCTTTATTCCACCGCGCGCGTGACCGATTCCGAGGCGGGCGCCGACCGGAAAAGCCTGGTGCAGCAGGCGATCAACCAGGCTGACCCCGCCACCGCCTACAACCCGTTCGGCTACAATTTTGCCGTGCAGGGCGGCACGCTCGCGGTCACCGGGCCGAGCCAGAGTCCCGACAGCGTCACGTCCACCTTCCGGTCGCCTTTCGTGCGCACCGGCCTGACCAAGCTCGCCAGCGGGGATTTTCACGCGACCGGCGAGGTGCTCCCGCTCTGGGGCGGCAACGTGCTCAGCGGCGCCGTGGGCGGCGAGTTTCGCTTTGAGGGCTACGACGATTACCGGCCGCCCTACGCCGGCCTGAATCCGCCGGGCTCGGGTCTCGATCCGGCCTCGAACGATTTTCTCGGTTTCTCCCCGAATGCGGACACGCATGCCAACCGGCACGTGAGCGCGGCCTACGCCGAGACGGTCGTGCCGCTGGTGGGGCACGCGTTCCAGCTTCCGCTGGTGGACTCGCTCGAGCTGTCGGCCTCGGTGCGGTATGAGAATTACAGTGATTTCGGCGACACGACGAAACCGAAGTTCGGCGTGAACTGGCGGCCGGTGAAAGGGGTGATGGTGCGCGCCTCCTACAACCAGGGCTTCCACGCGCCCAACCTCGCGGAGCTGTTCACCGGCTCGCTCATCCGCACGGCCACGAACACGACGGACGCCTATCGCAGCATTGTCACGGGCCTGCCCACGGATGGTTCCTCGAACCGCCGCAGCCTGAGTTCGGGTAACCTCAGCCTGAAACCCGAGTCGTCCACCGGGCGGTCGGCGGGGATCGTCGTCGATGTGCTCAAGGTGCCGGGCCTGTCCCTCTCGGTCGATTATTGGGAGATCCGCCAGAAGGACGTGATCAGCGGGCCCACCGCGACCGACGCCGTCAACAGCGACAGCGCGGCGCTGGTCGCGGCCACGCAGGCCGCCCTCGCGGCCGGCATGCCGATTGACCAGATCGACCTCGGCTCCGGCGCGGCGAGCTACCGCGGCGATCCCGCGATGGTGCGGCTGCCGGTGACGCCGGCGGACCGCGATTACTTCGCCGCCTACAACGCCGGCAAGCCGGCCGACCAGCAGCGCGCCACCGTCGGCGCAATCGACCTGATCCGCCTGACCTTCTTCAACAAGGCGCGGCAATTCGTGAACGGCGCGGACTTTGACCTCAACTACCGCCTGCCACCGTCGGCGCTGGGCAACTTCATCTTCGACACGGCCTGGACCTACCTGATCGATTTCTATTCCTACGACGCACCCGGCAAACCCAAGACGGTCCTGCGGGGACAGAACAGCTTCGTCGCGACCGGCGCGGCGGTCTGGCGCGGCACGACGACCCTCACGTGGCGGCTCAATCAATGGGGCGCGGGCCTGAGCGCGTATTACATCGGCCATTACCAGGACAGCAACGCGACCACGACGCAGAGCATTTACCAGTCGCTCGGCTCGCCGGGTTACATCGCGCAGGTCTACACGGGCGGCGCGTGGACCTATCGCTACGTCGTCCATGACAGCCTCACCTACAACGCCTACGTGAGCTACCGCATCCGCGCGAAGAACCGGTATCTCAACGACACGACGATCCGCGTTGGGGTGGTCAATCTGCTGAACGCCCCGCCGCCGCTCTCCAGCGATGCCCGCGGCTATGATCCCGCGGTCTACAACAACCTCGCCCGCGGCCGGGCCTGGTCGGTGGAGCTGACGAGGAAATTCTGAGAGAGCGCCGATGGAGTATCCTAGCCGTGATTGCTGGGAGCGCTAGCGCGACATCAAACCCCATTGTCATTCTGAACGAAGTGAAGAATCCAATTGGATGATGTCGAAGCTCGCGGCGAAATCTCACTGGATCGCTGCGCTCAGAATGACAGGACCGGAGATCCGGGTGGTACCGACGCGCGGAGGCGCATTCACTCCTCCAGCTTTAGCGCGAGCTTCCAGCCGGCCCAGACGCCGACGATGCTGCCCACGCTGCTGATCGCAAAGCACCAGCCGAAACCCCAGCCGAAGAAATCGGGGAGCGCCCAGCCGACGTAGCCGCCGAGCGTGGTGCCGACAAGGATGCAAAGCTTGCGCACGGGTGGACGGCTTATCTCGGCGCGGGAAACGCCGGATCGCGGACCGAGCCCTTCTCGGTCATCCACGGGTGGATCTCGACCTTGAGCCGGCCGGCCTTCACCTCGGGGTCGGCGTTGGCGAGGGCTTTTGCCTCGGCGAGCGTGGCGCAATTGAAAATATAAATGCCTCGCCACTCGGTGTTATCGACGACGGGCCCGGCCGCCAGGAGTTTTCCCTCCTTCGCCAGACGGTTAATATAGGCGATCTCCGCGGCCTGGGTTTTCTTGCGCTCCTCCTTCATTCCGATGCCCTCGTAGAGTCCCTTGGTCAGCACGCACACGTAGTAGGTGGTGATGTCAGGATCCGGAGCCGCGGCCGCCAGGCTGGCTTTGGATTCCGCCGCCCGCAGCGGCGCGGACAGGAGGCAGCAGGCGAGCAAGGGCGGAACGAGACGATGCAACATGTGCGCTGTTTACGCCGGAAATTTTGCCCACGCGAGTCGCAACTTATGCGGCCGGAAGCCCCGCTTCATTGGTCCGGGACGCCCGGGCTTTCCCGTTTACTCAGGGATTCCGCCGGGTAGATTCCGCGCCATGAAGAAACGGAACGTCGCCAAACCCCTGAGCGAAAACACCCACCTGCTGCGCTGGGTGGAAAAAATGGTCGCGCTCTGCAAACCCGCGCGGATCCATTGGGTGGACGGCTCGAAGGAAGAGTATGCCGGGCTGTGTGCGCAAATGGTGGCGAGCGGGACGTTTATCAAACTTAACACGAAGCTCTGGCCCGGCTGCTACCACGCGCGTTCCGATCCGGGCGATGTCGCCCGGGTGGAGGACCGCACGTTTCTCTGCTCGTTGTCGAAGGAAGCCGCCGGCCCGACCAACAACTGGGTCAACCCCTACGAGATGCGCAGGAAACTGCGCGAGCTCTTCGCCGGCTGCATGGCGGGCCGCACGATATATGTCCTGCCGTTCAGCATGGGCCCCGTCGGCGGCCCGATGTCGCAGATCGGCGTGCAGCTGACCGATTCGCCCTACGTGGTCGTCAACATGCGCATCATGGCTCGCATCGGCCGGCCGGTCTACGCCGAGATCGACAAGGGCGAGAAGCGCGTGGTCCCGTGCATGCACTCGGTGGGGGCGCCGCTGCCACCCGGCGCGAAGGACGTGCCGTGGCCCTGCAACGCGGAGAAATACATCGTGCATTTCCCAGAGACGCGCGAAATTTGGAGCTTCGGTTCCGGTTACGGCGGCAACGCCCTGCTCGGCAAGAAATGCTTCGCGCTGCGCATCGCGTCCAACCTCGCCCGCGACGACGGTTGGATGGCCGAGCACATGCTCATCCTCGGCGTCGAGGACCCGAAAGGCGAGAAGACCTACGTCGCGGCCGCGTTTCCCAGCGCCTGCGGCAAGACCAATTTCGCGATGCTGGTCCCGCCGGCGGCCTTCGCCAAGAAGGGCTGGAAAATCTGGACCGTCGGCGACGACATCGCGTGGATCAAGCCCAACGCTGACGGTCAGCTGCATGCGATCAATCCCGAGGCCGGCTTCTTCGGCGTCGCGCCCGGCACATCGGTGAAGACGAATCCGAACGCGATGGCGACGCTGGCCCGGAACACGATTTTCACGAACGTCGCCCTCACGCCCGACGGCGGTGTCTGGTGGGAAGGCATGACCGACAGGCCGCCGGCGCAGTGCATTGACTGGCAGGGCAGGGCCTGGACCCCGGCCATCGGCCGGGCCAAGGGCACCCCGGCGGCGCATCCGAACGCCCGCTTCACCGCCCTCGCGGCGCAATGCCCGTCCATCGACCCGGACTGGCAGAAGCCCGAAGGCGTGCCGCTCAGCGCCATCATCTTCGGCGGCCGCCGCGCGACGACGATCCCGCTCATCTACCAGGCGTTCAACTGGAGCGCCGGGGTTTACCTCGGGGCCACGATGGGCTCGGAGATGACCGCCGCCGCCGCGGGCACGGTCGGCAAGGTCCGTCGCGACCCCTTCGCCATGCTGCCGTTCTGCGGCTACCACATGGGCGACTATTTCCGCCACTGGATCATGATGCAGAAGAAACTCACGGCCACGCCGCGCATTTTTCACGTGAACTGGTTCCGCAAGGACGCGGAAGGCAAGTTCACGTGGCCGGGCTTCAGCGAAAACATGCGCATCCTCAAGTGGATCGTGGACCGCGCCCGCGGCCGCACCATCGCGAAGGAAACGCCCATCGGCTGGATGCCGCGCTACGAGGACATTGATTGGACTGGCCTGGCTTTCCCGCGGGAAAAATGGGACCGGGTCATGGCCTTCGACCGCGCCGCCTGGCGGCAGGAGGTCATCATGCACGAGGAGCTGTTCCTCGACCTGCACGACCGGCTGCCGAAGGAAATGATCTTCGAGCGCGAACTGCTGATCTGCCGGATGTGAGCCCGCAATCCCGTGGAACGAACCAGCGGCGCATCGTTCATAGCGCCATGCTCCGCTGGCCCGCCTCTTTCGCCCTGTTGTTAGCTATCGTCGGTCTTGCGACCACGGCGGACACGCCGCCAGCCGCCGACGCGGGCGTTCCGCCGCTGCTGCTCGATGCGCTGGGCCGGGTGACCCGGAATTTTGACCGCTGGGCCTACACGGAGACCCGGATGGCGACCGACGAGCATGGCGTGCCCAAGGCCGAAAGCGTGTTTCGCTTCGATCCGTCGAAGCCCTTCGCCGAGCAATACCGGCCGCTGAAGATCGACGGCAAACCGCCGACCGAGCGCCAGCTCAAGGATTACCGCCGCCGCGGCGAGAAGCGCGGCGAAAAATTCGCGAAGCAGGAGGCCGAGGGCAAGACGCCCGGCGCCGAGCTGCCGCGGTTCGGGATCGGGGGCAGCACGGCGTCCATCGACCTGGTACACGCCGTCGTCGCCAGCGAGACCGCCGGCAGCGTCATCTACGAGGTGCCGCTGCGCAACGACGGGCACGGCACGCTGCCGGTGGAGAAATTCCAGCTGTTCGCGCGCGTCAACCGGTCGTCGCACGCGTTTGAAAACGTGGCGTTGCGGGTGCGCAGCGCCTTTCGCGTGAAACTGGTCGTGAAGGTCAAGACGGGCGAGGCGAGCATCGATTTTGCGGCGGTGGATCCGCAGCACGATCCGGTGCCGGTCGAGATGGCCGGCGACGCGACTGCGACCATCCTGTTCATGACGTTTGGCGGGAGCTTTGACGTGAAGCGCACTGATTTCCTGCGGGTGAAGCCCTACGGCGAACGCTTTGGCGTGAAGATCGGCCCGATGAAGGCGCTCGATTTCTGAGGTGAGGGAGTAGCGCAGGCGTGCCACGTTATCCTTCCCCCACCGCTGGTGCAACCCATCGGGCGGCGGGGGGTCTGTGAGCCAGGCATGCGATCAACTCTGGTCATTATTTTGTTCTGCGCCTGCTTGGCCCGCTCCGAGGCGGCTGGGTCGCCCTTGCTCAACCGGGCCGCAGAGAAATGGCTGGCCGAGGGCAACCATTGGGCCTTCACGGTGCGGGTGAGGGAAGTGGACGATGGCGAGGTGAAGGAGGAGCGGATGGAGCGTTATGATCCCTCGAAGCCCGGGGCGGACCGCTGGGAATTGCTTACGGTTGACGGCGAGGCCCCGACGGAGGAACGACGCCTGGCCTGGCAGAAATCCAAGGCGAGAAAACACCGGAAGGCCCCGAAATCACTCACCGATTTTTTCGACTTTGAGCACGCCACGGCGACCAGCGCCACGCCGGCGGCGGTCAACTATCTCGTGCCCTTGCGCAGCAACCGCAGCTGGCTGTTTCCGGTCGATCGCGTGGCCCTGACCCTGACCGTGAACAAGACCACCTATGCCATCGAGGAACTGAAGGCGGGGATCGACGAGCCCTTTCGCGTGGCGCTTGGGCTGGCCCGCATCATCGACGTGGATTTTGACATGAAAATAAACCCGTCCCGCCAGCACGGGGCGGTGGTGGGTCCTGCCACCTCGCAACCGCAGGGTCTCGCGCACGTGGTCATCAGCCGTCTGGGCAAGCGGATCGAATACACCTGGAGCGACTTCCAGCGGGTGACGCCGGCACTGGACAACGCCACTGCGACGAAGGTCGAAGACTAGATGCCGCCGGGATTGGGCGGGCCGCTTTCGTCCGGCGGGGTGAAGCCGCGGCGGATGACATTTTCGGCGATGAGACGCGGGAAGAGAAAGTTCTCCAGATATTCCCGGCCGCCGGCCTTGGTGCCGCCGCCGGACATCTTGAAGCCGCCGAACGGATGCCGTTCGACGACCGCGCCGGTGCAGCCGCGGTTGAGGTAGAGGTTGCCGGTGAAGATTTCCTGCTGCGCGCGCTCCAGCGCCCGCGGGCTGCGCGAGAAGAAGCCGGCGGTGAGCGCATAATCGGAGGCGTTCACCATCGCGAACGCCTCGTCGAGGTCCTTCGCCTTGAGGATCGCCAGCACCGGCCCGAAGATTTCCTCGCGCACGATGGTGTGCTCGACCTTGCAGCCGGTGAAGACCGCCGGTGGCACGTAGTAACCCTGGCTCGCGACGAGCTCGGGCGGCAGCACGGCCTGCCACGCGAGCTTGCACTCCTTCTTGCCGGCCTCGATGTAGCCGAGGATCGACTTTTGGGCGGCGTCATCGATGACGGGATTGACGATCGTGCCAGGCTGGGCGGGGTCGCCGACGGGGAGGCTGGGGCAGGCGGAGAGGAAGCGCTCGACGAACTTGTCATAGACGCCCTCGAGCACGATGAGGCGCGACAGGGCCGAGCATTTCTGGCCGGCATAGCCGAACGCGCTGTAGAGCGCGGCGGGGATGGCCTCGTCCAGGTCCGCGTCGTTGTCGATGATCATGGCGTTCTTGCCGCCCATTTCGCAGACGACCTTCTTGAGATTGAGCTGCCCGGGATGCGTCTTGCCCGCCTCTGCCCAGATGCCGCAGCCGACGGCGCGCGAGCCGGTGAACGCGATGAAGTCGATCTGCGGGTGCGCGACGAGGTGCGCGCCGGCGTCGGCGCCGGAGCAGGGCAGGAAGTGCAGCGCGCCCGCGGGCACGCCGGCCTCCATCATCACCTCCATCAGCAGCGCGCCGATGATCGAGGTCTGCCGCGCGGGCTTGATGATGACGCAATTGCCGGCGACGAGCGGCGCGACGGTGAGCCCGGTGAGGATCGCGAGGGGAAAATTCCACGGCGCCACGGCGACGCCGACACCGCGGGGCGTCCACATCTGCACGCAACGCTCGCCCGGCACGTGTTGCGTGACGACGGGCTTGGCCATGCGGCGCATCTCGATCGCGTAGAACCGCAGGAAGTCGATGGCCTCGGAAAGGTCGCCGTCGGCCTCGACCCAAGGCTTGCCCGCCTCGAGGATGAGGAGCGAGTTGATCTCGAAGCGGCGCGCTTCCATCAGGTCCGCGGCGCGCTCGAGGATCCTGGCGCGGTCGTCGACCGGCGTCGCGCGCCATTTCGGAAAGTAGGCGACCGACGCGGCGACGGCGGCGTCCGCGTCCTGCACGGTGCCCTTGGCCCAGTAGCCGACGACCTGCGCCGGGCGCGCGGGGTTGACGGACGGCAGATAGGGACGGTCGGTGATCTTTTTTCCGTTGATGATGACGGGCCATTTCCTGCCGAGCTGGGTGGCCTCGTAGTGCTGCAGGGCCGCGCGCTGCTTCTCGCGGTTGGCGGCGAGGGAGAAATCGGTGTTGGCCGCATTGCGGAAAAGCCTGGGGTGGCTCGGGTCTCCTGACCCGAGAGCATTCGAACCACGGGTCGGGAGACCCGTGCCACTACGGCGGGCGAACGGCTCGGGGGCCGCGGCGATGGCGTCAACGGGATTGGCGAGGAGCTGGTCCTGCGACGCCTCGCCCATGTTCTTGATGCGAAGAAAGCCCTCGTTGGAGGTGTTCTCGAGCAGGCGGCGGACGAGGTAGGCCATGCCGGGGAGCAGTTCACCGATGGCGCAATATTCGCGGACGCGATGGCCCATCTGCAGCAGGGCCGCTTTCAACTCGTCGGCCATGCCGTAGAGCGCCTGGAACTCGTAGGCCGGCGGTTTGATGCCGAGGCGCTCGGCCTGCGCGATCGCGTGGGCGACGGAGCGGACGTTGTGCGAGGCGAAGTTAGGCGTGATGAGATCGATGTTTTCCAGGAGAAGGAGCGTGAGCTTCTCGTAGTTGGCGTCGGACTCCGGCTTCTTTTGCCAGACCGGGATCGGCCACTCGCGCTGCTGGGCGACGATGGTCTCGTAGTCCCAGTAGGCGCCCTTCACGAGGCGGATGTTGAGGGGCCGCCGGTGCGCGCGGGCCCAGGCGATGACGTCCCGCAGGTCGGCCTCGCAATCGCGCAGGTAGGCCTGCAGGGCGATGCCGATGGCGGGCTTCTGGGCGAACTCGGGTTCCTCGAAGATGGACTTGAAGAGCGCGAGCGTGAGGTCCTTCAGCTTGTAGCTCTCCATGTCGAAGTTGATGAGCGCGCCCACCTCGGCGGCGCGGCGGAGGATGGGCCGCAGGCGCTGCTTCAGCGCGGCAATGGAGTTTTCCGGGTCGGCCGGGTGGACATCGGGCGTGAGCGCGGAGATCTTGACCGAGAGGTTGAGCCGCGGGATGGGGCCGCTGGGGCCGAGGTCGCTGAAGCACGGCGTGGGCTCCTTGACGAAATGGGCCGAGACCGAGTCGAGGATTTCCAGATTGCGGCGCAGGAACACATCGGCCTCGGCCTCGTTCACCACGGCCTCGCCGAGCAGGTCGATGGTTGTGGCGAGCCCGAGTTTCGCATTCTTCCGGATCTGCTTGATCAGGTCCTCGCCGGTCTGGCCGGCGACGAACTGGCCGGCCATGTCGACGATCTGGGCCTTGACGGGTGCGGCGACGAGCGCCGGTGCGAACGACGACGCGGCGAGGCCGGCCTTGAGGGCGGGGTTGAGGGCGACGGCCTTGTCGCCGAGATACTCCTGCAGGTGGCGGACGATTTCGCCGGAGCTGTTGAGCGAGGGGAGGACATCGACGAAACGGAAGAGCTGGGTCTTGAAGACCGGGTCCTTCATGGACCAATCCATCAGGCGGGCATAGGCGCCTTTCTTGGAAAAGAGCGCCGGCGGCGGCTGCTGGTCCATCAGCGCGAACAGCTGGGTCCCTTTGGCGTGGATGGCGGCTTCGAGCGTGGGGGAGGGTGCGGGGAAAAGAGAAGGGCTCATGAACGGAAGGGAGGGTGGAGAATGATTTTAAGCGGGCAGAGTCCGCCAAAGCGGCCGGATTGGCAAGATTCAGGCGACATTTGCAACGGGTTGAATGCGGGCTAATTGCCAGCGTTAGCGCGGTTGGGCCGAGTCCTTATGCGCTCGCGCCCAACGAGCTGGATCACCAGTAACTTTCCTGCGACTTTGCGGCGCGGGCCGTGTTCTGGGCATGAACGATGACACTCCAGTGCAAACACCACTCACGGGCCTGATCACCCCGGCCGACTTCACCACGTTCATGCGCAACTACCAAGATATGGTCTTCTCCACCGCCGCGCGCCTCACCGGCAATGACGCGCAGGCGGAGGATATTTCGCAGGAAGTCTTCCTCAAGGCCTACGAGCACTTCGACATGCTGCAGACCAGCCCGACCGCCGGCGGCTGGCTCAAGACCGTCGCGACCAACCTTTCGCTCAACCATCTCTCGCGCTACCGCAACCGCTGGAAATTCTTCTCGGAGTTCCGCCGCGACGACCGCGCGGGCGACGCCGACACGCCCGACGTGGATTTCGCGGCGCCGGACACGTTTTTTTCGGGCGTCGATGCCGACGAGCGCCGCGCCTGGGTCGAGGCGGCCCTGGAAAAACTGCCCGAGCACCAGCGCGTGCCGCTCGTGCTCTACCATTTTGAGGACCTGCCCTACGAGGACATCGCCAAGAAGCTCGGCGTGTCGCTCGCCAAGGTGAAGACCGACATCCTCCGCGCCCGCACCGCGCTCGCGCAGATCATCGCCCGCAGCAGCGCCAGTCACGAAACCTTTTCCGCCTAACGCCTCACCGCCATGAAACATTCTCCCGAAGACCTCGAAAAATTCATCCACCAGACGCTGCGCGCGCTGCCCGCCCGCCGCGCGCCGCTCTCGCAGATCGGAAGAGCA
>OCZT010006694.1_pt1 | contig 11400 bp, 24 predicted proteins | sample 1539031 | NCBI WGS metagenome assembly OCZT01 (sample SAMEA3539308, study PRJEB22396) | soil metagenome | biome: tundra; feature: field; material: soil | place: USA | collected 2010-05 | depth 0.15 m
CCGCTCACAGTGTAATAGCTATTACCTTCAACGGTAATAGTCCAGATCTGCACGGCTCCAGTGCTGGTTCGAGAATAAAGTGTAGGAAAAGTTTTCATGTAATCATTCTATCACTTATAGATCTGTATGTCAATAGCCCTTGGGTAAGCCTAATAAAAAAGACTAGCCGTTAAGCTAGCCCTCTTTACTCTATGGACCTGGCGATCTATGCTAACCGCGTCCTGAAGTCAATCCTTATAAAAACTAACTGTCATCCTCTATACAGCTTAGAGGTAGCGCTATTAATTTAAATTTAATTAAATATAATAATTAATAAAAATATATTTAACGATTCCTGCTTTAGGACAAGCATCCGATAAATTTACCCTAGCCATATCGGCGTCTGTCTAAGGTGTTTATTTATGCTACTGCTAAGTCTCCCGTAAGATTCCAGCAATTTTCTAAATGGTTGACATTTGGTTTTTGTCTGGTTTTTAACGAGGTACTACTCCTCGAACAGTGTTTTTATACAATTAACCACAGTCGAACCTTGGACAGGCCCGGAATTAGCCATATTACGGTATGACTAGCCCCAACGGTACGCCATGATCGTACTCTTCTCCCTAATCGCGGGATTGTGCTGCTTACACTACGCTGGGATATATTTAATCTTTTCGCTCTAATTCATAACGTTCCCTCACTCTGCTATCGAATGATTCTATTAGTATATCATGTAATAAGCATACATGATCCCAAACTTCTTCACTAGCTGGCAATATAATACTCGGAACTAATGTGATGCTATTGTGATTCATTGTTCTATGTATTTTAATATTGCTACCTATTAAAACAACATCATCTCTTACGTAGCCTTTTTCTCCTGGCTTGGCGTCAGGGCGAGGATATTCTAAGAATACACTATAGTCGTCGTACATATGTATTTGCTCTACGTTATCCAGTTTTAGCCACAAACACGGCATGGGTGATAGAGAATAATATCTATACAGTGAGTCTGCTAATGTGGTCATTATTTTACTTCTTTCGGTGTAATTTGTATATCTATAGATCCGCCTATAAGCTTAGCCGCTTTCATTAGGTGGCTTACTTTGAGCCCATAGCTAGTGCGCTCCATTCTGACGTAATCTAGCATACCAACACCTATAGCTTGCGCCATCTGCACTACGGTCAGCTTGGCTTTGCCACGGATCATTACTAATAGATCGACCAGGCTTTGCTTAAAGTGATTTAATGGCATCTTTATTACTCTTCTTAATATACCGGAGTACGGAGATTAGCTCATCTAGGTTATCTGCTGTCCCAATCCTTAATAACTCAGGCTCTCCAGATAGATCATCTGCGAATAAGGTATAAACGCCTGATAGATCATCCATATATACTTCAAATATGCCATTCTTAGACGTATAGACCATCTGACCTTCTAGGGTAAAATATGCCTGCTTATTCTTCATCGTCATCTCTTTCTGGAATAATTCCTTATACGCTAATTTACCTTGACTCATAGCCTCTACGTCATCTGGGTATCCTTCTATCTCTACGTAGCTATCTGACATTATAGGGCTACCACTTTACGATATATGTTATTAGGATATTGCTTTAATTTTTTGTCAAAATTAGCTAGCTCTTCTTTATTAAGTTCATATTCTACAGAATTATAATTAGGAGTATAAAATATTGCCTTATCTATGATATGCTTTATATTATTTCTCATTATTATCTAGCTCTAATCTTTTCTCTAAAGCCTTTTTAATAAGCTCAGAGCTTTCTTCTTTATTAAATCGCTTTAACTGATCTGCTTCCAATTTAAACCTATCTGGCATCCAAGTTGAATCTTCCATATCCATGTATATATCCTATCATAAAATGATTTTAGTGTCAATCTCTTTAGGGATTGGTTCGGAGAACTCAAGTTTTCTAAGAAAACTAGGTATTATAATAAGGCTACAAGCTACGTAACCCTATTATATGCGTCTGCTCCGCTTATGTTCATAGACTAGAGAACTTAGCTTTTAGCTTAGTGCGATGCTTAGCTAGCACAGCCTGAAACTTTTCGCGCTCACTTTGTAAGCTAAAGATAGCTGATACTATGCCTAGTTCGCTCATAGTGGCAATTACTGCTTGCTGTTCGATCTCTACGTCGCTAAGACCGATCTCTCTAAATGTTTCTTCTTGTTTCATATATTACTCCTTATTTACTAATAGCCCATGCGGTCTACTCTCACCTTGAGATGCTTGGGTTACACGGATCATTTCTATATCTTGCTCATGTAACTCTGATATGCTCTCTGAATTACAATAACTTAGACCAGATCTTATTCCACCGCACAGTTCATTAACCAAATTAATTACAGATCCTTTATATGGAGTTAATGTCGTTACTCCTTCTGCTGTGCGATCTGTTCCTACTATACTCATAGCTCCCGTAGAAGCCATACCTCTATATACCTTATAGGGTAAGCCTGCCTGTATAATAATATCTCCTGGAGATTCATCGGTGCCTGCAAATAGAGATCCAATCATAACGCTATTAGCTCCAGCGGCTAATGCTTTTACTATATCTCCAGAATTACGTATACCACCATCAGCTATAAGCGTAGGGGTATGCTTAGGCTCGTATATGGAATCATAATGATCAATAGCTCTTCTAACCTCCATAATCGCGCTAAGTTGCGGAACTCCGCAGCCGGTCACGATGCGCGTAGTGCAAAGAGAACCTGGGCCAACTCCGACCTTAATCCCGTGAGCGCCCGCTACTAGTAGATCCCAAGCCCCATCATACGTAGCTACGTTTCCAGCAATAATCCATAGATGAGGATATTTATCTCGAATGATTTTTATAGTTTTTATTACGCGCTCGCTGTGACCATGGGCAATATCAATAACTACACCCTGAAGTTCATTCGCTATATCTATCTTGTCTAAATCGTCAGCTTTTACACCTATAGTTAAAAATCTATACCCTGGAGTTTCTGAGACTAGCTTGGCATGTTCAACGGGATCATTTATAAAACGATGGATAAATCCCATTCCCCCTACTGAATGCATTGCTTTAGCCATAGCTAATTCAGTAACAGTATCCATATTAGCACTAATTAAAGGTATGCCTATAGTCAAATCTCCGACTAGTCTGGTTTTCAGACTAACGTCCATTCGAGAATGTACAAATGAACATAGTGGAACTATCAATACATCATCAAATGTTAGATATTCTTTATCGGTAAGTTTTATGGTCAAGCTAGCGCCTCTTTCTATTAAATATAAGTTCGGGATTCGAACCCGCATCTCCCGACGACAAGCCGGGGCTCTAGGCCAATTGAGCTAACTTAAATTATATACTTTGTATACAGTCACCAGAATTATCTGGGTCAATAGCAAAGGCTATAAGATAGGCAAGGTTATACCCTATAACTCTTACTTTAGATCTTTTCCTCGTATGGCTTGCCACATAAAACTTGCCGTAATTATGTGCGCTACATCACCCTTGATCTATTTCATTTGATACATTACCAATGATTCATTATAACACGTCTGGGCATTCGCTGTCAAGTCCTAAAGGACTCGCGCAAGCGTCAATAGCTAATATGCGGTTAGCTATATTATTAAAGTAATCATCATCTGCTTCTGGGTTTGGCTCCGCTGTCTCCAAGTCTTGGAATAAATCTGGAACATCTATCTTTGTTTCGCCAGCTTGCCCAAATAACATCGCCATTGCATCAAAGAATGGTATTAATTTATCTTTACCATTTTGCTTATTAATCCTAGCATCTAGCACGGCATTAGCCTCTTCTACTGTTAAATCCATCCATACTAATCTCTCACTCATAGCTTAATTTACTCCTGCTTGCGTTCATGTCTAGATCGCTCCCACATTTAATACATGCCTTGTACTTATCTGAGAAGCCTCCGCAAAACCTATCCACAGCACTACTATCTGACGTTTGAGGTAAGCCGCATCCCACACACAGCCATTTCGTAAATGCAGAAAATGCGAAAGCCTCTGGCTTAAGATAAAAACACCATTTACATTCTTTAACCTTTAATCGATCTGTTTTTTTGCTATCATCTTGGGCATTTTTTAATATCCATAATTGCTGATCATATTTATCGTTAGTGGCTTTAGTAAATGAGTTAATCTCCGACAATAATATATTATCATTGGATCTTTTTAGCTTATCCATTATAGTTAAACCATCCTATTGCTATATTTCGCTTATAGCCACCACCTATGAAAGCAGACTTTTCCCAGTCAGGAAAGCTAGTCTTGTACTCTGCCCACGTATTAATATCTTTAGCTTTATATCCGGTGCTTTTAAGAATATGATCCATCTCATGCTGACTGGTATTATTATAGGGTGCTTCGCCGTGACTTAGTTTATAGCTATAATACTCACGTTGTATCTCGGCGTCACGCCTAAGCTTAGTGAACGGATATATATTACATCGCTTTCTGTTTCCTAGTGGCAGATAAAACCAATATAGCTCGCTATTAAACAGTAGGGTGCCTACCTTAGGTTCGTCGTGCCAGTCGTTAACCCATAATATACGAATAAATTCTGGATGAATCTCCACCATCGAAAGATTAGCAGTAAAATACTTCTTTTTGACTACCATCTAAACCAGCCTATTACTGGATTGTGGCGATAACCATAATCATCAAAATTTACCAGATCCGACCATTGCTCAGGAAAGCGTAACTTATATTCATTCCAATTATTAATATCTAATAAAGGTAGTCCAAAATCTATACGCATAGCATCTAGCTCTGAAACATTTATGCTACACCAAGCTCCCCCATCTCTGCTAAGTACGCTATTATATATCTGGCGTTGTAATTCTTCATTGCGCTGTTCAAATGTAAGCGAGCTTAGGCTAAAATGTCTATGTCTATCATCGCCCTCATCAAAGAAATCGAACCAGTATAGCTTATTATCATATCTAGCCATGCCTGATAGTGGCCCGTCGTAATAGTCGTCAGCCCATAATATGTCTACTTCGCTATAAGGAATCTCTGGACTGGCGTACCTTATGGCTACGTATTCTTCTTCGGTCAAGCCATTAGGGCTAGGCATATCGCTCACATTATACGTCCATTCTTAGCTAGCTAGGATTAGTAGGGTTTTCGTTATTGCCATCATTATCAGGAGCATTACCAGCAGGGCTATCGCTATCTCCGTCATTGTCCGTAGGCGTTGGTAAGCTAGGCGATTCGCTATATACGCTATAAAATGTCGTGTGGCTCATGGGTTCATTTACATTATGATTTGAGGGTTCTTTATGATGCTTTTTGGTCATTTTTCTTATCTCCTAGTTCTATAGCTCTATGGTATAGTTCGCTTACTTTAGCTAGTTTAGCTATCGCCTGATCTCGCTGATATGAAGGATCTAGCTCATTAAGTAAATCCACTAGTTCTTTATATGCTTTATTTATATTCTCTAACTGTGATATAAGCTTACCTGATGGCTGATTATGCATTAATATTACCTCTTTATTAATAATAACACTTATAGCGTAGCTCTCTTATATTTACTAAGATGCGTTGAATTGCACTTAACTGAATCTTATTTGGATTCCATTGACGCTGAGAGGTTAGCCACTGTAGGGTAGATTTTCTTATAGTTTTATAAGCCACTTCATCGCCACACCACCAGCAGTCAACCTTATTGCAAGGACAGCAACCGCACTCTTGACATGAGTTACATCCTGGACAATAAAATCCATCTTTTTCATAGTCGTATTTGGTATCGCATCTATTGCATATAATAGGATCGTTCACTTAGTCTATGGCCTGTGGTGGTTCTTGGATCTCGGTATCATATTGGTCTTCAGGTATCCCAACAGGAGATGCCTGAGGGTCTTTTTGCTCTAGGCTATCATCTGGAGACACTGGAGGCTTTTCAGCTACCTGGCGCTCTATGGATTTTCTGGTCATGTGGTGGGTTGTGTCATTTTTAACGTTGGGGCTTGGAAACATCATATTCATTAGGTCATTCTCGTCCATTGTTATTACCTCTAACTCAATTATACGATAAATATAGCGATTCTTCTACTACCACAGATCTATCAGTAGATGAGCCAGTAAATCTACCCTTGCCGCCAGCTAAGTATAAGTGACGAGCATATAGATCCTTGGGTACATTATCCCATACCGCTACGCCATCCTTTTTACCGTCAAAACTAAACGCATACTTGCAAGGCATGTCTCGTAGCCACTGAAAAAACTCGTCTAGGTTTAGTCCACCATTATAGATAGCCTTAGTTACAGCATAAGGAGGATCGCAGTATAGAAAATCATTTTTAGTTAGATTATCGATCTCTGTAAAACTAGCTTGTGATATAGTAACATTGTTCTTATTGAGACAACTAGACCAAAAATCTGTGATTTTGCGTAACCTTACCGGGTCTATGCCAGGGCGTCCAAAATGAAAGCTGCTATTAAATTCATTCTTAGAATTAAACCTAATTAGGCCGCTAGTAGCAGTCCTCGATAAAAACAAAAAGTCAGCCGGATCTCTATTTAGATTAAATCTTTCTCTAATGCCATAGTAGTAATCTTTCTTGCGTTGCATATCTTCGTCCATATTTAAAGCGCACCATCTAGCATTATATTCATCCATTAGCTTAGCCGGATTATGTTTAATTTCATTCCACAGACTAAATAAATCGCTATTAATATCCGATAATATATAATGCTTTACTTTATGATCTGGGCTATTCATTAATCGTATAGCTATACTGCCGCCGCCTAAGAATGGCTCATAGTATGCATCTATGTCTTTAGGAAAATAGCTTATAATGGCGTCTGCCTGATTACGCTTAGAGCCAGTCCACTTTATAACGGGATCAATATTCATTATTTATTACCTTAAACCTATTATTGCATCATTAATTGTTGCGCTAATTCATCCATCTGAATTAATTCATATTTTATCTTCGGCAGCGCATCCTCTGGACTTACGCCAGGATTCCTAGCCATTTTACTATAAGCTATACCTTGATTGATTAGCTCTAATGGATATTCACGCCACTGTTTAGGTGTTAATACGCGCTCTTTTCCTATGTGATCCTTATGAATAAAATATAAAGTTTGATTACGACTGTTGACTACTATCGAAACAGTTTGTTTTGCCATTTTGATTCCTCTAAGCCTTGGCAGGCTGGCACAGCCTAAACATACCTAAGAACTGACGATACAGCTTGGAGTTTACGATTAAGTTCGTCTGAAAATACTTGTTAAACTTTAGCCCAAGATTTCATGCTATTTAAGCTTTATATCTTTAATTGCTTTGCTAATTTACTATTTGCACTTTAATCTTTACACTTTGCACTTTGAGCTTTGCGTCTACAACATTAGCTTAAAAGGCTAGTAGTGATGAGATCACTGTACTCATGTAGGGCTTTATGGATAGCCTTTATCCTTCAGAATTCACCGTATTCGTATAACCAATTCTATAGTACATTTACCGCCCGCGACTTCTAGACGCCACGGGCTAACCCGCCTAGTAAACTAGGCTAAGCTCTGTCTTTGCATTTACTTCTGATAAAGCAAAGTCTAGATTTAGTGAGACTTCTTCAATTTCATCCCTTAGCTGCTTAATTAAGACTACAGCATCCAAAGGATTAGCTAGATTAGTTCCGTATTGTTCTACTTGTGCATCTCTTACGGCCTTGGTCTGGTCTGGAGTAGCCTTGCTATCACCGCTATATAGCTGAGTAACTAATCGCTCTACCTTAACATCTAGCTCGCTATTAGCTTTATTAGCCCTAGCTACGCCGTCATTAAAGTTACGCACCATTTGATCTAGCAACGCCTTTCTATTGGGCAGCGTATTCTTTAGATCTACTGCGTCACTAATAGTCATTTCACGATTGCCAATCGTTACTAAGGTGGTGGAATTAGTAATGGTGATAGCCTTCTTGATCGCACCCCGACGAGCGCTTAGATCTGTGATTCGTTGCAATCCGGCTTGTGCCTTAGCAGCGAAATCCTCTGCCGTTTTAAAGTTACGATCTACTGGAACGTTATCCTTGCCTACTACCACAGTTACTAACGATAGCTCATTAGTAGCCTTAAGGATACGGTCTTCTAACACCTTGACCTCAGCTAACGCTCGCGTTAGGGAGATTACTTCGTTTGTACTCATTTTATTACCTCTTTCTTTCAATTTGTTGTAGTCGGGATGGAGAATTTTGAAATCTCGCCCTATCGGCCCCAAACCGATCCGTCTGCCTCTGACTTACATCCCGATCGTTTTTATAGTATACCATGAATCATTTTGTAAGTCAAGAGTCTCAGACTCTAATTTCGAAGAAATATATCCAGACTCTAGGTTTTAAATTCTTTTTCTTGGCTAAATGGATTAACCAAAATAATAGCTTTATCCTTAGGCTTAGTTCCGCTTACTCTAACTACATTACTAGTTACATTAACGATAACGTCTGCTTTTTTAGACCACTCGGCCACTAGCTTAAAAATATCTGGCATATATACCTACCTTCCATTTACTTCTTGAATGCTAAAATAAAGATAAAAATCTTTCAACATATTTTCCGTAAATAACCTAAGCGCAATACTAATAGCTTCATCTATGGTTTTAGCATAGACTGTTTCCTCTAGATCTAGTATTTGCTTCTTCGCTGTAATCAAATATTTTTTTGTTGGTATAAGATCTTTAATTTCAGATTCATTATTTAACCAAACGCAGCCATTTCTTTGCTTAATCGTTTCATGGGCTTCTTCTGGAACGTCTATTACGGTTGGTTCGCCGTCTAGCGCTCTAATAGTAATACAGCAAGTCACAGACTGCTCTAAGAAAATCTTACGGACATAAGAATCTCTATCTGTTTTATTTAAATGTAGCGTAAAGTCACCTGGGCGATCTAGGATTTTGCCATTTTTTGACCAAACCCAGTTTTGCTTTACTACTGGCAATAACATAACTGCCTACCTACCTTCTGCTATATAAAATGATTTTTACTGGTCCGTTGTGTCTTGTTGATTATTTTTGTTAAATAGAAACTCGTTTCCTACATACTTCAAAATACAGCGTCCGATTTGAGATGTGTCGCGCTCTACCATAGGACGAACTACTACGCCTTCACGCCCTCTACTACCTCCGATCAATGGATCTCCCTCGGATACGGATCTAATAGCGTCTAGGCTAAAAGGCCCGCGATAGGGAATAGGACAACTTAGTACGCCATAAGCATCTAATAGCTCATAAAAGCGCTCTCGGCTAACATATTTTCCGTCAATCATAAGATCAAAAGCTCTAAACCCAGGCGTCTTTAATGCATAGTCATAACCAGGCTGAACGCCAGCGCCAAATACCTCTCCATATAGAATAGCTTGTTTATGCCCATTCATATATAGAGCTTCTAATAAGCCTTGTACTGGCTCTAATGTTAATGGCATCCAGTAGGTATTATGGGCTCGATTAGCTATGCCTGGATCTTTACGACGTAGGGTACGTGATCCTGCCATATATTGCATAGGACGACGATCGGGAGTCTCTAAGACGCTTGGTACGCCTATGTTTTCAGCCACGAAACCAATACGCGAATTCGTTCCGTGAATTTTCAGACTTGCCTCGACTAATTCTCCTTCTTCAAAAATAGCCGGAAAATTACGCATATTTTCAACGTCCGTATAGGCAAGAAACATAGGATGATCTACGTCGGCATCTCCCGCACTTTGCTTAACAGGAGGAAAGAACTTTACGGCACTATAATGATCTGCCACGTCTGCCCCTACAGGCCATTCAGGATCTGCTAGATCGATTACTAGACCAAATGACGGCTCGCCTCTTAGCTTGGTTCTATCTACGACTAATACTTTATCTCCATTAATATCGGTCTTTGATTTTAGATAATTCACGATACCTAGTCGCTCGGCTAGCTCTGGAGGGATTACGGTACCCGATTCGAAATATACTACCTTGTCTCCGTTAGTATATTTTCCCTTAGGGACACCCATTTGCCATCCCTTAACATCAGCTAATTCTAGATTATCGGCATTGCCATGTAGGCGAACATTATCAATGGTCGTTACTTCTACTCTAATTGTTGACACTATTAGTTCCCCAATCCGTCAAAGGTTTGTCCTTCGGACTCGTCATCATCCTCAGAGAAGTTATCCCAATTAGCTGTTACGCCATATTTATATGCTATCGCGTCTAGGTCTTCTTGTAGATCGTCGCCCATTATTTAACTCCCTTATAATGCTTACGTTGTGCCGCCAAGATCTGTACGTCTATTTCGTCGGTAGGTTCTGGTAGCTTGCCTCGCTCGCGTAAGAACTCTGCATTCCAAAACTCTGCCCAATTAACCATACCAATATACTGCATACCTAACCAGAATCCTAGTTTAAACTTTTCATAGAATATTGTAAATTCATCATTCTCATCACAGTCCCATACTGTTACATACTGTACCTTGGGATGTTTAAAGATCCATTTAGCTAAGCTTACAGCATCCCCTAGATCTGTTCCGCCATTCATCTCATGAAACGTATCTGCTAATAGATTAGACTCATAAAAATAACCCTTAGCATGAGTATTTATTAGATATGCCATTTTATTCTCCTATGCCATTCGTATCTTTAAGGTACCAGCCCCACTGAGGGTTTAAGGGCGTTACAGTTATCACCGTGCTAGCGTCTTGTTGCATGGTTACTGATAAGCCATCTGATGCTTGCGTACACCTTAATCCACACGACGCCATCGGGGTAGTAGATACATGACTGCATCCTGCTAGCGTGATAGCTGCTATAGCTAAAATGATTTTAAGCATTAAGTGCTTCCCTATCTTCTACATCTACCGTAAACTCTATTAGTCCTTCAGAGTGATCGAATAACCATTGATCTAGTGAACCAGTTAGCTTATGCGGCATAAATTGCATCAACCAATAACCAAAAACAATAGGAATAGACATTTTCTCTAGCGAAATTACGTGTTCAATCTCGTCACCATTACAGAAGTCATCGAAATATACCCAAGTATAGTAATGTCCTAGTTCTAGCGAGTCTAATAATAGCTTCATTTCTTCTTCAGTGCATTCATAGTTTTTTACTTCCCTTACTTTACTAAGCAAGTAATCTTCTACGTTATCTAGTGCGTGATCGTGCCACAGCTTGCTGAAGTGCCCAAGCGTGATATTTAGATCTCTGAGCAGCGGCACTAAGAAATTGCCTACGCCTAGCTTAACATGGAAACCCACTAATTCATCAGCCTCATCAAAAGCTGCGCCTGATAGGAAAATTTTCATTTACTAACTCCTGGCTTAACCATTAAGGTATGCTTGCATAATGGACATGAATAGCGCTCGTTATCTACGGTGCCTTCATAGTCACATCCTGTGCGTGGGCAGCTAAAGATTGTGTTCTTATCGTACATGTTTGTCTCTC
>OCZT010006695.1_pt1 | contig 11399 bp, 8 predicted proteins | sample 1539031 | NCBI WGS metagenome assembly OCZT01 (sample SAMEA3539308, study PRJEB22396) | soil metagenome | biome: tundra; feature: field; material: soil | place: USA | collected 2010-05 | depth 0.15 m
GTGACAGCGCGGGGGGCGGGAAACGTCAGGGCGACGGTGTAGTGGTCGGCCTTGGGCCATTGGGTCCAGATTTCGCGTGAGTAACCGTCAGGCATGACGGGATCGATCAGCTGGTCGGGCGCGGCGTCCACGGGCAGCGGATCGGCGGTCACGCAGAAGTTTCGCACGCGTTCGGGCCGGCGCGTGCCGCTGTCGTAGGTCCAGCTGCTGGTCCAGCCGGAGTCGGCGCGGGTCTCGCGCGCAGGGATGGGCGCGGCCGGCATCGCCCGGAGGGTGCCGAGCCACGCGGCCAGGGCGGTCTTGAGCGCGGCGCACCCGGTGGGGTCGAGCGGGACAGTGAGGGAATCCGTGAGCGTGACAGTGCGCGGCTCGCCCCCGAGCGTGAGTGTGACCTGCGCCTCACTCGCGCCCGGCGAATCCAGCCGCACGGTCAGCACCGCCGCCGCGAGATCGAGGAGCAGGCTCACGGGCGAGGTGCTGCGAATCTGCCAGCCGGTGGCGGCGAGGACGAGGGAGGTCGCCCCGGCGAGGGCGAGCGACGTCGCCTCCGCTTGCACGCTTCGTGCCCGGGTGTTGGTTCCCGGCAGCCACGCGGTGCCGGCGGCAAGCTCGATGCCGCACCACGCGGCCGGCGTGCCGTTGCGCAGCACCACCGCGCTGCGTTCGTCGAGGCGCTGCAGGTCGAGCGTCTCGGCCGAGCCCTGGGCGCGCACGTAGAACAGATTCTGGAACGACGCCTCCTCGCCGGCGCGGTGCGAACCGGCGCGGCGCTGGCGCAGCACGAACGGGGCGCACGCGCCTTGGTCAGATTCCTCCTCGCAGGTGGCGGGCACATCGCTGCCGGCGATCAGGGTGAAACGATGCTGGCCTTGGTCCGCCTGCCAGCGCCGGCCGTTCAGTTCGGCATAGCCCGGCGTGCGCCACGAGCACGTGAGCGAGTAGGGGCCGTCGGAAGTGAACGCGATCCGGTCGATCACCACGAACCAACCCTCGCCAGTCCGGGACCAAAAGAGGTGCCGCGTCCACACCGTGTGATGATAATCGGAAAGTCGCGTGACCGTCAGGCCGACGGAGGCAAAATCCGCGATCGCGAGTTGCTCGGCGATGGGCGGCATGGGGGTGTCGTTGCGGCCGTCGCTGATGAAGAGCCCGTTCCGGTCGTGGAAGGAATGGCGCGAGGTGCTCTGGACGAGGAAGACGTGGCCGGCCTGGAAAAAACGCACGATGCAATTGGCCGCCTGCATGTGGCCCTGCCAGCGGAAGCCGCCCTGAAAACCCTGGATGATCAAATACGCGTCGCTCCGCTCGTAGCCGCCACGCAGGACGAGTTTGTCGAAGCCGCGCGCCTGCGGCAGGTGGTTGAGGGCGATCGCCTCGGCCAGTTGCCACGTCTCGGCGGCATTGACAAGGTGGCCGGCGGGCTCCCAGTGCTCGGGCGGATGGTTGCTGATGGCGAATTGGTGGTCGCTGACGGGCAGGCACTGGATGCCGCGCTCGGCGGGCGGAGGAACCGCGGTCAGCTCGGGCCCCGTGTCGAATTTTTGGAGAAAAACCGGGTAGAAATGCAGAAACGAACAGCGTTGCGGGACAGCGAGATTGGGCAGCTGGTGCAGGATCCACTTCAGCTGGCCATCGCCGTAATAAAAAGCGCTCGCGGCGGTCTGGATAGTGGCTTCCTGTTGCAGATACATGCCCTGACTTTCGCCGTAGCCGCCCTGGCCGGCGCCGGCGCCGTTGTTGTCGTGCAAGGCGAGACAGCGCTCGGCCACGAGCCGGGCGTTGCCGCTCGTGAAAAACGCATGGCGCTCCATTGCGAGGGCGTAGCGGAAAACCGTGGCAATGTTGTTGAGGCAGCTCTCATCGTCCTGGTCATCGCCGCGGGCCGCGGCCAGCGCATCGAGAAACGTGCAGCACTCGATGATCCAGCGGTCGCAGAGCGCGCGCAGGGCCGGGGTGGGCTGGGTCTGGTCGCGCAGGTAGCGCGCGAGGAGCAGGAATTCATAGGTGCCCTTGCCCTGGTGGCGGTGGCCGAGCGGCGGCACGCCGACGGCCATGCGCCACCATTCGCCCTGGTTGGCGAGCGCGGTGAGCATCAGCAGGTGGTCGGTGCGGTTGACCTCCGCATCGGTCAGGAAGCCGCCGGCGATGAGCAGCGGCACCGAGCGCAGAAAACGCTCGGCGAGATAATGCCAGTCGCCGTAGCCGTCCACCATGCGCGCGTTGAGCGCCAGCAGCTGGTCGCGGGCGATGTGGGCGTAGCGCACATCGGCGGTCCACGCCCACATCAGCGTGTAGGCGCCGATCAGGCGGATCGGCTCGGTGATGAACATCAGGCCGCGCGCGCGCGAAATCTGGAGCGCCGCCGTGTCGGCGAGGGAGGTGAATGGCCAGCTGGCGAGTTGGGCGGCCAGGGCGGGCGCCAGCTCCACCTCCAGCAGGAACGGCAGCGTGACGGACGCGTCCGCCGCCGCGATGGCGGCGAGCAGGCGCGCGACGGCGCGTTCGACGCCCCGGAGATTGCTGCCGCCGGCGAGGAGGACGTTGGCGCCGGTGCCGTAGGGATTGACGAGTGTGCGCAGGTCGTAGCCGTCGCCGCCGGGATAGGTGGCGTCGGTCGAGCAGAGAAAGTCCGCATACAGCGGCTGCAGCGCGCGGTTGGTGTTCAGGCTGCCGAGAAAGATCAGCGGGCGGCGGCGGTAGTCCGCAGGCAGGGGCGTGCTGCGCGCGGGCATGAGCGCGAGGTCGGTGACGCACTCGGGCCGCGCGGCGCCGCGCGCGGCGAGGGCGCTGGCGAGTTTTTCCGCCAGGTCGCGATACCGCGGATCGGCGGCCGGGTAGATAATGGCGACGCCGCGGGCGAGCGGCGTGACGCGATTGAGTGTGCGGGGCAGCAGATCGACGGTAGGGTCGCGGGGGGCGTGCATGGGGAAGGAAGACGGCGGACGAGTCATCCATGGGATAACCTTAACGGCCAGACCGGGACAAACCTTAATTGAAGGTTTCCTGCGGGCCCTGGGGTTTGTTTCGCCGGCGTTTCGGATCGAGAATTCCCTGCGGGCGGACATCGTGGCGGTTCGCCGCCATGCACACGTCCCGCACCCGTCTCGCCGCCGCCATGCGTTTGGAGCGGCCGGACCGCGTGCCGGTGATGTGCCAGCCGTCGCTGGGGTTCGTGCTGCGCCAGCTGCCGGAGCTGGACCCGATCGACGTCTGGCACAACCACGGCGGGGCGCTGGCGCACGGGTTTTGCGAAATCAGCCGGCGCTTCGGCTTTGACGGCGTGCTCATCCCGGCGGTGGGGGCCGCGCCGCTCGACGAACGCGCCGTGCAGCGCATCGATCGCGCCAACCCCGAGGGCCCGGTGGTGTATTTTCGCAACGGCGATTCCTGCCTCTACTGCCGGAACGACCTGCCGCGCTACACCCACGCAGCGCCGCCGGAGCGCGAGATCGGCGACCTCGACCCGGCCGCGATCGCCGAGCAACTCAGCTACCACCCGCCGTCAACGCGCCTGCGGATGCGGCTGGCGGAGGGCGCGGCCGGGCGCGTGGCCGAACTGACGCAGGCGCGCGCGCTCATTGGCCCCGATGTGTCGTTGCACGGCGCGCTTTATTCGCCGGAGGATTATCTGATCGACGCGCTCGGCGCCGATGGGGCGATGGTGGCGCTGCTGACCGAGCCGGAAAAATGCCGCGCGCTGCTGGCGAAGTTCGCCCGCGCGGTGGCGGGCCATGCCCGCGAGCAGATCGCGGCCGGAGCCGATGCGCTCAACGTGTCGGCGCCCTGGGCCGGGCAAAGTTTCATCTCACCGGGGCTGTATCGCGAGCTGATCGCGCCGGCGCAGGCGGTGCTGGTGGCCGCGGCCCGCGCCGGGGGCGTGCCGAGCTACTGCCACACCTGCGGCGCCATCGGCGACCGGCTGGAGGCGATCATTGACACGGGCTTCGACGGCATCGAGTGCCTCGACCCGCCGCCGCTGGGCAATGTGGAGCTGGCCGACGCGGTGCGGCGCATCGGCCAGCGGGCGTTCATCAAGGGGAACATTGATCCGGTGCATGTGCTGTTGCAGGGCACGCCGGCGACGATTCGCGCCGACGTGATCCGGCGGCTCGAGACCGGCATGACGGCGCGCGGCTTCATTCTGAGCACGGCGTGCGCGATTGCGCCCGAGACGCCGGCGGCGCATGTGGCGCTGCTGCGCGAGCTGGTGGAGCGCTACGGGGTGTATTGAACGCGCGGGGGACGCGGAAAAAGTGGGCTAAGGCCGGTCTTTGGATGCTCTCTTCCGCCCAGAGTCCGGGTCGGCGGCGTCTCCCGTGACCTGCCATGCCCTCCGGTGCACAGTGTCATTTAATAGATGACACCGGCTGCGCCGGAAATGGTCCCATCCGGAGACCGCCTCGCCCTACGCCGTGAGACACGCCCGGAACTCCGCGGTGAGGGCGCCGCGATCGAGCTTCTTGCCAATGAAGACGAGCGTGTTGGTGCGCGGGTCGGCGCCCCATTCGTGGTCGAACTTCGCGTCGAACAACATGTGGACGCCCTGGAAGACGAGGCGCTTGGTCGAGCCCTTGACGCTGAGCACGCCCTTCATGCGATAAATGTCACCGCCCTTCACGCGGAGCAGCTCGCTGATCCACGTGTTGAGCTTTCGGCCGTCGAGGTCGCCGGGGGTGCTGATGCCGACGGACGTGACGGCGTCGTTGTGGGTGTGCGCGGCGTGGAAATCCTGCTGCCAGCCGGGCTTCACCGGCTCGCCCTGCACCTGGAGGTGCAGGGGATCGTGGCCGCAGGACTCGAAGACGAGAAACTGGCCGGGTTGCGCAATCTTGAGTGGATACGTGCCGTTGCCCTCGGCCAGCAACAGGCGCTGCAGCGTCGCGCCGGGAATGACGGTGTCGCCATCCTTGAGCCGTGTTTCCCAGTCGGAAAACACGCGCGTGGCGGACTCGCGGGCCGCGGCGAGATCGGCCTCGCCCAGCGACTTCATGGGCAGGATGACGACGTCGAGTTCGTTCGGATTGCCGTGGTGATGGTGGTGGTCGTGATCGCCGTGGCCCTCCTTCGCCGAAGCTTCGGAGGGCGCGTCGTGTCCGTGGTCGTGGCCCGTATGATCGTGGTCATGGGCCTCGTCGCCCTCCTTCGCCGAGCCTTCGGCGGGCAGGCCGTGTCCGATAACGAGCGCATGCGTGCCGGCGGGCAGCGCGTAGGCGCCGGCCCATTCGAAGGGATACTCGGGCTCGAGGAACTTCGGGTCGAGCTCGGTGGCGCGGCCAAGATTGAAGCCGCCGACGTCCAGCACGCGGTCGAGGGGCACGTCGCAGTTATTAGTGCGGTGGATTTTTGCCACGGCATTGAGCCGGTGAATGCGCGACTCGAGCGCGTCGAGCTCGGGGCCCGATACCAGGTCGGTCTTGTTCAGCAGGATGACATCGGCGAAGGCGAGCTGCTTCACGGCCTCGTCGTCGGCGTCGAGGTGCTGGAGCACGTGTTTCGCATCGACCACGGTGACGATGGCATCGAGCCGGAAGTTTTGTTTCATCTCGTCGTCGGTGAAAAATGTCTGCGCGACCGGGGCGGGGTTGGCGAGGCCGGTGGTCTCGATCAGGATGCCGTCGAGCCGGTCCTTCCGTTTCATGAGCCGGCCGAGGATGCGGATCAGGTCGCCGCGCACGGTGCAGCAGATGCAGCCGTTGTTCATCTCAAAGAGCTCCTCGTCGCCCGCGATGACGAGTTGGTTGTCCACGCCCACCTCGCCGAATTCATTCTCGATGACCGCGAGCTTCTGGTCGTGCTGCTCGGTGAGGATGCGGTTGAGGAGGGTGGTCTTGCCCGCACCGAGGAAGCCGGTAAGGACGGTGACGGGAATGGGGGCGGTGCTCATGAAGGGCCGAGTGTGAAGTTCCGATTTTGGAGGCAACAAGCGTGTGCCGGGACGACCGGATTGCAACCGGTCTGGCGCGACGGTCGGCTCGAATGACCGAGGCGGCGGCTGGCGGCGTTCGCTTTCAACCGCGAATCAAGGCCCGCTTGCATTCCGCGTAAAGTGCGTCGTAGACGACGAATTCCCGCGCCATGATTTCGTGATCGGTCAGTCCGAGCTGGCTGAACCCGAAGGCGATCCACTTCAGACCCGCTCCGGCCGGATGGGGATTCGTTGGCGTGGAGTCGGCGGCGCGCACGATCTCGCCGAGCAGGCGCAAAGCCGGATCCTTCAAGTCGTAGTCATCGAGGATGGCCTCAAAGGTAACGCGCTCGCCGCGATGATGAAGCTTGGCGCCGGGCGCATCAAAGGGCGTGGCCCCCAGCCGCTCCGCATCTGCCAGCACGCGACCCGCCGGGACAAAGATGAATTCCGCCGCTGGGTCGATGAAGCGGGTGAGCAGTCACGGACGGGCGACGCGGTCGACCTTAACCTGCTCGCGGGTGATCCATTGCATAGGCAGGATAGAATTTGTTGGATGCAGGCAACCTAGGACGAGGACTCCGCGGCGGCGAGCGCGGAGGAGGTGGGCCGGCCGTTGCGATAGATGGACCACCAAAACCAGAGCGTGCCCAGGCCGCCGCACAATGCGGCGACCAGAAAATTAGCGCGAGGGGCCAGACTCCACAACCACGCGCCCAGAAACGAACCGCCGGTCACGATGCTGTCGCGGAGAAAATAGTAGGCGCCGTAGGTGCGGGCGCGGACCTCCGGCGCAGCCTGGGCGATGATCAGCGCCTTGCGGGCGGGTTCGCCGAATTCCTTCAGGCCGCGGACGACGAAGGCGACGGCCAGCCAGCCGAAGCTGTGCGCCCAGAGCAGCGAGACGGGAAAGAGCGTGAAGAAAACAAAGGTCGCGAGCACGAACGGGCGCTGCCCGTGCTTGTCCGCCAGGTGCGCCACCGGAATGTAGCAGGCCATCGCCGTGGCCATTTCAATGGCCACCAACATGCCGAATTGCTGCGCCGTCACGCCGACGTGATTCATGGCCCACAGGATGACGAAGGCATACGGGATCCGTTCGCAAAAGCGGATGAGAATGTCGCTGATCAGCAGCTCTCGCAGGGTCGGGTTGAACGATTTTACGATGGCAAAGAATCCGCGGGTGCGCGCTCCTGCGGACGGAGGCGCCCGAACCGCAGGATCGGTCATGAACCATTGGAAGACGGCGGTGGCTGCGCTCAGCGCGATGCAGCCGAGGAGCGCCAACCGGATGCCGTGGGCCCAGCCGAACCGGGTGATCAGCCAACCGCCCGCCAATGGTCCGATCATCATCGGAATGCGCCGCACCATGGATTGCACGCCGATGCCCATCGTGTGCTGTCGCTGGTCGAGAGACGTGGCGATCACGCTGAGGGTCGCGGGCAGCGAGAGCGTGCTCCAGGCGAGGAAAAGAAACGCGCCCAGCACGAGGGCGAGCCAGTGCTGCCACAGGAGGACGATGACGTAGCCGGCGAGAGTGAGGGCGTTGAAGAGCAGCAGGGATCGGCGCTGGCCCCAATGGTCGGTCAGCCATCCGCCGGGATAGGCATAGACGGCTCCGAGCAGGGTTTGCAGCGCATCGAACAGGCCGATGATGAACACGCCGGCGCCGAGGGTCTCGAGATACTTGGGTGCGAAACCGAGCCAGAGGCGCTCCCCGGTCAGCGCCAGCACGAGCGCAACCAGGAGCAGGGACGTGTTGCGTCGCAGCGCCAGGAACTCCGAAAAACTCCGTTGGCCGGCCATCGTGGCCGCAGGATCAGCCCGGGGGCAGAGGCGAGGCAAGAATGCCTTTGTCCGCAGTGGTTATTATCGCCCGCGGGGTTGCCGCGACCGGCCCGGCAGGTATGCTCCGGCCATGAAAACCCGCATCGTTCTGGCCTTCGCTTTGCTGCTGTCGACCGCCGCCGCCGAACTTGACCGGGCCCGCATCGAGCAGGTCACAGGCTTGAAGGGCACGTGGAACCCGGCCGAGGGCGTTTTCAAGGTCACCCAGCCGCGCAATGATTTGGCGATCACCGTGGACGGATGGAAAATGCCGCCGTTTATGGGGCTCACGAGTTGGGCCGCGTTCACCGCCGGCAAGGCCAAGGAGGCGATGGTCATGGGCGATCTCGTTCTCTTCGAGGACGAGGTTAATCCGGTGATGAGCGCGCTGCTCGACGCCGGGCTGGAGGTGACCGCGCTGCACAACCACTTTTTCTACGATGAGCCGCGGGTATATTTCATGCACATTAGCGGCGACGGCCCGGCCGATGTGCTGGCGACCGGAGTGAAGCTCGCGTTGGCGAAGCAACGGGAAATCCGCGCGGCAAGTCCTGCGCCCCGGCATGGGTTTGGCAGCGCGATGCCGGCCGCGAGCAGCATCAGTGTCGCGCCGCTCGAGACGATTTTCGGGGCCAAGGCCCAGGCGAAAGACGGCATGGTGAAATTCGTGATCGGGCGGGAGGCGACGATGGACTGCGGTTGCCGGGTGGGCGCGGACATGGGCGTGAACACCTGGGCGGCGTTTGCGGGCACGGACGACAATGCGGTGTCCGATGGCGATTTCGCGGTGCGTGAGAAGGAACTGCAAGCCGTGCTCAAGTCACTGCGGGCGTCGGGGATCAATATCGTGGCAATCCATCATCACATGACCGGCGAAGAGCCGCGTTATCTTTTCCTGCATTATTGGGGCAGGGGTCCGGCGGTCGACTTGGCCAAATCGCTCAAGGCTGCGCTGGGCACGCAATCGAACTAACCCGTGCATCCGCTCATGAAGACAGCCATGGGTACGATTGCCGGCATGGGCCTGACCGGTTGCTGCGCTCTGGCGGCATCCGCCAATTTCGACCGTCTCCCGCCCGGCGGCGCGCCAAGCGGCTGGATCGCGACCAAGACGGGTGCAGGTGAGGCGAAGTGGACCGTGGAACGGGAGGCCACCGCTCCGAGCCCGTCGAATGTGCTCAAGCAGAGCGGCCAGGCGACCTATCCGGTCTGCCTCATGGACAGCGCGAGCATCAAAGACGGATTTGTTGAAGTGAAATTCAAGACCGTCTCCGGCCGGGAAGACCAGGCCGGCGGCGTGATCTGGCGGGCGCAGGACCCGGACAATTACTATGTTGCCCGCGCCAACGCACTGGAGGACAACGTTACGATCTACCATACCAGCAAGGGCCGGCGGGTGGCGTTCAAGAACGTGGACCGCAAGGTCGCGTCCGGCGTGTGGCACACCCTGCGCGTGGATTTTTCCGGCAGCCGATTCATTGTCACCTTCGACTCCGAGAAAGTCATCGACACCACCGACGACAGTTTTGCCGGTGCCGGCCGGGTGGGTCTGTGGACGAAAGCCGACAGCGTGACGTTGTTCGACGATTTCGATTGCGGCGGCAAGTGACTCAATCCGGACGCGCGTCCGCTTGACGACTTTGCTATTGTGAGGCCCTACTTCCGCTGACCGTGGCCCACAACATCCTGCGCTTTCGCCAGCTTACCGTCCGCTACGGCCCGACCACGGCGTTGGAGAACCTCACGCTGGACATTCCCTGCGGCAGCTCGACGGCCATCCTCGGCCCGAATGGCGCGGGCAAGAGCACGCTGCTGCGCGCGATTCTCGGCTGGCAGGCGCTGGCCAGCGGCGAAATCTGGCTGGGCGACGCCCATCCGCAGCACGCGCTGCCGCGGCTGGCCTATCTGCCGCAGCGCCAGGCGGTCGACTGGGATTTTCCGATCACGGTGCGCGGGGTGGTCGAGCAGGGCCGCTATCCGACGCTGCGACTTTTCCACCGGCTCAGCGGGGCGGATCGCCAACTGGTGGATCGGGCGGTGGAGGAACTCGGCCTGACCGAACTCGCCGAGCGCCAGATCCGGATGTTGTCCGGCGGCCAGCAGCAACGCGTCTTTCTGGCGCGGGCGCTCGCGCAAGGAGCGGACATCTTCCTGCTCGACGAACCCTTCGCCGGTCTCGACCTCTTTGCCTGCGAGGAACTCACCCACATCCTGCGGGCGTGGGAGGCGCAGGGCCGCACGGTGCTCGCTGCCATGCACGACCTGGAGCTGGCCCGGCGCACGTTCACGCACGGCGTGCTGCTCGACACCACGCTGGTCGCGGCCGGTCCGATTGCGGACGTACTCTCGCCGGAGAACATCGACCGGGCTTTCCGCCACGGGCATTGCGTTCACGATCATCCACTCCACCCGGCGCAAGCGAAGGAGGGACCCCGATGAGCCTGCACGATTTCATCGTCACGCCGTTCTCGTATGAGTTCATGCGGCGCGGTCTCCTGTCCGCCGCCGTGCTGAGCCTGAGCGGCGGGCTGCTGGGCTGCATTCTCGTGCTGCGCCGGCTCGCGCTGATGGGCGACGCGCTCTCGCATTCGCTGCTCCCGGGCATCGCGCTGGCGTGGCTGCTGTTCGGTCCGAGCACGACCGCGTTGTTCGTCGGCGCCTTGGTGGCGGGCCTGCTGACGGCGCTCGGCAGCGCGCTGCTGAGCCGGCTGACGCGCGTAAAGGAGGACGCCGCCTTCGGCTCGCTCTTCATTGTGTTTTTCGGCACGGGTGTCGCCCTCGTCAGCAAGCTGCCGACGCGCCTGAACCTGACGCACTTCCTGTTTGGCAATGTACTCGGTGTGAGCGCCGCCGACGTGGGGCTGGCGGCGGTGGTGAGCGGCGTCACCGTGCTGATCTTCGTGGTTTTTTACCGCGCGATTCTGCTGGAGACCTTTGATCCCGTCTTTCACCGCGCCATTGGCGGACGGGGCGGCCTGGTCCATTTTGGATTTCTCGCGCTGACGGTGCTCAACCTGGTGGCGGCGCTGCAGACCATGGGCATTGTGCTCGCGCTCGGGCTGTTTCTCCTCCCCGCGGTGAGCGCCTATCTCTGGTGCGATCATTTTTTCCGGATGCTGCTGCTGTCCGTCGCGTTCGCGCTGGTTTGCTCGGTCGCGGGCATTTTGCTGAGTTATCACGCCGGGCTGGCGAGCGGCGCGGCGATCGTGCTCTGCCTCGGAGCGGTGTTCCTGATCTCGGCGCTGTTCAGCCCGCATTACGGCGCGCTGTACCGCTTCCGGCAGTTTCTCCGCGAGCGGCGCGGGGTCCACAATCTGACCCACTGACTTTGGCGATGAGGACGATTCTTCCGCGCCTCGCCCTGATGGTGCTCGCCAGTCTGGCTGCGCGCCCGCCCTCGCTGGCTGCCGTCGAGCCGCCCTTGCGCGTGGTGGCGCTGAACACCGTGCTGGCGGAAATCGCCTGCGAAGTCGGCGGCAACCAGGTCGCCGTCACCGGCCTGGTTCCGGCCGGCGTCGATCCGCACACGTTCGACCCCTCGGCGGCGGATTTGCGGGCGATGGTGGATGCGGACCTCGTGCTGGCGTCGGGCCTGCAGCTGGAATCCTATCTCGACCGCCTGGTGGGCAAGATCGGACCGGCGGGGCGGGTGGTCGTCGTCGGTGAC
>OCZT010006696.1_pt1:5000-11398 | contig 11398 bp, 8 predicted proteins | sample 1539031 | NCBI WGS metagenome assembly OCZT01 (sample SAMEA3539308, study PRJEB22396) | soil metagenome | biome: tundra; feature: field; material: soil | place: USA | collected 2010-05 | depth 0.15 m
CATCCTGGGCAACCATGACGACGACCACGACATGCCGGCCGCGCTCGCGCGCAACGGCGTCGTCATGCTGAAGGACGCGCGCACACGCGTGTCGGTCAACGGCGAAGCGCTCGATCTGGTCGGCGTCCGTTTCTGGACACGGCACGCGGCTGACATCGCCGCGCTGCTGCGCGGATCGACCGCGGCCACGATCCTGCTCGCGCATGATCCGCGACGCCTGGCCGAAGCGGCCGCGCTCAGGATTCCGCTCGTGCTCTCGGGACACACGCACGGCGGACAGGTGGTGCTGCCGGTCCTCGGCGCGATCGCCGCTGAAAAGTTTCCCGTCATCGCCGGCATCGGCCGTCGCGATCGGACGACGATGTTCGTCAGCCGGGGTGTCGGAACGATCTACGTGCCGGTGCGCATCAACTGCCCGCCCGAAGTCGCGGTCCTCACGCTGCAGCCCGAAGGCGGCGTCCGGACGGCGTAGGCGCTACTTGAAGCCGCCGTAGACGGCGTGCCCCGCGAACATCCAGAAGCACTCCACTGCTCCGAACCCCGCGTGCTTCAGCCATACGAGGTGATGAAAGAGCGCCGAGGGGCGATCCGCCGGGTCGGGAAACCGAAACTGATTCCACTTGGCGTCGGCAAAGCGCGTGAATAATTGCGGCGCCTCGAGCGCACCGGCCTGTTCCCGCGCGCTGCGATCCCACTCGTTCGCGGCGAGGCGCCGCGACGCCGGATGGAGCGGTTCGATGAGATCCGCCACGAAAAGAGCACCCCGGGCGGACAGCCGGTCCGCGATCGCTTTGTAGAGATACTGCTTCTTGGCGTCGTTGAGATGATGCAGGCACAGGGACGACACGACGAGGTCGGCGCCGTGCATCAGATCCCACCAGTCGAGCGATGCGAGATCGAAGGCGCGAACCCGCGCGCGATCGCCACACGGCGCCAGCCGCGCCGCCGTCGCCTCGCGCATGGACGCCGAGCCGTCGAGCGCGAGGACGGTGGCGTTCGGGTGGGCGGCGAGGAGCGCCGCCGACAGCGTCCCGTCACCCGATCCGAGCTCGACAATGCGGAAGCGGTCGTCGGCGGCGAACGGCACGAGCGACACGATCGTCGTCGTCATCTCGCGGCGTCTGGGGACGGCGATCGCGGCGATGTCGCGATAGGTCGCCGAGTCGTGTTCAGTCCAGTCGGGCATGGCGGACAAACCGGCGGCCTTCGATCGACCAGGCCTCATCGAGCAGGATGCGGATGGCTTCAGGATAGATCCGATGCTCTTGATCGAGAATCCGCGCCGACAGCGTGTCCACCGTGTCGGCGTCGAGGACGGGAACGGCGGCCTGGATGATGATCGGGCCGGCGTCGAGATCGGACGTGACCAGATGGACGGTCGCCCCGCTGACGCGCACGCCATGCGCGAGCGCCTGACGCTGGGCGTCGAGCCCGGGGAACGCGGGGAGGAGCGACGGGTGGATATTCAGAATGCGATTCGGGAACGCGTCGAGGAGCGGGGCGCCGACCAGGCGCATGAAGCCGGCGAGGCAGACGAGGCTGACGTCGCGCGCGCGCAGCTCGTCGACGATCGCGCGGTCGAAGGCGTCGCGATCGCGGAAGGCGTGCGGATCGAGAGCGATGGCATCAAGCCCCGCGGCGCGCGCGCGCGCGAGGCCGGGGGCCTCGGATCGATTGGAGACAACGGCTGCGATCGTCGCGTCGAGACGACGGTCAGCGATGGCGTCGATGATCGACTGAAGGTTGCTCCCACGTCCTGAGATCAGGATAGCGAGACGGTTGCGCTGGGGGTGTCGGGAACCTTTTGCAGTTTCTGCCATATCTGGATCGGGCATCAACTTTGCTGAATCAAACGGCTCGATGCCGCGGAGACGACGAGTCGGAATGGCGGGGATCCCACATCACGTGTTGAATCGAGCGTGTCGGCGCTCGGTGCTGTTTGCACACGCGGAGGACTACCGTCTGTTTGTGAGCGTGCTGGGCGAGGCCAAGACACGATTCGCGATGCGCGTCCTCGCGTATGCCGTCATGCCCAATCACTGGCACCTCATCTTATGGCCCGAAGAGGACTTACAGCTGTCCCGGTTCATGCACTGGCTGACGCTCACCCACACCCAGCGGTGGCACACGCGGCACGCGACGACGGGGACGGGGCCGCTCTATCAAGGCCGCTACAAGGCGATTCCGGTTCAGTCGGACGAACACTTGCTGACAGCGATCCGGTACGTCGAACGCAATCCGGTCCGCGCGGGATTGGTTGATGCCGCGCAGAATTGGCAATGGTCCAGCGCCTGGGAGCGTTGCAACGATCGCGGCACTCCGTTGCTGGACGTCTCGCCGGTGGCCATGCCGGACGATTGGATGTCGTTTGTCAACGAAGGCCAGAATCAGATTCATTTGGGCGCGGTCCGTGACGCGGTCCGGCTGGGGACACCTCTCGGAGATTCCGGTTGGACCCGTATTGCCGGCACGGCGTTCGGGCTACGTCGCACATTTCGTCCACAGGGAAGACCTGGCAAGAAATGAAAAAGGTTCCCGACACCGCTACTGGTAGTGAACCGTCCGGTCGCCAGCGATGACTTTGCCGATCACCGCCGCGCCCGACTCCCCGGCCGCCTCGAGCTGACCGATGATCCGCCCCGCCTCCGACGCCGCGCACACGGCCATCAGCCCGATCCCCATGTTGAACGCGCGAAACATCTCGTCGCCCGCGATGCGGCCGCGCTCCCGCAGCAGGCCGAAAATCGCCGGCACGGCCCACGCCCGCGTGTCGATCGAGGCGGCGCATCCCGCCGGCAGCACGCGAGGCAGATTCTCCGTGATACCGCCGCCGGTGATGTGCGCCATCCCTTTGATCACACCCTCGGCCAGCAGCGGCCGGATCGCCGGCAGATACGACCGGTGCGGCGCCAGCAGCGCCTGCCCCACCGTCATTCCCAACTCGGCGAGAAAGCTCTCGGCGTGGAGACCGCTCGCGTCGAACAGCACTCGGCGCGCCAGCGAATAGCCATTGGTGTGCAGGCCCGCGGACCTCAGCCCGACGATCGCATCGCCAAGCGCGATCCCACGGCCGTCGATAATCCGCTCGCGCTCGACGATGCCGACGATGAAGCCGGCGATGTCGTACTCGCCGTCGGCGTAGAAGCCGGGCATCTCCGCCGTCTCACCGCCGATGAGCGCGCAACCGTTCTCGCGGCACGCGCGCGCCACGCCGCTGACGACCTGTTCGGCGATCTCCGGCGACAGGCGTCCGGTGGCGAGATAGTCCAGAAAAAAGAGCGGCTCGGCTCCCTGCACGAGGATGTCGTTGACGCAGTGGTTGACCAGATCGGCGCCAACCGTGTCGTGGCGGCCGGTCATGAAGGCAACCTTCAGCTTCGTGCCGACGCCGTCAGCGCTCGAGACGAGCACCGGCTCGCGGAACTGGCCGGGATTGAGCCGGAAGAGGCCGCCAAACGATCCGATCTCCGAGAGCACGCCGGGCGTGAAGGTCGCGCGCGCCAGCGACTTGATGCGTCGCACCGTCTCGTTGCCGGCCTCGATGTCGACGCCCGACTGGCGATAGTCCATGTCCGGGTGTGCGCTCAAAAATCCAGCTTGCCGATGAGCGTCTGCATCAGCTCGCGCGACGCCGATCCGGCTGCCGACTGCCAATACGCGTGGCGAACCGTCGTGAAGAAGCGCTCTTTGTCCAGATCTTCCTCGAGCATGTCAAATCCCTCGGCGACGAGATCAATGGCATGTGCCCGATCGGCATGCGTCTCGAGTATGGACAGCATCAGCGGCGTGTTGCGGAGCGCGACCGTCGCGAGCGCGAGCGCCACGGGGGCGCGCGTCGGATCGCGCGAGGGGATGCCGACGGTGAACAAGGCGTCGACCGCTTCGGTGTGGCCGGCGAGTCCGAGCATCCCCAGCCCGGAGGCCGCGCCGCGCAGCAGCTCCTGGAAGCCGGCATTCTTGTCGGAGAATTTCAGCGTCTCGATCAGATAGTTCTCGTGGGATTCGCAGTTGACGCCGAGCAGACAGATGGCGGCCGCGATCGAGGGCTGCGCCGACTTCGGCGCCGTGCGCTGGATGCCGGCGAGCGTGTCGAGCGCGCGCTTGTCGCCGATCTTGCCGAGCGCGATCGCCGCGTCGGCCTGCAGCGGCCCCTCGAGCCTGGCCACGGCCGTGATGGCCTCGAACGCGTACTGCGCTTTGTAGTCGCCGAGCGCCTCGACGACAGCGCTCCGGAAGAAGTCCTGCCCGCGCGCGACGTCGCGCACGAGCGCCTGACGCGCGCCCGGGTTGGCCACGCCCTCGGCCGCCAGCGCGCGAACGAGCGCCGGCCGGACAAACTCGCCCTGCTCCTTCTCGAGCGCGTCGAGAAACGCCGGAATCATCGCCGGGTCGGGATTGTGCTCGAAGAACCCGTACGCGACGGCGCGCAGGCGATCGTTCGGGCTGGCCAGCGCTTCACGCATCGAGTCCTTCACCCGAGGATCGTTGAAGCCGGTCAGCAGCACGAGCGCGCGATAACGCACGTAGCCGTCGGCGTGTTCGGAGACCGCCTGCATGAGCGCGGGCGCGGCCTGCGCGGCCGCGGTGCGCCGCACCGTGCGAGCCGCGTTGGTGCGCGTCGAGTAATCGAGATCGGCGAGCTGGTCGATGGCCGCCTTGAGCTGCGCCGCGGACACGGCTTGAGGCGCAGCGGGCTCCTGCGCGCCGGACGCTAACCCGATCGCTGAATCGCCACCAAGGACACCAAGGACACAACAAAGGCAGAGACCAACAGTGCTGAACCTTGGTGTCCTTCGTGGTGAATCAGCGCACGAATACATGGCGACTACTTCGTGACCGGCAGCTTCGGATCGAGCTTCAGCGCCAGCTGCAGATAGCTCGCTTCGTCGCGTGGGAATTCAACGGGATAGCGGCCCGTGTAACACGAGCTGCAGTACGACGAGCGCTGGTCGCCCACCGCGCTCAGCAGGCCTTCGAGGCTGAGGTACGCGACGCTGTCGGCCTCGAGATACGCCGTAATCTCCTCGAGCGTGTGCGTCGCCGCGATCAGCTCCGAGCGCCGCGGCGTGTCGACACCGTAGAAGCACGGCGAAATCGTCGGCGGACAACTGATGCGCACGTGCACTTCCTTCGCGCCGGCGGCGCGCACCATCCCCACGATCTTCCGGCTCGTCGTCCCGCGCACGATCGAGTCGTCGACCAGCACGACGCGTCGGTTCTCGAGAATGCTCCTGACCGGATTCAGCTTCACCTTCACGCCGAAGTGCCGGATGGAGGACTGCGGCTGGATGAAGGTGCGGCCCACGTAGTGGTTGCGGATGAGCCCCATGCGCAGCGGCATCCCCGATTGCTCCGCGTAGCCCATCGCGGCGCAGACGCCCGAATCGGGCACCGGCACGACGACGTCGCCGTCGACCGCCTGCTCGCGCGCCAGGACGCGCCCGAGCTCGGTCCGCACTTCGTTGACGCTCTTCCCGAACACGTAGCTGTCGGGCCGCGCGAAATAGACATGCTCGAAGATGCAATGAGCCAGCGGCGCGGGGGGAAACGGCTTGATCGACCGCATGCCCTCGGCGCTGACGACGAGCACTTCGCCCGGCTCGACGTCGCGCACGTAGGTCGCGCCGATGAGATCCATCGCGCAGGTCTCCGAACAGACGACCACCGCATCGCCCAGACGGCCGAGCGCGAGCGGCCGGAATCCGTGCGGGTCGCGGACCGCGATCATCCGGTCCTTCGTCAGCAGCACCAGCGAGAACGCGCCCTGCGCCTGCGACACCGACTCGATGACCGCCTCTTCCTCGCTCGCCGCTTTCGAGCGCGCGTAGAGATGCAGCACGACTTCGGTGTCGCTGCTCGACTGAAAAATCGACCCCTGCTGCACGAGCTCGTCGCGCAGCTCGCGCGCGTTCACCAGGTTGCCGTTGTGGCAGATGGCGATCTGTCCGTGGGCGCAGTCAATCAGGATCGGCTGCGCGTTCGACAGCCGGCTCTCGCCCGCCGTCGAGTACCGCACGTGGCCGATCGACCGCGCGCCCGGCAGCTGCGCGAGCTCGTTGCCGTCGAAGGTATCGGCGACATACCCCATCGCGCGCGACACGCGCACCTGCTCGCCATCGGACGCCGCGATGCCGGCGCTCTCCTGGCCGCGGTGCTGCAACGCGTAGAGGCCGAGATACGTCATGTTGGCGGCTTCGGGGTGGCCGAAAATGCCGAACACGCCGCACTCGTCTTTGAACTTATCGAGCATCAGGCGACCTTCTGAGCAAAATATCGTTCAATCGCCGTCGACCAGGCCCGCTCACACTCGTCGACCGGCACATCGATCGCGTCCGTGCCGCCGACCGCGATGCGGATCGCCGTCAGATCGGAAGAGCGTCGTGTAGGGAAAGGTGTAG
>OCZT010006697.1_pt1 | contig 11398 bp, 8 predicted proteins | sample 1539031 | NCBI WGS metagenome assembly OCZT01 (sample SAMEA3539308, study PRJEB22396) | soil metagenome | biome: tundra; feature: field; material: soil | place: USA | collected 2010-05 | depth 0.15 m
TCAGTTCAATTATTGATGGACGCCACATCTGGAAGTCCCGGTGGCTTTAGTGTTTCGATTTATAGCAGTCTTAACCCCGCAAATAAGCTTGGCAATCTTAGTGGTTCCGATCCCTCGACGGGTGGTGTTTTTACTTATACTGCTTCCGACCTTATACTTTCGCCGTCCACATACTATTTCACAAGCATCCCGTTAAACGAAAAGGACCGACTGCTGCCCCTGATTTCACAGGGGAATATTGGCTGTCTTCACGAAATACGATTTCGTAAAATTTTCATGAATGCGCACCGGTGCTACTACGAGCGAGGCTGTCTCCAGCCGATGCTGTCCCCCAGCTTCACAAGAATCCTGGAAAATACGCCTGATCCGGTCGTGCCAGGTTTCGGAAACTACCCTTGGCTGTCCCATAGCGGTCGAGCAAATCTCATAGGTCGATTTTTGACCACAACACCGCGCGGAGAATCGTGTAGAGCCGCGTGAAGCTATGCCCCCGCTTCGACACATAACTCAAGTAACGCAGTAGCACATACACCGGCAGGGCCATCCAGACTTGCCACCGCACAGCGTTGGCGTTGTGGCCGAGGAAGTCGGCCAATTGCAACGTCTGCTTGATCTGTTTGAAAAAGACCTCGATCTGCCAGCGGCACCGGTAAAGGTCGGCCACACTGCGCGGACTCCATTGGAGGTTGTTGGTCAAAAACACCATCGCGCGCTCCACGCCATCGATTTCCACCAGCGCCACAATCCGGCGCATCAACTCCGGCGCGGGCTTGTTCGGGTGACTCAATCGGATGATCTCATCCCGCAGAATCTTTTCATCTTTTGACTCCGGCATCGGCCGGACGACTTCATAGGCCATGTTGTCTTTGGCCCGCGTGACCCAAAACACGCCCCGTTCATCCAAATCCTTCAGATGCGCGAAGTCCACATACCCCTTGTCAATCAACACGATTTCACCGGCCTTGACTCCGGCACACAGTTCCCGTGCCCGCTGGTTGTCATGTTCACCGGCGGTGTCAATGATGACAAAGTTGGGCAGCAGGTTCTGCAAGTTCAGCCGCATGTGCGTTTTGGCGGCGGCTTTGCGTCGCCGGTGCTTGGCCCAGTCCATACAGTTGGCGACCAATTCCATCACCGTGGTATCTACGACATGAATCGGCACCTTGAAGCGAAACGCCGCACCCCGGCGGTGTCCCGCCACAAATCCCGGGGATTGTTCCCCCAGATGACCCAGCACCGCCCAAAACAGTTGTTCGGCCATCGCCGCCGGCCGTTCGCGGTTCGCGGTGGAAAACCCGTTGCGGCTCGGTGCCGTGGCCCCGCGGACACTGGCCAACGGTCCCGAGTGCAGGCGCAGCGAATCACACACGTCATTGAGGATGATGCTATGGGTCAGTTGGGCATAACATTGGCTCACGACATGACTCCACGGCTTGAAGGTTCGCGACTTGTCCGCCGCACCCGTAACGCGGGCAATTTTCGAAACCAGATGTTGCGGTATGAGGTTGCAAACCTGCCGCAAAATGTTGAACTTGGAACGTGTTGGCTTGATTGGTTGTTTTTTCATCCCTGCCTTGTGGCAGGGCTACACCGTCGAGCCAACACTTTTTTCAAAGCCAAAGGATGCTTCTGTACTATTTTGTTGTCGTCACTGCCGCAACGCCTGTCGCACAGGAAGTTTATAATTGGAGCACCGCAAATGGCACTTCAGCAGGTGGCGGTTGGGATATTGAAATTGCGCGTTATAGGTCAGCCGATGGTTCAAGCTGGACCTTTGAAGACAGGTTGAGTGTTTTTCAACTAGCAATCTACGCCACGCCTGTTCCAGAACCTGAAACCTATGCGTTGCTAGGGTTGGGGCTGGCCTCCATGAGTTTCTTGCGGCTGCGGCAAACAAAATGAATTTTCCCATTCAGTATGACGACGGCGCAACCGAGCTGCTCACAACACAGACAAATTATCAGCCGTTTTATCAAAGCGCAAATACCCTGTCCATGAAGAAAGGAATTATATGACAAATCCACAGCCATCCCATAGGAAACATGCTTAAAATCATTGATTTTATTGGCGATTTTGAATTTCATGACTCAAAAAAGCGGCTCATCCCATCCCATAGCACAAAGAAACGTCAAAAACACCCAATTTTCGAAGGTTTCGTGGAATTCCTGTGGGATGACTATGGACAAAATCAATTATTATTGCCATCGTTTTAGCGACAGAACTATTCGCGCCGGCATTTGTTCAAGCGCAAGGTACGCTTTACGTTTCAAACTTAGGACAAACCCGTGCCAGGAGTATGTCCGTGAGAAGCGATTCATGGATCGCTCAACCAGTTATAACCGGAACTGATCCATTGGGATATACTTTAGACTCAATCCAGTTATTGATGAATTCGGCAACTGGAAGCCCTGCTGGTTTCAGTGTTTCAATCTACAGCAGCTTGAATGGCGAACCCTACAACAATCTTGGCAATCTAGTTGGTTCCGATCCGTCGGCAGGTGGTATTTTCACTTATAATGCTTCCGGAATACTGTTTTCGCCTTACACTCGCTACCTCGTTGTCGTCACGGCCGCGACGTCTGTTGCTCAAGGAGCTTATAGTTGGAGTGTGGTTAATGGTTCTACAATTGATAACAATTGGGAAATGTATCCTAATTATTATAACTCGGCCGATGGTTCAAGTTGGACGGAGCATCCTCGTCAGGGTTACTTTCAACTGGCAATCTATGCCACGCCCATTCCTGAACCTGAAACCTATGCACTGGCAGGGTTGGGGCTCACTGTTTTGAGTTTCTGGCGTCTGCGGCAAATAAAATGAATTAGCGTAGTATGACGACACCAACGTCTCTACCACCAGACAGTCGGCGCGATGGAGAACTCGGCGGTTGTCGGTTATTCTCGCAGAAGTCGTTTTAGTTTCGACTCGGTGGCATTTGCCCAAATCCGGTAACCGGCTTCAGTGAGATGCAAGTAGTCGGGCATAATGGCTTTCGAGATAGAACCGTCGCTTTCAATCAGCTGAGAACCGAAATCAATGTAAAAAACACGCTTGCCGTCATCGAGTTTGGCAAGCGCTTCATTGACTTGGAGAATTTTTCCGCGTTGCGTGCTGAATGTTTCACCGCGCGGGAAGATGCCGAACAGGATAATTTTTGTGTCCGGCTGGCGGCTGCGGATTTGTTGCACGATGGCCGTGATCCCTTCGAGGATTTCAGCCTCGGTATTGTCCTGACTGAGGGAATTATTCGTACCGATCATGAGGACGGCAACTTTTGCCTTGATACCATTCAGCTGGCCGTTTTCAAATCGCCATAAGACGTGCTGGGTGCGGTCGCCACTCACACCAAGATTGATGACTTTGCGCTGACCGTAAAATTCCCGCCATACATTCGTGCCCGCACCTTCCCAAGCCTCCGTGATGGAGTCGCCAATGAACTCGATATCGTAGTTTCCAGGCGCTTCCTTGGCGCGTTGGAGGACAAGCGTCTGGCGCGGCACCCCCCAATCGATACGCGGTGCAGGAAGGAGGGCGGTATTTTGATGAGCTACGGGCTCGGCAATGGTCATGGCGCCAACTTGAACATTAGTTTGCGCTAGCAGGGTCCATTGCAGAGCGGACAATGTAATGATACTTGCAAGAATCGGTCTTAATGCGGGGAAATTCACACACTGATAATACCAATTGCTTCCGGGGGCATCAATCAGCGTCTTCGCCAGCGTCTGTCTCCTCTTTGGGGGACAAGACAAATAATCCTTTTTGGGCGATTAATATAAACGAATCATCCGCTTGAGGTTGTTAATCACTGGATGGACGGATTGCCGCCGATTTAATAATCCCCTACAGTGCCTGGGGTTAAAACGAATAAAAATCAGCAAAACTGATATCCAAATCGATGAGAATTAAACCTGTTTTGAATTATGCGAAATTCGCCTGTCTTATTTGTTTTCATCCTTAGTATTTTGGCTGCCAGCGCATCCGAGCCAATGGCGCTTTGGCCCAAAACACCTCCGGGGAAAAAGAGCGACATCGGCGTGGAGCAAGATATGACCAAGCCAAGCGATGACCTTTACGGCGGTAAACGGGTCGTGCGCCTCGGCAACGTCAGCATTCCCACCATCACTTTATACCGTCCGCCTCAAGACAAGGATAACGGTGCGGCGGTTTTGGTCTGCCCCGGCGGGGGCTACGAGACTCTCTCCATGGATTTGGAGGGAACCGAGGTGTGCCAATGGCTCAATTCGGTTGGTGTCACAGCAGTGCTGCTCAAATATCGCGTGCCAGCCCGCAATAGTTTGGAGCGCTACAACGCGCCATTGCAAGATGTGCAACGAGCACTAGGCTTGGTGCGTTACCACGCTACCGAATGGCATATTGATCCCAAGCGGATCGGCATCATTGGATTTTCAGCCGGTGGTCATCTATCTGCGGCAGCCAGCACGCACTTTGAGAAGCGTACTTATGAGGCCATGAACGAATCGGATCAAGTCAGTTGCCGTCCCGACTTTGCGATGCTTATTTATCCGGCCTATTTGATTCGTCAGGAAGGATCGAACTTAGGACCAGACCTAGCACCGGAATTGACGGTGACTTCCAACACGCCACCCACATTTCTTGTTCAGACCGAAGATGACCAAATTCACGTGGAGAATGCTCTTTTCTACTATCTGGCGCTCAAGAATGCGAATGTTCCGGCAGAATTACACTTGTTCGCCAAAGGCGGCCATGCGTATGCACTACGCAAGTCAAACCAAGACGTGATGTCGTGGCCAAAAAGAGCAGAGGAATGGTTGAGCGGGCTTGGTGTTTTGGAACCAAAAACTAAAACCCTGGCAGAGAATCCCCTTGTGTTGCACTAAATGTTCATCCGGTAGGATTTTGTTCAGTCAAAACCCAACTCGAAGGCAGATTTGCCAGGTCACGAAATCGCCAGCAGCCACAATACCGCAACGATTTCGTTGTGCTGCCAGCGCCAGCACGTCGTCGTCAGCATTCGTTGGCTCAATGGCAAAGTGGTGGTGTCCGTGCCAACCACCACGCGTCAACCACAGACCCAACGTGTTGTTCTCGACCGGATCCCACTCAAATTCCAGACGATCACCCTTGACTTCATTTCGGATCGCCGACCAACCTTGGCATATCGGCCGCGCAAACGTTTTCACACAGTTCGTTTCAGGAATCACCGAGTCTACGGCATCAATCCAAGCCACGCCATGCAGCAACGCATGCGTTGAATCGGGCAATTCCAATTGATCGCCAGCCTCAAGCCGCAACAACGGATGAATCGCCCAGATGAAATATTCCACCCTTGAACTCCGATTGTGCAATTCGTATTTGAGATAAACTTCGTTTCCCCGCAATTCAATCGTGCGAATGAATTTAAACGGTGAAACCTTCAAGCGGATGCTCGTCTTCAAAGTTCCGCTCGCAAAAGCCCCGGCATCCACCTGCCACGGTGCGCTCCAAACCTCGCCGTGATCGGGCAATTCCCGTCCCAGCCAGGAACATGGGGCAATCGTTGGCAGACATTCATCGATGCCAACCAACGGGCTGTTGAAAAAATCATCGCCAGTCTGATTCATGAAAAGTTTCAAGCCGCCCGCCGGATGCCATAACCATTCGCGTCCCGTCCGCAGATTTTTCAAAGAAATAATTTTCGCGCCCAACTCCGGCACGACCACCAGTTCGACTGCGTCGTTGGCCAACGTATAAAGTGCAAAGTTCTGAAATTGCCGACCTGCCCGTTGATTTTCGTCTGGCGACACGGTTGCTGCCGGATGGTTCGAGCGTCCGTTCATGATTTTACCCCGCAAAAAAATCAGCTGCCAAAGCATGATTTGGATCGCGTCGCAGCACGGTTTGGAGCAGCGATTTTGCTTTCGCCTTTTTTCCCAGGCCCAGTTGCGCTTGCGCTTGCAAAAACAACGCCGTGGTTTCTTGCCGGAATTGCAAATCGTCGTCGAACAGCAACATTGTCGGCAGCGACGTGGCAAAGTAATCAATCCTTGCCTGTGACTTCAGGAGTTTCCGTGCGTAAGCCAACAAATTTTTGAAGAGCTTCTTTGCCTTCAGATGCTGCCCCAGTTTTTCCCACGACAGTGCGGAATAATAAGTCATCTCACTGAAAGCGCGGACGCTCATTTCCTGGAAATCACCTTTGAAGTTCGCGGCGGCGAGCCAGTATGCCTGCGCCACCTTTTTCTCGCCCAAACCGTCCAGCGCGCAGCCGAGCCAGTAATTAATGTCGCTTTTATTGGCGAGCAGGTGCCTGGCTTCGCTCAAATTTTGCGGCGAAGCCAGCGCATGTTCAAAATGCGAACGTGCTTTCGCAAAATCGCCGCCGCCCAAAGCAGTACAGCCCAGCGCGAGTTGCGCGCGAACGTGCTGGCCGATTGGACCACCTTCGCCGCCTTCCCATGGCTGAAACTGGCGGCTGGTGACGAGTTCCAAGGCCTTTACATGCTGGCTGGTTTGATTGTAAAGGGCGCAAAGCTCGATGCTCAAATCATCGCGTTGCCGGACGAGGCCGGGATATTTTTCCAGTTCGCACAGGCGATTCTTCGGTTTTTCGCCAAGCCGTTTCCAGAGTTGGTCGCGTTCGTAGAGCAACCTGGCATCAGCGGGATTTGCCCGGAAAGCCTTGTCGTATGCGGCGCGGGCCTTCATCGGCTGCTGGAGTATGTTAAAATAACCAATGCCTAGATTGCGCCATACAATCGAGAAACTTGGGTCGAGTTTCGCAGAATTTTCCCACAGGCGAATCGCCTCGACGTGACGGCGGCGGTCGTAAAATAAGTTGCCGAGATAATATGGCGCGCGTGCGTCACGGGGATTAACGTGCGTCGCCGTTTCGAGAATGGCAATTTCTTCAAGCCGAGCCGGGAAACAATGGTCGGGTGCAAGCGTGGCGGCGTGCTTGAAGGAATTCGCCGTCTTTTTTTTATCACCAAGTTTTTCATTCAGCCAGCCGAGCGTGTAATGAACCAGTGGCAAAGCACCCAAACTTTGATCCGGCAAATCAGTTGTCGCTGCCTTGGCACTTTGCAACAATTGGATCGCCTCCGCCACGAAACCCGAACGTGCGTAGTCATGCGTGAGGTCAAGTTGCGACTGCAAGTCGCAAGTAATTGTTCCGCCATTGAGATGTCGCGCCCACCAATCGAGCGGATCAAGTTGCAGCGTGGCTTGAAGCAGCAAATCAGCTTCGCCAGCCCGGCTGAGTTTGCGCAAAGCCATCACCTGCAAGTTGCGCGCACGCAAATTGTCCGTGTCAAAACGCAACGACCGATTCAGATGCTCCAAAGCCGTCACCCAATTGTTTTGCGTACAATCAATTTCCGCCAGGACATGATAACTTGCCGCCGCCCAGGCCTGATTCCAAGTCGCTTTGTAAAGCGAAGCGTAAGCCTCATTATCGCGGTCGACATGACGCAAGCACAGGCCAAGATTGTAATGCGGCTCCCCGTCGTAAGGATTTGAATTGCGCCGCGTGAGCCGTTCGATGGCTAGGAGAAAATGTCTTTCGGCTTCGGCAAATTCACCGCGCCGTAGATGCCACAAGCCCATCGCATTGTTGCAACGGGCGTCGAGCGGATCACGACGCAACGCTTCGCGCCAATACAAAATCGGTGAACGCGTGGTGTGACGATATTGATCGAGGTGCAGTCCGGTGATGTAAAGTTCGTCGCCACTCGCAATGTCGCGCGGCGCAGGCGGTTCGGTTGCAGGCGGCGGAACTTTGCATTTCACGTGCGGCTTGGGCTGGTAAGAAATCAGCTCGTGATTGATAGAATCATTGACGCGAATGAGCAGGTCCGTTTCAGTAACGGCTTTCGGCAATTTTATTTTTTCAACGAACGGAATCGCAGGTGAAAGATCACGTTCAAAGCGTGCAAGTTCCTTTCCTTTTGCTGCAACAATGATAACTGCGCGAGGTTGATTGCCCGTGACAGCGACACCCAGTTGCAACTCACCTTTTGCTGGATTCAGGCTGATGGCGGCGGCGAGATTCGCGTGTTGCGCCGGGCCGATTTTCTGGATTGGATACCAATACTGGCTCCATGATTTTGTTTCACCCGGTTGCAGGAAACTGAAGTCTGGCTGGTTGTCGGTGTAGACGCCCGCCATGATTTCGATATAGGGGCCGAATTTGCCGTGCGCATCGGCGTCGGTCAGGTTGCGATCCCACGCATAGCCAAATTCATGATTGCCCCACGTCCATTGTTTTTTGCCGGGTGATATGTGGTGGTTCGCGTAATGCACGATGCCGGCCTGCGCGAAATGATCGTAGCCGCCAAAAAAATCCTCCTTGCTGCCCATGCACATATAGGACGTGGGCACGGGAATGTTCGCGTAGAATGACAAATCGTTTGGCGCGTAGTTTGGAAGTTTTGAGTTTATATTTTTTAATTTTAAATTGTCAGCGTGCAGCGGCACGAATTGCGATGGAATTTCGTTTGGCGGAATTCTTTTATGTCCGCGTTCGCCGTAATTGACGCCGTAATAAAATCCTTTTGCGCACGGATATTCGCTCATGGAACGGCGAGCGTGGTCGGCGACGTAACAGACATCCGGCGGAAAAAAACTTTGATAGGCTTCATGCACGCGCGTGGCGACGTTCGCCCACCAGAGAAAAGTCTGTGTGAACGGTGTGCGATTGTAGGCGCGCACTTTCAGTTCGAGAAAACTTTTGCCGGGATGCAGACAAACGCCGTGCATGCCTTTCATGCGGGACATCGGATCATGGTCGCTGCACCAGACTGTTTTGGAACCGTCGGTGTATTCCTCGATTTCAAAATCCACCGGCAGAAACGTCGCAGGGCGATGATGTTGCGGCCAGTTGAATTCAATGCCGCCGGAAATCCATGGCCCGGCCAGTCCGACGAGCGCGGGTTTGATGACGGGCTGGTTGTAGAGCACGTCGTAGCCGTTCGTCTTGTCCTGCAAGACGTGGATGCGTCCACCTATCTCCGGCAAAATCAGCGCGCGAATGAATTCATTCTCGATCCAAATCGCCTTCCATTTTCGATCTACTGGTTTTTCCGCAATACGATCCGTGAAAGGTAACGGATAAACTTTGCCGTTGCTGCCCTGATAAACGCGCATTTCGAGAAACATCGGGTTTTTGTCCGGCGGTTCGGGCAGGTAAGTCGGAATCACCAAATCTTCCACATGCACTTGCACCGCGTTGGCTTGCGAGTCGCCGTTGCGCGAGCGCGAAGTTTCAGCAACTGCGTTTCCATCCGATTCCAAAATGTTAGTTCGATTCATCAGTCAAAAATTAATCCACCAAATCGCGTTCGATTTGTTCCAGCGTTTTGCCTTTGGTTTCCGGCAGCTTGAACTTGATGAACACAAATCCTGCCACGCAAATTGCTCCGTAAAGCCAAAAAGTTCCAGCGGAGCCGAGTTTTGCGTTCAGCATCGGAAAGGTGTAAGTGAGCAAAAAACATGCGATCCACAGCGAAGAAACGGCCACGGCCATCGCCGCGCCGCGAATGCGGTTCGGAAATATTTCAGAAATTATCACCCATGTCACCGGTGCGAGCGACATCGCGTAACAACCGATCGCCGCCAAAACTAAAAGCAACATCGGCAATCCTTTCACGCCGCTGTGATAACAAAACCCCATTGCGAAATAAATGATGGCGAGCGCCGCCGAACCAAAAAGCATCAGCGGACGACGCCCGCCACGATCCACCATCCCCAACGCGACTAACGTGAAGACCAGATTCACCGAACCCGTCCAAGCAATGTTTTTGAGAACGGTCGAAATGTCATAACCTGCCGCGCTAAAAATTTCCTCGGCGTAATTGAAAATGACATTGATGCCGCACCATTGTTGAAACACGGCGAGCACTACGCCAAGCACAATCACCTTGCGCATTTTCGGCTCCAATAGATCGGCGAAACGGACGCACTGAATTTCTTCGCTGGCGAGCGTGGATTGAATTTCAGCGGTAGCGGCGTTCGCGTAGTTTTCGCCGCCGATCTTTTTCAGGATGTTGCGGGCAAGATTCGGTTTTCCATTTTTCGCCAGCCATCGTGGACTTTCTGGAACTAAAAACATGCCGATGAAAAATAAAATCGCCGGTGCGGCGGTGAGCCCGAACATCCAGCGCCAGCCCTGCTGGCCAAACCACGAATTGCGAATGAAGTCATCTGTTGCGCCGGCGGGCAGATCTCGCACGAGAAACCAGTTGATGTATTGCGCGAGCAGAATGCCGATGACCACGGTGAGTTGATTGATGGCGACCAATTTGCCACGAATCTGCGCTGGCGCGATTTCGGCAATATACATCGGTGAAAGACTCGATGCCAAACCGATGGCGACGCCGCCAAAAATGCGCCACGCGATAAAAATTGTGAAGTTATTGGCGAGCGCATTGCCAAGCGAAGTCATCGTGAAAATCAATGCCGCGACAATCAGCAATCGTTTGCGTCCAAATTTGTCGCTTAACATACCTGCAACCAATGCGCCGGCCAGACAGCCGATGAGCGCGCAGCTGTTCGCCCAGCCAATTTGAGCTTCTGTCGTTAGCTCAAAATATCTTTGGAAAAATGGTTTCGCGCCACCGATGACAACCCAATCCCAACCAAACAGAAGTCCACCCATCGCGGCGACTACCGAGATGAGCCATACATAGCCAAGATTATAGTTGGCTTTTAGCTCGGAAGCCTCACGTTCGATGGTAGTGATCATATCATTTCAATATAAATTCGCCGGCGTTGAGACATATTAAATCCGCTGACACCGCTGATGATAATGGGTAGGCTCATGGCTAAATCTCTTTTCCGTAGACTTTGAGTATCTTTTCGATGGTGCCGGTGGTGGATTTGCCTTCGACCATGTCGGCGAGGACAACCGTGCCACCATGAGCCTCGACGACATCGCGGCCACTGACGTAATGGGCCCAGTCGCTACCTTTGATGAGCACCTGCGGCAGAATCTGCACGATGAGATCACGGGGCTCGCTTTCATCGAAAATCACGACGCAATCCACAGCGGCGAGCGAGGCCATTACATAGGCGCGGTCTTCCTCGGAGTTTATGGGGCGGTTTTCGCCCTTGTTCCGCTTGACTGAGGCGTCGCTGTTGAGACCCACACAAAGGGCGTCGGCCTGGTCGTGGGCGAACTGCAAATAAGCCACATGACCCCGGTGCAGGATGTCGAAACAGCCGTTGGTAAAGGCAAGTCGTTTGCCCTCAGCTTGAAGAAGGTCGCGGAACGCGCGAACCTGAACCATGGTCATGATTTTGGAAGCGGGATTTTTCATAAAGAAAGACAATGCGGAGAAAACAAGTTCAGAGGCCGAGCAACAGACGTAGTTGGTTGAGTTGAGAGTAATCGGGGATGATAGATCGGAAGAGCGTCGTGTAGGGAAAGAGTGTAGATCTCGG
>OCZT010006698.1_pt1 | contig 11397 bp, 10 predicted proteins | sample 1539031 | NCBI WGS metagenome assembly OCZT01 (sample SAMEA3539308, study PRJEB22396) | soil metagenome | biome: tundra; feature: field; material: soil | place: USA | collected 2010-05 | depth 0.15 m
CGTCGATCACCCCGTCACGTGAACCAAAATGATGGTAAACCGAGCCGTAGTTAACTCCGGTTGCTTCGCATATCTCCGGGATACGAATGAGGCTTTCGTCGCCGTCGTTCAAACGCTCAATTACCGCGTCAAGGACGGTTCTCATTACTGGTGCGGAGCGGCTCTGTTTTGTTACCATTTGATATAGATTCGCATTTCCTGATTTAGATAATTTGTTGAAACCAACCTACGTCTCCACTCTAAACAGCAGCACACGCTCGAATCAATTAAAGGTCATACCCAAAGGGTGAACTGGTCATTCCCCCCGTCGAGGAGACCCGTTGTCCGACCACAGCCCCCTTGAGCCTGCAATCATCAAAGTCGGTATCGTCGTGGTTCTCGGGACCATCATGTCGATTCTCGACACGACCATCGTCGCCGTCGTCCTGCAAACCCAGATCGCACAGCGCTTTCCCACGACGGGTGCCGAGTTGCAGTCGGGACTGATCCGGCCCACGCTGCACGATCTGCAAAGTATTGCGGGCGCGTTTCGACACTCGTTTTGGTGGTCGTTCGGTACCTGCGTGCTCGCCATCGTCCCCGCCCTCTTCTTGCCCAACAGGGGCGTCGCCAAACCGACCTCGTTCGTTGAGATTCTCGAGTCCTCCGCCGACTAGTGACGACTCCGTAGAGGACTCATTCGCACGATCGCGACAACAAGGACCAACGTCACATGGTGAAGCGGTGACCCCGTCCCTAGGATGAACAACGTGACTGACACGAGGTTGAGTGAACCGGACGCGAGCGCCCCGGCGGTCATTCTCACTAAGGATCTCACGAAGGTCTACAGCGGGGCGGACTTTCGAGCAGTGGACGAACTCAATCTCTCGGTGGAGACCGGCGAGATATTCGGACTGCTCGGTCCCAATGGCGCGGGCAAGACCACCGTCGCGGGGATGCTCACGACGAGAGTCATACCGACGTCGGGCACGGCGCACGTCGCCGGTGTCGACGTAATAGCCCATCCGGCCGTCGCGAAGCAGTTCATCGGGGTCGTGTCCCAGACGAACACACTCGACCGTCAACTCACGGTGTGGGAGAACCTTTACTTCCACGGTCGCCTCTTTGGCATGGGCGCCAGTGAATCGCGCCAGACGGCCGACCGACTACTCGAGCAGTTTCAGTTGGCGAAATGGGCCAAGGCCTCGGTCTACGCGCTGTCCGGCGGCATGGCCCAGCGCCTCATGGTCGCGCGGTCCATCTTTCACCGACCCGCGGTCCTCTTCATGGACGAACCAACCGCCGGACTCGATCCGCAGAGTCGATTGGCCCTGTGGGAGATCCTCGAACAACTCAATGAGGAGGGACAGACCATCCTTTTGACGACGCACTACATGGAAGAGGCCGACCAACTCTGTGACCGCGTCGCGATCATGGATCACGGGAAGATCCTCGCTCTCGACACGCCCGCGGGGCTCAAGCGCTCGGTGGGTATCGATACCATCGTCACCATCCGGGCCTCGGGCGACCAGGAGAAACTCGCGGCCACCCTCGAGGCGGGCGTGCCAGGCATTAGCGCCAGCCGCCTCACCGACAAGGGTGTCGAACTCCACGTGAGTGGCGCCGACCGCCTGCTCGCGCGGGTGATCAGCGCCGCCGAAGACGGGGGCTTCCAGGTCGCCGACCTCGCCGTGGCGGAGCCCTCGCTCGAAACGGTCTTCATCAGCCTGACCGGAAAGGAGCTGCGCGACTCGTGACCGCAACACCTACGACGCCCGCGGCGCACATCTCGATCGGCCCACGCCGTTCTCCGTTCGCCGCGAGTCGCTCCGCCCTGGGCGCACTGTTACTTCGCGACGTGGTGGTCTTGAAGAAGGACGTCGCGATCTTCGTCCTGCGCACCGTCATCCAGCCCTTTCTCCTCTGCTTCGTTTTCCTCTTCGTCTTTCCCAAGATCGGACAGTCCGTGGGCGGCGGCGCCTCGGGTGCACAGAGCGTCTTCGCCACGGTGCTCGTCGCGGGTGTCGTCGGGATCTCGATCATGTTCCAGGGCGTTCAGTCCGTGGCGCTGCAGATGTCCCAAGAGTTCGGATTCACCCGCGAAATAGAAGACCGCGTCCAGGCTCCGTGCCCGATCTGGCTCGTCGCGTTCGAAAAAGTCGTCTCGGGTGCCTTGCAAGGTCTCATCTCGGCGGCGCTGGTCCTGCCGATCGCCTACTTCGTCCACGCCAAGGGGGTTGAAGCGAACGTCTCACCCCACTGGTTCGTGATCGTAACGATGGTCCCGCTCGCCTGCGTCGCGATGGGTTCGCTCGGACTGGTGCTGGGCACGAGTTTCGAACCGCGCAATATCGGCCTGATGTTCGGATTCGTCATCCTGCCCATCACGTTTCTCGGGGGGACGTACTACGAATGGACTCGTCTCGCACCGGTCAAGCTCGGCTCGTGGCACTGGTTGCAGACCATCGTCTTGATCAATCCGCTGCTGTACGTGAACGAAGGCATGCGTGCCGCCTTCACGGACGTTCCGCACATGCACCTCTACATCGTCTATCCGGTCCTCGTGGGCTTCTGCGTCGGCTTTCTCTCCCTGGGACTTCGCAACTTCCGCCGGCGCGTGCTCGCCTAACGACCGGGTCATCGGTGACGAACGAGGTCGACGTTCCCCGTGCGGTCGCCTGATTCTCGTTCCCACGCTGTAAGCAGCTGTCGGGAACGGACATAAGGAGGATACGAGGTCACGTTGACCACTGGAGCGGACTTCAGGTCCGCGCGAGGTGCGCGAACGATATCACCGACAGGAAGAAACGATTACCGATCACCGTGGTACGAAAAGCGTTCCGCAAGAAGACCGAGGAGACACCATGAGCGACGACACCGCTACCCCATCAACCCCGCAGGACCACCGTGCCGGTGAATGGCGCCCTGCGCGCGGGCGGATGGGGCTTCGTTTGGCGATCGTGCTCATCGTCGTCATCCTCATCGCCGGCCTCGTACTCGCCAGTGTCGCGCTCGGGCGCTCGTCCTCGTCCAAAGTGGCGACGATCAACGTCACCGGGTCAGGAACCGTGCAGGGCACGCCGGACACGCTCAGCTTCCAGGTGGGCGTCCAAACGGTGGCTGCGTCCGCCGCCGCCGCATTGGCCCAGAACAACGCGCGGGTCCTCCTGCTCGAAAAGGCCCTGCTCGGAAACGGCGTCACCAAGAAGAACATGCAGACGTCGGGTCTCAACATCTACCAGAACACCAACAGCCACGGCCAGGTAACCGGCTTCTCCGTCGCTGACGATCTGAACGTCACGACGCACAAACTGAAGTTGGCCGGCGCGGCCATCGACGCCGCCGCCCACGCGGCCGGCAACGGTATCCAGTTCAACGGCGTCACCTTCTCAATCTCCAACGAGTCCAAGCTGCTCGCGGCGGCACGGGCCAAGGCCATGCGCAACGCCCACACCGAAGCGTCCCAGGTCGCGGCTGGTGGCGGCGCGAGCGTCGGCTCGATCGTCAAGGTCACCGACCAGGAGAACTCGGCGCCCAACAACGTCTACTTCCCTGTCGCCTACGCGACCGCGAAGGCGTCCTCCGGTGTCCCGATCCAGGCCGGCAGTCAATCGATCAACGTGCAGGTGACGGTCACGTACGCGCTCAACGGCTGAGTCGAGGCGCCGTCAGTTGTATCGCGTTGGCGCGCCACGCGACGCTTCGTGGCTGGCGACGGCCTGCTTGAGATCTTGGAGTATGGGCTCAACGCTGTCTTCGTGCAACGGCGAGATCATCATGTGTAATCCTGCGGGGTCGGTGACGCGACCGAGGTGCCAGCCTCGGTCATCCATGACGTCGCCGATGGCGTTGATGTCGTCGTGGTCGGAGGTAAAGCTGAGCAGCGGACCGACGGGTTCACCCAGAATCCGCAGTCCGCGGATTGATTGGATTCCTTCTCTCAGTCGTGACGTCGTGGCCATTAGTCCTCGCATGAGCTCGACGTAGCCGTCCTCACCGAGATAATTCATCACTGCCCACGCGGCGGCCACGGGACTCGCGGCCCTCGCGCCCGCGACTGATCCGGTCCAGTAGAAGCCGGCCGGCCACCGGTCGTAACCGAACATCTGATGATTCATCCAGTCCGACTCTCGATAGACGACCACCGACGCACCCTTCGTCGTGTAGCCGTACTTGTGGATGTCACACGACATCTGGGTGACGCCCGCCAGTCGGAAGTCAAACGACGGCACGTCGAAGCCGAGACGCTCCATGAAGGGCAGCACGAATCCTCCAATGCACGCATCACAATGAAACGCAACGTCACGTGACAGTGCGAACTCGGAGAGCTCCTCGATGGGGTCGATCACGCCGTGCGGAAATCCATAAGCTGACCCGACGACAAGAACGGTGTTCTCGTCAACGGCGTCGACCATGGCCCCGACGTCGGCACGAAAGTCGGCCGCGAGCGCGGTTGGACGCGTCTCGAGACCAAGAAGGAACGCCGCCTTCGCGAACGCCGGGTGAGCCGACAGCGGAAAGACGATGTTCCCACGCTCGATACCCTTTTCCGTCTTGGCCCGTTCACGGCTCACGAGCACCGAGAGAAGTATGGACTCGGTCCCACCGGCCGAGAATCCCGCTCCGCTCCCGGCGGGAGCGTTGAGCAGCGACGAGACCATCCCGACGACCTCGTGCTGCATGATGCCAAGACTCGGGAATCGCAGAGGATTGAGCGCGTTCTCGAACAGGTACGCGTTATTGGCTTCGACGAGGACGCTGTCGACGTCCGAGCGCCCCGTCGGATAGATGAGACTGAAGACCTTGCCACCCGACCAGTCAGCGTCGCCGATCTTTCGCTGGAACATCTCAGCGAAGATCGTGGCCGACGATCGACCTTGCGTGGGTAGCGTCACTCGCCACTCACGAAGCGCCGCTAGATCGTCCTCACTCAGCTTTGGATTGCCCGCCACGTCGCCGCCCCTTCGCTCTTCACGTCACACTACAAACTTCGGCACCTTGACCGATGGCCCGTCCAGAGGTCGGACGTGCGGGCGTCCAGCGATGACTCACGTGGTTCGCAATTCGATGACCAACGCTTCACTCGCGCGAATGACGCCCGGATTGGCTTCGCCGGCGCTGCTGAGGACGATCGTGCCGTCAACGATGAACGGACAATCGACCCTCGAGAAATTCACGACCACGCGTATCCTCTCGCCGTCGACGACGCGATCAAACACCAGCAGGTCGCCCTCGACGTGCGTGGCCTCGAGATCACCTTTTCGCAACGCGTCACGGTCGTGGCGCAACTCGAGCAGGTTCTTGGTGAGGTGGAGGGTCGAACGCTCGTCGGACCGTTGAGACTCGACCGATCGCACGGCGGCGTCGACGGCGAACGGCAACCACGGTTCGACCGCCCAGCCATGATCGGACCCTCTGGTCCATGGCAAAGGGGCTCGACACCCGTCGCGTCCGCCCGGGTCGACGACCTGATCGGGGGATATGAGCGCGTCTTCGAGACCGAGTTCCTCGCCGGCGTACAGGAACGGCGTACCGCGAAGGGTCAACAAGAGCACCAGCGCCGCCCTGGCTCGGGCCTGGTCACCACCCAGTCGTGTCGCCACGCGCGCGTTGTCGTGATTGCTCAGTACCCACGAGGGCCACGCCGAGACGGCCGTCATCGCGTGCTCGGTCCGCGTGATGAGCTCGAGCCACGCGTCGGCGCGCCAACCGGTGAACATCGAAGCGAAATTGAAGCAGAGGTGGAGTTCATCCTGATGGCCGTAGTACGCGCCGAGACGCTCGGGGTCCAAGAGATAGACCTCGCCCACCGAGAGACGGTCGCCCGAGTACTCGTCGAGGACCGCTCGTATTTCACGCAAGTACTCGTGCGTCACCGCGACGTCATTGAGCGGCGTGTGACTGAGTCCGCGAAGCTCCTCGGGATCGTCGGCGTTCAGTTCCTTGCCGATCAAGTGCACGACGTCCATTCGAAATCCGTCGACGCCCCGATCGAGCCAGAACCGCAGTGTCTCGTGCATAGCTGCGCGTACATCGACATTCGCCCAGTTGAGATCGGGTTGACTCGGAAGAAAGCAGTGAAGGTAGTACTGCCCGGTGGTGTCGTCCCAGGTCCACACCGACTCATCGCTCCACGCACGGATCCAGTTGTTGGGAAGGGACCCGTCGGGTTTGGCGTCGCGCCAGACGTACCAGTCGCGTCGGTCACTTTCGCGAGAAGCGTGCGCGTCGACGAACCACGGATGGTCGCTGGACGTGTGATTCGGAATCCAATCGAGCAGCACACGTAGACCGAGATCGTGGGCCTCACTGACGAGATCGTCGAAATCCCGCAGCGTGCCAAAGACTGGATCGATCTCGACGTAGTTCGCGACGTCGTAGCCGAAGTCGCGCATCGGTGACGGAAAGACCGGTGACAGCCAGATCGCGTCGATGCCCAGCCAGGAAAGGTACGGGAGTTGGCGACGGATGCCGTTCAGATCGCCAATGCCGTCACCGTTTGCGTCATTAAAGGACCGAGGGTAGATCTGATACACGACTGCATCGCGCCACCACGTCACCGCTGAAGATTAGCAACACTCTCGTGACAGTCCTTGGTGTCACGAATACTTAACGGCACTGGTCATTCGCGCGAGGGCACCTCAATCGATCATCCGACCGATCCTCAGTCGTTGAGGAATCCTTGCTGGCCACGTTCAATGTCGTCATGTTCTTTTTGGATGACTCGATCTTCCAATTGGTCATTCTCGGGGTCCGCGAGTACTTCACGTCGAAGACCCGCCGTCGGGTCCTTGACACCATGGTTCGCCCGCCGAAAGAAGCCCCAGATACCCATGCTTCGAATCTATTTGGCTCGACGCCTCCTCACCAGCGTCCACAATGGCGAAGCGCGCTCGAGTGCGGCGGACGTCGCGAGCGTTGCTCCTCTGAAACAACATCAACCAGTCAAAGGACTACGTCAAAGGCGCAATGCATCGGTGAATCTTCGCTGTCGCCTCTGGTGGAAATGAAACAACATGATTTGACATCGCTTCTCTTGTCACGCGAATGAGCCGTGACCTGGGCCACGAACGAACTTGGAATGATGACATGTGGCATGCGCAGCCGGTAGGCCAGACCAGGGGCATTCCGCTCGAAATCGTCTCGAACGTGGCGTCGCGAAACGGCGTCCTTGAGTCACTGGCCCGCTCGGACAACGTGATCGGCATCCGTCATCTGCAAACGATCGAGTTCGTTCGTGTCCCCAAGGCAACGGGCGCGAGTTGGAGACAGATCGGCGACTCGCTCGGCGTCAGCGCCCGGGCCGCGTGCAAACAGTACGGTGCGCCCCGGTCGTAAGAACCGTCTCAGGTTCCACGTCGGTCGATCGAGTTCGCCGAACGACCGACCATCACAACGAGTCGCCTCCGTCGCAGGTCATTTGGCGGACAATCTCGCTACGATCCTCGGACACGTGAGAGACGTTCCGACAACGTCGCGCGAGTGATTCGCAAGGTTCCGCAACACCGGGACGACCGTGTGCCGATACGATCAGTTCACAGCGAGGGTCGCAACGAAGCCAGCGAGGAAGGAAGCTACGCCTTGACGTTTCCAGATTCGGTCCAGACCGCGGTACGCCGACGAGCCAGTGGCACCTGCGAATGCTCGCGCAACACCTGTTCTCACTACGGGCCCTGCAAGCTCCGCGGTACGGAGTTCCATCACAAGAAGCCACTGAGTGCTGGCGGTGACGACGACGTGACGAACTGCCAACTCCTCTGCCAGGCCTGTCACCTCGAGGCCCACGAGGCGTTGAACCCGCTGGGACAACTCTAGGGTCAACGAAAAGGCCAACTCAGTTCAGGTTCAGTTCGCGCTCGCGTGCCCGTGGACGAGTCCAATCAACTGCTCCCAGTGCTCGGGCGAGTAGTCGTGACCCATGCCCTGGATCTCGACGAATCGGGCCTTCGGGACAGCGGCGGCGGTGCGACGCCCCCCGCTGATATCGATCAGCGTGTCCGCGTCACCGTGCACGACGAGCGTTCGAACCTGCACCTCTCCCAGAGCCTTGGTGCGTGATCCCGAGGCCTGAATGGCGATGAACTGGCGAGCGAATCCCGCTGGACTGAAGGATCGCTCAAAGGCCTCGTCCGCCGCGGCGCTGAGTCGCGCCTCGTCGTACAGGTTCGGACTGCCCCACGCGCGCGCGCCGGCCAGTTGTCTCGCCACGTACGAAGCACGGTCGGTCGACGGCGGTGCCAACAGTGCCCGCAACGCGACGCTCGTCGGCTGACCCACGTCGCGATCGCCGGTCGTCGACATGATCGACGTCAAGCTCGCTACGCGTTCGGGGAACTCGATCGCCATGGTCTGGGCGATCATCCCGCCCATCGACACGCCAACGACGTGAGCTCGCTCGATGCCGAGGTCGTCGAGTACGCCGACGGCGTCGCCGGCCATGTCGGCCAACAGGTACGGCGCACTGGCGGCGAGACCACCCGCCAGTGCCCGCAGCACTCCCCCGACGTCGGGGCGTACGTGATCAAACTTGGTGGAAAGGCCCACGTCGCGGTTGTCGTAGCGAATGACGAGGTAACCCAGGTTGGCGATTCGCTGGCAGAACTCGGTTCGATAGCTGATGCACTGCGAACCAAGACCGTTCACGAGCAACATCGCCGGGTCAGTGGTGCGGCCAAACGTTTCATAGAAAAGCTCGACGTCACCGTTGTGCGCGAACGCCACCTAGGCCTCTTTCGTGTTGACGACGCCGTGAGCGTAGCATCGTGGGCTCGAAGATTAGTGTCGCCAATTGACGCGTCGCGTCGCCGTCAGGTGTAGTGCAGAGCGCCGTCATCGAGATCGGCGATCGGCAGTTCGTCTCGCTCGACCCGGTAGTCCTGCGCGTGACGCCACGGCTGGTGGTCACCTTGCTTGGGCAGGTGGTCCAGGAATCGCAACAAGTAACCGGGATTGAAATTTTCGGGATCGACCCAAGGGATCAGCGTCATACTTGCCTCGTCGTCGCGAAGTTGCGGCGTCACGACCGTTGCGCCGATTTCGTCCAGGTGACCCAGCAGACGACACACGAAGTCACCGATCAAATCAACGCGCAAGGTCCAACTGGCCCGGAAGTAGCCGAACACCTCCACGAGATTTGGAACACCGGTGAACATCATCCCGCGGTAGGTGATCGTCTTTGAAAAGTCCAGCTCGACGTCGTCGATGGCGAAGTCGATATCGCCCAGGACGTTCATGTCGAATCCCGTGGCGGTGATGATGATGTCCGCCTCGAGCGTCTCGCCCGACGTCAACAGGATTCCCGACGCGGTGAACGACTCGATCTCGTCAGTCACGACCGAAGCACGACCGGACTTGATGCCTTCGAAGAGATCGCCGTCGGGCACCATCGCGATGCGTTGCTGCCACGGGCGGTACTTCGGGTTGAAGTGCTTCTCGACGTCGTAGTCGTCTCCGAGAATCTCTCGGATCGGTCGCAACAACTCCTCGCGAGCGAGCTCGGGAAAGTCGAGGGCCAACTGCGTGATGACCCCAAAATCCAGCAGGATCTTCTGGCGCACGATCTCGTGGGTCCACTCTTCGGGGATGTCGAGTTCGCGCAGCATGTCCGCGACTTCATTGACGTTCGTGCGGATGAAGAAGAACGTCGGCGAACGTTGCAGCATCGTGACGTGCGCGCACTCCGGCGCCAGGGCGGGAATCAGGGTGGCCGCCGTCGCGCCCGACCCGATCACCACGACACGCTTGCCCGCGTAGTCGAGATCGTCGGGCCAGGTCTGGGGATGGACGATGCGGCCCTCGAAGGTTTCCATGCCTGGCCACGTCGGCGTGTGACCCTGGGCGTGACGGTAGTAACCCTGGCACATCCAGAGAAAATTGGCCGAGAACGTCCGCTCCCCTCCCCCCTGGGTACTGGTGACGCTCAGCGTCCAGCGCTGTTCGTCGCTCGACCAGCTGGCCGACGTGATCGTGTGGTCGTAGCGGATGTGGTCGTCGAGCTGATCTTGCTCGATGACCTCGGCGAGGTACTTGACGATCTCGTCCTTCGCCGCGATCGGTGCGCCGGTCCACGGTTTGAAGCGGTAACCGTAGGTATAGAGGTCGCTGTCCGATCGGGTGCCGGGGTAGCGATGCGTCCGCCACGTGCCGCCAAAACTCGGCTGGGCCTCCAGGATCACGAAGCTCTTCTCGGGGAGTTGCTCTCGCAAGTGATGCGCCGCGCCGAGACCCGAAATGCCCGCGCCGACGATCAACACGTCGAAATGCTCGATCGCCTGATCGACGCCGTGTCGACGAATCGCCGTCTCCGTCATCAACGCTCTCCCCCCGTGCGCACGTCAATCACGTCGGCCCTCTGCACCGTCGAGGCGGACCGGTTGAACGCGTCATGCGAACCAAGCGCAAGCGACGCCTTCACGACGTTGCTCTCGTAGAACCGCGAGAGCGCAGTTGAACTCGAAGGGTGGATTTCACAGTGAGACGTGTTCCTCGACCTTGGTTCAACGGTCGAGGACGTCTTCAGTTACGAACGGCGCGCCTTGAAGGCAGGTACCGCGGTCGGTGCGGCAGCGACGAGGGCGGCGATGAGACCGATAAAGGAGCCAAATCCCCAGCCAATACCACTAAAACCGATGCCACCGGGCTTCAGGATGAACGCCAAGATCGTCAACACTGCGTTGATGCCCGTTGCGATCAACAAGAGCCGCTCCTCGGGCATTGGCAGCTTGATCGGTGACGCGCTGAAGCCCGCCTTCGCCACGTAGAACACGATAATCGCCAGGCAAAGAATGAAGACGAGGTACATCCAGCCGTGCCAGAGGCCATCCACAGAAACCGATCCGATGCCGTAGTTGTACGTGAACCACGGCAGAAACAATGAAATGAGGAGAACCAACGTGGCAATGACCGACGTACGTTCCCCTTGGGACCAACGCTTCATGTCGAAACTGAACGATTGCGCGCTCGACGCCCTTCCCGAAGAACCATGCGTCGAACTCGCTGAGGGCGGCGGCGACGAAGCCTGGTAACCCGGTTGCTGTTCGGGCGGATACCATTTTCCGTCAGAAGCTTGCCACCAACCAGGTCCGTTTGAGACGTCACTCATGCTTGCCTCCTGATCCGACGTAGGCGCAGACTCCCGCCCCGCAATTTATGACACTATATCCACGATTTGGGGAGAAGCACGGGTTTTCGAAGCCCTGTTCTGCGTCCGAATTGGCTCCGCCGTCAAGTGAACGAGCGGCGAACACCCAGCGAAGAGCCCCTATCTCGACGAACTGAGCGACGCCGTGGCGTTCATTCCGGGGCATTATCTTCGAGTGCGTGGAACGAAGAGTTAATGAACGGAGAGTGGGCGTGAGGAACTCGTGAAGGCGTACGTCATCTACGAAGGAGAAATACTCGATCCGCAGCGATACGAGG
>OCZT010006699.1_pt1 | contig 11397 bp, 10 predicted proteins | sample 1539031 | NCBI WGS metagenome assembly OCZT01 (sample SAMEA3539308, study PRJEB22396) | soil metagenome | biome: tundra; feature: field; material: soil | place: USA | collected 2010-05 | depth 0.15 m
ACGTTACTTAATCAACTCCCCTCGCGTGCATTTTTGAAGCCCTGCGTCTAGAAAACCCACTTTTTACCACAGGCTGCTAGGGCGATGACCGTCTTGGATTGCGGATGCGGCAACGGAGCCAGCGCGGAATACCTCCGTGCAGCGGGGTTCGAGACCTTCGGAGTTGATGTTGCCGACTTCCGGGCGGAGCAGTGGACGGAGCGATCCGAGCTTCCGGGCGTGCACCTGTTGCTTGCTGACGCTATCGCTCTGCCGTTTCCCGACCATTACTTTGACATCGTGTTCAGTTGCGGAATGCTCGAACACATCGGTGTCGCCGAGGAATGTACGCCTGCCTACCGAGTGAGGCCGTTGCCCCATCAAGCGGATCTTCGGCGAAGCTTTCTGAGAGAGTCGATGCGGGTTCTGAAGCCAAACGGCGTGCTGTACGTGGACCACCCCAACGGGAGCTTTCCCATAGATTTCTGGCACAATGATTATCGCGGCCTACCACGTTTTCACTGGCCTCGCGAGCGCTTCTTACCAAGTTTTGGCGAAGTGTATAAAATCGCTAGAGGTATTGCGCCAACCTGCTCCGTTGAAGCGATCAGTCCCGCAGGAAGATTCACGTTTCGGCGGTCCGGTAGGCGCTGGTACGGAAAGTTATTCACAAACGTGATGAAGATATACCTCAACTTGTTAAGGCAGCGCCCATTTTCTTGGTTGGTAGCATCACCGCTGAATCCATACTTGGTCATACGGATTACCCGCTAGGCGCTGATCCAGACTAGAGGCTCGACAGTTAAGGGCGTGCGGGGAGATGGTTTCGTTAGGTCCCGCGAAGTCATCGTGAGATGATTATAAATACTTTAGAACCCGGAATCCAGTACGAAAGTTGCGGAAAGAACTACACGGACTGCAACAGTACTGCGGTGACATTATCGGGTCCGCCATGGGCGCGGGCGGCGGCTATGAGCTGGTCGCACTTCGATTCGAGCGAATCTTTTGTGTTAAGAATGTTAGCCACTTCTTCTTCCGGCGCGACGCCATGCAGACCGTCGCTGCACAGCAGGATCTGCGTGCCGGGCGCGGGGTGAAGTTCGTAGGTGTGGACGCGCAACTGCTCCGAGACGCCGATGGCCATGGTCAACACGTGGCGCATGGGATGAGTCTTGAGGCTTTCCTCTTCGATTCCCAGGCGGCGGCCGACTTCGTTGACCCAGGTCTGGTCTTCAGTGATGAGCTTCAGTTTGTCGTTCTCAAAGACGTAGACGCGGCTATCTCCGACGCTGGCGACGATGAGCCCGTCGTCGCTTTCCAACGCCGCAATCAAGGTTGTGCCCATGCCTTCGAGATTGGGATCGGCCGAGGCGGCATCCATCACGCGTCGGTTGGCTTCCTCAAAGGCGCTGACCAGGGCGTCGGAAACGGTGTCGCTGTCGCGGTGCTCGGGATCGAGCTTCTGCAGCAGGTCGTGGACGGTCTCGACGGCGAGCTTGGACGCGTGCTCGCCTGCCTGCGCTCCGCCCATACCATCCGCCACCACATACTGGCCGAGGGTGGGCGCGACCAGAAAGTAGTCTTCATTATTTGTGCGTACGCACCCCACGTTGGACGCGCCATAGGCTTCGATCATGAGCTTTTCGATTATACAAGGTTCGCGGGGCGGTACATCTGCAACTTCAGGCGGAGGTTCGGCGGGCGGCGGCGGATCGGGCGGCGGCGCTTCCGGCGCTCGGGAGCCCCAGCGAATCCGTATCTTCATGGATGGACCGCCTTCGGCGTCATGGACGGTCCGCTTTCGGAGTCGCCGGAGCGAGAAGCGACTTCAATTGCATGTAGGCGCGCTCCTCAAAATTGGTCTTCAAGCGTTCCAGGTTATCAAGACGGGGATCGGGGTTGGAGCGCGGGCCCTGTTTTTTAAGACAGCGCGCGAGCAGCAGCGGCGCCGACGGATCGTTGGGATCGAGATCGAGAAGCGCGCGGAAAGATTCCGCGGCAGCGCTGAAATCGCCCTTCTTCCAGAGCGCGTAGCCGAGGTTGAAGCGGTAGGCGGGATCATTCGCGTCGCCGTCGAGTGCCCTGCGAAAATCGTCCACCGAGGCTTGCTGCAAGTTCGCGCGGCTTTCGGCGGCGCCGAGATTATTGAATACTTCGCTGAGCGGAACGGCGGCGGCGATCATCTGGAACGTCTGCAGCGCGCCTTTATAATCGCCGGTCTGAAAACGGGCGAGGCCGAGCAGGAAACTCGCCTCGTGAGCATGGATATCGGCCAGGCCGACTTTTTCGAGCGACGCCACCGCCAGCTTGTACTCCTTCCGCTGATAATGAATTTGACCGAGCTGATAATAGGCATGCGCGAAATGCGGGTCTAAATGTGCAGCTTGGGAGAAATATTTTTCTTTTTGCTCGGTGGAATGGGCGAGTAACCCTCGAGTATAATTTTCCTCGGCATCCAGGCGGATGGGCGTGCGCAGGGAACGGAACTCGGCTTCGGCGGGAGCCATGGTGGGCGCGATCTGCGTGAGCGCGCGCCAGGCGAGATGCGCTTCAATGGTGGCCAGGTCTTCGAGCGCTCCGGTTTCGGTGAACTCCGGTCCGGCGCGCATGTGGCGGCGGTCGAGAACGCGCGCGGTCACTCGAAGAGAGCCGGTGGTGATGGGCCCGGATGCGGGGGGAGTAAATTGGAACGATCCGTAGACCACCTGTTCGGCATCCAGCGTTTCGCCGATCTTCATGACGGACGCTTCGGTGAGAGCGAGTCCTTCGCGCAGGCTGAGGCGCCGGTAGGCTTCCTGAACTTCGTTGCGGTCGAGCGTCGTGACGCCGGTGATGCCAAACGCTTCCCGGACGGTTTCGGCGACGCTTTCGCCGATCCAGTCGAGACTCGGGGCATTGGGGGTCTTATTAAGGAAGGGGAGGACGGCGGCGGTATCGGCAGCGAGGGGATGAAGCGCAGCCAATCCGAACATGCCTACGGCGAGCCAACGCTGCATTTAACTCGATTGTAGCAAGTAGCCAGCAGCCAGGAGCCAGTAGCCAGAATAAAAAAGAGCCAGCAACTCGTTTGGCTGCTGGCTCCCGGGTACTTGGCTACTTTCTTGTTAGTTGTTGAAAACGAGTTTGGTAGTGGTCCCGCCGAGACGAATTTCCTGCACCGTCATCTTGCCGTCGGCGGTGGCGAAACGGACAGACGTTTCCGAAAATTTCTGGGTGCCGTTTTCCACTTTCACCGCAGCTTCTACCGTCTGCTTGCCGACTTTGATAGTGGCTTTATCGCCGTTCAACTCGAGCTTGTAATCGCCCGGCTTCAGTTCCTTGCCGGCGAGGATGGATGGTTGGAAAAGAGAGAAGTGATAACTGGAAGCAGCGCTCGCGACTGCCAGGGCGAGCGTACCGAAGGACAACATCAGTTTGGACAAGTTCATTGGTATTTTCCTCATGGTTGACCGTTACATCTTTGCAACGAATCAAGTTTTCGTGGAGCGAGCGTTACCCACTCACTACATATATACGGGCGTGCATGGCTTTTGTTCCGTTACCTCAAAAAACAAAACTTATAGAAAACGTCTTAGTATTTGCAAGCCCTGTTCGATGACAGCCGGGGAGTCTCCGAATCCGGGCAGCCATTCCATTTCCGGATCGCGGCGGAACCATGTCCATTGCCGTTTTGCGTAATGCCGCGTATCCAATTGGGTCAGGTAAATGGCCCGTTCCAGCGGGATTTCACCACGGATATAGGCCAGCGCCTGCCGGTAGCCTAAGGATTCGAACGGCTTTTCATCGCCGGTGCAGCCGTTTGCGAGGAGTGCCTGGATTTCTTCGACGAGGCCTGACGCAAACATTTGCTTCGCCCGAGCGTCTAATAACGTATAAAGCGTCGCACGATCAGGATCGGGCCCGATTTTCAAGACACGATAGCCGCACAGCGGCCCGGTTTCGATGGCTGGCGGCGACACTTTTCCGCTGAGGAGTCGAATCTCGACCGCCCGCATCGATCGTTGTGTGTCATTCGGATGAATCCGATCGGCAGAGGCCGGATCGAGCCGGGTAAGAAGGCGGCGCATGCTGCCGGGCTTCCGCAGTTCCCGATCTATCAACCGCCGGCGCGCGGCAGTGTCGCTTTCCGGCAAGTGGGGAAGGCCGTTGAGCAGCGCTCGAAGATAAAAGCCGGTTCCTCCGACGACCACCGGCAGACGGCCTCGGGCGGAGATTTCCGCAATCGTATTTCGGGCAACCCGAGCATACTCACCTGCGGAGTAACCGTCCGCCGGGTCCAGCACGTCCAATAGATGGTGAGGTATCGCCCGGCGCTCAGACTCGGGAGTTTTGGCCGTGCCGACGTGGAACCCGCGGTAGAGTTGGAGGGAATCGCAATTGACGATTTCGCCTGAGAATTCCTCGCACACGCGCAATGCGAGCGTGCTTTTGCCCGCCCCGGTCGGGCCGGCGATGACGATCAGGGGGTGCTGGGGGTTGGGATCCACCTGCTGCCATCGTACCCCGCCGGGCCGCGTGAGCCGATATACTGATGATGGGAATTCCTTCTGCCAGCGAATCGATTTAAATCAGGAAGAGAGATATTGAATGCTTCAGGTATCACGCATTTTTAAGGCAGCCCGGCGCAAAACGGCATGGACGGCGGCGGTCGTCTTGGGCGCTTCGGCGTTTTCTGCGGCGGTAGCGCAAGCGCAAACGGTGGACCACGCGGCGGCTTACTATCACTATTCGCTGGGGCACATGTACGCCGACCTGGCGAGCATCAACGGCAGCCCCGACTACATCCGGAAGGCCATCGAAAACTACAAGCTGGCCATCAAAGAGGATCCGCAAACGCCGATGCTGAGCGAGGAACTCTCCGAGCTCTACATCCAGACCGGCCGGCTGCGCGAGGCGCAGAGCGACGCCGAGGAAGCGTTGAAAGCGAATCCGAACGACGTGAACGCGCACCGCATGCTGGGGCGCATCTTCACGCGGCAGATCGGCGACAGCCAGGAGCACCGCATCGACGAATCGATGCTGAAAAAATCGATCGAAGAATATAAGAAGATCACGGAGCTGGACCCCAAGGACACCGATTCCTGGCTGATGCTGGGACGATTGCACAAGGTGGCGCAGAGTTCGGTGGAAGCGCAGAACGCTTACAAGAAGGCTCTTGAGATCGACCCCGATAATGAAGACGCGCTGACCGGTTTGGCGATGGTCTACGCCGACCTGGGCGACAACACAGCGGCGGCGGACCTGCTGAAGAAACTGGCCGCCAAAAATCCGACGGCGCGCAGCCTGCAGGCGCTGGCCGCCGCCTACGAGCAGATGCACGAATATGCACTGGCCGCGGAAACGCTGAGGCGCACGCTGGAGCTGAATCCTCCTCCTCCGAATGTGAGCGAGCTGAAGCGGTTCATGGCAGCCGATCTCCGCAGGGCGCTGCAGTTTCAAGCGGCCTTGAAGGTGTATCAGGACATGGTGGCGGAGGAGCCGAACGACGCGGAATCCTACCTCCGCATGTCGAACATTTATACGCAACTTCGCGATTTCACCAAGGCTCGCGAGGCGGAGGATAAGGCTCGCGCGATTGAGCCGAACAACCTGGATGTACGCTACAACGAAGTGACCATTCTGGAATCGGAAGGCAAGTCGACGGAAGCGATCGCGCGCCTGAAGGAGATTCTGGATACGACGGCGAAGAAGAACTACAGCAAGGACGAGAAGGGAAACCGTATCGAACTTCTCGACCGTCTGTGGACGCTGTACCGTCTGAACGACCAGACCGAGCCCGCGGTGGAGGTGCTGCGGCAGATCAGCGAGATCGATCATGAGAGGGATGCGGCGGTGGAAGCGCTGATCATCGACACCTACCGGATCGGCAAGGACTTGACGAAGGCGCAGAAGGAAGCCGATGGGGCGCTGAAGCGGTGGCCGGAGGACCGAACTTTGCGCGTGGCACATGCAACGGTGCTGGGCGATCTGGGCCAGACGGACGCTGCCGCCGGCGAACTGAAGAAGTTGATCGACGGGAAAAACGATCGCGAAATTTACCTCGATCTCGCCGCGTATGTCTACGACCGCGTCCGCAAGTTTGACGAGGAAGCCAAGGCGCTCGACGCCGCCGACAAGCTCTCGGTGAGCAAGGAAGATAAGGAAGCGGTCTGGTTCCAGCGCGGCGCGATGTACGAAAAGATGAAGAAGGTCGACCTGGCCGAGGCGGAGTTCCGGAAAATTCTGGAGATCAATCCCGACAGCGCAGCGACCATGAATTACCTGGGCTACATGCTGGCGGACCGCAACGTGAAGCTCGCCGAAGCGCTCAGCCTGATCACCAAGGCGCTGGATAAGGAGCCGAATAACGGAGCCTATCTGGACAGCCTGGGCTGGGTCTATTTCAAGATGAACCGGCTGCCGGAGGCGGAGGAAAATCTGCGCCAGGCGCTGATCCGCACCCCTCGCGACGCCACCGTCCACGATCATATGGGCGATGTGCTGCTGCGTGAGTCCAAGGTGAGAGAGGCGATCGCGCAATGGCAGATTTCGCTCCAGGAGTTCGAGAAATCGTCGTCGGCCGAGGTGGAACCCGGCGATATCGCGAAGGTGAAGAGCAAGCTCGATGCGGCGAGGGTTCGGCTGGCGAAAGAAGGCAATCCGAAGAATTAAGGCCCACGAGAGCCAACGAGCCGCGACCACAGGGAGCGGTTTCTACTGGCCCCTCTTGCTAGACTGGAGAGTCCATGCGCAATTGGATTCTCGCTCTCTTCATCGCCCTTCCACTGGGCGCCCAGAATAATAACGCCGCGCCGCCGAAACCGAAGCTGGTTGTAGCGATCGTCATCGACCAGTTTCGTTACGACTACCTGACCCGTTTCCACTCCGAATATACGGGTGGATTTAAACGATTCTTCGAACACGGCGCGGTATTCACCAACGCGCATTTCGAGCACGTCCCGACTGTTACCGCTGTTGGCCACTCAACTTTCTTAAGCGGCGCCACGCCGGCGATGAGTGGGATTATCGGGAATGACTGGTGGGATCGCGCGTCGAAGAAGCGGGTGACCAGCGTTTCCGACGGGGACACGAAGCTGCTCGGCTCGGAGGGCGAAGGAGCGTCGCCAAACCGCCTGCTGCAATCGACGGTGGGCGATGAGATGAAGATGTCGGGCAAGGGCGGCAAGGTGGTGGGCGTGTCGATTAAGGATCGCGCCGCCATTCTGCCATCGGGTCATATGGCCGACGGCGCGTACTGGTTCGACGGCAAGACCGGCAATTTTGTCAGCAGCACGTTTTATTTCGCGTCGCTGCCGGAGTGGGTGGCCCAATTCAACGCGTCGCGTCCGGCCGACAAGTACAGCGGCAAAACATGGATGGGAAAGACCATGGCCGCGACGCCCGATGCCAAGTTCTACGCCGAGCTCGATGCCACTCCGTACGGCAATGAGCTGATCCTGCAATTCGCCGAAAAGGCGATCGTTGCCGAGAAGCTGGGCGCGGGCGCGAAGATGGATTTGCTTACGGTCAGTTTTTCGGCGAACGATTACGTCGGGCACGCTTTGGGAGCGGAATCGGAGGAATCGCACGACATGGCGCTGCGCGTCGACAAACTGGTGGGCGAGTTGATTCGCGCGGCGGAGGCGCAGGCGGGCGTGGGCCGGGTACTAGTCGTGCTCACCGCCGATCACGGCGTGGCGCCGGGGCCGGAAACGAATCAAAAACGCAAAATGCCGGGCGGGAGATTCGATGAGAAGGCGGAACTGGAAGCGGTAGAGAGGGCGCTAAGCGCACGATTTGGGGCACCGAAAGACAAGTGGATCGCATATTCCAGCGAAGGCTCGCTGTTTCTCAGCGATTCGAATCTGCGCGATGTCGCCGAGGTTGAGCGCGTCGCCGCCGACGCAATTCGCGCACTGCCGCACGTGTTTCGCGTCTACACACGCACCCAATTGATGAATGGCGCCATCCTGGCGGACGCGGTGGGCGTGCGCATGCGCAACGGATTTAACGCGGCGCGGTCCGGAAACGTGATCGTCATGCTCGATCCTTATTGGATCGTCAGCCGCAGCGGCACCACCCATGGCGCGCCATTCGATTACGACACGCATGTGCCGGTTCTGTTTCTTGGCCCCCAGGTTCGCGCCGGCCGCTACAATGCGAACGTCATGGTGAACGATATCGCCCCTACACTGGCCACCATGCTGGAGGTCGAGACCCCTTCGGGGAGCGTCGGCCGAGTGCTCGACGAGATGCTGATAAAATAGTGGGCTGCTAAGATAAAAGGATAAAAGGAGTTTGATGCAAACCATGTTCCGTTCCTCCCTCGCGCTCGCGGTGTGCGCCGCCGGGCTTTTTTCGGTTCCGTCCGCCATGGCGCAGACGAAGATAGGCGTTGTCAGCCTGCAGAAGGCGATCCTCGATTCCGCCGAGATCAAGAAAGCCTCCAACGACATGCAGGCGCGATATAAGAAGCGCCAGGACGATCTCGATAAAGCGTCGCGGGAGTTGAACGATATCCAGACGCAGCTGCAAGCCGCGCAGGGCAAACTGAGCGCCGCCGGCGAAGCCGATCTGACGGCCCGCGGACAGCGTAAGGAGCGCGAAGTGAAACGCCTGGACGAGGATCTGCGGGCGGACGTCGAGCGCGATCGCAATGAAATTCTGGCCCGTGCGCAAACGCGCATGCTGGAGATCGTGAAAAAAGTTTCCGATGAAAAAGGCCTTGATTGCGTCATGGAGGCCAGCGCGGTGATCAGCTTCAAGCCGGCGCTCGACATCACCGCCGACGTCGTTGCATCCTACGATAAAGCGTACCCCGCGAAATAAAATGCCGGGATTCCTGGACTCCACTTACGGTGTGGCCGACGCGCGGCGGGAGCGGCGCAGAAGGCGCATCATACTGTGGAGTCTGACGGTCCTGATCGTCGCCGGCATCCTGTTTTTCTCCTTCCACAACTGGAAGCAGGAGCGCGTGGTGAAGCAGTTTATCTCGCTCCTCAAACAGCAGAATTATCAAGATGCCTACAAACTGTTCGGCTGCACGCAGGAGACACCGTGCAAATACTATCCGCCGGAGAAATTCAACGAGGATTGGGGCCCGGCGGGCGAATATAAGGACGCCGGGGACGCGAAGATCCAGAACGAAGATGTTTGCGGCAGCGGTGTGATTTTCACGGTGGCGATTCCGAAGAAAGCCCCGCTCGGATTATGGGTCGAGACCGCCACCAATGTCCTCGGCTTCGCTCCCAACGGCTGGGACCGCTGCCCGGGCAAGCACTGGCAGATCTGGGAGTATTTAAAATCCCGGTTTTCCTGAGCCGCGATCGTTCTGGAAACGGAAAGGCTGCTGTTCCGCGATCGCCAGCCGTCGGATCTGGACGCTTATTGCCAGATGGAAGCGGATCCCGAAGTGCGTCGCTACGTGGGCGGCGCACCACGGCCGCGCGTTTGTGAACTTCGGGTTTAACAATCTGCGGCTATCGCGCATCGTCACCGCCGTCCAGGTTAGCAACGATGCTTCGGTTCGCGTGCTGGAGAAACAGGGTTCCGTTCGTTCTATCATTTCGAACTGTCGCAGCCAGATCGTTAGTATGTCCCCTCCTTTACAGTTGGGGTTCTGTGTCGGAAACCTGGATCGGCTTTGGAACCCCGACAGTCATGGAGGGGATAACTTCGCGCGAGACCCTAATGACAGCCCGCGCAGTGGAAATTTCGGCCGTGACACATCTGGCAGCTCTGTTTTTCCGCCACATTGCGACGCACCCGGCTATGCGCGTCCACCCAGCCGTCGCCATGCGTGGGCGGCTCCAGATTCATCGTCTTGGCGTGACAGAAGTAGCAGCTATCGGGGATTTCCGTCCGATTGTGACAAGTCACGCATTGCGCCATGGGCGGGAAATTCGCCTTGCTGGTCACCTCTGAAGTGTTGATGCCCTTGTGGCACGTCAGGCAGGGAATCGCCATGACGTGCTTGTCATGAGGGAAGCGCGCCAGCGCGATTTCGCGAGGCTGCTTGATCGAAGGCGCTGGATCGTGGCACTCGATGCACACTTCGGGCTTCGGCAGATTGTTATCTTCAACGCGCGCGCTCTGCTTTACCGAGGCGTGGCAGGTGGTGCACTCCAGCTTCAGCGCCAGATGCGCGCGGTGCGAAAAATCGGCAGCCGGTGCAAAGGCCGCGACGGCTAATAGAGCCGCTAGCCTTTGTAGGTGATGCGCCAAATCTTGTTGCCGCCGTCTTCGGATACCAGCAGGCTGCCGTCGTGCATTTGAAGAATCGCCACCGGCCGTCCCCAGACTTCTTTCGAATCCGGCGAGAGCATCCAGCCGGTGAGAATCTCTTCGATTGCACCCGACGGTTTTCCGTCGGCGAAAGGAATGAAGTTCACCGAATAGCCGAGCCGCTTGGACCGGTTCCACGATCCGTGAAACGCCAAAAACGCGCCGCCCTGATAGTGTTTCGGGAACTGCTTTCCCGTATAGAACGCAAAATCGAGCACCGCGGCGTGCGCCGGCAGCAGCACGTCCCCGGCGATCGTCTTCGCGACAAGCTCAGGATTCTCACCCTTGCGACGCGGATCTTCATGCGTGCCGGCGTAGGCGAACGGCCAGCCGTAAAAACCGCCTTGTTGAATGTGCGTAAAATAATCGGGCACCAGGTCGTCGCCCAGCTCATCGCGCTCCTGCACCGCCGCCCACAGCGTATCCGTGCCCGGATACCAGTGCAGCCCGATGGGATTGCGCGTGCCCGTGGCATATAATTCATGCCCGCTTCCGTCCGGGTTGTAGCGATTGATCGCCGCGCGGTTCGGATCCCCGCCCGCATCCACGTTCGATGCCGACCCGACTCCGACGTACAACTTCTCGCCTTTGCGGTCGAACAGCAGCGAGCGCGTCCAATGCCCGCGATCGAAACCTGCTAGAGACGCAATCTCTTCACCCGGCCCAGCGGTCTTCGACTTGGCGTCGTATTTATACCGCTTGATCGACGTCGTCTCGCCGACGTAAACATAATCCTTCCAGAACGCGAGTCCGTAAGGACGGTCCAGCTTTTCGATCAGCGCGCGCCGGTCCTTGCTCTTCGCGATGTCGGGATAAATCCACACGCAGCCCTCGCCGTTGCGAGCGCTGTCGGCCACCAGCATCTCTCCATGCGAGCCCAGCAGCATGAACCGGGGCACTTTGAAATCGGTGAGATACTCTTCGGCGCTGAACCCCGCCGCGAGCTTCAACTGCGCCCCTTCCGGACGCTTGATCACTTTAGGATTGTTTCGCGAAGAAGGAGTGGCGTACGGCGCAGGCAGCTCCGGCTTCTGCTGCCATGCGAACGCCGCGCCAGCGATGCCGCACACGATCAGAACAGGTAGGAATCGTTTCATTGTTTCTATTTTAGTGCTTCGAGGAACTCGATGAGCGGACGATTCACTTCTTGCGGCC
>OCZT010006700.1_pt1 | contig 11397 bp, 9 predicted proteins | sample 1539031 | NCBI WGS metagenome assembly OCZT01 (sample SAMEA3539308, study PRJEB22396) | soil metagenome | biome: tundra; feature: field; material: soil | place: USA | collected 2010-05 | depth 0.15 m
ATCCGCGTGAATGGAACGGACGGGTACGTCGAGATCCTGCCCTAGGAGATTGCGGAGCAATTCGAGGTGGGAAGGCTCGCGTTTCGGGTCGGGATAGAAACACTGGCGGGCATGGTCGGCAGGGCCGGGTCACAGCCGGGTCACCATTTCCCGGAGACCACAGATGGACGAAGGTCGGCTGCCGTGCGCTAGCCCGCCTCCTTCTCCGCAGCGCGGATCAGGTTTCGCAGCGACTCTTCAGGGCCTTTCCTCAACTCACGGCCTAGAAGGAGCCTGACCAGACGACCCCGCCACCCGGGGGGGAGGTGGAAGTCTCAATTGAATCGGACGAGCGTGCCGCCCTCGGCCGTCTCGGTGAGGGTGAGATGTTCGTGGTTGTCGACGCCGAACGGAAGGCGGACCACAAGATCGATCCAGCGGCGCTGTGGGTCCACGTCGCGGACCGCAATGTCAACTGGCCAGCTGCGCCCGAACGACGGCGCTGTCAGGTGGATGGTCTGGCCCGGCCTGACAGGGCCCACTGGGTCGGATGAGAGAAACGTCGCGTCGGTCCACTCCCCGAACCGCTCGGGGGCGCTCAGCACACTCCACACACGATCGGGAGCAGCGTGCGTGACCGATGCCGGACATACGTTGACGATCACGCCCCGAGCTTAGACAGTTTTGAGTTGAATTAGCGGAAATGCCGAGCGGCCCGCTTAACTCCCACCCCAGAAGTTGCGCGCGTCGAGAGGTAGTTCGCCTGCCCGGCACGGCGGAGCGTCACCGGGTTCACCACGTGCTTCGTGAACCTGCGGAGGAACCAGTTCAACCAACGGGGCATCGGCGATCAGGAATCGGTCGGATCTGGGCTGACCTCGAGAGGACGCGCGTCGGCCTGTGGATTGAGATCGGTTCCGGTACGCGAAACCAGCGTGACGATTGCGAGGGCGACCGCAGCGTAAAGGATCCCGCCGGCGACATCAGCGACGTAGTGCTCGCCCAGATACACGACGGCGACCCACACCACAATCGCCCAAATCGATAGCGCCACGCCAACCCTCTTGTCACGCCTCCACGCTGCGGTCGCCGCCAGCACCGGGAAGCCGGCATGCAGCGATGGAAAGGCCGCGTAGAGGTTGTAGTCATGGTGCGAATAGAGCCAGATCAAGTCAGCAGGCAGGCCAAGTCGCTGCACCGTTTGCTGCATGAGGTGCCGCACGGAATCCGGTTGAGCGAGCCACGGTGGTGCAGTAGGAACGACCACGTATGTGACGAAGGCGAGCGCGCATAGCACAACAAGTGAAAGTCCGAAGCGGCGAAACTCGTTGCGATCCCTGGTCCAGAGCCAGGCCCCCACTGCGATCGGCATAAGGAAATGGGCCGAGTACACGAAGCTGGCGACGTCGTCGATGAGGTCCGCATCGCCCAAGCGGCTGACGGTTGCCTGCAGGACCAGGGTCGGCTCGTAGCCGCCGAAAAGGTCGCGCTCCACCCCGGCCAGGCTGTGCGGTTGCACTCCCAGCATCGAGGCGAGATCACGCATGAGCTCATACGCGACAAGTACCACGGCGAATGGGGCCCAACCCCGTATCAGGGCGACAGTTCCGTTCTTCCGTGAGTCGGCGCGCGTGTCGATGACAGAAACTACCCGCCGGGCCCGAGAGCAGGCATCAGGGTTGGGCGCATGGCAACAACATTTGCGTCGGCAGCTTGGCAACCGATCCTTAGAAATCGATTAGAAATGGATGTGAGTCTCGTCTCACGCCCAGCTTAGGGTTTCTGGCCTAGTCCCACGGGATGGGGTCGCGGCGGGCGTAGAAATGCCTCGGGTCAGGTGAGGCAACCGTGAAGTCCACGAGCGTGCGCATGTAGTTGGCCCGCTCGAACGCGGCCGGGTCAGGGGAAGTTGTCTGGCTCATGCTGCCCTTGAGCTGCTCCACCGAGAGGTACTCATGCTCGTCGAGCCAGGCGCGCACTCCCGCCATCACATGCGTGAGGTGAGCCGGCCCACGCCGCAGCAGTGCAGACGCCATCATCGTCACATCCGCGCCTGCCATCAGGAGCTTGATCACGTCATCGGCCGCGTGGATGCCCGTACTCGCCGCCAGCGAGATGGACACCTGGCTGCTGATGATCGCGATCCAGCGCAGCGGCATCAGCGACTCGTATGAGGAGCTCAGGTTGAGCGTCGGCACCACCTTCATGCGGTTCAGCGAGATGTCGGGGTACAGGAAACGGTTGAACAGGACCAGCCCCCTGGCGCCGGCGTCAGCGAAGCGCTGGGCCATATTCGCCATCGATGAGAAGTACGGCCCCACCTTGACCGCCAGCGGCAAGGAGGTGGATCCTGCGACCTCGCCCACCAGGTCGACATAGCGGGCTTCGACCTCGGATGAGGTGACCTTGGGGTCGGCCGCGACGAAGTAGATGTTCAGCTCCAATGCATCCGCGCCGGCCTCCTCGAGGAGGCGCGCGTAGCGGGTCCAGCCGCCGCGCGACACGCCGTTGATGCTCGCGATGATCGGCACGCTCAGCCGTTCCTTGGCCTGCTCCACCAGCTGCAGGTAGGACTCGGGGCCGGTGTTGTAGTCGTCGAGCCCGTGGAAGAAGTTGTGAACCTCCGGAAAGCTGTCGATTCCGGTCTCCAGGATGGAATGCACGCTGAGCTCGTGGTGCTCGATCTGCTCCTCGAACAGCGACTGCAGCACGATCGCCGAAGCGCCCGCCTCTTCGAGGGCGAGCAATCCGTCCAGCGTTCCCGAGAGCGGCGACGCCGCCGCAACCAATGGGCTGGCGAGCTCCAGTCCCATATAGGTGGTCCGCAGGTCTGCGCTCATGGCAGTTCCTCCTCTGACTCTTTGTTTTGAACCGCCACGCTCGCAGGTTCCGGATGTCCATTCTTGGTGACGGAGTCATCGGGCGTGTGCCGCTCGATACCCGCCATCTGCTCGTACAGATGCCACCGCTCGTCGACGTCCGCCTGCGCGAGCGTCATCAGGCGCTCGGCCACCTCGGGCTTGGATCGCGCAAGCAGCGAGTAGCGGCCCTCTTTGGCGGCGAACGCGCGCAGCGGGATCGTCGGCGCCTTCGAGTCGAGGACGAACGGGTACTTGCCCTCGGCATCGCTTCGCGGGTCGAAGCGGTAAAGAGGCCAGTAGCCGCTGTCGACCGCCTCCTTCATGTGGGACATGCCTGTCGCCATGTCGATGCCGTGGGCGATGCAGGTGGAGTACGCGATGATGAGCGACGGTCCCGCGTGGCTCTCCGCCTCGGCGAAGGCCTTCACCGTCTGCGCGTTGTCGGCGCCCAGTGCGATCTGCGCCACGTACACGTTGCCGTAGGCGCTGGCGATGAGGCCGAGGTCCTTCTTGCCCGTCCGCTTGCCCGCGGCGGCGAACTTGGCGATGGCGCCGCGGGGCGTCGCCTTGGAGGCCTGGCCGCCGGTGTTCGAATAGACCTCTGTGTCGAGGACCAGGATCTTGACGTCCCGGCCCGACGCGAGGACGTGGTCCAGGCCCCCGAACCCGATGTCATAGGCCCAACCGTCTCCGACGACGATCCACACGCTCTTGCGCACCAGGTGGTCCGCCAGCTCGGCAAGCCGTGCGGCAACCGGTGACTTCAGCCCGGCAAGCCTAGCGCGAAGCGCCTTCACCCTTTGGCGCTGCGCGGCGAGGCCTGCCTCGGACGACTGGTCGGCGGCGAAGATGGCGGCCGGCAGGTCGGCGCCGATCTCAGGCGCCAGCTCGTCCAGCAGCCTCTTCGCGGTGGCTGCGAGGTTATCCAACGCCAGGCGCATGCCGAGCCCGAACTCGGCGTTGTCCTCGAAAAGCGAGTTGGCCCATGCCGGCCCGCGCCCCTCGCCGTTGGCGGTCCACGGCGCCGTCGGCAGGTTGCCTCCGAAGATGGATGAGCAGCCGGTGGCGTTGGCGATCAAGATGCGGTCGCCGTACATCTGCGTCAGCAGCTTCAGGTACGGCGTTTCGCCGCAGCCCTTGCACGCGCCGGAGAACTCGAACAGCGGCTCCAGCATCTGCGATCCCTTGATCGTGCCGACCTTCACCTGCGTGCGGTCGAACTCGGGGATCGACTTGAAGAATTCCCAGTTGGCGCGCTCCTGCTCGAGCCGGCCGTCCTTGCCCGCCATGTCGATGGACTTGTGCTTGGCCACCTGCTTGCTGTGCGCGGGACAGTAGTCGGCGCAGGTGCCGCAGCCATTGCAGTCGTCTGGCGCGATCTGGATTGTCATCACCATCCCGGGCTGCTCTTTCGACTTCCATTCCTTGGACTGGAAGCCCGCCGGCGCGTTCGCCAGGAGCTCGGGGGAGAAGACCTTCATCCGGATCGCGGCATGCGGGCAGACCAGCGTGCACTTGGCGCAGTCGATACAGATGATCGGGTCCCATAGGGGGAGCTCCTCGGCGATGTCGCGCCGCTCCCAGCGCGACGTGCCAACGGGGAAGGCGCCGTCCACGGGCAGCGCGGAGACAGGAAGCAGATCCCCGCGGCCCGCGATCATCTCGGCCGTGACGTACTGCACGAAGGGCGGCGCCTCCGGTGGAACCGTGGGGCGGACGTGTAGGGTCCCGCGCTCGACGCTGGGCACCTTCACCTCGTGGAGCTCGGCCAGCGCAAGGTCGACCGCCGCGTAATTTCGCTCCAGCACCGCTGCACCACGCTTCGCATACGTGCGTTGGATGGCGGCTTTGATGGCCGCGATCGCCTGCTCCTGCGGTAGCACTCCGGCGAGGGCGAAGTAGCAGGCCTGGAGCACGGTGTTGACGCGACCTGGCATGCCCGCGTCTCGAGCGACCCGGCTCGCGTCGACCACGTAGAAGCGCAGGTGCTTGTCGATGATCTGGCGTTGCACCTCGACCGGGATCCGGCTCCAGATCTCGTCCGGCCCGAACGGGCTGTTGAGCAGGAACGTCCCGGCGTCCGAGGCGAGTGCGAGCACGTCCATCTTCTCGAGGAAGCCGAACTGGTGGCAGGCGACGAAACCCGCCTTCTGCACCAGGTAGGTGGACTGGATCGGCCGTGGGCCGAAGCGGAGATGCGATACGGTCACCGACCCCGACTTCTTCGAGTCGAGGACGAAGTAGCCCTGCGCGAAGAGGTCGGTTTGCTCGCCGATGATCTTGACCGTGTTCCGAGTGGCACCGACCGTGCCGTCTGAGCCCAAGCCGTAGAAGACCGCGGTGGCGACGTCCGCGGGTTCGGTGGAGAAGCTGGGGTCGACCTCGAGGCTCAGGTTGGTGACGTCGTCGACGATGCCCACAGTGAACTCGCGCCCCGCCCTGGCGGTGGCCAGTTCCTCGAACACCGCGGCGGCCATCGCGGGCGTGAACTCCTTGGACGCCAGCCCATACCTGCCGCCGATGACGAGCGGCGGCTTGCCGCCGGCCGCCAGGGCCACCACCACGTCCTGATAAAGCGGCTCACCCACAGCTCCCGGCTCTTTGGTGCGGTCCAGCACGGCGATCCGGCGCGCCGTTGGCGGCAGCGCCGCGACGAACGCGTCGCGGTCGAACGGCCGGAAAAGGTGCACGTGCAAGAGTCCGACCCGCTCGCCGCGCGCGAGCAGCGCTTCCACCGCTTCCTGCGCCGCGCCCACGCCCGAGCCCATCAAGACGACGACCCGGTCCGCCTCCGGGTGGCCGATGTAGTCGAAGATCCGGTAGCGCCTGCCCGTCAGCTCCGCGAACCTTTCCATCGCGGCGGTGACGATTCCGGGCACCGCGGCGTAGTACTTGTTGGCCGCCTCGCGAGCCTGGAAGAACACGTCCGGGTTCTGCGCCGAACCGCGGAGGACCGGGTGGTCGGGCGAGAGGGCCCGCATCCGATGCGCCGAGACCAGCTCGTCGGGCATCATCGCGCGGAGGACGTCGTCCTCGAGCGGCACGATCTTGTTGACCTCGTGCGAAGTGCGAAAGCCGTCGAAGAAGTGCAGGAAGGGAATCCGCGAGGCGAGCGTCGCCCGGTGGGCGATGAGCGCGAGGTCCTGCGCCTCCTGCACCGATGACGAAGCGAGCATCGCGAACCCCGAAGCTCGGACCGCCATCACGTCGCTGTGATCGCCGAAGATCGAAAGCGCGTGGGCCGCGACCGTCCGCGCCGCGACATGGAAGACGGCCGGGGTCAGCTCGCCGGCAATCTTGAACATGTTGGGGAGCATCAACAGCAGGCCCTGCGACGCGGTGAAGGTCGTACAGAGCGCTCCGGCCATCAGCGCCCCGTGCAGCGCGCCTGCCGCGCCTCCCTCGCTCTGCATCTCCATTACTTCAGGCACCGTGCCCCAGAGGTTCGGCTGACCGGCCGCCGACCAGGCGTCCGCGAGCTCGCCCATGGTCGTGGAGGGCGTTATCGGATAGATCGCGATCACCTCGCTCAACCGGTGGGCGACGCGCGCCGCGGCCTCGTTCCCGTCGACCGTTATATAGGACTTCATCAGGAGGGCTCATGTTGAACCCTGGCAGAGCTCCTCGCGGCGTCCTATGGCCGAAAGCCCCGCCCGGCGCGGGCCGGTTGGGAGCATCGTCGGCCCCGGTTACAGGGCGAGTCGGCGCTGAACACCAGGCGTTTCGACCCTGATGAGTGACGATCGCTGTAGCATCGCTGGCGTAAATCGTTGGGTCGCCGGCTCAGAGGATGGGCTGGCCCATGTCGCGTCGAGCCTGCGGCTCGCGAAGGAGGCGTTGCACGTGTCACACGACAGCTCGCGGTGGTTGGCGCTGACTGCGCTTGTCTTCGTCGCGTCCGTCACTGCCTGCGGAGGTTCGACGGTCGCTTCCACACCGTCGCCCACCGCGACGTCGCTCTCGATCCCGTCTTCGACCGCGACTTCGACCCCGGCACCGAGCACGTGCCCCACCGCCGTCACGGTCGGATCCGCCCTGGGGATCACCCTCCCTAAGCCCACCGGCGTCCCTTTCAGTGGGGGAACAGCGTTTCCAGCCGGTGCGAAGGGCGTGGCGTGCGAGTACCGAGGCCAGTCCTTCAACGTGATCATCGAGCTCATCACGAACATCAGTCCGTCCTATATCGCGCAGTTCAGCACTCATTTCCCGGTAGCCTTCACCAACGTGTCCGGGGTGGGAGACCAGGCTCGTTCCTTCTCGGTATCTCTCGGCGGTGGGAAGGACAACGAGGGCGTTGTGGCAACAAAGGGATCGACTCTCGTGTCCATCGTCGCCACCGCCACGCCGGCGTCCCTTACGCAGATCGAGGCCTTGGTCAACCAGCTCTTGTAGCGGTGCGCATCGACAGGGCGTAGCACCGGAAGGGCAGTTATTCGTACCGCCGGGCGACGCCGGCAGGCCGGCTGATGTCGGAGTCGATCAAGGCATGGTCGCCGGCAGAACCCTGCGCGCGCCTGAGTAGTCCCCGATTATCGGGAACGTCGAGAGCGGCACCTGTTCGGCCGGATAGCCGGGCGACGGGGAGTCGATTACCAGCCCCTGGCCTGCGTAAATCGCCACGTGGTAGGCCGAGCCACCACTGGAGAAGAAGACCAGATCGCCGGGCTGCAGATTGGCGCGCGACACTGCTTGCCCCACGCGCGACTGCGGGTCGGAGTCTCGCGGCAGCAGGATCCCGTGGGCCTTGAAGATCGAGTACACGAGTCCGGAGCAGTCGTAGCCGAAGCCCGACGTCCCGCCCCACAGGTACTTGAGGCCGAGGAAAGAGCGTGCGGTCGCGATTATCGAAGCGCCCGTCTGAGGCAACGCCCTGAGCGAGACCGCCGACTTGTCGACCACCATCAAACCACCGGGAATCGCCACGTCGTAGGTCTTGGCAGCCTCGCCCAGCACCGGCAGCGCGGTGCCGAAGCTGACCCGAAGCGTCTTGGCGCCGGTCGGTGATCGCAGCACCGTCGTCGGCTTGACCACGATCACCGACCGGATGGCATTCTTTGGCGGGATCGCTGTCAGCTGGCGTAGCGGGATCCAGACGGGATAGCCCCGCGAGTCGAGCGGGGTCTTCTGAGCGGGAACGACGACCTTGGCCCATTGGCCCTGGAGGGCCAGCACCTTGACCGAATCACCGAGCAGGAGCTGGGTGTCAACTCGACCGATCAGGCCGTTCTGGGCAGCAAGGGTCATGCCGGCGATCCAGGCCTCGATTCTCACCGGGTTCTCCAGCGCCGGGACATCGATCGAGCGCGGGGATGCCCAGCTGTGCCAGCCGGTGGCGACTCTGACCGCCACGTAGGCGAGCGCGCCCGCCTTCACTTTGGGTGGAGGTGTCGGAGTGGGGGATGGGCTTGGGGACGGGCTCGGCGACGGCGACGACGGCGATGACGGAGATGGAGAAGGGGTCGGCAAGGCGACCGGGCCGGCGCCACATGCAACCAGCAGCATCACAGAGGCGGCCAACGCCAAGCTGTGCTTTATCGGCATCCCCACCATCGTCGCCGAGGCTCCGCACCGAGCACAGATCCAGTCGACCCGCTCAGTAAAGGTCTATCTGCAGGCCCCGCGTAGCAGTTGGCGCTGGATTTCGAATCGCTCCAGGACGGATTCGAACTCCAGGTTTCGCCGGCGCCGTGGTCATCTCCTGATGGCGGCGGTGATCCCGAATATCAGGTTGGCCGGTCTCTCCGCGAGGCGGCGTAGGTACCAGGCGGCCCACTCCGAGCCGTAGCTGATCAGGACGGCGCTCCGGTGACCCTCGGCGGCAAGCGCGGACAGGTCGGCGCTGCGGATGCCGTAGAGCATGGCGACCTCGTAGCACTCGTGGGTAGCTTGGGCTGTGGCCAGTATCGACCGGAGTAGCTTGACGTCGTGCGTCGCGAGCGTGGGCGGAGGATGGCCACGCTCGGTGTCGCCGAGCAGCTGTAGTGCGATCTGGTTGTAGGCCGCCGACACGTCGCTCCGCGACTGGAACGCGATGGCCGCAGGCTCCCGGTACGCACCCTTGACCAGCCTGATCCGCGGCCGAAGCGGCATCAGGTTCCGTAAGTCGGACGGCGTTCGGCGTAGGTAAGCCTGCAGGCACAGGCCGACGTTGTCGTGTCCCGCGCGCAGCCGGCCGTAAGTCTCCAGCGTCGCGTCCGTTGTGGCGCTGCCCTCCATGTCGATCCAGACCAGTCGCTCGACCTCAGCGGCCGCGCCCGCGAGGCGGTCCAGGCTCGCGTCCAGCAGCGAGTTGTCGACTCCCAAACCAAGCTGAGTGAGCTTGACCGAAAGATGGGCGGGAAGGTGCCGCTCGGAAATGGCCTTCAAGGCCTCTAGGTACTGACGGGTGGTCGCATCCGCCTGACCCCGTGCGGTGACATCCTCGCCAAGCAAGGTCAGCAGGGTCGAGATGCCCTGCGAGGCCATTCCCGCCGCGGCTCCCAGCGCGTCGTCGAGACGTTCGCCAGGCATGAAGCGCAAAACCGCCCGGCGGGCCAGGCCCGAGCGGCCCAGCCAATTGCGCACCCGTGCGCTTTGGGACGCGCCAAGCAGCGCCGACTTCACCAATTCGCCTTCGACCTCACGCTGATTTGGACATGATGGCTGACTCGGGAGTGTGTCATGGCCGGCCTGAGGCTTGCACCTGACAGCGCATCAGGTCCGAGTCCGGGCTGGAAGGACCTGCTCGCGCCTCGCCCAAGTCTGCGCGGATAGTTCAAGGTGTCCGTTTGGTGGCACCTACAGTCCGAAGTCCCGTACCCGTGAGGACCATTGGCCCTGTTTGTTGGGGATCATCCCCGACAGGATCTGCTCCGTAGTGTTCCTGCGGTCCTACATAGTTGTGGCGCGCCCGATCGCAGGAGTCGAGGCTGAGATTGCGGCCGGCGTCGGGAACTGGATGCCCGAGCTGGCGAAGGGTGCGAACGGGGAGGGAGAAAAACTTCTTTCCGAACTGGGCTTCAACCTGGGTAAGCGCCGAATCGGCAGGCTGATAAAGATAGAAATCGGCGCCCCGACGGCGACGGCCGGGCTCATGTTTCTGCCCATCCGGTGGCAATCTGCCAGCGACGCTGGACTCTTCCCGACTCTGGAGGGAGTGCTGGAGGTCGCGGCGATTGGCAGCGGCAGGACTCAACTGGGTCTCAGCGCCAGCTATGAGCCACCTCTGGGGCTCATCGGGAAAATCGCCGATCGCGCTCTGTTTCACCGCGTCGCCGAAGTGACAGTCAAAGACTTTCTCGAGCGGATCGGCGAACGGCTCGAGCGGACTGGGTAGCCGGCGAGCCCGTTGTGGCACCATTGGGCCTTGGACGGCCCATAAGCTGCGCCGAACCGATCCCTCCCCAACATGACCGGGCCGGACTCGTTCACGACGATCATCGAGCCGTTCAAGATCAAGACGGTTGAGCCCATACGAATGACCTCCCGCAATGAGCGGGCCGCCTTCCTCAAGGAGGCGGGGTACAACCTGTTCCGGCTCGCTTCTGCCAACGTGCTCATCGATCTCCTGACCGACTCTGGGACGGGCGCAATGAGCTCCGAGCAGTGGGCGGGGATGATGCGCGGTGACGAGGCCTATGCCGGCTCGAGCAGCTTCTTCCGCTTTGAGAAGGCGATCAGGGAGCTGACAGGATTCCAACACGTCATACCGACCCATCAGGGCAGGGCGGCGGAGAGGATCCTGTTCTCCGTCACATCCGGGCCGGGCAAAGTAATTCCCGGCAACCATCACTTCGACACCACTCGGGCAAACATCGAAGCGACCGGTGCCGAGGCGCTCGATCTTCCCTGCCGCGAAGCTGCCAACCCGTCGCTGACGGCGCCATTCAAGGGCAACATCGATCTGGAGCGGTTGGAAGATCTGCTTCAAGAACGGTCTCAACAGGTGCCCATGTGCATCATGACGCTGACGGACAACACCGGGGGAGGACAGCCGGTATCGCTGCGCAACCTCCGCGATGCGAGGGCGCTGCTCGATCGCCATGGGGTTCCGCTGATACTCGACGCGGCCCGCTTCGCTGAGAATGCGATGTTCGTCAAGATGCGCGAGCCGGAGAACGCAGGTAGGACACCTCGAGAGATCGCTCGCGAGCAGTTCTCGTATGCCGACGGCTGCATGATGAGTGCCAAGAAAGATGGCATAGCCAACATTGGCGGCTTTCTGGCTTTGAACAACGACAGCTGGGCCGAAAGAGCTCGTCAGCTTCTGATCCTGACGGAAGGCTTCACCACCTACGGCGGTCTGGCGGGGCGGGATCTGGAAGCGGTCGCTCAGGGTCTCGAAGAAGTCCTCCATGAGGACTACCTTCGCTACCGGCTGCGCAGTGCTGAGTATCTCGGTGACGGAATCCGGAACGCCGGCATTCCAATCGTCGAACCGCCAGGCGGCCACGCTGTTTACATTGACGCGCGCGCGATGCTGCCTCACGTGCCACCCGATCTGCTGCCGGGCCAGGCGTTGAGCTGCGCTCTCTACGTCGAAGGCGGCGTGCGCTCGATTGAGGTGGGGACCGTCATG
>OCZT010006701.1_pt1 | contig 11392 bp, 9 predicted proteins | sample 1539031 | NCBI WGS metagenome assembly OCZT01 (sample SAMEA3539308, study PRJEB22396) | soil metagenome | biome: tundra; feature: field; material: soil | place: USA | collected 2010-05 | depth 0.15 m
ACCCTCTCCCCATCCGATGGGGAGAGGGACGGGGTGAGGGGTCGCGCGTCCATTCCTCGGCTAATCCCAATCCGAGCATGCGGCTCAGGAGATCTGAGCTTGGTCGGCGTCTCTCGGGACCAGACCCTGGAGGAAGAGGGCATGGTCCACGCGTTGGTAAAGGTTGGCATCTTCATTGGGGCTGCTGATCTCCGCTACAGGCTCTGATGCAGGCGCTCGATCATCCGGGCCACGCGGTCGCGATGGGCGAGCATGAGTCGTGGGTCGGTGGTGAAGTGTGTGAGGTCCCGGGAGACTTCGTTCGGCACCGACAAGAGCGCGCTGGCCTCGTTCAGCAGCGAAGTCCCGCCATGCCAAACCAGCTCATTCATCGCCGCTTGTTGGAGAAGCCAGAAATACTCGTAGTCCTCCATGCCATCACGCAGATTCTCCCACCGAATGGAATTGATGGGGGCATCGAGGCAGGGCGTCTGGTCAACGTTCGCGTCGCGTCGTGGCGGATAAAGGAAGCGCCCGTCGCCATTCCCCCAGTAACCGATCTCGCCGGGCTTCTCGCCGTAGCCGGACTTGTAGCTCATCGGGTCGGCCCACGGGTCCTGGAGTTTGGGTGACGGGAACGCCGCTGGGCTGGTCCAATAAAGTGTCTCCCAGATCAGGATGCCCTGCACGCCGTATTGCCACGATTGCCACGGCCAAAGCCGCAGCTCGGTGCCTGGGTGATCTATGAACTCGGTGACATAAGGCGCGTGCGGGCCGCAACAGATATACCACCATACCTCATCACCCACCTGCTCCCGCTCGCGCACCAGCGCCGGGGTCCATTTCGGCGTCAGGCCGCACCAGATGTCCACGTTGCCCAGCAACGACGGTTCGGGCTGCACCGTCAACATGCGCCGGATGCCGGGAGCCGCGTCATGCAGCCGCTTCATTCCGTCCACCACGAACTCGAAATCCTTGGGTGCCGGCTCATCGAACCAGTAGGTGAACGCCTTGGACAGCCACTTCTTTTCCCGCAGATGCGTCTCGACCTGGCTGAGGTAGTCCTGAAACAGCCGAGCGTATTCCGGCGTGCCTTCCTGGAACCCCTCTAACTCCCCGAGGTGTCGGCTGTGAAACGTCCCGCCGCCCATCCCGCGTAAAGGTAGGACAAACGTGTTGAAGTGCGCCTGGTCCAGCCATTGCGTTGCCGCCTGGTCGAACTTGCTGAAGTCCACCCGCGCTTGCTTATTGGTCCCCTGGCCTACGAACTGAACATCAATCGGCGCATAGGCATAGAAGGAATACGGGCTGATGCGATGCTCGGCAAAGTTGCGCAGATACTTCTCGAACACCGCCTCCTTGTCCTCCTGCTGCTTCAACTCATGATAACGGTTGATTGAGTGCGTGCCCATGCCGAGCGCGCTCTTCAAATGCGTTTCCTCCGGCATAGTGAAATCGTACACGTGGACGCGCAGCGGCACCTTAATGGCGCCCAACGAAGTCTTCAGCCGCAGCTCGCCGTGGTAATCGCCCGGCTTGGCATCCCGCGGGACATGAAACGTGAGCCAGAGCGGCTGGTTTTGCCTGGCGTGCAGAGCAAGCGGCAAACGCAACGGCGGGAGCGGGTCCGGATACCAGCCCGGCGCACAGGTTGAATCGGTCGGACGGGTGACCTGGACATAAGCGACCTCATGGATCTGCACGGAAATGGGCGTCCCCCGTCCCCATCCCCTGCTTAACGGGCCAGCCTCGGCGGATACCAGCTCGCCATCCTTCTCCGACCGCAGCACCACCTGCGCCGGCTCGAACTCTCCCCGTGCCGCGGAGACCGCGACCGGTCCCACCTTGCCGCGCGGCTTATCCGGCAATCCGCGCTCGCGCCCGACCTTCCAGCCGCCCTCGCACCACCAAACGCCAAGGTCTTTCGTCTGCGCCAGCCAATGCCCACCGCGCAAGTCGTTCAGAACGTCGTTCGTCTGCGCGCCGGGCAGGGCCGACGTTGTCACCGCCACGATCACGAAGCTGGCGAAGAACGAGACCACACCGGCACGGATGGATTGAAGGGTACGATTCACAACCCCAGATTGGCGGGTTCTGTTCCCGGAATCAAGCTCCTGCTCGTTCCATTGGCGTGTCACGAATGCGCATAGTTCGGAAGCATATGGGAGCGAGCGTCCACTGCTTCCGCAAGCAGGTCTGAGTGAGACAGAGCTAGAGTCCCGCGAGGTCAAGGCCGCGAATAACCCGCTCAGCAATCGCGCGACGGCGTTCAACGGTGACACTGCCACGGCGTTTGACAAGTTCGGTCTTAGGCGCCGCATAAACCACGTCGCATTTGCAGAGCGTCTCTCAGTTCAAACCGTCCGCCTCGTCCAGAATGACTTCGTGCACCTCGGGCTTGCGAGCGGCCCGCTGCGTCGAGCAGAGGATGACGCAGACGCGCGGTTTGAGCCTTATCCTCTCATCCGTGCCCAGGAGCACGGCTGGGTGCTCGTCCGCGTCGGGGAACTTCCAGGTCCAAACTTCCCAGGGTTTCATCAATCGTCCCAGGAGGGCCGCCGCTGCGCGGCAGTGGCGGCGGCCTCAACGCGGTCCCAAGCCCGGTCCACTCGCCGGTAGGCTTTGGCCAGACAGCCGCGCGGCCAGGGAGCAATGTTGGTGATCCGCGTCTCGGGGGAGGCGGCCTCGCGCTCAATGACCTCGCGCAAGTGGAGCCGCAAGGTGCGTCGCAGCAGCTCACGCTGGTTAAAGGGCGTGCGCCGGGCGCCTTCCATGAGCAACGAGCGCAGTTGCTTGTCCAGGCGGATTGACAGCGGCATCGTCTTCATGCCGCAACTGTAGCACGGCGTGCTACCAAGGCAAGCATTTGCTAAACGAACCAATCTGCCGGTTCAGAGCCGGTGACTACTACTTTGTCATTGGCCCTGAGCCGAGCCCGATCACGCTGGCGCTTCCTCCAAGCGGCGCACGTATTCATCCACCTGCGCTTGCAACTGGCGGACTTGTTCCAGAGGGCCTTCGGCGAGCACGGCGAAGTTGCGAGGATTCTTTGGGAATAGCTCTGCCCGGAGGCTATCCACGGCAGCGCACAGGTTTTGGATTTGCTCGAGGGCCTGACGGAGCTGAGCTTCGTTCTGGATCATAATTGTATTCTCAATATACCCTTAGTCTTTCTTGGTTCCAAGCGCACTTGTTGGAACAGGCCGAGGTAGCGGCAGTATTGGTCGGAATCCGCGCGGGTCACGAGCAGGTCGAGCTTGTGTCGGCGGCGCACACGTTGGGAGGAGAGCACATTGTACTCAGCCGGGGACAGATCGCGGCTAAGATCATGCCCAGCGGGCAGGACAAGTATGAGGTCGATGTCCTCTGGCGCTGGCTTCGCGGTCACGAAGCTGCCGTTGACGAGGAGGGCCGAGCCAAGACCGGCAGCCTTCAGCTCCCGCAGAAAGGCTCGCAAAGCTGCCCATAGCCGGGGCCGGTGGTCGGTCCCCTGGAAGGAGCCAAAACGAGCCTCGATCTCGCCCAGCGAGCAATCGTGAATGCCCTCAGGCAGCAAACCATCCTTATTAAGAGCGGGAATCGGCATGGCGGGTCAGGCTTGTGGTTCCAGACGAAGAGCGAAGGAGCGCCGCCTGCACTTGTGGTTGGATTAGCTGCGCATTGGGGGACTTGTGGCTCATCGGCTTTCAAAACTATAGTTCCCGGAGCCAACTGAGAAGACGGCGCGGCGCTCCTCCAGCTTTACCAGCTTAACACCTCGCGCCTGGGCTGCGGGCTTGCCGCTTTCCGTGACGCTCTCCGCGTTCGTCGCGGGCACAAACACCGTCGCCGTCGTATTGACCGGGATGGTCACCTTCCACTGGAACACGCCGTCCTGCTTCCGCCAATCGCTGGCGATCAAACCATAGGGCGAGCGATGCGACGCCTTCACGAAGCGCAGGTCTCCCACCGGCTCGGGCCGCATGATGATGTGTTTGAAGCCAGGCTGCTCTGGGTCGGACTTGATGCCCGCGAGGTTCTCGTATAGCCAAATGCCCAAATCGCCCACGAGCATGACGTGGTTGCCGGAGTTCATAGCAGGGTCGGCGGTATCGCCGTTCCACAGCTCCCAGATGGTGGTCGCGCCCTTCTCGACCATGTAGCCCCAGCTCGGATAGTCCTTCTGCGTGGCAATGGTATAGGCCAAATCCGCCCGGCCGCCGTCCGTGAGCACGCGCATCAGCCATTGGCCGCCGATCAGCCCCGTGCCTATGTGGCCGTGGGTCTCATCGGTGATCTTCCTGACGAGGTGGTTGCACACCCGTTCGCGCTGGCCGTCGGGGACAAGCCCAAAGGCCAGTGGCAATACGCAGGAGGTCTGCGAGCCGTTATCGTATTGGCCGCTATCGGCGTGGAAGAACTTCTCGTTGAACGCCGCCTTCAGCTTCTTGGCCAGGTCGGTGAAACGCTGCGCGTCGTCGGACTTCCCGAGCAACATCGCGTAGCGGGCCATCTGCCGCGCATCGTAATAGAAGTAAGCCGTCGCCAGCAGCGCCTTGTCCGTCTTGCGCTTCGGATCATTGGAATGGATCAGCTTCTGCTCTTCCGGCGGCACGCACCAATCGCCGTAAGAATCTCGCGCGATGATTCCGTCGGCAACAAAGCCGCGCATGTACTCGATCCACTTGCGCGCGCTGGCGTAATGGCTGGCGATGATGCCGGCGTCGGCGAACTGATCGTACAATGAGCCGGGGATAATCACCGTGCTGCTCGGCCAGGTGACATTATCCGAGTAGATCGGCCAGAATGCCGGGCACACATCCGACACGCTGCCGCTCTCCTTTTGGGCGTCGGCCATGTCCTGGAGCCACTTGGCGTAAAGCGGGGCGGTGTTGAAGAGGTATGTCTCGCCCTTCGACTCGGCGGACCGGTCCCCCAGCCAGCCCTGGCGCTCATCGCGCTGCGGGCAATCGGTCGGGATGCTTCGGTAGTTGCCGCTCACGCCCCACACGATGTTCTTGTAGATGCGGTTCAGCAGCGGGTTGGAGCAGGCGAAGTCGCCCGCGCTCTCCAGCGCATCGTGAACTACCCGCCCTTCAAGCGAGGACAACCGCGGCCTGCCCGGATACCTAGTCACTTCCACGAAGCGAAAGCCGTGATAAGTGAAGCGCGGTTCGTACACTTCCGTGCCCTTGCCCTTCAGCGTGTAAGTATCCGTCACCTTGGCCGAGCGGATGTTGTCGAGATAGAGCGTGCCGTCCGGCTTAAGCGTCTCGGCGTGGCGCAGGGAAACCTCCGTGCCGCGCGGGCCGGACACCTTGAGCCGGCACCAGCCGACCATGTTCTGGCCCATGTCGAATACCCACAAGCCGGGCTTCGGCTCCGTGAGGGTAATGGGTTTCAGCGTCTCCATGACGCGAATCGGCGGTATCATTTGTGCCGCGAGCACGCCGCCCGGGTCGCTGACCCCTTGAGCCGGCTGCCATTGCGAAGCATCAAATCCCGGCGCGCTCCAGCCGGCCATCTCCTTGCGCGCGTCATATTCTTCGCCGTCGTATTCGTTGTTGGCGCGAACCGGGCCATCCGTGGTGAGACTCCAGGCGCTGTCGCTGGCAATCGTCTCGGTCGTGCCGTCCTGATACTCGACGCGCATCTGGAACAGGAGTTTGGGATACCCGTAGCCCGTCGTGCCCGTCGGCACCGTCGAGCGCGGCGCGTAGAAACGTCCGTTGCCCAGGATAACGCCCGCAACGTTCGCGCCCGGTTTCAACTCCTTTGTCACGTCGAACGTAACGTAGAACGCCCGCTTGGAATAATCCGTCAGCCCTGGCGACAACACCTGGTCGCCGACTTTCTTCCCGTTCACGTAGAATTCGGACAAGCCCAAACCGCAGACATATGCCGTCGCACGCCGGACCTTCTGTTCGAGCGTAAACTCCCGGCGCAGCATCCGAGCGACCACTCGACGGTCTTCCGGCCCGGAGATTTCACCCCACGGCGCCATGCCCGCGGAGCCGAGCTTCTCCGCCGCCACCCAGCCCGCGTCGTCAAACGCCGTATCTTTCCACCCTGCCATCTCCTTGCTTTCGCTCTTCCAGCTCGAATCCGTGAGGACGACAAGCGGTGCACCCTGGGTAAAGTCAATCTGTAGCCGGGCAATTAAGCCTGCGGGATTCGGCTCCGCGCCCCCATTCTGCACCGACGCGGCGAGGACATTCTTACCGGGCTGCACGAGCGTTGTGATGTCGGTCTCCGTCGCCGAGTGGAAGTTGCTCGCGGCCCCAGCCTTCTCGCCATTGACATAGAATTCCCCGCTATCATCTGCCGTGAAGAACAAGCTGGCCCGCTTCACAGTGCGATCCGCGGGCAAGGTGATTGCGCGCCGGAAATAGCGCGTGCCGACCGGCGCAGCCTTCTCCGGCTGGCCTTCCGGGAACCAGACCCACTGCGCCTCGCCGAGCACCTTCTTCGCGGCCTTGCCTTCGGCAGGTTCGTCCAGGCCGATCCATCTGGCATGCCAATCGGACGGCTTGAGCAACCCCATCGTCCAGTGCGCCGACTCGCTCCAGGCAGATGGCTTGCCTCGCTCGTCCCACACCCGCACCTTCCAGAAGCATTCCTCCTCCGACACCAGCGCCTTGCCGGCGTAGCGCACCTGGATGGACTGGTCGGAACGGACTTGGCCGCTATCCCACACGTCCCCCTGGTTGGCGTCAAGTTCGTTCCGGTTGCCGGCGACCAAGACCTGGTAACCCGTCTGGGCCTGACTCCGTGCGGCACCTTTATCGGCGCCCAGCACCCAGCTCAAGCGCGGTTGCACGACGTCAATGCCTAGCGGGTCTTTCAAGTATTCGCAACGCAATTGCCCGACAGTGATCGCCGACCCGGCACTGAGGGCCGCCATCAACAATAGCCATGTGGTCAGGAGGCGCCGTAAACAGGTGAAAGGACAAATAGTTAGGAGCGGGGGCAGTTTAGTCATAAGGCCATTCATTTCGCATTTACTTGCGGGGCTCAGCTTCCCATACCCCCGCCGTAAAGAGGAGCACAATTGCGGAGTTTTGGGTTGACAGGCAACCCTCAAGTCGAACAACCTCACGTCATGCGTATCCCAGTCACGCAAATGAGCAACGAAGTCCTGCTCCGCCAATTGCTGGACGCGATCCCTTCCTACGTTTTCCTGGTGGATAAAGACGTATCCATTTTGGATTACAACGCGGCTGCCGGAGCTTTCCTCGGCATCGGGCGCCGCCGCATTCTCCGCCAACGCGGCGGGGACGTTCTGCACTGCCTTCATTCCAGGGATGTGACCGCGGGATGCGGGCACGGCCCGTTCTGTAAGACCTGCCTCGTACGGGGCGCCGTCAACGAAGCCTTTGCCGGCAAAAAGACCATTCGGCGTCAGGTGCGCATGGAGCTGGCTGCCGGGCGCTCGGTTAAGCATTTGAACGTCCTGCTCACCGCCACTCCCTTTGACTATCAAGGCCATGAGCGGGTGGTGCTCATCCTGGAGGACATCGGTGGCGTTGCCGCGCTCCAGCGCCTCGCGCCCCTTCCCGCGAACTGAAACGGCTTGAACAGCGAGCCTGGGGCCCCAACACTCCAGGCGTGAATGCTTCTATCTCTGCGCGCGCCCACTTTGTCGCCGCCCTGGTTCTGTTGGCCACCACCGTTTTCGCCCAAACTAACCCTGCGCCGGAGCTGCAACAATGCATCAAGCCCGTCCCCCGCGAGGGCCAAGCTTATGAACAGTTCCTGGAACTCAACAAGCGCGTCAAGGAAAGTCAGGGCGAGGCGGAGGTCATCTTCGTCGGCGACTCCATCACCCAGGGCTGGGAAGGCAATGGCAAAGAGGTCTGGAAGAAGTATTACGAGCGGCGCCATGCCCTGAACCTGGGCATCGGCAGCGACCACACCCAACACGTTCTCTGGCGCCTGGACCACGGCAACCTCGACGGGCTTAAACCCAAGGTTGCCGTCGTCCTCATCGGCGTCAACAACATCCCCGACGACCACAACTCATCACGGGACGTTCTGGAAGGCGTGACCGCGGTCGTCCAGAAGCTGCGCGAAAAGCTGCCCGATACCAAAGTCCTGCTCCTGGGCATCTTCCCCTTCCGGGAGGATTTCTGCGCCCAGCGCGCCAAGGCCCTCCAGGTCAACCAGGCCCTGCATAAGCTGGACGACGGCCAGTGGATTCGCTTCCTCGACTTCGGCTACCGGTTCATCCAACCCGATGGCAAGATCTCCCGGGACATGATGCGCGACTTCCTTCACCCCTCTGCAACCGGCTACCGTATCTGGGCCGAAGCCATGGAACCTGAGCTTGCCGCCATGCTCGGCGAGAAGCCCATCGCCCCGTAAGGCGGGTCTGCTCGTGGGCGTACTGCTCAAATCGCCCCCCAGCGCGCCCAGGGAGATCGCCAAGACTTCCACGTTTCGGACATCCGCAGACGGCCAACTCGGAGGGTTGCCAGACGGTAGCCGGTGGTCGTTCAGGGCAAAGGGGGGAACGCCCACCGGAAAGCCGCGTAGGACGGCCGGGCACCTCGAAGAGGTGCCAGAACCAACCCAGACCTGCTACACCTGACCCACCCCAGCAGACGCTGCTGCGACGAATCTAGCACCCCTTGCCGGGGTGCAGGACGTCTTCTGCGCCGTTACCCGGAGGTCGCCGTCCCCAAAACCCCCGGCGACCTCCGGCTACCGTCTGACAACCCTCCGGTTTGACCGATCAAGAATGTCCAAACTCCAGAGGGCGAGGTGTCCTTGCCGCGCCCTGCCAAGCTGTTTCGGAAACGCACTTGCGGGCAGAAGCGCGAGAGTGAACACTAACCCAGATGCATTTACCTCGGAGTATTCGTAATGTGCCGCAGCCCGGCGGCTTGCTCCACAGGGCTTTGAACCGGCCCCGCCTAAGACCAGCCGGCACGAGAGCAACTCTCCTGCTGTCTCGACTTGTGGTGGGCCTCGCAGCTTTGGCCGCCTGGACTGCTCCGCTCCGGGCCGCGACGATCACCGTCCCCAACGGATCGTTCGAGTCGCCGCAGACCGACTTCGCCTCCCCCCTAATCGATTCCTGGCAGCAGATACCACCGCCGGATTTCCTCAACCAGATTTTCCAGACTGGGGTGTTTTCAAACGTACCCCCTCCCATCGACAACTGCGACGGGGGCCAATGCGCTTTCTTGTTTGTGGCCTCAAACCAGGTCGCCCTCCTCCAGGACTACGACTCCACGGACTGGGCGAACCCAACGCCGACGCACGCCTTCAACGCGACGTTTGACGTGGGCGAGTCTTACACGCTCACCGTTGGAGTCCTCGGCGGCACCAACCTGACGGTCCCCATGCAGGAGGGGACCAGCTTGGTGCTCAGCTTGTACTATCGCGACGGCGCCAACCTGGTGACGGTCGCCGACACCTCCATCACCAACAGTGGCAGCATCTTTAGCAACGCCACCCATTTCATTGATTTCCAGGTGCGAGTCCCAACGGTGAAGGCCAGCGATGTGTGGGCAGGCCGGTATATCGGCGTGCAGTTGCTATCCTCCATCCAAGACGCCAACCTGCCTGGTGGATACTGGGACGTGGACAACATCCGTTTAGTCGCCGGGCCAGTTTTGCTGGCCCCTGCCCGCGCCAGCGACCAGTTCACCTTCACCCTGCAAAGCGAGCCCGGTCTGCGCTTCGAGATTCTGGCCACCACCAACTTCGCCCTGCCGACCTCAAACTGGACCAGCCTCGGAACCGTGACCAACGTCACCGGCGACGTTCCGTTCCTCGACCCGGCCACGAACCTCAACCGCCGGTTTTACCGGGCACGGCAGTTGCAGTAGGCGCGGCATTGGGCGACTCTGTGATGATGGATGCCTCAAGACCACACAGCCCTGCGGGGGACGACTGGACGTCACGCTCAATCCAGCCTTGCGAATCCCAACGGGATTCCGGCTCAAAGCCCAAGGTTGCGAGCAGCGAGCTACCTTGGGAAAAGGCATCAGAGTGCGGGTCAACCCCAACGGGGTTGTGGCGGGCGAGCGGGGAACGGAGGCCGCAACCCCATTGGGGTTGGCGCCTCCCGACACAGTTGACCCAGGGTAGCTCGCTGCTCGCAACCCTGGGCTGGAGGCCACAATCCCTTCGGGATTGGAGAGGGAGCCCCCTCGCCAGTCAGTCGGGAAATCGGGACGGGCTGCCGAACTCGAACGGCGCGCCGCGCAATTCCCTCTCCCTAAGGGAGAGGGTCAGGGTGAGGGGGAACGGGCTGAACGCAAACCTCAAGTGCCCGACATTCAGCGGAACCGTCGGACTGCGTGTGCCCCCCGGCAAAGCCCGCGCCTTTACGCTCATTGAGCTCCTGGTGGTCATTGCCATCCTGGCCATCCTCATGGCGCTGCTGCTGCCGAGCCTCGCCTCGGCGCGGGAGAAAGGCTACCGCACCGCTTGCCTCTCCAATCTACGGCAGATGGGCATCGCCATCCAGGCATACGCCAGTGACAACGACGGCAAAATCCCCTACGGCCCCAAGGCCCCACCTTTCACCAGCGCGGCCGACTTCTATCCTTCCACCGGCGCGCCGACCAGCCTGATTTCCCTGGGCAACGGCGCCCCGGTCGGTTTGGGCCTGCTGCTCCAGGACCAGCTCTGCAACCAGCCCAAAGCCCTCTTTTGCCCGAGCAGCGATCAGCCCCTGGACGCCAACGCCCAACTCGCCAACGTCGGCGTGCGCCAGGCCCAATGCAGTTTCTACTATCGCCACGCAGGCAACACCCAGTTGTTCGACAGCCCCGGCCTCGTCGTCCCCACGCCCGACCACCTCAAGCTCGACGACCTCGGCAACAACCGCAACGGTCTGCCCATTCGCGCCCTCGTGATTGACACTCAGTTCCTCTGCGCCCCCGACATGGCAATCTTCGGCATCACCCCCAGCACCCACCATCGCCAGCGCGCGGCAGACATCCTCTTCTCCGACGGTCATGCCCTCTCACGCCCCAACGGCGATGATCGCTTCGTCGTGGACCTCCGCAACACCGCCGAGATCCGCACCGCCTTCGATAAGATCCTCAAGGTTCTGGAGCAGGCCGACACGGAGCCTTGACCAGCCCGCGCATGACCGATCCCTCCCCCGCCAGGCCCTGAAAAGCTCAGGACCCAGAGCGGCGATGGGGCAAGACTCCAGTGGCGTCCCATCGATAGTCATATGCAGGCACGGATTCGTAAGTGGCAGTCGAATTGTTCCCGCCGTAGATAGCTGCATCATTTTCGGCGGACCGCGAACCGTCCCGGTTCGCAGCGGCTACCACGGCCTCCGGATGTTCTGGTTTTTCGAGCACCCTGGCCTAACCTTGCACGCTGCGAACCGGGACGGTTGGATGTGTTTAACGGCGCGCGGACATTCCTGTCCGCAGCCTCTCCCGAATGCAGACACGGCTCGGAT
>OCZT010006702.1_pt1 | contig 11387 bp, 10 predicted proteins | sample 1539031 | NCBI WGS metagenome assembly OCZT01 (sample SAMEA3539308, study PRJEB22396) | soil metagenome | biome: tundra; feature: field; material: soil | place: USA | collected 2010-05 | depth 0.15 m
GGATCCTCTCCTTCGCCCGCCTCAAGCCCGGCGTCACGCTCGAAAAGGCGCAAGCCGCCATGAACGCCATCGGCGCGCGCATCGCCGAAACTTATCCGGATTCGAACAAAGGCTGGGGCGTTACCGTCGACCGCTTCGAAGACCAGATCGTCGGCCGTCAACTCCGCCGCTCTCTCTTCGTGCTGCTGGCCGCCGTTGGCGCGATTCTCCTGATCGGTTGCGCCAATCTCGCGAATCTCACTCTGGCGCGCGGCGCATCCCGCGAACGCGAAATCGCCGTGCGCGCATCCCTCGGCGCAGGCTCATGGCGGCTCATCCGCCAGTTGCTCACCGAAAACCTGTTGATCGCCGTCGCGGGCGGCGCGCTCGGTCTGGCCCTCGGCTACGCCATGATCCGCGGCCTCATCCGCCTCGCCCCGCCCTTCTCCCTTCCCAGCGAGGCCGACGTTTCCATCGATCTGAATATCCTCCTCTTCACGCTGGGCATCTCTCTTCTCACCGCGCTCCTGTTCGGACTCGCGCCCGCCATCCACGCCACCCGCGTCGATCCCGCTTCTTCCATGAAGGAAGGCGGCCGCTCGGCCACCACCGGCGCCGGACGCGCGCGCCTGCGCAGTGCCCTGATCGTCTCCGAAGTCGCCCTAGCCTTCGTGCTGCTCGCGGGAGCGGGCCTGCTGGTGGGCAGCTTCTTCCGCATGTTGCAGGTCGATACCGGATTCACCAGCGACAACGTCATCACCGCCCACCTGCCCATCGCGCGCGACCGCTTCCCCCACCCCGAGCAACTCCTGCAATACGTGCGCCTCCTCGACGATCGCCTGCGCTCGTCGCCCGGCGTGCGCGACGTAGCCTTCAGCAACGTCCTGCCCATGCAAGGTTGGGGCGACGGCATGCCCTTCCTGATCGCCGGACGTCCCTTCGTCGACCGCGCCCATCGCGCCCCCTGCTTCTTCAAGCGCGTCACCGGCTCTTACTTCCGTACGCTCGATATCCACCTGCGCCGGGGCCGCACTTTCAACGATCATGACACGCGGGGTGGCGCGCCTGTCGCCGTCATCAACGAGGAGATGGCCAGACGCTATTTCAAAGGCGAAGACCCCATCGGCAAGCGCATTCTCATCCAGGAGATCCTCTACGGCCAGCCCGGCCTCGGGCCGGAGATTCCTTGGGAAGTTATCGGCATCGTAGGCGACGAACAGACCGGCAGCCTGATCGACAACAAAAGCGGCGGCCTGTACGTCACCTTCGACCAAAGCTCCACCGACGATCTAAACATGGTCTTGCGCGGCGCTCTCGATCCCCGGAACCTCACCTCAGCCATCCACGCGGCGGTCCACGCAGTCGATAAGGATCAGGCCATCGCCGATCTGCAAACGCTCGAGCAAATCAAGTCCGGAACCGTCGCGAGCGACCGCATGCAGACCATGCTGCTGGCCATCTTCGCCGCGCTGGCATTGTTGCTGGCTGCCATCGGCATCTACGGCGTCATCAGCTATTCCGTGACCCAGCGGACACACGAGCTGGGCATTCGCGCGGCGCTGGGCGCCAGCCGCGGCAGCCTTTTGACTATGGTGATTCGCCGCGGCATGCGCTTGACGCTCATGGGACTCGCCATCGGGGTCGCCGGTGCATTGGCGCTCACGCGCCTGCTCGGCAGCCTGCTGTTCGGCATCTCTCCGCGCGATCCGGTCACATTGATCGTAGTCGCCGCGGTCTTATCCAGCGTGGCTTTGCTGGCCTGTTACATCCCCGCGCGCCGCGCCGCCGGCGTGGATCCCATGGTGGCGCTGCGTTACGAATGACGTGGGGCAGGCCCTCGGCCTGCGGCGGCCTCTCAGGCCGCCCGGACGCGCTTTCAATAACTTACGGTGGGTTTTCGACCGTGCGCGGGTCCTCCAGGACCCGCTCCGCGGCTATTCGCTGGGATACCCCTTGCCGAACCAGTCCTCATGCATGTTCGTGGGGATGTTCAGCACGCGCACGTGTTGGAAGCCCATCTCCCGCAACGCGCGGTACGCCGGCCGGATATTCGGACACTTCACCATCGGGCAGCAGCCGCAATAGAGGACGATGTCGGCATCCTTCGGCACGTCCGCGGCCGCCTTCTTCAGCAGGGCAATCCCTTCGGGCTTCGATCCCGGGCCGGCTTCGATGGCATGCGGGATGCGCTTGCTTCGATACAACACCGAAAACGCCGTACACAAAACGACGGGAGGCTTGGCCGAGTGCAGCGCCTCGACCAGGGCTGCGGGCTCCATCAGCTCCGCTTTGGCCCAAGGATCCCCCGCCTCCTGCCCCAAACAAACTACCGCCAGAACGAGCACGCCAAACAGCTTTCGCATAATCATCCAGCATACCCGAGTTACAATCTCACCATGACCCGCACCCTGCTCGCCGCGTGCCTCTGCCTGGCCGTCCTCGCCTGGACCGCCACCCGCCCCGCCGACATCCCTTTCGAGAAGCACACGCTCGATCTGGGCGCCAACGAAAGCTGCGCCATCGCGGATATCAACGGCGACGGCCGGCCCGACATCGTCTCCGGCGAGAACTGGTACGAGGGCCCTCGCTGGATCAAGCACAAGTTCCGCTCCCTGCCCTACACCAACAACTACATCGATAACTTCAGCGATCTTCCGCTGGATGTCAACGGCGACGGCCGCGTCGATATCGTAAGCTGTTCCTGGTTCGCGCACCGGCTCTTCTGGAGCGAGAACCCCGGCCCTCGCACGGGTGAATGGAAGGAACACATGATCGAGACCGGCTCGCCCGTGGAGTTCGCCTTCCTGGTGGATCTGGATAACGATGGCAAAGCCCAGGAAGTGCTTCCCGAATTCGGCGACACCAACATGCCGCTGGCGTGGTATGAAGCGAAGAACGGCGAGTTCGTCAAGCACATCGTCAGCCCCAAGAGTTGGGGACACGGCATCGGCGTGGGCGACGTGAACGGCGATGGCCGCAACGACATCATCACTCCCAAGGGTTGGTTCGAAGCCCCGCCCGACCCGCGCACCGGCACGTGGAAGTGGCATCCCGATTTCGACCTCGGCGACACCGGTTTCATTTACGCCTACGACGTGAACGGCGACGGCCGCAACGACATCGTCACTTCCATGGCCCACAATTACGGCATCTTCTGGCTGGAGCAGGGCGCCGACGGCCATTGGACCAAGCACATCATCGACGAAAGCTGGTCGCAGGCGCACGCCCTCACGTTGGTCGATCTGAACGGCGACGGCCAGAAGGATCTGCTAACCGGCAAGCGCTACATGGCGCACAACGGCCACGACCCGGGCGAGCGCGAGCCGCTGGGCATTTACTGGTACGAATTCATGCGCCTGGACGGCGGCAAGAAGATCGAATGGGTCAAGCACGTGGTGGACTACAGCACGCGCACCGGAGGCGGCATGCAGATTCCTGTAGCCGACCTGGATGGCGATGGGGACCTCGACTTCGTGGTCGCCGGGAAGAGCGGGCTTTTTCTGTTTGAGAACCTGACCCGGCACTAAGGTAGCACAGGCTTTAGCCTGTGATCCGCGAGCGCAGCGCGTGCACCTACTGAATCCGCAACCGCGCGCCGTTCGCCGGCCGGCCCAGGAAATCGACCAGCGCCCCGCCTGCCTCGCCGGCGCCATCCCGCAGAATCCGGTACAGCGTGGCCCGGCTGATTCCCAGGACCTGCGCGGCGTGCAACTTGTTTCCGCCTACGCGCTCCAGCACATGCTGCGTATAGCGGCGTTCCAAGTCCGCCAGCGGCATCAGGTCCGGCTCATTCGCCGCTGCTCCACGCATGGCGTCATGCAGATAATCCGGCAAATCCCGCACGTCGATGAAATCCGCATCCGCCATCATGCAGGCATGCCCCAGCACGTTCTCCAGCTCGCGCACATTGCCAGGCCAGCGGTGCCGCGAGAGCACCGCCTGCGCCCGCTGCGAAATGCCGCCGATACGCTTGCCGTAGCTGGCGGCAAACTTCTCCACGAAGTGGCGCTCCAGCAGTGGCAGATCCTCTTTGCGCTCCGCCAGCGGCGGCAGCTTCAGTTCCACCATAGTAAGCCGGTAAAACAGGTCTTCGCGAAACAGGTTCGCGGCCACCAGCGCGCGCATGTCGCGGTTGGTAGCCGCGATCACCCGCACATCCACCTTGCGCACCTCCGGCGAACCAACCCGCTGCAATTCCTGGTTCTGCACGACGCGTAGCAGCTTGCTCTGCGTGGTCAGCGGCATGTCGGCGATCTCGTCGAGAAACACGGTGCCGCCTTGGGCGTATTCGAATAGTCCGGTGCGGTCCTGTGTCGCGCCCGTGAATGCCCCTTTCACGTGGCCAAACAGCTCGCTTTCAAACAAGGTCTCCACGATTGCCGAGCAGTTGCAGACCGCAAACCGCCGGGCCGCCACCGGGCTCAACTCGTGCAATGCGTGCGCCACCAGTTCCTTCCCCGTGCCGGTCGCGCCGCCGATCAAGGCGATACGGTAATGCGGCGCCACCCGCTTGATGCGCGCGAACGTTTCCAACATCTGCGGGCTGCGGCCGACCATACCGTGGAAACGGAGGCTTTCGAGGAGCCGCTCATCGAGTTCCAGCGTCTCGCGGCGCAAGCGCGCCTCCTGCAGGATCTCGCCGACCCGCCGCCCCAGCGTTTCGGCCGAAAGCGGCTTGCTCAGGCAGTCGCACGCCCCGTGCTGGATGCCTTCCACCGCGGATTCCGCCGTGTAACGATCCGTGAGCAGCAACACCTGCGCGCCCGGATCCCAGTCCGCGATGCGCTCCAGCAGGCTGCTCCCGTTGGCCACCTCGGCTTCCACCAGGATCGCGTCGGCGTGGGAGCGTCGGACCAGATCCCAGCCTCCTTCCGCATCGCCGGCCGCCTGCACCTGGATGCCCTGCGCCTCGAGCGTAGCCTGAATTACTTCCAGACTCTCGGCGTCCCGCACGATGGCCACAACAGTTGGTATTGGTTCCACGTCACCTTATCGGCGCGAGCCGGCTATTGCTTTAGTCCCGTCTGGGCGAGCTTCGCTCGCCGGGGCCAGGGGTCGGGGGCCAGGGGCCGGGGTTGTGTTTCGGACGCGGCTTGCGCCGTTTCCGATCTTGAGCAAGCTGCGGCCGACGTCCACGCCGGCTTGCGGGTCCTGGCATTGGGTTGAAGCCCGCCCTCCGCTAATGCGCCAGAGGTGAGCTGACCACCGGAATGGGGGCGGGAGCGCCATCCGGCGGCGGCGGAGCCTGAATCTCTTCGGGGTTCAGATACGAAACGAATCTCCAGTTATTGTTGTCCAGTTGAAACAGCGCAACCTCGTTCCCGGACAATTCAAACCGCGGTATGCACGCTTTCAGATCGTCGGAAGCTTTGTCCCAATCGATATCCCAGCGGAAGGCCACTTGCTTGGTGCCCGGCTGGCTTCCATCCGTGATGCCGTTAACCTCTATGCGATAGGGACCCTTCAGCAGAATCTCATGCCCTCTGCCGGATTCCTTGAGGCTGATCGCCGTCACGATCTTGGTGCCCTTCTCCGTCAAACGATATGTCGTCGTCCAGGCATTGCCGTTGCGATCCGTCACTTCCACCAGCTTCCAAAGATCGCTCTTTACGCCGCATTCGACCAGGTCGTCGGAATGGAAGGTCACTTTGAAATGGTTCATCTGTTCCTGCGACCACCGCTCGGCGATGGCCGCGGCCGCGGCGGCGTGGGATGTTCCCGCGATCGAGTCCGCCGGAGCGCTGGCAGACTGGCTTCTGCTCGATCACGGCGAGTTGGCTTGGTTCGCCGATCTCAAGGGACTCGGGTACCAGAGAAATCGGCCGCGATTGCGGCACTATCGTTACCAGGTGCGGACGAAACGCTCCGGCAGTATTCGATTGATTGAAGCGCCGAAGATGCGGCTGAAGAAACTGCAACGGCAAATCCTGGCGGGGATTCTTGCCGGGATTCCACCGCATTCCGCGGCGCAGGGGTTTCTGAGAGGGCGGTCCATCAAGACGTTCGTCGCCCCGCACGTGGGCCAGCGCGTTGTCTTGCGGATGGACTTGCAGAATTTCTTTCCCTCCATTGCGGGCTCCAGGATTCAGGTGCTCTTTCGCACCATGGGCTATCCGGAAACGGTCGCCGATCTGCTCGGGGGCATTTGCACAAACGCCACGCCCCCCGACATTTGGAAGGACGCCGTCTGGAAGGAGGCCGCGTTGGACATCCCTGCCGCGCAATTGCGGGAGGCGCGGGCCCTGTATTCGCGGCCGCATTTACCCCAGGGCGCACCGACCTCGCCGGCGCTTGCCAACCTCTGCGCCTACTGGGTGGATTGCCGGTTGGCGGGGCTGGCGAAGTCGGCTGGCGCCCAGTACACGCGCTACGCCGACGATCTGGCGTTTTCCGGCGGCGAAGCATTCGAGAGATGCGTGGAGCGGTTTCGAACGCACGTCGCCGCCATTCTGCGCGAAGAGGGTTTCAGCGTGCACCACCGCAAGACGCGCATCATGCGCCAGGGCGTGCGGCAACACTTGGCGGGTCTGGTCGCCAACCGGCGCATGAATATCATGCGCGCCGGTTTCGATCGTCTCAAGGCCATACTCACCAATTGCGCGCGCCTGGGTCCGGAGAGCCAAAACCGCGATGCGCATCCCTATTTCCGGGCACATCTCGAGGGCCGGGTGGGGTTCGTGGAGTCGATCAACCCGGGCAGGGGACGCCGCTTGCGCGCGATATTGGAACAGATCCGGTGGCAGTAGATCTCATACGTACGTATAGAGCCAGTCGTACGTGTGGTATGATGATCGAGTGGAGGATGCTATGGCGGTTACTGCTTCGAAGTTGCGGGAGAACGTCTATCGAATCCTGGACGAGGTCATCGAGACTGGCTTGCCCGTGGAGGTTATCCGCAAGGGGGTCGTGCTCAGAATCGTTGTGGAGAAGCCCATCAGCAAACTGGCCCGGCTTAAGAAGCGGTCCGTATTCGTTGGCGACCCCGACGATATCATTGGCATGGATTGGTCCAGCGAATGGTCGGAACTGAAGTGATTTACCTGGATACTCATGTTCTCATCTATATTGCCGCCGGCGAGGTGAACAGACTCGGAGTGGCGGCACGCAAGGCCATCGATCGCGACGATGTGCTGGCCTCCGCTGCCGCCGTCCTGGAACTGGAGTTTCTTCACGAAATCGGCCGGTTGAAGCCGACTGCATCCAAGCTGATATCCGCGCTGGCCGCCGGCATCGGTCTGCGCGTTTGCGATTTGCCATTCCGGACTATCGTGGACCAGGCACTGACCGAGGGCTGGACGCGCGACCCATTCGACCGGCTGATCGTGGCGAACGCCAAGGCGGCCGGCGCTCCGCTGGTCACGAAAGACGAGCGAATTCGCGACAATTACTCCCGCGCCTTGTGGTGACACCGAAGATTTCACTGCGTGGGCCGCCCGGCTCTCAAGGCGCCCCCTCGCGCCGATAGACGCGCACGTAATCCACCAGCATGGTTTGCGGGAACACGCTGGTCTCATCCGGATTGTGGGGCCATCCACCGCCGACGGCCACGTTGAGGATCAGGAAGAAGGGATGGTCGTACACCCATTTCGTCCCGGCCGGCAAAGAGGCGGGCGCGACGGTGTGATAGCTTTGGCCATCCACCAGGAAGTCGATGCGCTCCGGCGTCCACTCGACGGCGTAGATATGATAATCGTCGGTGAACCGCCCGGCCGCAATTTGGAACGGCTTGCCGATGCCGTTGGCGCCCGAATAGCCCGGGCCGTGGACGGTGCCATGTACGGTATCCGGCTCGCGGCCGATGTTCTCCATGATGTCGATCTCGCCGCAGGCGGGCCATCCCTTGCGCTTCACGTCGGCGCCGAGCATCCAGAAGGCCGGCCAGATGCCCTGCCCGTAGGGAATCCGGATGCGCGCCTCCACGCGCCCATACTCGAAGGCGAACTTGCCTTGGGTCTTCAGCCGGGCCGAGGTGAACTTGCCCGGCGTGGGCTGGAGCGCCTGAATCGCCAGGTGGCCCTGGCCATCCAGATGAGAATTGGCGCGGTTGTCCGTGTAGACTTCCAGCTCTTGATTACCCCATCCGTTGCCGCCGAGATCATACACCCACTTGGCCGGATCGGGCGGCGAGCCCGGCGCGCCGTTGAATTCGTCACTCCACACCAACTGGCGATCCTGCGCCGCGGCAGAAGGCAGCAGGGCGATGCAACAGATGGCGGCGGGTAGACAGGCCAGGAGGCCTGTCCTACTGTAATTCATCAATGGTCCTCCGTCGGTACGGTCATTAGCTGGTGGCCCGAGGTGCGCCAGAATGCCCAAATCACGATGGCCAGCGCCAGCGCGGGATAGATCACCACGGCCGACTCGTATGGTTTGGTCAGCCCCTGCGCGCCGGGGGTTCGGAGTAGAGAGTTGACGAAGAAAATGGCCGCCATCGTGGATACCAGGCCCAGGCGCAGCAGGACGAACACCAAAAGCGCGAAGATCACCAGAAAGAACAGGAAATCGAGGATATTCCCCTGCCAGGCGTCGCTTTCCGCCAGCGTGAAGAGCACCGCCGCCGCCACAGACGCGATCCAATCCTTTCGGAGAACCGCGCGGAAGCAGAAAATCGCGAACACGACGACCAGTCCAAACTCGGCGGCATTGTTTGCCCTGCTCAGGATATCGGCTATCCAATAGCGTGTGCTGACGCCGACACTCTCGCCGGTCGCCGCACCAATGGATCCCTGGCGAAGCTGGAACCACTGGGCGGCGAGAAAGAAGGCCGTGATGATCAGGCCGACCAGCGCGCCATAGAGCACATGCGCGCCCACCTGGGCGTCCTGCCAGCGGCCGGCCAGCACGCGGCTCCACGTCAAGATGGCATGTGGCCAGCGCGCGCGCACGGCCGGCTCGAGCGCGATGTAAAGCAACCAGATCATGGCCGCCGACATGAACCAGTTCGCGGCATTCGTGACGAAGATGGTGATCATCGATATGTCGACGACCCAGTGCGCGGAACACACCCAGACCGCGGCGGCAAGGATCAAGATCGCCATCGCCAGGCGCCACGCGCCGCGCCGGTCGCCACGACCTGCACGCAGATTGCGCGCCGCCATGAACGCGGAGAACAGGAACATCAGCGCGTAGGTGCCTTTCTCTACCAGTGTGCGCGCCGAAAACCTCCAGGAGCTGGCGAACGACTCCGGTTGATGCCAGGCCTTCGACCAGGGCGAGAGCACCTGCAGGTCATTGATCTTCCCGTGCCAGGCCGCGGCTTGCACGATGAGATCGGTATGCAGCGTGGCGTGCTGTCCTTTCCAAGCCTTCTGCCAGTCGAAGGCGTACAAAGGCGTGAATCTGGGCGTGGTCTCCGGCCACTGGGATATATCGAAGCCAATGGCGCGGGAAATTGCCTGCACATCGACCTCGCGCGCGGCCGGGGAGCGATCCACTTGAGGTGGAGCGGCCTGGAAAAACCGCAGTTCCCCTTTGCTATTGACCCACGCTTCGATCATGCCCGAGATGATGGGCGCGGGGCGGGTTTCGGTGACCTCGCCATCCGGCAGGGAGATGAGCGGCAGCGGACTCTCGCGATAGCCGAGGCGTAGCGGCGACTCCGCTTGAAACCAGCGGCGGGCTTCGTCCGCGGTCTTGACGTGCTTACGCGCATCGAAGATGGCGTCCCAATCCCAGTGCAAGTCGTATTTCTTGTCGGCGGGCAGCGCCGTATAGCCGAATGCCGCGGCATGCTCGCGAACCTTGGCCGCCAGGGCATCCGGCGAAAGCTCGAAGGGCACCAGGCTGTGCAACTCGACATTGGTGCGCACCAATGGCACGGCGATAATCAGGGCGGCGAGCGCCAAGGCCAGTGGCACGGATTTCTTTAGCGGCAGCCCTTCGGTCTCACCGGATGCGGCCACCAAGTCGGGAGACGGCGTCTCACCAGCCGCCAGGGCAGCGGCCAGCGGATCGCCGCCCGGCAGCGCGGCGGCCACCATCAGCGCGCTCGCAGGGCGCTTGGCGGGATCGGGATCCAGGCAGCGGCGAATGGCTTTCTCGACAGCGGGGTCGATCTCGGCCGCGATGGACGACATGCTGGTGATCTGGGCGCGCTCCTGCAGCCGGATCAGGTCAGCCATGGTGGCGGCTTCGTAGGCGCGCTTGCCGGTGAAGATCTCGTACAACACCATGCCGAGCGCGTAGATGTCGCTCTTGGCCGTGACCTGTTCGCCGCGCAACTGCTCGGGCGCCATGTAGGCGGGCGTGCCGCTGCGCGCTTCGGAGCCGCGCAACTGGTCGGCGACGGCGGCCAGGCCGAAGTCCATCACCACCACGTTGCCGCGCCGGTCGAGCATGATGTTGGCGGGCTTCAGGTCGCGATGGATGACGCCCTTATCGTGCGCCGCGGCCACGCCCGCGCAGATCTTGCGGGCGATCTCCAGCGCCTTGTCGGCGGGCAGACGCCCGATGCGCTGGAGCAGCGACGCCAGGTCCTCCCCATCCACGTACTCCATGGAGATGTAGGGCATGCCGTCCGCTTCGCCGACGTCGTAGACGCGGCAGACGTTGGGATGCGAGACTTGGCGGGCGATGCGGACCTCGCTGTGGAAGCGCTCAAGGGAGCGCTGGTGGTCGGGACCGGAGTCGGGCAGGAACTTGAGGGCGACGGGTTGCGACAGCGTCAGATCGGTGGCGCGGTAGACTTCGCCCATGCCGCCGCGGCCCAGCAGCGAGATGATGCGGTAGCGCCCGGCGACCAGCGTGCCGGGCACGAAGCGACCTTCATCGGGGGTGGACGGGGCGGGGTGCGATTGGGCCGGCGGGATTACGACGGTGGCCGTTTGGGATTGAACGGGGGCGTCCATGGCGCTTATTCAGGATAGCAGGGCGCGCTCTGCGCGCCGGGGCCAAGGGCTGGGGGCTGGGGTTGTGTTTCGGACAGGCCGGAGGCCTGTCCTACCTGAATGGTCGTCGGGGCGCCGGTATTGAGGTAAACTCGTGCGTAGGATGATGACCGGCACTTTGGATGATGTCCTGGAGACGCTACGGAATCACGAAAGCGAGCTGCGGCGGTTGGGTGTATCGCATGCCGCAGTGTTCGGTTCCGTGGCGCGCAGCGAAGCTCGAACAGACAGCGATATCGACGTGCTGGTGGAACTGGATCCGGACCAACCGATGGGGATCTTCGAGTATGCCCGGCTAAAGATCTATGTCAATGAGATTCTCGATGGCGCCGGAGATGTGGTGAACCGCAGGACCCTGAAGCCGCTGCTTCGCGATGGCATTCTGCACGATGCCGTGTATGCCTTCTAAGAACCCCGCACAGCGCTTGCGAGACATTGTGGATAATATCGACGCGATCGCAGAATTCACGGCGAAAATGGACTTCGCAGCTTTCGTCGCGGAGGCTCCCAGCGGAGATCAGG
>OCZT010006703.1_pt1 | contig 11385 bp, 13 predicted proteins | sample 1539031 | NCBI WGS metagenome assembly OCZT01 (sample SAMEA3539308, study PRJEB22396) | soil metagenome | biome: tundra; feature: field; material: soil | place: USA | collected 2010-05 | depth 0.15 m
CTTCATTCTTGTCGTAGTACGGCCACACAGGAAACGCCTTGCCTTTTGCTTTCTTCCCCCCGAGCAATGCCAGCGTAGACATTTCTCTTTCTCCTTGCCGAGCACTTCGCAATAACGAAAATTCTGGTGCGTGCGTCGAAAAGAATCGTCTGGAGTACACGCAACACACACCGTCAAGTTTTCATTGACGGCACAGTGTAGCGCATGTTACGAAATAAGTAAACGGTTACGGTAACCGTTTGCCTTTTGATCCCAAAGCCATACCATCCGCTGGCAGGAGGTCAGCGTAAAGAATGAAGACGCATCGGTTGCTCGAAGATATTTTGCACCAGCCGGAGTCCCTGCGGCGGATGGCAGACTATCAATTTGGTGAAGGCCGCGCTGCTTTGAACCGCGCCGCGGACCTGCTGCGCGGCGCCCCCCGCGTGATTCTTAGCGGGATGGGAAGTTCCCTGTGCGCATGTATTCCTCTGGAGCACTACCTCGGTTCCCACGGAATCCAAGCCACAACCATAGATACAGGAGAACTGTTGCATTTTCGGCAGTCGGCCTGCCATGGCGCGGTCACCGTGCTGGTTTCTCAGTCTGGCGACACCATCGAAACCGCCAAACTGCTTCCGCTGCTCAAGGCACAGGGCGCCACGGTCATTGGGGTGACCAACAAACCCGAAGGACGGCTCGCTCGAGAAGCGGACCACACTATGCTCATAGGGAGCCAGTCGGACAAGGGGGTTGCCTTGCAAACGTATGTGTGCACACTGGCGACCCTGTTATTACTCGGCGCCGCGGTTGGGAATGAACTCGGCGAGCAATGGCGACGCGACCTTGATGATCTAGCGGAAGCGTTTAGTTCGGCGTTGGAGCGCATTCTGCCGGAAAGCGAAGAGTGGCGTCCCTTCTTCGAGCGAGCCTCATTAATCTATTTGCTGGCCAGGGGACCCTCGTTCGCATCCGCCCTGGAAGCGTCAATTCTTTTCAATGAAGTCACCAAGTTCCCCGCAGTCGCGAAGACCGCGGGCAGTTTCCGGCACGGGCACATAGAGGTTGCCGACCCGGATTTCCGTGGCGTAGTCTTCGCGTCCCAGGAATGCACACGCGAGATCGATCTCGGACTGGCTCGCGATTTGGCGTCGTTTGGCGGCCAAGTGCGAGTCGTGGCACCCGCCGGAAAAGTGTCTGGCAACGATGACCTCTCGTATTGGCTGACGCCTTCAACTCCAGCGATCCTGGCGCCCGTGTTGGAAATCATCCCCTTGCAGGTTGCATCGTATCAGTTGGCCTGCTGGCGAAACGTTCCCCCGGGAGAGTTTCGAAATGTTGGCCCCGTTATACTGACGGAAGATCAATTCAACCGGGTGCGATGAGTGCCCATACAAGTCAGGCGTGCCAGTCTGGGAACGGAGTGCCGCGCGGCTCGGGTCACGATCCCCTGAATGGGCTCTGCACGACCACCAATGTCGCCGGGAGGTCGCCTGAGAACGAGCAGATTCCGGGGTGCGCTGGTCAATCTGAAACAGTTCCTGGAAGGCTTTGATTTCCTTGAAACGCACCGTGACAAATTTCGTGGCTGGCGGACCGCGTCCCTTCGAGGGTTACGGACTGCAAGGCCAGGCGAACATCTGTGATCGTCCACTTTCCGCAAAGGATGGTAGCCCATGAACCTGAGGCGCGTCTTCGACCTCTCGCATACTCTTATGCCTGGCCGCGAGGAATATCGGCTAGAGATCGATACCCGTTTGGTAGACAAGTGGGAGCAGTTTTCCAAGTACCCACGGATTGGCGACAGTTGGTACATCATTTCAGAGGTGACTCTGAACACCCACACGGGTACGCACATTGAATTTCCCTATCACCATGTCAGGGAAGGTCAGGACGCCGCCACTTTTCCGTTGGAACATTTGATTGGGCCAGGCCTTGTGCTTAACGTGTCGGAATGGGGCGACGGACAGGAGATCACCCTGGACGGCCTGAAACGGGTAGCTGGGGGAAGGATTCAACCCGGCGACATCCTGTACTGTTACACCGGCTGTGACCGCTTTTATCGTACCGAGCACCAACACCGACGGCCATCGTTTTCAACGGAAACCATCGAGTGGCTGATCAGCGAGGCAAAGATCAAAATCCTGGGCGTTGACGCTTCCGGGATCGAACTGCGAAATCCGCAGGGGGGGCCTTACCCTGGCCAGCCCAACCACTTAGCCTTGCTGCAAGCCGGGGTCCCGATTATCGAATACATGACCAACCTGGAACCCTTGATCAACCAGCGTTTCCTCACCTTCGTCCTGCCCTTGAAGGTGACCGGTGCGGAAGCGTTTCCCGTTCGGGTGATCGCGGTGGAGGATGAATCGTGAACGATAACCCTCGAACCGATCCGGAGGTGCCCCGGTTGGACTTGATCGGTGTGGATCAGGTGCGGCTGCTGTCGATGTACCGCCGGATGCTGCAAGCGCGCGAGTTCGAGGAGCAACTCTATTACCTCTTCCTGACCACGGAGATGCCAGGCACCATGCACCAGTCTACCGGGCAAGAGGCGGTCGCCGTGGGTGTAATCGGTGCGCTGAATGACGATGATTGGGTAGCTAGCACCCATCGTGGACATGCTCATTGCATCGCCAAAAGCGTCCCGCTTAACGAGATGATGGCGGAAATGTTCGCGCGGCGCACCGGCAGTTGCAGAGGCATGGGCGGGTCGCTGCACCTGACCGATTTCCGCCGGGGAATGCTGGGCGCGTTCGCCATTGTGGGTGCCGGAATCCCGATCGCAGCCGGGGCAGCCCTGTCCGCGCGGGTCCGGAAGACTGGCCAGGTCGCCGTCGCCTTCTTCGGGGACGGGGCCATCAACGAAGGCCTGTTTCACGAGACCTTGAACATGGCTGCGCTGTGGCGGCTGCCGGTGATATTCGTCTGTGAGAACAACCACTTCGCTCTTTCCCTCACGGTCGAGCAGTCGTCCGCCGTTTCGAATCTCGCGTCTCGAAGCGCGGCGTACGGCATCCCCGGCGAGAGTGTGGATGGCAACGACGTTGTCGCGGTTTACCGCACCGCGACCAGGCTCGTTGAGCGGGCCCGGCGAGGAGATGGTCCCAGCCTCCTCGAGTGTGTTACCTATCGCATCCGCGGACACTCGCGCTTTGAGCCATCGCCCTACCGTCGGCCAGAAGAGGTGGAGGCCTGGCGGCGGCGGGATCCAATCCGACGGCTGGAAGACGCGCTGCAGGCCGCCGGTTGGACTTCAGCGAGCGAACTCAATCGCATCCAGCTAGAGGTCAAGGCGGAGTTGGAAGCTGCCATCGCGTTTGCCCGGGCGAGCGAGCCCGTTCAACCAGACGACTTCTGGAACTATGTATCGGGTGATGAATCGAATGCGTAGCCTAACCATGGCGGAGGCTATCCGGGAAGCTCTCGCGCAGGAAATGCGGCGCGACCCCGCCATTATCCTGCTGGGCGAGGACATTGGCATCTTCGGGGGAGCGTACCACGTTACGGCTGGCCTGCTCGAGAAGTTCGGGCCGGAACGGGTTTGGGACACCCCCATTTCGGAAGCGGGGTTTATGGGCATGGCCATCGGCGCGGCGCTCACCGGCCTGCGACCCGTGGTCGAGTTCCAATACGCTGATTTTCTGTTTTGCGCGATGGACCAGATTGTCAATCAAGCGGCGAAAATACGGTTAATGTCCGGCGGGCAGGCCCGGGTGCCACTGGTTATCCGCGCGCCGCAGGGGGCGAGGGGGCGAGGTGCCCAGCATTCGCAGAGCGTTGAAGCGTGGTTCGTCCACACGCCCGGCCTTAAGGTCGTCGTGCCCTCAACCCCTTATGACGCGAAGGGCCTTCTGATCACCGCCATCCGCGACCCCGACCCCGTCTTGTTCCTCGAGCACAAGTCGTTATACGGCACTACCTCGCCGGGTGGAGGGAAGGTGTCCGCTGACCGGAGCTTCGCTCAACTCGGCGGGGACGTTCCTGAAGAGGCTTACAGTCTTCCTTTCGGCTGCGCAGATATCAAGCGCGCCGGAACTGACGCGACCATCGTCGCGACGATGTCGATGGTCCATCGTGCACTCGCCGTGGCGGAACGATTCGCCGCTGAGGGCATCGAGCTCGAGGTCGTGGACCCGCGGACTCTGGTTCCCTTGGATCTGGAGGCGATCCTGGGTTCGGTCCGAAAAACCCATCGAGCCGTCGTAGTTTCCGAAGAGGTCGCGCGGGCAGGCGTCGCCGCTGAGATCGCAACGTTGATCGGCCACCATGCCTTTGACGACCTCGATGCGCCCGTGGAGCGAGTCGGCGCGGCCGCAACGCCGATCCCGTTTGCGCCTGTGGCGGAGGCCCGAGCCGTTCCCCAGGTTTCTGACATCGCCGATGCCGTGCGGCGCGTTTTGGAGAATTGAGAGGTAGAGTATGGCGGTCGAGATCACGCTTCCCGCGCTCGGTGAATCCATCACGGAGGTCACTCTGCTCCGGTGGCTTAAACGAGCGGGCGACGAAGTCAAACGCGGCGAAGAACTGGCCGAAATAGAAACGGGCAAGGCGACCATGTCGATCGAGTGTCCGGCAGACGGGGTTCTGCTCACCGTCCTGGCCGAAGAAGGAAGCGCAATCGCGACCCGACAAATACTGGCCGTAATAGGCCAGTCTGGCGAGACATGGGATGTGCCGCGAGCGCCAGAAGAGGAGTTCACGCTCCCACCGGCCGTCGTGAGCCAAGCCCCTCGTCCAAGCCTCCGCTCGATGCTTACTGACGCGCGCCAACGCATATCGCCCGGTGCCAAAAAGTTGGCCGAGGAACTCGGCATTGACGTTCAGCAGGTTCCACCAAGTCGGTCTGGCGCACGGGTAGTCACGGCAGATGTCCAGCGCTACGCAGAAACGCTGCGGGGGGAAGCTGTCACACCGGATGAATCTGACCGTGAGCGCCGGCCATCGGGTTTTGGACGGCGAGGCCATGGCTCCATTTCTGAAGACTCTGCGGGAAATAGTGGAAAGATGTGAAGTCAACATCCCCGATCATCCACTTATCTCGGGAGACTAACGATGAAAGAGAATGAACAAGACTTTGCGCTCGCCGTAGACATCGGTGCCACCAAGATGGACGTTGCTTTGATCGATGCACACGGCCACGCGATCGGCGAGATCGAAAGGCATGCGGTTCCCTTTGAGAGAGGTGTCGCGTCCTTGGACCGTCTGTTGGATCTCCTTGAGCCCTTCGTGCACAGGACGCACCGGTCTCCCAACCGCCTGCGGGGAATGGGCGTGAGCTTAGCCGGTCTGGTTGACCTGATGACTGGGCGCGTGTCCATTGCGTGCAACCTTGGCTGGTTCGACGTACCTCTGGGTGAAATCGCCGGGGCGCGATTCGAGCTGCCAATCTATGCGGCCATGGACACACGCATGGCGGCTTTGGGAGAGGCAACCTGGGGCGCCGCTCGAGGCGTGGAGAACTTTGTCTGGGTGACAGTCGGCAGTGGCCTAGGTAGTTGCATGTTCCTGGGCGGCCGGCCTTACGGTGGTGACCACGGCTTTGGGGGCGTATTTGGCCACAATACGGTAGATGAGAACAACGGCCAACCATGTAGTTGTGGGCGGCGCGGTTGCCTGGAGACGTTTGCCTCGGGCCTCGCCTTAGCCCGGGTCGGCCAAGTCGCTGTGGCCATGGGTCACAAGACCGTGTTGCGGGACATGGCGGGGAAAGAGCCGGTCACAGCGGAGATGGTGCTTCGCGCCTCCGCCGAGGGTGATCCGGTTGCGGGTCAGATCGTGACGCAGATGGTGCGATACCTGGCGATCGGCTTGGGTGGCTTGGTCAACACCCTCGACATTTGCTTGATCATCGTCGGAGGCGGGTTGATGAAGGCAGGTCCGGAATTCCTGAGGCGGATTGAGGCCCTGACCCGGCAGCATGTGTTTAGCGCTGAGGTCCGTCGCGATCTCCGCCTCGTTCCAGAGTCGCTGCCTAACTCTGCCCTGTTCGGTGCCGCAGCCAGTGTGTTCAAGGCACGGTCGGTGGAGGCCACACCCGCCACGGAAAGGCACTGACGATTACGAATCGCTTACAAGACGCAAATGGAGGATCGATAGACATGTCCAGCAAGCTCCGCTGGGGAGTTCTCAGCACTGCCAGCATTGGCAAGAAAGTGGTTCCTGCCATGCAGCAAGGTCAATACACCAGTGTCGTCGCCATCGCATCCCGCGGTTTGGCGAAGGCCAAGCAGGCGGCGAACGCTCTCGGTATTCCCACGGCTTACGGTTCGTACGAAGAACTCATCGCTGACCCAAATATCGATGCCGTCTACAATCCTCTTCCCAATCATCTCCATGTCCCGTGGACCATCAGAGCTGCCGAAGCTGGCAAGCACGTTCTCTGCGAGAAGCCTCTCAGTCTCACCGTCGCCGAAGCCAAAACTCTCCTCGCCGTTCGCTCCCGCACTGGAGTCAAGATCGGCGAAGCCTTCATGATCCGCACCTATCCTCAATGGCTCCGCCTCCGCGAGTTGCTCACCGAAGGCCGCATCGGAGAGATTCGCTCTGTCGTTGGCTTCTTCAGCTACTTCGAGATGGACCCGTCCAGCATCAACAACCAAGTCGAGTGCGGAGGAGGCGCACTCCTGGACATCGGCTGCTACCTCGTGCATGCATCGCGCTACGCATTCGGACAGCAGCCTACGCGGGTCGTCGGCCTCATCGACCGCGATCCCCAGATGCACACCGACCGCCTCACCTCGGCACTTCTCGACTTCCCGAGGGGCCAATCCATTTTCACCTGCAGTACGCAGTTGGTCCCTTACCAGCGCGTCCACTTCCTTGGCACTCGCGGTCGCATCGAGATCGAGGTTCCCTTCAACGCACCTATGAATCGTCCCACCCGCCTCTTTATCGACGACAACGGCGATTTGTTCGGTGACGGCGTTACCACCGAAACCTTCCCCGTCTGCGATCAGTACACGCTGCAGGGCGATGCCTTCTCCAAAGCGGTTATCGATGGCACCGAAGTTCCCGTCTCGGTCGAAGACGCCATAGAGAACATGGCCGTAATCGAGGCCATCTTCAACTCTGCCAAATCAGGCCAATGGGAATCCCCGCGGCCATGAAAAATCTGCAATCTCGCACTCGCCCGATTTCGCTATCGGCATCACCATCAACCCATCAATGGCTAATTTTTCCTAAGGAGCAGTCATGACGCAGCAGAACCAAACAAACGCCGGATCCGCACCCTCTCACGCTGACGCAGTTCGCCTGAAACGCACTCTGGGGTTGTGGAGCCTCGTCATCATCGGCATGGTGATGGTTCAGCCGACCGCGCCGATGGGAATTTACGGCGTCATCAGCAACAAAGGCCATGGCCACGTCGTAACCACGGTTCTGATCGCCATGGTCGCCATGCTGTTTACGGCGGTCAGCTATGGCCGGATGGCGCGCGTTTATCCCAGCGCCGGCTCGGCTTACACCTATGTAGGTCAGGAAATGCATTCTGCTCTCGGCTATGTCGTCGGTTGGGGCATGGTGATGGACTACATTCTGGGGCCGCTGATCTGTATCGCATTTTGTGCCAAGGCGGCGATGAATATTGTTCCCGGTCTGTCCTCTTTCTATGTCTGGATTTTGATCTTTGCCGCGCTTTTTACCTGGCTGAACCTGCGCGGCATTCGGACCTCAGCGCAGTTGAATGAGGCTTTGTGCACCGGAATGGTAGTCGTGGTCATTCTCTTCCTTGTCGCCGTGACCCGCTCGCTATGGCACATTCACCACGATCCCGGATTCTTTACCCATCCCTTCTACCAGCCCGACACCTTCAGTCTGGCGAGTATCTTCTCCGGTACTTCTGTAGCAGTACTCACTTACATCGGCTTCGACGCCGTGTCCACACTCTCGGAGGAGGTTAAGAACCCCCGCCGCAACATTCTTCTGGCTACGGTCTTGGTTTGTTTGATTACCGGTATCTTGTCTGGACTCGAAGTGTATGCCGCCCAGCTTGTCTGGGGAGCGAAACCGTTTCCCAGCGATCAGGTCGAGTCAGCGTTTGCTCTGGTCTCGCGTCAGGTCGGTGGCGTCGTTCTCTTCCAAATCATGAACGTTACGCTGCTCATCGCCAATATGGGTTCCGGTATGGGCTCGCAGCTCGCCGCCGGACGGCTGCTGTACGGGATGGGGCGGGGAAATGCGTTGCCCAAATCGTTTTTCGGCGCCATCGAACCGAAGCGCCATATTCCGCGCAACAACATTGTGGCGGTTGGCGTTCTGGCGCTTGCCGGCGCCAGCATTCTCGAATTCTATGCTGCACGAATGGGCGGAGGCGCCTATGAAATCGGCGCCCAGGCGCTCAATTTCGGCGCCTTCATCGGTTTCATGGGCGTCAACGCCGCGTCTTTCATCCATCTTTGGCGGGATAGGACGACCCGAACTATGGGCAACCTGATCGCGCCGGCCCTCGGGTTCTTGATTTGCTTCTTCATCTGGATGCACCTCAGCCGTTCGGCGCTGGTCCTGGGCTTTGTATGGATGACTGCCGGCATCGCTTACGGGGCCCATCGCACGCACGGCTTTCGCTCCGAACTGGTCACCTTCGAAATTCCTCCCGATGAGGCCTGACGCGCAGCGCATGCCAACTTTCCCGCAGAGGGGGTTGGAAAGCGGAAGCGGCTCTATTGGAACAACGGCATGGGCGGCTGCTGGACGAGCCGCCCGCGAGCTCAGTGGCGAGATGGTAGACTGTTTTGCTTGATGACCCGGGAACCGTGCAGGGCACGCGGATCGATACAGGGTTTCGCGCAGCAAGATGAGAGTGTGATCCCCTGTTGGGGACTGCTTGCCGTCAAAATCCTTGTGGCGCTGTAGAGGGATGAAGGACTAGGGTGAAGAATGGGGAAGGCTATTAAAATTGAAGCCTCGCTGGCATGCGCCAACTTCAAGAATATCGAGGCTGACATCGAGCAGTTAAACGCCGCAGGGATAGACTACCTGCACATCGATATCATGGATGGTAAGTTCGTTCCCAATTTTGCATTGGACTTTACCTTCATGCAGGCGGTAAAGCAACTTACCGACATTCCTCTGGACTGTCACCTGATGGTCGAGGAGCCGGAACGGTATATCGACAGGACAGCGGCATCGGGCGCCGCATACATAGCAATACACTTCGAAGCGACTCGCCATGTACAAAGAGCCTTGCAGCAGATCCGCGACACCGGAGCAAAATCCGCCATTGCTCTGAATCCGGCCACGCCGATCATAAACTTGGACTATATCCTCGATGACATCGACATGATTACGATCATGACCGTGAACCCCGGCTTCGCCGAGCAAAAGCTGATCCCGGCCATGCTCAGAAAAATAAGTGACGTCAGCGCATTACTCGACGCCCGGGGACATGACAATGTCGACATTCAGGTCGACGGGAATGTGAGCTTTCAACATATACCGGCGATGGTGGCGGCAGGCGCGACCATGCTGGTTGGCGGAACATCAAGTATTTTTCACAAAGACTATTCTATTGGTGAGGCCATAGCTTCCGTAAGAGAGATAGTGAAAGGGTAGAAAAAGGTCAATTGATTGTTGTGCAGTCTTTCGAAGTTGCGCAAGCCCTGTATACGAATCTCTGTGCGGTAGACACCCAACCTTCCAGTTTTTGGCCGAGTCACTTTCAGAGAGTTGGTTGAAAAACTGAAGATTAGCGGCTTCCGCTCATTTCGTGGCAGCAATCTCGTACAGGTATTCGACGAACGACCTCACCGCACCGTTCATGCCCTGCACTTTCGGATTGTTCGACTTGATCACGTAATACTCATCCGGCGCGTGAGCGCCACTGTCATGGCCGAGACCAAAGTGGCCGGTAGCCAGGCGCAGCGGCTCGCCGGTAGATACGTAGCCCGGCCAGGACCCAGCGCTGCTGGGCAGCACGATAGGATCGATGCCGTCCCGCTTGTATACGGCAGTCTGCAGTACATGAGCAGAACCAGGTGTCGACCACGGATCCCGTTTTCCAAGAATCGGCACGGCCGCTTCCAGGAGTCGTGGAGTGATGCGGCATCTCCTGATCGAAGCCCAGGCCGGTATTCGCCACGTCACGCACAGTCTCAAGAATCGTGGGGGTGCCGGGCGCTTTCCCTTGTGGCACGGTGAAGGTGGCCGCTCGAGAGTCCCTTCCGTTGATTGCGCGGGTGATGAGCGGAGAAATCAACAATCGTCAGCTTGGCAACCGAGAAATGTGTAATTCTTTGGCCTCGATCTACCAAAGCTGTTTTTTTCTTTTGGGAGGACTGCCGTTCGGAAGGACCCAACTTGTGCGTAAGCGTCTGACCAACACACCTGTTCTGCAGGAGGGGTCTGTGTTGAAATATCCGGATGACCGCAAAAACAGAGTTGTCAGCGCCCAAGCGACGTACCCATGCGGAAGTTCAGCAGTTGGTGGCCGAGTTTGTGAGCAGCGGTATGCGGCGCAGCGAGTTTTGCCAGAGTCGAGGTTTGAGCTTCAGCACACTGGATCGCCATCTAAAGAAACTGCGTTGGAAGAGAAGGCGTAAGCCAATTTCCTCGGCCGGTCGTTTGGTGCCGGTGGAGTTGGCGGCCAGGAAATCGCCGAAGCAGCACGAACCGAGTTGTGGGCTGGCCGTGGTGCTGCCGGGCGGGCGCCGGATCGAGGTGCATCCTGATTTTGATACGAGTACGTTCGAACGCCTGGTGGGCATCCTGGAGCGGGCGTAAGCCGTGTTTGGACTGGGCCCAGCTACACGGATCTATCTGGCCGCCGGGGTCACCGACATGCGCAAGGGGTTCGAAGGGCTGTACGGTCTGGTTCGGGATCGATTGTCGTGTGAGCCTCTGAGCGGGCACCTGTTCTTGTTCTGCAACGGCCAGCGCAATCGGCTGAAGGTACTCGTCTGGGATGGCAGCGGACTCTGGGTCTGTGCCAAGAGGTTGGAGAAAGGGCGTTTCACCTGGCCGCAGTCCGGCGATGTGCAGGGCAAGGTCGTTCTGAGTCACGAGGAACTGTCCCTACTGTTAGGTGGGATTGATCTGGCCAAAAGCAAGCACAAGCGGTGGTACCGGAAGGCTTCCCCCGAGGGACACCCTGTCGCATAAGTTGCTTGGTTGTTTGAACGTTTCGATCGACTCTGGTAAATCAGGAAAAACCAAAAAACAAATTTTGACTCCACTGACCTGCTCATAGAAAACGCGCTTCTGTCCACGAATGGAGTAGTTCCCGGGTTGGTATTTGCACCAAATGAACAGACCGAAAGGCTCTGAATATTAGGCGAAGTGTTTTCCCGGATTCTTGTCCCCACCTTGGATAGAGCAGAGCGATCGGGACATGTAGGCCTTAACACGTCAATGGCATTGGCAATGCTCGTGACGGCCAAGCATCGGGTATTACGGTGTTTCTAAGTGGTATTG
>OCZT010006705.1_pt1 | contig 11378 bp, 7 predicted proteins | sample 1539031 | NCBI WGS metagenome assembly OCZT01 (sample SAMEA3539308, study PRJEB22396) | soil metagenome | biome: tundra; feature: field; material: soil | place: USA | collected 2010-05 | depth 0.15 m
TGTGCTTGAAGGGCGGGAACCACCGGGGATCACCCGGCTTGGCAAACACCTCTTGGGTCTTGCCATTTTCATCCGTGAACCGGAGATGCCCGGCAGTGAGAACGACCACCACACCGCCTATATGCGCGTGCAGACCCGACTTCTCATGCGGCCCATAGTGGACGTTCACTACCTGCACATACTCATTCTCAAAAGCCAGCGTGTAGTGCGTTGGCTCGACCTTCGTGGGATCTTGCGCGAGCGCCACGGTCCAGAAACACAAGCTCAACCACGCGGCGCAAAACGCTCTGCCGTGCGAACCTTTCATGAGAGCGACCTCGGAGATTTTTTGTGTGCTGTCCTCAAGCTTATCTCGCCCCGAACAACTGTCAATAATAGAAACCGAGGTTTGGACCAAACTGGTAAGAAGGCAACTGCACTCCGGAGCTTCCTAGAGTTCCTTGCTGGCCGTGCCGACCGGGTGCAGGTGATCGCGGGAGCCGCCTCGGCCGCCGCCACCCGCTCCCTAATGTAACTGCGTTTCATTGCCGATAAGACTTGGGTACGGGCACAGCGTTGACCGTCTGTCATGACGTTGTTTTCAGAAGCACGGGGAAGCTTCTGGTTCGCACTGAGGTGCAAAAGCGAACCACATTTTGGTTGCGATTGCCAGTGATGAATTGGCTAAGGGAGGGTCCCGAGTGAACCAGTCCAGAGTGAACCAGAGCCCTACTTTGGAGATCGGCGGTGGCGACGAAGCACGAGTCCTCTTGGTGGATGACGAACCATTGGTGCTCGAAGGGTTGCGACGTTCCGTCCACAGGGAGTTTGTCGCCGATTTGGCAAGCGGCGCCGAAGAAGGCTTGGCGAAGCTGAGAAGGGACGGGCCGTATCCAGTTGTGGTCTCGGATATGCGCATGCCAGGCATGGACGGAGCGGAATTTTTGGCGACGGTTCGCACCATTTCACCGGATTCCATTCGTGTGATGCTGACAGGTTCCGGCGACATCGAAGTGGCCGCGAGAGCGGTGAACGAGGGACAAATTTTCCGGTTTCTCACTAAACCCGTACCCCCGAAGACACTCCTGGCCACACTTCGTGCTTGCGTCGCGCAGTATCACGCCGCACGCCTCGAAAAAGAACACCTGAAGATCACGATCGAAGCATTGGAACAGTTGGATTTGGGGACTCTCACTGCCTTGGCCCGTGCGATTGACGCGAAATCGGCGTGGACGGCGGGCCACTCCGAGCGGGTGACAAGTCTGGCTCTTAAGATGGGGCAGGCCATGGGTCTGCCGGCCAAAAGTTTGGAGCTCATGCACTGCGGAGGGTTGTTGCATGACATCGGAAAGATCGGCACGCCTCCGGCCGTCCTGGATAAGGTCGGCAGGCTCGAACCGGAGGAAATGCAGATCATGCGGGACCATGTGAAAATTGGAGTCCGCATCCTCGAACCCATCCCATGTTTCCGCGAAGCTTTGCCCATGGTCGCCCAACATCATGAATGGTTCGATGGCTCCGGTTACCCAGCAGGTCTGGCTGGGGAGAATATCAGTTTGCACGCTCGCATTCTTGCCGTTGCAGACTGCTATGACGCGATCGTCTCCGATCGACCCTACAGAAAAGGCCTTCCCAAGCGACAAGCTCTTGAGATGCTCAGCCGGAACTCGGGAACACAATTTGACCCGATGGTCATCGAGGTGTTTATGCGATTGACCGCGGCTGGTCAGCTTGCGTGAACAAGGAAGGTGTGCCAGGAAAATCTTGCCTCTTCCGCTACGGCTGCGGACCAACAAGGCCTCGATTATCGAATGGCCACTCCACAAAATCAGGCGTCGCCCCGAGTTCCATTGCCGACTGCCCGTTCCCAGCTCACGGCCACGGAGCACGAAAGGTACGACCGCATAGACGGGATTGCTCAAGTTGAAGAGCCTCACTGCCGACTATCTCAATGACGGCCTACTGGCGCCAGGCAGGGTAGAGCACCGTGCGTAAGGCCCGTTTCCCAGCCTGTCCTTGCCACGGTCTGCGTTTCTAACACGGACCAGGAGAGGGAGATTGAATTCCACTACCAACCTTACCCCGGAGCTTTTGACGACCAGCCTGGGGCCGGCGGATGGTCTCCCGGGATATGCACACCTTTTCAAGTCTGTCTTCGAGTGCTCTGCCGCAGGCATGCTGATTTTGAACGCTAACGGCCGGTGTGTCTCGGTCAATCAAGCCTTCTGCGACCTGATTGGCTATACCGCCGAAGAAATCCTGGCCAACCCCGATATCACTCATCCGGATGACGTCGCGGTAAGCGTGCAAGCGCTGCGACGCTTGATCGGCGGAGAAGCAAGGAGCTGCCAGATAGAAAAGCGATATCTCCATAAGAGTGGGCGACCGGTGTGGGTACTGCTGACGGCGACAGCGATCCCGCGAACCGATCAAATGCAGCCTGATTTGGCAATGGGGCTCGTCCAGGACATCGCCCATCAGAAGGCTGCCGAAAAAGCACTGCAGCGCAGCGAGGCCCTGTTTCGGACTGTGGAAGAAGCTCTGCAGCGCAGCGAGGCCGTGTTTCGGGCCATCGCCGAAAGTGCAGGAGAGCTGATTCTGATCGTCGATTACCCCGGCATGAAGACGCTCTACGTCAGCCCCACATACCAGAAGCTTCTGGGATATTCGGTCGACGAACTTCAAGATCGCAACTGCTATGCGTTGGTCCACCCTGATGATCTGCCCATCGTTCGCCAGGCAACCGAAGAAGTGGTCCGGGAGGGAGCCAACCGACTCAGCACGGAAATGCGTTACCGTCACAAGAACGGCAATTGGTGTTACGTGGAGGCTCGCGGCTGTGCCGTGCGCAACAGTGGCGGCGACCTGGAACGCATCGTCGTGATCTCGCGCATGATTGACGATCGAATCCTTGCCCAGCAGAAGCTAAGAGAGCGGGAAGAGAGACTCCAACTGCTGCTCGATTCCACCGCAGAGGCCATTTATGGCCTGGATTTGAGCGGCAACTGTACATTCTGCAACCAAGCTCTCTTGCGGATGCTCGGCTACCAGGATGCCCGTGACTTGCTGGGAAAAAACATGCACGAGGTCATTCACCACAGCCGTGCCGACGGATCCGCCTATCCTGTGGAGGAATGCTGCATCTTTCAGGCTTTCCGGACCAGCAGCCTGATGCACGTTGATGACGAAGTCGTGTGGCGTGCCGACGGCACCTGTCTTCCCGTCGAATACTGGTCTCACCCGGTGAAACACGAAGGAAAGACGGTGGGCGCCATGGTGACGTTCGTGGATATCAGGGAGAGAAAAGCGACCCATGAGGCACTGCGCCGGGCGCATGAAGAAGCGCAGCTATTCATCAACTCGGTGCCGTCGATTCTTATCGGAGTCAGCCGAGATTCACGGATCAAACGCTGGAATTTGGCGGCGGCGCAGGTGTTTGGTCTCAGCAGAGCCGAGGTGGCCGGAAAGCGCCTGGCGTGGTGCGGCATTCAGTGGGCGCGCTCGGATATGCCAGCCGAGATTGCTTCCTGGTGTGCCGACCGGGAGCCGAGGCACATTGAGACGCTCCCGTATGTAATCAAGGGCGAGACGCGATTCCTGGGACTTACTTTGAAGTGGATCTGTGCACCGGAGCAAAGAATCGATGAGCTGCTGATTATTGGCTCAGATGTGACAGAGCACGAGATTCTGGGACAACAGCTGCGGCAGGCACAGAAACTGGAGGCGATTGGGCAGTTGGCTGCTGGAATTGCGCACGAAATCAATACTCCCATTCAGTACGTGGGTGATAACACCCGATTCTTGCAGGAATCCTGGCCCTCGTTCCACGCCTTGTACGGCATTACCCGAGAGATGCAGCAGGAAGCCACGCCCGGGCCGATTTCGCCACAGACGCTGCAGCGACTCGAGGCCCTGGCTCAGGGAGCGGACTTCGCATTCCTGCAGACGGAGATTCCCCATGCCATCGAACAGTCCCTGGAAGGCATTCAGCGGGTAACCAAGATCGTACGTGCCATGAAGGAGTTTTCGCATCCCGGATCGGAAGAAAAGAAGCCCATTGACATCAACCAGACGATCGATACCACCATCACAGTAGCGCGCAATGAGTGGAAGTATGTTGCTGACGTGGAAACGCGTTTTGCTCCCGACCTGCCTTTGGTGCTCTGCCACGCCGGCGAGTTCAACCAGGTGATTCTCAACCTCCTGATCAATGCGGCGCAGGCGATTGGGCAGGCCGTGGGAGACGGTTCTCAGGGTAAAGGAAAGATTGTGGTCTCCACCGTGCGCGACCAGGACTGGGTCGAGATCTCCATTGCCGACACCGGAGTGGGAATACCAGAAGCCGTGCGCTCGCGGGTATTTGAGCCCTTCTTCACGACCAAACCGGTGGGGAAAGGGACGGGACAAGGATTGGCCCTAGCCCACACCGCCATCGTGAGACGCCACGGAGGAAAGATATGGTTCGACTCTGAACGGGGAAAGGGAACTACATTCTACATTCGCATCCCATTTGCAAAATCGGCGGAAGGGTAATCGAAGGGTAATCATGGCAAAACGAATTTTGTTTGTCGATGACGAGCCCATGGTGCTGACTGGGCTGAAGCGCAGTTTGCGCCCCATGCGCGCGGAATGGGAAATGGTTTTTGCGGCGGGCGGTGACGAAGCCCTGGCAGCCATGGAGCGGCAAACGTTCGACATCATTGTTACCGACATGCGGATGCCGGGCATGGACGGAGCGCAGTTGCTGGAAGAAGTGCAGAAACGGTCGCCTCGAACCTTGCGTATGGTGCTCTCGGGGCAATCGGATCGGGAGACCATTATGCGCTCGGTCAATCCGGCGCATCAGTTTGTCTCCAAGCCTTGCGAAGCCGAAGAGTTGAAGTCCCGGCTGATCCGATCTTTTGCTCTCAAAGATCTGCTGCAGAATCCGGCCCTGCGCGAGTTAGTAACGAAGCTCGATTGCCTGCCGAGTCTGCCGCAGGTTTACCTGCAACTGAACGAGGAGTTGCGCCGTCCGGAGCCCTCGCTGCAAAGGATCGACGAGCTGATTGGAGCCGACATGGCCATGACCGCGAAGATCCTCAAGCTGGTGAACTCGGCGTTCTTTTGCTTACCTTGCGAAATCTCCAGTGCCTCGCACGCCGTCCAATTGCTGGGTCTGGACACGCTACGGACCTTGGTACTAACGGCGCATGTATTCGAACAATTTCAAAGCCCGTTGCTGACCGCCGACGATGTGCGGCAGATTTCAGACCACTCCCTGGCAGTCAGCAATAGTGCCAGGAAGATTGCGATGCTCGAACACGCAGATCAGCACATCCAGAATGAATCTTTCACCGCCGGCCTGTTGCATGATGCCGGCAAACTCATCCTGGCCTCCGCCCTGGGGGAGCAGTACGGGAAGGTGCTGGAGTACAGAGAGCAGGCCGACGTCGGGCTGTATGCGGCGGAGCGCGAACTGCTGGGCTGCAGCCATGCCCAGGTGGCGGCCTATTTGCTTGGCCTATGGGGACTGCCGAGCACGATTGTCGAAGCAGTTGCCTGGCACCACGACCCTGAGGGTAGCTTGAGCGTAAAGTTTTCGCCGCTGGCCGCGGTGCACGTGGCCAGCGCGTATCACGACGAAAAAAGCACTTCGCGGCTGCGGGATCGAACCCCGATCGATGCCGCCTTCCTCGCCGGAATCGGTTGCGCGGAACGAGAGCAGGCGTGGCGCAGCAAGCTCGATGCCGATGGACAATCACACGATCAGAAAGAGGAACACCATGGCTGAAAAAATCCTTCTAGTAGACGATGATAACAACATACTTGACGGGTATCGGCGCAGTTTGAGCCGCGAGTTTGTGATGGAGACTGCGATGGGCGGGGAGCAAGCCCTGAAACTCGCTGCTGACAACGGACCCTACGCGGTCGTGGTTTCCGACATGCGAATGCCCGGCATGGATGGCATCCAGCTTTTGAGCAAAATCAAGGCCCAATCGCCGGACACCATCCGCGTCATGCTTACCGGCAACGCCGACATGGAAACGGCCATCAACGCCATCAACGAGGGCAGCATCTTCCGTTTCCTCAACAAGCCCTGCAGCAAGGAAACGATGGCGAAAACCCTGACTGCGGCGCTGGTGCAGTACCGTTTGGTTACGGCCGAAAAGCAACTCTTGGAACAAACGCTTAGCGGCAGCATCCAAGTGCTGACCGAAGTGCTCAGCCTGGTGAATCCCGCGGCTTTCAGCCGCGCCGAGCGCGCCCGCCGCTACATCCATCACATCGTAACCTCGATGAAGCTGCCCAACGTATGGCAGTACGAGGTCGCCGCCATGATGTCCCAGCTGGGTTGCGTCACGCTGCCTTCCGAAACGATCGAGGCCGTGTACAGCGGCGAGAAGCTCTCCGCGAACGAGCAGACACAATATGACGCCCATCCCAGTGTCGCTTATGATCTACTTTCGAAAATCCCCCGCCTGGAGCCCATTGCCTGGATGATCGAGCACCAGAACCGCCCCGTTCGCGAGGTCGACGACTCCGAGAAGAAGGACATGCGGCTAGGAGCGGAAATCCTCCGGCTGACCTTGGCTTATGAAAAACTGATCCACAAAGGGGTTTCGCGAACCGAAGCGGTACACACTCTGACTGGCCAAAACAAGAACTTCAGTCCGCAGTTCTTCGACGCCCTGGTGGAATTGGATCCGAACTCCGATGAAGGCGAAATACGACAGTGCCGGATCGAAGCGCTTGCGACCGGTATGATCATCCAACAGGATGTCCGAACCGGCGAGGGAGAGTTGCTCGTCTCCAAAGGTCAGGAGGTCACCTCGCCGCTCCTATCCAAGCTCAAGAACTTCCACGCCCGGCGTGTGATCACCGGGGACGTGACTGTCTCTTTGCCCACAACTACCCTGGCGTTCGTGAAAGGCGCCTCGTAGCCGGCCGCCTAGTTCGTGTGGGGACGGGGCTCCGCCCCGTCCAGGTTTGCGTAGGGACGGCCGCCCTCGCGAGCCTGGCCTGAGCGAAGCCGAAGGGCCCAAGCCGGCCAAAGCTCGGCCTCCGCAGACAGCCCTGCCCCAAAGGCATCGAAGTTCTTGGAAAACACGCCGCAGAGTGCTTATTCCGGAGGAAAACGCTAAGAAGGCTTTTCTTCTACGGGCTTCAGTTCCTCTTCCAGCGGCAGCCGAATAAAGAACGTGGTTCCCTTACCAACTTCGCTCGCGAAGGTGAGTGTCCCCCCGTGCTTGTCGACCACAACCGAGCGTGCAATGGCTAAACCCTGCCCGGTCCCGCGCCCGCTCTCTTTCGTCGTGAAGAAGGGATCGAAGATCCTGTCGCGGATGTCTTCCGGGATGCCACCCCCCGTGTCGGCAATGGAGATTAAGACGGCGTCGTCCTCGACCGCAGTCCGGACCCGGATGACACCCTTCTGTCCGGTCCCGTTCACTGCGTCTCCAATCGCATGGGCGGCGTTCACCAGCAAGTTGAGGAAGACCTGGTTTAATTCGCCGATGTTGCAAACCGCCAGCGGCAGATGGCCGAACTCGGTTTCCACATCCGCGACGTACTTCAGCTCATTGCGCGCCACCGTCAGCGTGCTGAGAAGGGCAGCGTTGATATCGGCGGCGGCCCGTTCTTTTCGGTCGGGGTGGGCAAACTCCTTCATCGCCCGCACCAGCGTGGCGACGCGCGCCACACCATCCAGGGACTGCGCGATAGCTTTGGGAATTTCCTCCACCAGATAGTTGATATCCACCGCCATTTCGGCCTCGGCGACTTCATCCGCCAACATCATCCCGGCCACGCCGTTGGCCGCAGCATCGCTCAGGTGTCGATACTTTTCCATTACCTTGCTGAGGTCTGAGAAGGCATCATGCAGGAATTGCATGTTGTCGCCGACGAACTGGATCGGGGTATTAATCTCGTGGGCAATACCGGCGGCCAACCGGCCCACTGCCTCGAGCTTCTGGGCTTGGCGGAGATCAATCTCAAGCCGGTTGCGCTCCGTCACGTCTTGGGCGATGGCCAGACGGGCCTTGCGACCATCGTAGTCAAGACAATGGAAGTGGATCTCCACGTCGATGATGCGCCCGTCCTTGCTGACGTGCTTCCACTGTCCCGCGCCCCCTTTGGCGGAACAGGTTTGCTGCACATGTCCACTGAACCGTTCCACCTCTTCGGCGGGGCGAATATCGGTTGCCTTCATCTTCAGGAACTCTTCGCGGCTGTACCCGTATTGCTGCACGGCAGCTTCGTTGACTTCCAGATACTCCAAGGTCGCGATGTCGAACACCAAGGCCGCATGGGGGATAGTGGCGAATAGCAAGCGGGCGCGCTCTTCGCTTTGTTGCAGGGCCTGTTCCGCGTGTTTGCGCTCGGCAAGGTGCGCGGTCAGCAGGCCGGTGAGCAGGACGCCGCCCAGGAACGCCGCCCAACTGCTCCAACGCGCCGGACGGAAGCTGTTGCTGAGAGGGTAGGCTGCGAGTTCCCACGTGCGCCCCGCGACTGCAATCGTTCGGGTTGCCCTGAAATTTCGCGGAAGGTCTCCGACGCCATCGAGATGAGCTCCCTTCGGATACAGCAGTCTTTCCCCTGGGTTGGCGTCGCGGTCGAAGATGGCCAAGTTGAGGCCCGAAGCGGAACTGGGCGCGGCACCGGCCTTCTCCACGATGTCCGCTACTCGAAAGACTGCGAGGGCGAACCCTGTCAACGCCTCACGCCGTCCCTCGCTGGTAGGCGGCTCGATACCACCGCGGTAAACCGGACGGAAGACAAGGAAGCCGTATTGGTCGGAGGTCTCCTGCACCAGCTTGATCCGGCTGGTTGCCACCATCCGGCCGGAATCTGCCGAACTCTTGAGCGCTTCCCGGCGAACGGGGTCGGAAGCAAGGTCGAAGCCCAGGGCTTTTTCGTTACCTTTGATGGGAGCAACGTAAAAAACCGGGAAGTACTCTTCGCGCTCACCCGCTCTCACGAGCTGCGCGGGGGAGGGCCGCTCGGTGAATTCGAACGACGGGAAGCCATCGTGACGCGCGTTCTCTTCGTACGCCTGTCGCGATCGTCTCGGCACCCTCGGGATCCATTCCAACGCTTGGATTGCACGGTTCCCCGCCAGCAGCGGCACCGCAAACCGCTCGAACTCCTCCCGTTCGACATAGTGCGAAGCATCATAGAGCGCCCCGACGGAGACAGGATTATTGATGGTCAGAGTGATGTTAGTCTCCAGAGCATCGAGTCGCTCCTGGGCAACAACGTTGAAGGAGGCCTCGGCGTTCTTGCTTTCAAGACTACGCAAGGTGATGAAGATCATCGCGCTCAGAAGGATGCCAACGGCGACGATGCCTAGCAAACGTAAAATGCGGCGCACGAATCGATGTCCCCACTCATCATCTGCCATCGGCAGAAGAGCCACAGAACCTAAGCCCTCAAGGACGGTCACATACGGCGCGGCAACGAATTTTGTGGGAAGAACGGCCCGGATGTTCTAAACCATTGAATTCTTGGCGTCCCCGACGGGATTTGAACCCATGTTACCGCCGTGAAAGGGTGTAATTCTTCCCACAATTTGACGACTTAGCACCGCTCGCTTCATCGGATTCGCTCCGCGGTGCAGGACTGATCTAATTCTTAATAGGCGAGGTGCCAAACGGGGAGTGCTGACCACTGCTTCTGGGGAAAAAGGCGCTACCATTTAGTATACGGAGCATCCATCTCAAACGACTATTGGTAAGCGCTTGAAATAAAGGGGGTTGTGCTTTCCTTTTGCATCATCGGTGACCGACGTCCCGGGCGAAGTGCCGTTTGGGAACGTCGCCCTGGGCTATGAACGAGCATGACGTGTTTGCGCCGTGGCAAAGGTTCCGATTTAGTGGGATTCAACGCCTTGCGCCTCGAAGGACGCCTGCGGCGCTTCGACGGGCAGACGCCGCGCTGAAGCGCAGTGAGGCATTTCTCGCGGAAGGCCAACATCTCAGTCGAACCGGCAGCTTTTCCTGGCATTTGGCGACAGACGAAATCACGTGGTCAGAGGAGTTCTATCGCATTTTCGAGTTTGACCCTGGTGTGCCCGTGACGCTCGAGCTGATCGGTACTCGAGTCCACGCGGAAGACATCCCGTTGGTGGATGACATGATCGACCGGGCGCGAGGCGCCGGCAGCGACTTTGAATTCGAGCACCGGCTGCAGATGCCCGACCACTCGGTCAAGTACCTGCACATGGTCGCTCACGGGACCCGAGACCAGGATGGTCGACTGGAGTACACCGGCGCGGTTCAGGACGTGACACAGCGCCGATCCTCGGAAGAGGCACTCGGCAAGGCCCGATCGGAGCTGGCACACGTGGCCAGGGTCACGAGCCTTGGAGTATTGACGGCGTCGATTGCGCACGAAGTCAACCAGCCGCTGTCGGGCATCATCACCAACGCCAGCACCTGTCTGCGGATGCTGGCCGCCGATCCGCCCAACGTCGACGGGGCGCGCGAAACCGCGCGGCGCACGATTCGCGATGGCCACCGTGCGTCTGAGGTGGTCGCGCGATTGCGCACGCTTTTTAGCAAGAAGGAGCCCACGACCGAATCGGTGGACCTGAATGAGGCGACGCGAGAGGTGATTGCGCTGTCGTTGAGCAAACTTCAGAGAAACCGGGTGATTCTGCGGCCGGAACTTGCCGACGACCTCCCGCCGGTCACAGGCGATCGTGTCCAGCTGCTCTGAGAGTCAAAGATTGTGACGCCGGTGTGACGCAAAACCTGCCGACACTGACAAAGTTGACATCATTGACACTTCACCGCTACTGATTTCAAATAAGTTGTCTGTTTGCAACTTAGCCGGGCGAATTCGGCTTACAGGTCCGGCTGCCACAATCCGTCTATCTTTCGCATCCTTAGAAAAATCGCCTCTTCGATTGTGACGTTCTGATCGGGTGACCACAATGGACTCAGCCGATATTTTCATGCAATTCATAAGTGCCATCAATAATCACGACGTGCAATCCCTGACGGCACTCATGACAACCGATCATGTGTTCGTAGACTCAGTGGGGAATCGGGCGCACAGCGCAACTTCCATGGAGGCCGGATGGCGCAGCTACTTCGCAATGTGTCCGGACTACTGGATTCGCACAGATTACGTGATGATGGAAGATGGCGTGGTGTTAGCGGTGGGGGAGGCGGGCGGGACTATAGACAGCGTGTCATGGCGGACGCCCGCGGCTTGGAAGGCAGCGATTCGTGACGGTAAGGTGATGGAATGGCGGGTGTTTGCGGACAACAAGCCGGTTTACGAGATCTTAGCGAGGCGGCAGCAGTAGCTCTCCGCAATGGGTTGGGTTAACCACGCATTCCTACGCGCGAAGTTTGGCTGCCGCTACTAGCGCCTGTCCCAGGCTCAAACCGCCATCCCCGGAGGGCACTTCT
>OCZT010006706.1_pt1 | contig 11378 bp, 7 predicted proteins | sample 1539031 | NCBI WGS metagenome assembly OCZT01 (sample SAMEA3539308, study PRJEB22396) | soil metagenome | biome: tundra; feature: field; material: soil | place: USA | collected 2010-05 | depth 0.15 m
CGCAGATAGTCCTCGTAGTTGCCCTCGTGGCTGGTCACTGTGCCGCCTTCCACTTCGAGCACGCGCGTGGCCAGCCGGTCGATGAAGTAGCGGTCGTGGGATACGAAGACCACCGTGCCGGAAAAGGCCGCCAGCGCGTCGAGCAGCACGTCCTTGGCGCGCATATCGAGGTGATTGGTGGGTTCGTCGAGAAGCAGGAAATTTGACGGCGAAACCAGAATCCGCGCCAGGGCGTAGCGGTTGCGCTCGCCGCCGGAGAGGACCCCGAGCGGCTTGAAGACGTCGTCGCCGCTGAAGAGGAAACAACCCAGCAGCGACCGCAGCGCCTGTCCCGGCACTTTGAGCGCGGCGCGGCTGATGTCGTCCAACATGCGCGCGTCGCCGTCAAGCACCTTGTACTGATCCTGCGCAAAGTACTCGCTGACCACGTTGTGGCCCAGGCGCGCCGAGCCGGCCGTGGGCGCTTCGGCCCCGGTCAAGAGGCGAATCAGCGTCGATTTGCCCGCGCCGTTCACGCCCACCAGAGCAACGCGGTCGCCGCGCTCGATGGAGAACCGCACGCCGCTGAACACCTGCTTCGCGCCATAACTCTTTGCGAGCCCTTCGGCCTCCACCACCATCCGTCCCGAGGGCGGCGGCTGGGGAAACTTGAAGTGGATCGTCGGCTCCTCTTCGGGAATCTCGATGCGCTCGATCTTTTCCAGTTCCTTAATGCGCGACTGCACCTGCTTGGCCTTGGTGGCCTGGGCGCGGAAGCGGTTGATGAAGGCTTCAAGGTGCTCGATCTGCAAGCGCTGGTTGCGGTAAGCGGACTCCAACTGCGTCCGCCGCTCGTCCTTCTGACTGAGATACTTTGTGTAGTTACCCTGGTAGATATTCAGCCGCTTGTTCCATATCTCCACCGTGCGGTCGATCGTAACATCGAGAAAGTAGCGGTCGTGGGAGATGAGGATATAGCCGAAGGGATAAGTCCTGAGATAGTCCTCGAGCCAGTTGCGGGTTTCAAGGTCCAGGTGGTTGGTGGGCTCGTCCAGAAGGAGAAGATTCGGTTTGGCCAGCAGCAGCTTGGCCAGCGCAATGCGCATCTGCCAGCCGCCACTGAATTCATCGGTCTGGCGCGTCCAGTCTTCCTTGCCGAAGCCGAGGCCGGTGAGCACGCTGCCCACCTGCGCGTCGAGGGCGTAGCCGTCGAGGGAGTGAAAGCGCTCCTGGAGCATGGAGTAGCGCTCCGCCGCGGCCTCGTACTCCGGGCCGGCATGATCCAGTTCGGCCAGCTCGGCCAGTTGCCCGCCGATCCGCTCGACCTCGCGCTCCATCTCGCGCAGTTCGTCGAAGACGGTCAGGCACTCCTCGAAGACGCTGCGCCCGGCCAGCCGCAGCCCCTCCTGCGGCAGGTAGCCGATGCTCATGCCGCGGGTCTGCTGCACTTGGCCGTAGTCCAGCGTTTCCAGGCCGGCCAGCACCTTCATAATCGTCGATTTGCCGGTGCCGTTGGCGCCCACTAGCGCGGTTTTCTCCCGCGCCCGGATGAGCCAGTTGGCCTCCAGGAACAGCACCCGCGGCCCAAACCGCTTGCCGGCATTTTGCAGGGAAAGCATTCACTACCATTTTCGCAGAGCGGCAGGCGTGGACTGGCGCGCGGCAGGTCTACGGACGAATCTCGACCGGAGTGCCCACCGGAACCAGGTTCCAAATCTCGTCGATCTCCTCGTCGGTGACGGCGATGCAGCCCAGCGTCCAATCGTAGAGCCGGTGCGCCGCGCCGACCCAACTCATATTGTTCGGCAGGCCGTGAATCATGATGGCTCCGCCGGGCGGGACGCCCAGCTTCGCGGCAAGGGTTTTCACCCTGCCGGCCGCGGCGCTGCTCTCCGGGTCGCTCTTCTGGCTCTTTCGGCAGGTGACCCACTAAGGCACGTTTCCGCTGGCCTTTCGGGCCGTCTGGCGTTGCCGGGCGCCCTTTTCCTGCCTTTGCGGCCATAACCGAGGCGCAATGAACAGGCAGGGCTGCTCTACTTCCGGTACCATACTTGAGGTACCTATTGCAGAATGAGCCTGAAAGCCAAGCTGGAAGCTGTCATCTACGCCGCGGAGGAGCCGGTCACCCTGGCCCAGCTCGCCGCCCTTTTTGCCGCCGACGCCTTCGAATGGAAGGCGCAGCAGGAAATCGCGTCTGCCGAACAGGCCGCCCAGGTCGCCCAGCCCCTGCCGCTGGTGAACGGGGAGTTCGCCTACCTGGAACTGGAGCCGAGCCCCGCGGAGCCCGCCACGCCTGAGGCGGCCAGCGCCCCCGCCGAGCAAGCCGGTGAGGCTCTTCCGGAGGCAAGCCTGGAAGCGGGCAAGGAGGCAAGCCTGGAGGCAAGCCTGGACATTAGCCCCGAGCCGAGCACGGAAGCCGCTGGAGAGACCACCCAGGAGGCCAACCGGGAGACCGGCCCAGCCGACGACCCGGCGGTCAGCCCCGTCGCAAAAGACTTGCCCGCCCCGGCCGAGGAAGCCGCGGCCGGCTCGGAAGCCGACGCCCGGCGCCTGGCCCGCTTGCGCGACCGCGAGGCCCGCGCCGTCATCCGCCAACTGCTTGACGAACTGATCGCTACCTACGCCTCCGACGGCCGCGGCATCGAGATCCGCGAGATCGCCGGCGGCTACCGCATGGCCACCAAGCCGGAGTGCCACGACGCCGTCCGCTCTTTTGTGAAGAGCCTCAAGCCGGCGCTCAGGCTCTCGTTGCCGGCGCTGGAAACCCTGGCCGTCATCGCCTACAAGCAGCCGGCGACCGCGCCCGAGGTCAACGAGATTCGCGGCGTGGATTCGTCCGCCGTCTTCGGTTCGCTGCTGGCCCGCAAGCTGATCGCCACGGCCGGCCGCAAGCCGGTCATCGGCCGGCCCATTCTCTATAAAACCACCCGCGAGTTCCTGCTCCGCTTCGGCCTCAAGGACGTCTCCGAGCTGCCCTCCATGGAGGAGTTCGAAAAGATGGCGGCTATCGAACTCGACGAGCCGGAGCCCGCAAACGAGCGAGAGGCCGCGCGGGAATTCAACCCTGCCTCGGGCCCCGAATTCGACGAAGCTGCCAGCGAGGAGCTGGAAGACTCGCCGGACGAGGACCTGGAATCGCAGACACCCACTGAGACCGCCGAGACGGCGGTCAGCAATGCCCCCTCCACCCCGGCAGAGGCCGCGTCTGCTGCGCCTCCCTCCACAGAGCAGGAAGAAACCGAGAATTCCCCCCATGAAGAAGAAGAGCAATAAGCCCCAGCCCGAATCGACCGCATCCGAATCGACTCAGCCCGAATCGACCGAACCCAAGCTCGAAGCCGCACCCGAAATCGAAACCGCAGTTGAAGCCGAGTTCGAAGCGGAAGTTGAAGCCGCGGCGGAAGAAGAGCTCGCAGCGGAAGAAGCCGCAGATGAGGCTGAGACCGAAGCGGAGGCCGAAGACGGCCCTGAGTCTGAAGCCGAAGACAGCTCTGAACAGGCTGCGGAAAAACTCGGGATTTCGGGTGAAAATGGCGAAGAGCACCCCTCCGGGGCTAAAGCCCGCATTGATTCTGCCGGCTTTATGCGGGGGTTGAAACCCCCGCCTCCCTCCGAATTGAGTTTTTCCGCAGCCTCTGAAGCCGAGTCCGAGCCCGAGTTCACGCCCCAGCCGCGTCCTCCCGCCAAGCTGGAGCGGCTGCAGAAGATACTGGCCCAGGCGGGCGTGGCCAGCCGCCGCCGCGCCGAGGAGCTGATCGAGCAGGGCCGCGTGCAGGTGAACGGCAAGGTGGTCACCGAGCTGGGGACCAAGGCGGATGGGGGCCGCGACCACATCCGCGTGGACGGCAAGCTGCTGCAGGGCGCCGAGCGTCTGCGCTACTTTGTTCTCAACAAGCCCAAGGGCTTCGTGACCACGGTCAAGGACCCCGAGGGCCGGCCCACGGTGATGCAGTTCTTCGACAAGATGAAGGAGCGGCTCTACCCCGTCGGCCGCCTGGACTACATGAGCGAGGGACTGCTGCTGGTGACCAACGACGGCGAGCTGGCCAACCGCCTCACCAAGGCCTCCTCGGGCGTGGAGAAAACCTACCTGGTCAAAGTCGCCGGCCAGCCCACCGAAGCCGAGCTCGACATTCTGCGCGGCGGCGTCTCGATCGAGCGCGGCAAGCCCGGCTCGGCCCAGGTGCGCACCTCGCCGGCCCGCATCCGCCAGGTCCGCCAGGGCGACAATCCCTGGTACGAAGTCGTGCTCATTGAGGGCCGTAACCGCGAACTGCGCAAAATGTTTGAGGAGATCGGCCATTTCGTCGAAAAAATCCGCCGCGTCGGCTACGGGCCGCTGGTTCTGGACCAGGAGCCGGGCAACCTGCGCGAACTGGAACCCGAAGAGCTGGAATTGATCCAGAAGGCCGCCGAAGGCAAGCTGCGTACCCCCAAAGCCAAGGAACTCCGCCGCCGCAACGCTCTGGACGCCCAGTTGCCCACGCTGGCGCCCCGTCCCAGCCGTCCGCGGCCGGCCAAGCCCTTGGAAGCCAGGCCTTTTGAAGAAGACTGGGCAGCGGCCGGACGCCCCGGCGAGTTCCGTTCCAAGAGGGCCTTCGGTCCCGGACAGGACAAAGCCCGGCCGTCCCGTCCCACGCGCCCTCCCGGTGAGGGATTCCGCCCCGCAGCCGGTCGCACTCCAGATCGCGGCCCAGCCGGCGCCGGCGACCGCCCCCGCCGCACCAGCGGAGCAGGCCCGGCCAAGTTCGGCCCCGCTCGGCCCACCGGCCGCCCGCCTGAACGCCCGTCTGCCCGGCCCGATACCCGCCCAGCCGCGCGCCCCGCAGCCCGCCCGGCATGGAAGAAAGACGACCGTCCCACCCGTCCGCCGTCGCGCTTTGCCGCAGGCTCAACGGGTGAAAGCCGGCCCGTCGCGGACCGCCCCCGCACAGGCTCAGCGGGAACGGGCAGAACCGGCGCCGGCCGCCCCTTCACTGCCAAACCCACATGGAAGAAGCCGGAACGCCAGGAATGGCCGGCCTACAAACGCCCGCCCGCGCCGCGCCGCGAGGCCCCCGTCCGGGATGAGGATCTTGGCCCGGTGAGACCGCCCAATCTGCACATTGAGGAGGTCCAGGCCGAGCGGTCGAGCACGACGCGCCCCAGCGCTCCTCGCTCCAGCTCAAGTCGGCCCAGCTCAAGCCGTCCTAGCCCCAGCCGGCCCAGCGCACCCCGGCCAACTTCAGACCGGCACAGGCCCAGCCGTTCCAGTTCCGAGGGTTCAACTTCTTCGGCCCGTCTCAGCGCAGCCAAACCTTTCCGCGGCGAAGGCGGCCTCGCGCGCCCCTTCACCACCAGCAGCGGCAAACCCCGCGCAGGCGGCGCACGGCCCAGCAGCAAACCCGGCAAGCCGGCCAAGCCCGGTACGGCCCGCTCTTACGGATCAGCTTCGAGCGCCCGGTCAGGCTCCGGCCCTCGCGCGGGATCAGACTCCCGCCCGAGTTACGGCGCCAAGCGGCCCTATGGAACCAAGTCCACCGGCCATTCCTCGGCCGGCCCGGCCAAGCGCCCCTTCCGCCGCGACGAAGGCGAAGGCTCGTTTGCGCCCCGGCCGCCCCGGCCAGCGGCAGGTTCCGGCGCCCGCCCGGCAAGGCCCCATACTCCGCGCGCAGAGGGCGCATCCGACTTCCGCCCCACCAAGGCGAAGCCCTATCCCAACTCTGCCTCACGCGCTGAGCGAAAGGCCGGTCCCGGCTGGAAGCCCAAGCCCAGCTTCGGTGGTCCTGGCAAACCCGCCTCCGGTTCGCGCACCAAGTCCAAGCCGGGCGGCTTCGCCAAATCCGGCTACAAGAGCAAACCCGGCCCCAAACGCCCCGGCGGAAAGAAGCGTAGCTGAGAAAGCTCCCCACGGTTCAATACGACAGTCAGTCTTTGCTTGTCTACCGGAGAGTGTTCTTTACTCCGAAAGGCCCCCTCTATCATGTGGTTTCCACGCCGTGAAGGGAGCCGGTCAATCGCTGAGGCGGAAGGACGGTCGTTGGAGCGCTTCCAGAGTTCGCCTTCTCCCGCTTGAGCCTTCGATGTGGCTTTCTCATAAGGGGAGTGCCTCCGCGCTGCGCGGTGTGAGGGCCAACCCAACGGGGGTCAGTAGACCTGTCTTTTTAGTCAATCACGCCGAGGTCGATCGCATGAAGGCCGCACAGTTAGCAACGCTCAGGTTCGTCGCGCTGTTGTTTCTGTTGCCCGGTTTGGCGGGGCTGATCGTTTCTGCCATGATCTCGACGCATTATCTGGACACCATGCCCAAGTGGCCCACGCCGGAGGAGTTGCGCATGACTCCACGCAATATCCACGGCACCGTCGTGTACCAGACAGAGGAAGAAGACAGGAAGCTCACGCTCATTGAGGACTCCTCGGTAGGCGTGTTCGTGGTCGGCATGGTGCTGAGCCTGGTCTACCTGGAGAAGTGGGGCAGTGTGCGGGCGCGCGAGGCCGAGGAAGACGACCATCTGTCGGAAGATTTCAGTTGATTCACGGTTGGTAAGCTGGTCCCGGTCCGGGACACACAGTCCTCTACAATGAACGAATGCCGGAACTGCCAGAGGTGGAGACCATTGCCCGTGGCGTGGACGAACGTGTGCGTGGCGACCGCATCGTCCAGGTCTGGTTCGGTTCCCACCGCGAACCCTTCAAGACGCCGCCAGCGCGCCAGGCCAGGGAACTGGAGGGGCGCGCGATTCTGGCCGTTCATCGTACGGGAAAACACATCGTCTGCGAGCTTGGCTCTGCCAGCGGCGGGCCTTTGGAGGAGAGAAGTGGCAGGATGGAAGCCCAATGGATTGTGCATCTTGGCATGACCGGCCGCCTTTTGGTGACGACTTCCGATGCTCTCCTTGTCCCCCACACCCATGCACGCCTGAGCCTGTCCAGTGGGCGGGAGCTGCGCTTTGTGGATCCGCGCAGGTTCGGGCGGCTGGAGTTCCGCGACCTGGGCCGTGGCGCGGGCTTCAGCGCGCCCGGCGCCGAGCCGCTCACCATTGGGCCGGAGGCGTTTGCCGCCCTGTTTCGCGGCCGGCGGCTAGCCATCAAGGCGGCCCTGCTCAACCAGAGACTGCTGGCCGGGGTGGGCAACATCTACGCCGACGAGAGCCTGTTTCGTGCCGGCATCCGGCCGCGCAGAATGGCCGGACGGCTGACCGGACCGGTGCTCGAACGGCTGCGGCTGGCCCTGCGTGAGGTTCTCGAGGACGCGATTCGGCTGGGCGGTTCCTCGGTCTCCGATTATGTGGACGCGGACGGGATGCGGGGCTTCTTCCAACTGGAGCACTGCGTCTACCGGCGCAGCGGCCTTCCCTGCCTCCGCTGCCAGACGCCGATTCGGCGCATCCTGCTGGCGGGACGGGGCACCCACTACTGCCCGCAGTGCCAGCTGTAGGGCGGCCTTCTATGGTTTTTAGGAGTTTTTCATAAGAGAAACTTCCAGAATCGAGAAAATTCCCGCACTGTGAGATTTGCAAGCCATTGAAACCAAACAATCTATAGAATGGCACGACGATTGCTATTAGATAGGCGCCAGTGATGTACCGGCTGCTGGGAAAATTCCTGCCAGCCCAAAGAACAGCAGACGCCCGGCAAGAGCAACCGCCAACGAAGCGGCCCTCAAAAGGGACAAACCAGCCGGGGAAGTCTGTAGTAGGCACGGTGGAAACAACCGCCGTCCACACAATGCTTGGGAGGCCAGTGACCAGCGCAGGACAGCGAAACGCCACTCCGATTGGAGTGGCGTTTCTTGCGTTTGCGCCGTGCAGGAGCACTCAGCGGGTTTACAGGCTGCGGGCGAAAAGCATCCGTCAGGGGCTAAAGCCCGCGTTGATTCTGCTGGGTTTATGCCGGGACTATTGATCCTCCCCTAAAACAGCGATGTTGACTCCCGCCCTTTCCGCAAAGAACGCGGAAAGGATGGGGCACCCAGATCACAAGTGTTTACCGGCCGGATCAATAGCGCGTTTTCCGCAGCCTGTAAAGCCGCGCCTTTTCAAAGCAGGCAGGTCCCTGGCCCAGAGGAGTTTTTCCGCAGGCCGTGAAGCCCGCTCCTTCAAAACTCAACAATCTCAGGACAGTATCCCAGGAGCTAAACTGCAAGATAGGTCTCTCGCATGCCGCGCCCATTGATTACCGCCCTTCTCCTTGCCCTCCTGACCCTTGGCGGACGCGCCCAGGCGCCGCAGGGCGGAGCCCCGGCCGGCGGCGACGCCGCGGCATCCACGCCCACGCTGTTTGAAGTTGCCCAGGACCTTGCGGCCAGGGGCCGCCTGGACAAGGCAATGGCGCAGCTTGACCAACTGGCGGCGCAAACCCCCGAGCTGGCCGGCGTGGAACGGTTGCGCGGCATCATCTTCTACCAGCGGGAACAGTTTCCCGACGCCATCGCGGCATTTTCCAAGGCAGAGGCCCAGGATCCGAACGATCGCGAATCGGCCGAGATGCAGGGCGTGAGCCTGTTCCGGCTTGGCCGGGCTCGCGAGGCCCTTCCCTTGCTTGAAAAAGCGCACACCGCCGTGGAGCGGGCGAACATCGATCCCGAGTACGTGCTGGGGCTGTGCTACGCCGACGTCGAGCGCTACGACGATGCGCGCCACGCCTTTGCCGCGCAATACGGCTTTGCCCCCGACTCAGCGGAGGCCTACCTGCTGGCCGGGCGGCTGTTCCTGCGGCGCGAATTCGTCAATGAAGCCGGGGTCGAGGCTCGCAAGGCGCTCCAACTGAACCCCGCTCTGCCGCTGGCCCACCAGCTCCTGGGCGAGGTGGCGCTGGCCAAGGGCGACATCCCCGCGGCAATCCACGAACTGGAGGCCGAGCGCAAGCTGAACCCGCTGAGCGGCGTGCTGTATGACCGGCTGGGCGACGCTTACCTGCGCAACGAGCAATATGCCGAGGCCCAGCAGGCTCTGAATCGCGCCGTGCTGCTTGAACCGAACTCCACTGCCCCCTACATTTTGCTGGGACAGACGTTTCTCAAGCTCAAGCAGCCCATCCAGGCTGTCCACTACCTGGACCACGCCGAGAAGATGGACCCGTCCAACTACATGACCCACAACTGGCTTGGCCAGGCCTACAAGGCCACCGGCCAACTGGCCGAGGCCAACCGCGAGTTCAAGATGGTGGTGGACCTGCAGCACAGCCAAATGCCCCAGGCTACGGGGAAATAGCTCATGCCTCTTCACCGTATCCTTGCTCGAACCCTGCTGATTGGCGCGTTGATGGCCCTGCCCCTATTGCTTGCCGCCCAGGCGCCCAGGCAGCAGAAGCCGGACGCGCTGAAGCGCGCCGACGCCGCCTTTCGCGCCGGATATGCCGCCTTGCAAGGCGGAAAGCTGGATGTGGCGCGGGCAAAGTTTGCCGAGGCGGTGAGGCTGGCGCCGCAGATCCCCGAGGCGCACGAGGCCCTGGGCGCGGTTCTGGTGGAGATGGGCAAGCCGGCCGAGGCGGTTGCGGAGCTGGAAGCCGCTGTCAAGCTCGAGCCCGGCGACCAGGGGTTCGAAGCCAACCTGGCGCTGGCCGAGGCCATGGCCGGCGAGCCGGCGAAGGCCGTTCCTCACTTCGCCGCTGCGTACACAGCTTCCCGACAACCCGGAAAGCAGCCGGTCGATGCCGCCTTCTGCGAGGCCTATGCACGGGCTTTGGCGGCCACCGGCAAACAGGCCGAGGCCATCGAGATGTTCCAGGCGGCAAACAAGCGCGGTGGAGCAAGAGCGGACATCTGGGATGCCATCGGCTCGCTCTACGCCCAGTTGGGCGACTGGAGCGAGGCGCGGCCCCAGTTCGAGCTTGCACTGACGTTCGACAGCTCCGCTGTCCTTCCGCGCATCCACCTTGGCATCGTGCTTCGCCAGCAGCACGACTACGGGGCCGCGCTCTCCTACCTCGCCGCCGCGGTCAAGCTGGAGCCGGCCAACGCGCTGGCGCAGCTCGAATACGGGCGCACGCTTGCGGCTGCGAGCCGGGACGAGGAAGCTGTGCCGCCGCTCGAAGAGGCAGTTAAACTCAACCCCGAGCTGCCCGGCGTGCAGGATGAACTGGCCATGGCGTTGCAGCGGCTGGGCCGCCAGCAGGAGGCCATTCCGTGGTTCCGGAAGGCCATCGAGCGCGAGCCGCACAACACCAGCGCCCTGACCAACCTGGCCCTGGCGCTGACCCTCACAGGCAAAGCCAAAGAAGCTCTCGATTATTTCCAGCGCGCCCTCGCCGAGGACCCCAAAGACGCCGTCATCCACAAGGACCTGGGCGTGGCCCATGTGCAGCTTTCGGCCTTCGACGAGGCCATCGGCGACTTCCAGGCCGCGCTGGTGCTGGACCCCAACGATTCCCAGCTCCATTACGACCTGGGCATGGCCTACAAGTTCAAGGACCGGATGGACGAGGCCATCGCGGAGTTGACCCGCGCCGGGCAAATGGACCCGGCCCTGCAGGATCCGCCCTACACGCTGGGGATTCTCTACATGCAGATCGGCAGGCTGGACGAAGCGGTGGTCGAGCTGAAGAAGGCCGTGGCCCTGCGCCCGGAGAATGGCGACGCCTGGGCCATTCTGGGCAGCACGCTCAAGCAGGATTCCCGGCTGGAAGAAGCAGCCGACGCGCTGGAGCATGCGATTCCGCTCTTGCCCGGCCAGCCCGGCCCGCGGGTCACGCTGGCAGGTGTGCTGGCCGAGCAGGCCGGCGCGGCAACTGCGGCTGCCGACGCCGCCGAAGCGGCCGGCGACCGGCAGAAGGCCGAGCAGTTGCGGGCGCAAGTGAAGGAGCTGCGCAGCCAGGCCGCCGAGTATCGCCGCCAGGGCGCGGATCTGGCCCGCAGCGCCGTCAGCCGGCAAAGAGCGAACTTCGCCATGAACGCCGGCAACCAGCTCATGCTGCGCGGCCAGATTGCCGATGCGGTGGCCCGCTACCAGGAAGCCATCGCCGCCGATCCCACCTTCGCGGAGCCGCACAGCCAGCTCGCCATCGCCTACGAGCGCCAGGGCAGGGCGGAAGATGCCGCCCAGGAACGCGCCAAGGCGACGAGCCTCGCACCGGCGAAGTAAAATGCTCCTTCTAGTCAATTGAAGGAGTTGCGATGAACCTGAGGGTTTCGAAATTCTGCTGCCGGGCTGCCGCGCTGGCGCTGTTGCTTGTCCTTATCCCGAGCCTCCATGCGCAGGAGCGCTGGACCGAAGCGCAGGCCAACGCCTGGTACGCCCAGCAGCCCTGGCCGGTGGGCGCCAACTTCCTGCCCTCGACGGCCATCAACGAGCTCGAAATGTGGCAGGCCGAGAGCTTCGACCCCACGACCATCGACCGCGAGCTGGGCTGGGCCGAGGGCATCGGTATGAACACCATGCGCGTCTTCCTGCACAACCTGGTCTGGGAGCAGGACCCCAAGG
>OCZT010006708.1_pt1 | contig 11374 bp, 9 predicted proteins | sample 1539031 | NCBI WGS metagenome assembly OCZT01 (sample SAMEA3539308, study PRJEB22396) | soil metagenome | biome: tundra; feature: field; material: soil | place: USA | collected 2010-05 | depth 0.15 m
CGGCATCCGACAGGCAGGCGTGGAAGGAGATGCAGCAATGGCGTGGCTGATGCGCAAGGCCGCGCCGTCCACGGAAACCGGCGCCGGCAAGTCGGGTTCGAACCCAAAGCGCCTTTCCGGAGTGGCGCGAGCCGTGGGCCGTCAGTGCTGGGCCAGTTGCGTGAAGGGGCGATCCGTGCAACAAAAGCGCCATAATGTGGTGGGAAGGCACTCGTGGGCAGCATATGATTCGTGACGTGAAAGACCTCTCGCCCGACCAGAAGATGGCAGTCGAGAGCCTGCTCGGGCGGTCCGTATTGGAGCAAGAGACCGTGAGCGTTCAGGCCTTCCAGCCACCCCCCATATCCGATCAAGGACGCCAAGAGATCGTCGGAGCGCTCCGGCGGTATTTTGCCGAGGTGGACGCGAAACGCCAGCCTGTTTTCACTCGGGAAGCCGACGACATCATCAACGAGGCGATGCGGAACAGCCGCCCAGGCTATCGTCCACACCAGTGAGGATTGTCCTCGACGCTAGTTCACTACCCCGACTACCGTGTCCGATTCCTTGTCCGTCAGCCGCATCAACTCTAGCCGGATGGCGCCCACCAGCGCCTTCCAACTCGCCTCGATGACGTTGTCCGATACCCCCACCGTCGACCAGGTCCTGCGATGAGAACTCCACTCGATGAGTACCCGGACCTTCGCCGCCGTGTCTCTTTGCGAATTGATCACCCGCACCTTGTAATCCTTGAGGTGCACCTCGGCGATCTCCGGATACTGCTTCGCCAGGCACTTCAGCAGGCACAGGTGCAGCGCGTTGAAGGGCCCGTGCCCCATGGCGGTCTCGGATAACACTTCGTCCCCCGCGAGCAATGTGACGGCCGCGGTGGTGCGCGAAGCAGCCGCGCCAAAGGCGCGCGTGGCCACGTCGTAGCTCTCCACTTCAAAGAAGCGCAAATCCGGGTGCAGGGCCTCGCGCGCCAGCAGCTCGAACGTGCCTTCGGCGGCCTCCAACTCGTAGCCTTCGTGTTCCATCTGCTTGATGCGCTCGAGCAACTTGGCGCGCGCGTCTTCGTTCAGGCGGTCCGCCAGGCCAAGCTGCTTCAGCTTGTAGAGGACATTGCCACGGCCCGACAGATCGCTGACCAGCACGCGCTGCAGGTTGCCCACCGTCTCGGGAGGGACGTGCTCGTAAGTCGCGGAATCCTTCAAGACCGCGCTCACGTGCACGCCGCCCTTGTGAGCAAACGCGCTCTGCCCGACGAACGGCTGATCGTTGCGCAGCGGCAGGTTGGCCCGCTCGGCGATGAACCGGCACACCGAAGAAAGGCTGGCCAGGTTCTCCGGCCCCACAGTGGTGTGTCCCAGTTTGATTTCGAGATTGGCGATGACGGAGGCCAGGTTGGCATTGCCACAGCGCTCGCCGTAGCCGTTCATGCAGCCCTGCACGTGCGTGGCGCCCGCCTCCACCGCGGCGATGGTGTTGGCCACCGCCATGTCCGAATCGTTGTGCGTGTGGATGCCGACGACGCCATCGAATCGCTTGCGCACAGCGGCTACGATCTCCACCAGCCGCCCCGTGAGCATACCGCCGTTGGTGTCGCACAGGCACAGCACGTCCGCGCCGGCCTGGTGCGCCGCTGCCAGCGTTTCGAGCGCGTACTCCGGGTCGGCGACGTAGCCGTCGAAGAAATGCTCGGCGTCGTAGACCACTTCCTTGCCGTGGTCCTTGAGGTGCTTCACGGTTTCGGAAATGAGCTTGAGGTTCTCTTCCGGCTTGATTCCCAGGGCGCGTTTCACGTGCAGCATCCACGTCTTCCCGAAGATCGATACCACCGGCGTGCCCGCTTCCACCAGCGCGCGCACGTTGCGGTCCTCCTCGACGGGATTCCTGGCAAACCGGGTGGAGCCGAAGGCCGTCAGCTTGGCGTGCCCGAGCTTCAGCTCCACCACGGCGCGGCTGAAGAACTCCTTGTCCTTGGGATTGGACCCGGGCCAGCCGCCCTCAATGTAGTCGATGCCAGCCTCATCCAGTTTCTGCGCAATGACGAGCTTGTCATCCACGGAGAAAGAGACGGATTCGCCTTGCGTGCCGTCCCGGAGAGTTGTATCGAACGTAAATATCTTCATGCGTCACCAGTAGCGCCGGCGGCGTTTGCGCCCGACGCGGGTCTTTGCCGCCGGTGTTATTCCGTCGGCACGCCCGCTTCCTTCTTCTTCTTCAGGAACGGCATCATCGCGCGCAATTCTTTCCCCACCGTTTCGATGGGCTGGTTGCGGGCCGCTTCGCGCATGGCCAGAAAGTTCTTGCGCCCGGTCTTGTTCTCTTCGATCCACTGCCGCGCGAACTCGCCGGACTGGATCTCGGAAAGGATCTTCCGCATTTCGGCGCGGGTCTGCTCATTGACTATGCGCGGCCCGCGCGTGTAGTCGCCGTACTCGGCCGTGTCGGAAACCGAGAAGCGCATGTAGCCGAGGCCACCTTCCTGAATGAGGTCGACAATCAGCTTCAGCTCATGCAGGCACTCGAAGTAGGCGATCTCGGGAGCGTAGCCGGCGGCCACCAGGGTTTCAAAGCCGGCGCGGATCAACTCGCTCGCTCCACCGCACAGCACCGCCTGCTCGCCGAACAGATCGCTCTCGGTCTCTTCCTTAAACGTGGTTTCGATGACACCCGCCTTGAGGCAGCCGAGCGCCAGCGCATAAGCCAAGGCGCGTTCGAGCGCCTGCCCCGAAGCGTTCTGCTCCACCGCCACCAGCGCCGGCACGCCCACACCCTCGGTGTACAACTCGCGCACGCGATGTCCCGGCGCTTTAGGCGCGATCATGGACACGTCCACACCCGGCGGCGGCGCGATTTGTTTGAAGTGGATATTGAAGCCGTGGGCGAACATGAGGGTCTTGCCCGGGGTCATGTGCGGCGCAATGTCCTTGTTGTACACCGCCGCCTGGACGTGATCGGGCACCAGGATCATGATCACGTTGCCCACCTTGGCGGCTTCGGCGGTGGTCATGACCTTCAGCCCGGCGGCTTCGGCCTTGGCCCAGGAAGGGCTGCCGGGGGCTTCGCTCACCACGACGTCCACGCCGGAATCACGCAGGTTCAGTGCGTGCGCGTGGCCCTGGCTCCCATATCCGATAATGGCGACCGTTCGCCCGTTCAAGTATTCCAGATTTCCGTCTTTTTCGTAGAATCGTCTCGACATTATGTGCTCCAAATTCGTCCGCGCCGGGTTGACAGACGGAAGCGTCTGTCCCACTTGTGGGGCAGGCGCTTCCGCCTGCCAACCGATTCTTACGGTCGCGGCTCAGTCAACTGTCTCTTCCATCTTGGTCCCGTCCTTGGTCGGCACGGGCGGCTGCAGCCGCAGTTTCTTGGTCTCCAGGCCGATTGCCAGCGCGCCCGAGCGCGTCACTTCGATTTCGCCATAGCTGCCCATCACATCGATAAACTCGCCCAACTTCTCCGGATCGCCGGTGGCCTCGATGGCAAATCCCTCGGTGGAGGAATCCACTACGCGCCCGCCGAAAATCTCGGCCTCTTTCAACACCGCCGTGCGCGACTCCTGCGGCATTCGAATGCGCACCAGCACCAGTTCGCGCACCACCGACCGTGAATCGGTCAGGTCGGTGGCCTGCAGCACGTTGATCAGCTTGTTCATCTGCTTGATCACCTGCTGGCGCTGCGTGGAGTCCACATCCACCGCTATGGTCATCCGCGAGACTTCGGGGTCGAGCGTGCGCGCCACCGTCAAGCTCTCGATGTTGTAACCGCGCTGGCTAAGCAGCCCGGTGACCCGCATCAGGGCCCCCGGCTTGTTTTCCAGGACTAGGGAGATCACTTGCAGCATAATCCATTCCTCGTTATTTCGCTGGCACGGCCACGGGTTGCGGCGGCCCCAGCACCATTTCCTCAAGCCCGCTGCCGGCGGGCACCATGGGGTACACGCACTCGAACGGCGTGACTTTCACGTTCAATAGATACGGGCCCGCTTCCGCCACGGCCTCTTCCAGCGCCGGCGCCAGTTCCCACGGCTTGTCGATGATTCTGCCCTTGAAGCCATACGCGGCCGCCAGTTTTTCCACGTCGGGGAAACCATCCAGCTCCACCGCGCTCAGCCGGTTGTTGTAGAACAGCGTCTGCCACTGCCGCACCATACCGAGGTGGCCGTTGTTCATCACCACGATCTTGATGGGTAGCCCATTGCTGGCGATGGTGGACAACTCGGGAATGGACATCTGGAACCCGCCATCGCCCACGATGGCAAAGACGAGTTTGTCGGGACGCGCGAACTGCGCGCCGATGGCCGCGGGGAGTCCGAAGCCCATCGAGCCGAGACCGCCGGAGCTGAGCCAAAGACGAGGCTCGTTGAACCGGATCAACTGCGCCGCCCACATCTGGTGCTGCCCCACGTCCGTAGCGATGATGGCCTGGCCGCCCGAAATCCGGTCGATCTCGGCCATCAGGTGTTGCGGCTTGATCTCGGTATCGGAGGTCGCCACCTCGAATGGGTGCTCCTGTTTCCACTGCCGGATGCGATGCCACCAGGCCCGCCGGGCGGCCCGCAGCGTTTCATCCGGAGCATTCCCGCTCTCCGCCAGCAGTTTGTTGAGCTTGACCAGGACGCGCTTGACATCGCCCACGATGGGCACGTCGGGCGCGCGGTTCTTGCCGATTTCCGCCGGGTCGATGTCCACGTGGATGACCTTGGCGTGCGGCGCAAATGCCGCCAGGCGCCCCGTAACGCGGTCGTCGAACCGCACGCCCAGGGCGATCAGGAGGTCGCACTCGGTCAAAGCCATGTTGGCCGCGTAGCTGCCGTGCATACCCGGCATGCTGATGAAATTGGGGTGCTCGGAAGGGATTCCGCCCAGACCCATAAGGGTGAGCACCGCCGGCGTATCGGCCAGCTCGACAAACTCACGCAGTTCTTTCGCGGCGCCCGCCGCAATGACGCCGCCGCCGGCATAGACCAGCGGCCGCTGGGCTTCCTGGACGAGTTGTGCCGCGCGGCGCACCTGGCCGGTGTGGCCTTCGGTGAAGACCCGGTATCCGGGCAGGTGAATCGCCGTCACCGGCTGATAGTGGCCCTGGGCTTGAAGCACATCCTTGGTGACATCCACCAGCACCGGACCCGGGCGCCCGCTGGCCGCCACGTAGAACGCTTCGTGGACGATCTGCGCCAGGTCTTCCAGTCTCTTGACCAGGTAGTTGTGCTTGGTGCAGGGACGCGTGATGCCGAAGGTATCGGCCTCCTGGAAAGCGTCGCTGCCAATCAGCTTCGAGCTAACCTGGCCGGTGATCGCGACCACGGGGATGGAATCCATCATGGCGTCCACCAGCCCGGTGGTCAGGTTGGTGGCGCCGGGACCGGAGGTGGCGCAGCAGACCCCCACCTTGCCCGTCGAGCGGGCGTAACCCTCCGCGGCAAACGCCGCATTCTCCTCGTGGCGCACCAGCACGTGACGGAGGGGGTGGTCGTAGAGGACATCGTAAAACGGAATGGTGACTCCCCCTGGATAGCCGAACAGGCAATCGACACCCTCCCGAACCAGACATTCCACCAGCATTCTTGCGCCGCTCATCAACGTTGACATCTGTTCCGCCTCCAAAAAGTCCTTACCTAACAAAAAAGGCCATCAGCCGGGCTGCTTTCCCCGCCGATGGCCTTGGAGCTTTCTCCAACTGGCCTTCAAGCGGGGCCGGCTACGATGACCACAATAATAATAATGCTTACGGAAATAGCGATAGGGTTGGAGGGATTGGAACAAACCGACCGGTCTCGAACGCCATTGAGCATCGCTGAACTCAACCTCAAGTTTAGCCTGCCAGTCCCGCTAAATGCAAGTGGGGCAAACGATAAATAATATTTATACCTGTATGACCTCTCACAGTTGGTGGGGCATGCTTTAGCTTGCCCTCCTCACAAACAGCACGACCACCCCGGCGGCGCGGCGCGCGGCCGTGCGCCCCTGGACAGCAGAAAAAAGTGGTTCCCCCCGACCTCCACCAGTCGATGAGTCGCCAGAGCCGTTGCTTCCACCGCGGCGCGGTACTGCTGGGGAAGCAGGAAGTCGCTCGCGGGATGCGCGCGAATCGTCCGCGCCAGTTCTTCCGGCGACCCGGCCAGAATGAGCGTCCCAATGGGCTCGCCGGAATCGAGCCCCCACTCCCGCAGGCGCTGGCGGAACACCGGTTCCCATTGGTCGAGGCCGTCAAACTGCGCGGCCGTGAGAATGATCCCCATTTGATCGAAGTTCATGCCATACTGCCCGCCGGCCAAGTTGGCGCCCACCAGGCAGTAACGCAATTTCGCCAGGGGCAGCGTGGAAGCGTAGAGGTCGTCATCCATCCCCACCAGAATCAGCTCATTGCCACGCGCGCGCTGGCAGTACGCGGAGAGCAGCGGCGCATCCGCCTGCACTGTGCCGCGCTGGAATGAAAGTCCCCACGCCGCGGCCGGGGTGGCCGCCTTGACCACAAACGCGGCGGTAATTAGCGCCAGCATCCAAGACGCCCTCCCCTTGGAAAAGAGCGGCCCATACACCGTGGCTAGAATCGCCAGTGCCGGCACCATGGGCAGCAGGTACGAAATGTTGCGATACTGCCAGCCAAAGACGGCCGCCGCCAGCGACGCCAGCCAGCACAGCAGCAGAACCGGCGCCGCCGACCACTTCCGCAATTCCCCGACGAACCTGGGCAGGGCGGTCAGAGCCACCGCCGCCAGCACCGGGTCGACCAGCGCCATGCGCATCACATAGAACAGCGCCTGGTTCTCTTGCGAGGTCTGAGGCGGCGCGCCGGCGCCGAATCCCAGGATCTCGACTCCAATATGTTCCGTCCAGAACCATCGTCCATGGACGCACAGTTGGTAGGCGAACCAGGGCGCCGCCAGCGCCAGGGCCAGCGCCGCCGCCAGGCAGGCGCGCGCAAGGGTCGGCCGCTGGCGGCGGGGTCCGGCCAGCCAGTAGAACGCCAGCACGCCGAGTGGCAGCACCCCAGCCACGCTCTTGGTCAGGATAGCGGCGGCCACCGACCCAGCGAAGCCCCATAGCGCGGACTTGGATTCCAACCAGGGGTCGGAGAAAAGACAGAACATGGCGGCGGTGTAGAAAGCCACCAGCAACCCGTCGGTCAGGCACATCCCGGCCAGGACGTGCCACAAGTGATTGGAAACCAGCAGCGCCGCGGCACACGCGCCGGTCTGCCAGCAGCGCAGTTCCGCCGCCCACAGAAACACCAGACAAACCGACAAACTGGCTAGCAGTGCAACCGGCAGCCGCAGGGCCAGCCGCGAAACCCCCAGAATGCGCGCCGAAAGCCCGGACACCCACATCAGCAGCGGCGGCTTATACAACCCATAGCGGCCCATGAAGATGGGGGTGAGCCATCCGCCCTGCCGCGCCGCGCGAATGGCGCTGTGCGCGTACAGGGCTTCATCCTGCGCCGTGACTTTAGAGACGGGATCGACATAGTCGCCGGCCAGGCCCACGCGGGCCGAGCGCACCAGCAGGCAGGCCAGCGCCAGCAGGGCCACGGCGCATAAGGTCCGTCGCATATACCTCACGACGATAGCATGGAGTTGTGGGGCAGATTGGCAATCTGCCCCACTGCCTACTGGTGCTGGATGTGCACGATATCGGAACTGTAGGGCGTCGGCAATTGCACCCACACTCCGTTGTCCATCAATTGCGAGCCGATCTCCCAATAGACGGACGGATCGTTCGCAAACCACACCGCGTACCGTTGATCGGAAACCAGACCCAGGGGACGGAAGATGTACCTGGAACCGTCGGCCTCCGCGCGAGTGATGACGGCGGTGGCGTTGTCCGTGGCCGAATTATAGCTCTGAATGACATCGGTCGCGTCGGCAGCCGGAGGGAGGATGTGATAGACCTTGCCCGCCGCAATGTCGGCGCGCTGGCTCTTATAGGCGCCGATCTGCCGGCCCAGGAACCCCACCTGGTCCGGCGTGAGGTCCGCCAGGCTGTTCATGAGCACCCAATTGCCGCCGAACATGTAGCTGCCGGTGGCGTACGAATCCAGACCGTCCGAGGCGGGCATGTAGCGCTCGGCGAAGCGAGGGGAGAATGGGTACGTCGCGCCGTAAACCGCGCGGCGGGAATCGAGCGCTCCGGATGCGTCGTTGGTCATGGAAGTGACGTAGCTTTTCACCATGTTGAACGTCATCATGTTGCCGCCGTTCTCGCAGTTCTCCCAGTACACGTTCGGCCGCGCCGCCTGGATGGCCGACACCACCGCGTTCAGACCATCCACGGAGTTGGCGTAATTGCTGTCGTTGGGGTCGTGCGTGTGGGTGGTCTTGGTGCACTGTTTGACCATGTTCTGGCCGTCCTGAAGAATCCAGTCGACATTGTATTGGTCGATGATGCGGATGCCTTCCTGGATGAGCCAGTCTTGCGTGGGCTGATTGGAAAGACACAAGGAGCTGGCGCCGAAGTAGCCGTCGTTTTCCGTGGACGTCCAATCCGGGTTGGCCTCGAGCACGGGGCTGGCGGGGTCCGCTTCGGTCAAAGCGAAATGCAAACCGAACTTCATGCCCAACGAATGCACATAATCCGAAACGGTGGAGAGGCCATGAGGGAACTTGGCCGGATCCGCATACCAGTCGCCGATGGCGCGCGCCCAGCCCAGATCCACGACAAACAACTCCACCCCAACGGAAGCGGCCACGTCCGCATTGCGCATCAAGGTCTGTTCGTCGATCTGGTCTTCATACGCCCAGGAGTCCCAGGAGACGTAGGGAAAGGTCTTAGCGTCGGGCGCGGGCTTTGCCAGCACCGCCTCCGAGAAGCGCTGCGTGCGGTAACCAGCTTCGTCCCAGTCGCCGTGAAACAGACCCAGGAAAGCATAGGGCGTCTGGAAATCGCCGAACGGCGGCACCGGGTGGTTCAAATCGAGCACCGCAGAGGAGAACTGGACATAGCCTGGAGAACTCAACTGGCGGACTGTAGTCTTGACGCGGCCGTCGAATTCCCATCCGGCGAACAAGCCTCGCATATTCGCGTCGCGGAGCGCGAGCCATCCGCACTGCTGCCCGCCGGCGCCCGAGTCAACCTCGACCGAGGCCCCGCTCGGGTCCAACACGGTTTGCAGGGGCTCGAAGTTTCCCGGCGTGGCGTCCACCGACCACTGGTTCACGCGAAACGCCGTGTAGCTTTGGCCGGCATCGTCAAAGGTCCACGGCAGCATGTTCATCCAAGTGACGTAAACCTGGTACCCAGTCGGATTCCGGTAGCGCAGGCTGTAGCGCAACACCGGCTGGTTGTCGTAGACCTCGAGAATGACGGTGATCTGGGCGGCGCTGTTCAGATCCTGAAGCACGATATACTGCCGCACACCCGACGGACTGACGTTCTGCGTGAACTGGTCCAGCAGGAGGAACGGCCGCCCGGCATCGAACACGTCCGTGCCCGCTTCGAGCCGCACCGGCGACGTAGGCCGGTTCGGCGAGGGCGTCCATTGGTCTCCGCTTTGCAAATCGGAGATCTGCCGAGTGAGAAAAAAACCATCGGGACTAAGCTGGAAAACCGCGCGTATCCAGCCGTTGCTCAGCGTCCAGATGTTTTGGGAGGGATCGAAAATCGACTGTGCCCCAAAACTGTGGGGTGCCGCAACTGCCATCCATAACAAGATGACCGCATTCCGCATTGTATGGGCTCACTGAGCTTATCGATTCAAACACTTCGATGCGTAAATAGTTGGTTCGTAATACAGCTTTTTTCGTAAATTTTCGTCACGGGGAATCACCCTATTCGCGGCGGCGGGCATTGTCCGTGAGCGGTCTCACTTGACGATATCTCGATGATTTACTTTGGCCTTGAATCCGGCTTGCACCAGGTAATTGCGGATTTGCTCAGCCATCATTACCGAGCGGTGCTGCCCTCCAGTGCACCCGAATGCAATCGTAAGATAGCTCTTTCCCTCTTGAATATAGTGCGGCAATAAGTAGATCAACAGGTCCGAAATGCGTTGCACAAATTCCACGGTCTGAGGAAAAGATTGGATGTAACGGGCCACCTTGGGATGCCGGCCGGTCAGGTTCTTAAACCGCGGGATGTAATTCGGATTAGGCAGAAATCGAACGTCGAACACCAGGTCGCTGTCGGGCGGCACTCCGTTGCGATAGCCGAAGCTGGTGACGTAGATCATGATCTTGGATTCGTCCCGCTGGCTCCCGAACCGCTCCCCGATGAACTCCCGAAGTTCGTGCACGGTGAACTTCGAGGTGTTGATGGTGAGATCCGCCATGGCGCGGATGGGCGCCAGTTGGGCGCGCTCCGAGAGGATGCTCCTGGTGATCGACTTGTTGGTGCCGAGGGGGTGAGGGCGGCGGGTTTCGCTGAACCTGCGGACGATGGCCTCGTTGTCGGCCTCCAGAAAAATCAGCCTGGCGTTCACCGACTTGCGAATGCTCGAGAACACTTTGGGAAACCGCTTGAGTCCCTCCCCCTCGCGAACATCCACCACCAGGGCGGCCGCCTGAATGCTGGGGTTGTCGTGCGTCAGTTCCGCGAACTTGGGAATCAGTTCGACGGGCAGATTATCGACGGAGTAGAAACCCAGATCCTCGAGAGCTCTGAGCACGGAGCCCTTTCCCGATCCACTCAGCCCGGTAATCACCACCAGATCCCGCTTGCCGGAGTGAGTAGCGCCGGGCCCAGAGGGCACCCCCTTGCCACCGGCTACTTCATCCCCCGGATTCGGCTTGTTGGAAGCTGGTTTGGGGCGCACTCTGGTGGAAGAAGTCTTGCGCGGCATGGTTCGCGGTTATGCCTCGACCAAGTCGAAGTGCCCGTCGGGCCTGCGGACCAGCACTGAGACACGATCGGTTTCGGCATCCCGGTATACCACGTAGTCGCCTTTCTTTTCCATCGCCATCACCGCCTCGTCCAGCGTCATCGGTTTGCGCTTTTGGTGGTTGACGTGGTAAATGAGGCGTTCCGGCTCGGCTTCGGCGTCCGCTTCCGCGGGAGGCTCGGCCTCCACCTCGGGACTGGCCTTGTGCGGCGTGCGCTTGGTGTCGCGCCACTTGGTGCGGGCCTTCACGGCCTGCTTTTCCAGTTTCTCGACCGCGGAATGGACAGCGGTGAACAGATCGTTGCTGGACCCCAACCCCACCAGTTGGTGGCCGAAGTAGTTGATGGTGGCTTCGGCGGAGTGCACGCGTCGCTCAAGCGATAGAATGACGTGGGCTTCGCACTCGCGCCGGCCGTCCAGCATCTTGCCGATCTTGGTAAAGTGGGCCTCGAGATTCCTTGCCTGGGCTGGCGCCAGTTCCACTTGTCTGCCCGTATATGTGATCTTCATGGCTTCCTCCTCAGTTCCGGACGCGCCGCTGGTGGGTGGACGGGATCTTCATATCCTCGCG
>OCZT010006709.1_pt1 | contig 11374 bp, 11 predicted proteins | sample 1539031 | NCBI WGS metagenome assembly OCZT01 (sample SAMEA3539308, study PRJEB22396) | soil metagenome | biome: tundra; feature: field; material: soil | place: USA | collected 2010-05 | depth 0.15 m
TGCAGCCGAACAACATGCAACTTCTGAGCGACCCCATGGGCGTGGACTTCAAGCCGTACCTGACACAGGTGCTTGCGGCGGTGAAGCGCTACTGGATGGCAATTTGGCCCGAAAGCGCCCGGATGGGCCGTAGCGGCAGGGTCGTGATTCAGTTTTCGATCGATCGGAGCGGAACCGTTCCCAAGCTGGTGATCGCTTCCGGCTCCGGCGCCGATGCCCTGGACCGCGCCGCCGTGGCCGCGATCGGCGGTTCGGTTCCCTTCCCGGCGCTTCCCAAGGCTTACAAGGGCGATCTCATCAAGCTCCAGCTCAATTTCGCCTACAACATGCCGAAGTGAAACCGCGCGGCCGGCCCCATCCCCGCACGGGTTACAATCAACCTGTGAGTTTTGCGCCATCGAGCCCGGTTGACCTGGAGACAGCCCCATCTGGCGCGGGGAAGGCCCTGGCGGGCTTCCTGCTCTCGGGTTTCCTGCTGGCCTTGTTGGGGGCGATTCTGCCGGCTTGGGGCTACCACCGCGACCCGTCCGATTTCCTGACGGTCGGCAACTATTTCCTGTGCGTTGCCGCGGGGCTGGCGGCCTCCTTTAAGCCGGCGCGCTACTTGATGGCCCGGCGCGGGTTGCCCTTCCTGCTGGTTTTCGCTTGCTTGCTGGCATGCGCGTCGCTAGTCTACCTGGCTCTGGTGTCTCCACCCGCGTCCGCGTGGTGGCGCGCGGCCGGCCTGCTCGTGTTGGGCGCCGCCGCGGGGATGCTAAACATGGCGCTGTTTCAGGCCATCTCCTGGACCTATCGTGCCGACGCCGCGGGCGCCGTCACCAAGGGCGGCATCTGGTATGGCTTGGGCTGCCTGGCGGCCACGCTGGTGGCGATCGGCGCGTTTTATGGATACAACGTCACCATCACGCTGGCGCTGATGGCTGTGGCGCCGGTGGTCTTCGCCGGCATTTACTACCGCTCCTCTTACACGGCTTACACAGCCGCCGGGGCGGGCGCACACCCCACGCTGCGGCAGGCTTTCGCCGATTTTCGCAGCCTTGGCGCCGTACTGTTTGCCCTGCTCCTCTTCTTCCAGTCCGGAAACGAGTGGTCCATCGCCGGGTGGCTGCCGCTGTTCCTGATTCGCCGCGTGGGGATGAGCCCCGAGGGCGCCCTGCGGATTCTGGCCCTCTACTGGATCTTCCTCATGGGCGGGCGCTTGGGCGCCATCGCCGTTCTGCCGCGCGTCCGCCATGGCCGGCTGTTGCTGGGCAGCGTCCTTTCCGCGCTATTCGGCTGCTTGATCCTGTATTCCACCAAGACCGGGTTCGGCGCCGTGTCCGGAGTCTTTTTCGTGGGAGCGGGTTATGCCAGCGTGTACCCCCTGGTCTCGGAAGCCATCGGGCGGCGGTTTCCCTACTACCATCCCGGCTTTTTCAACGGCATCTTTTCCCTGGCGCTGCTGGGAGGGCTGTTGGCGCCGGCGACGCTCGGCTACGCCGCGAACCAATGGGGCGTGGGGGTAGTGATCGGGATTCCGCTGATGGGGACCTGCATGGTGATGGTCTTGATTTTAGCCATCTGGCTGGAAACGAAGGTGACGGGAAGATGAGAAGCGGGGTTCGGGGGACGGCGACCGTCGCACTGCTGCTGGCGACGGTCCTCCTGTGTTCCGCGGGATCGAAGGCCGCATCGCTTTCGGAGCGCATCGAGAAGCTGTTGGGGACCTCGGCCACTACCCGCGCGGCTTTCTGGGGCATTCAAATCGTAGATCTCGCGAGCGGGCAGACGCTTTACGAGTTCAATCCCGAGCGTTTTTTTGTCCCGGCATCTACCAAGCTATTCACCACGGCGCTGGCGCTCACGCGCCTGGGCCCGGATTTCACATTCCAGACGCGGGTGGTGGCCGAAAGCGCTCCGGACGCGGAGGGCCGCATCCACGGCTCGCTCGTCCTGGCGGGCGGCGGCGATCCGAACCTGTCCGGACGCGCCATTCCGTACCGCATGGGATCTCCCGCCGGGAATCCGCTGGCGGCGCTCGCCGATCTGGCAGACCAAGTGGCGGCGCGCGGCGTGAAGCGGATCGATGGCGATATCGTCGGCGACGACACGTGGTACGTGTGGGAACCCTACGCCGAAGGCTGGGCCGTCGACGACCTGCAATACGATTACGGGGCGCCAGTTTCCGCGCTCACCCTGAATGACAACTCCCTCGCTCTGACCATCCAGCCAGGGGAGCGCGCGGGCGATCCGGCGACTGTGACGCTGAACCCGCCCGTGGAGTTCTACCCCATCGAAAGCCGGATTCGCACGGTCGAGGGCGGGACGCGGAAGATCGATTTCGAGCGCGATCCGGGCGGCTCGCAGGTGCGTCTCTGGGGGTCCATTCCGCTACGCGACCGGGGCGAGACGTTGCTGCTGGGCGTCGCGGACCCGGCCCATTATGCCGCGTGGGCATTCCGGCAGGCCCTCGAAGAGCGTGGGATCGTGGTTGGCGGCGGCGCGATCGCCCGGCACCTGTACCGCGACGAACCCGCCGACCTGAAGCAAGCGCCCTTCGCCACGGACATCTCCGGCGTGGAGCTGGCGCGACGCACTTCCGCGCCGCTTATCGAAGACCTGCGGGTCACCGACAAAGTGAGCCAGAACCTGCACGCCGAGATGGCGTTGCGAGCGGTAGGCCGCGCCCGCCGGAACATGGGCAGCATCGAGGCCGGCCTGGAAGAACTCCGGGCCTTCCTGGGCGAGGCAGGCATCGATCCGGCTTCCTGGAATATCAACGATGGCTCCGGATTGGCGCGGCTGAACTTGGTTACGCCCTCGACCGTGGTCAAGCTGTTGCGGTTTATGGCCGCCTCGCCCGCGCGTGACGCCTGGCTCTCGCTGCTACCCGTCGCCGGCCGGGACGGGACGCTCAGCGCGCGTTTCGGCGACAGCCCCGCCGCCGGCCGCATTTACGCCAAGACCGGCACGGTTTCCCACGTGAGCGCGCTTTCCGGCTATGCCAGACGCCCCGGCGGAAGCTGGATCGCCTTTTCGATCCTGGCCAATAACTACAACGGCCCAGCCTCCGAGATCCGGGGAGTCATGGACAGCATTTGCGCCTTGCTGGTGGAGTAACGTCCTTCACTCAGCCACCCCGATTCCGATGATAGAGCCCGCCTGCCAGGCCTGCCGGGGAAGCGGCTTGAGTTGTCCGGTAGAATCCCGTACAATTGGATTTGTAAGGAGATCTGAGCCATGCCCCAGGCGGCGAATCGCACCGAACGGATTGAAGCTCGCATTGCGCCCGATGCGCTCCGCGTCGTCAGGCGCGCCGCGGAGATTCAGGGCCGCAGCATCAGCGATTTCCTGGTTACCGCCGCTCAAGAGGTCGCACACCGGACCATCGATGAGGCCCACGTCATCCGCCTGTCGGTTGAAGACCAGCGGCGCTTCGTCAAGCTGCTTCTGAATCCGCCGGCTCTTGCGCCTGCCCTGAAGCGCGCGAAGAGGGCACATTCCCGCTTGATCGCATCGTCGCGATGACCGGTTCATTCCTTGTTGAGCCGCTTGCGCCAAGCCATGATCGCACGGAGTTTACGTGCGGCGTCGAGGCGCTCGATCGGTATTTTCTGCGCCAGGCCGGTCAGGATGTGCGCCGCCGCGCCACGACCTGTTTCGTGGCCCGCGAGATCGCCACGGGGAGAGTTGCCGGATACTATACATTGGCTGCGGGCGCCATTCTTCTCGCGGAGATGCCCGCTCCGCTTGCCAGGCGGCTGCCGCGCTATCCTTCAGTTCCCGTCGCACGTCTCGGACGCCTTGCGGTCGCTCTCGCCTATCGGGGCCTCAAACTTGGCGGCGCCCTGCTGTGGGATGCGGTGGACCGGGCCGCCCGGTCCGAGGTTGCCGTTTACGCGCTGGTCGTCGACGCCAAAGACGAACAGGCGGAGAACTTCTATCGTCACCACGGCTTTGTCGCCTTCGGCGGCACGCTGGGGAAGCTCATTCTGCCCTTGTCAAACCGGGGAGGAAAGCCCTGCGAGTCAGCCCCATAACACCGCCATGTCGTGGTGCTTCCAACTGCCGGAAAACCAAAGCGTTACCTTGCGTTCGCCCCGCCTGCCCGTGTATACTTGAAGTTCGATGCTGTTTACCTTTGCCAGCTCGTTTAGCAGCCGGTTCCGGTTCGATTACCGGACCCGGTAGAGTGGCGTTGGTTTAAACCGCATTGCAAATCGCGTTTCATCCAACCCACTCGGCAGGAGTGGGTTTTTTATTGAGGGGAGCTAAGACAATGATCATTTCCATGCGGCCGCACGCCACCAGGGAAGAAATCGACCATGTACGCGAACGCATTGAGGAGTTCGGCTACAAGGTCCACTCCATCGAAGGGGAGGAGCGCGTCGTGATCGGCGTGGTCGGCATCGGCGACGTCACCGCGTGCCTGGAGTCTCTGGAAGCCACGCCCGGCGTCGAACGCGCCATGGCCATATCCGCGCCGTACAAGTTTGTGAGCCGGGAGTTCAAGCCGGAGCGCACCGCCGTCAAGGTGAACGGCGTCGCGATCGGCGCGGGTGAGTTCGTGGTGATCGCCGGCCCGTGTTCGGTCGAAAGCGAGAAGCAGATCATGGAGACCGCCGAGGGCGTGGCCGCCGCCGGGGCGCACATGCTGCGCGGCGGGGCCTTCAAACCCCGCACCTCGCCCTACGATTTCCAGGGTCTCGAGCTGGAAGGCCTCAAACTCCTGCGCAAGGCGAAGGATGCCACGGGGCTCGCCGTCCTCACCGAGGTGATGAGCGACCGCGACGTGGATCTGGTTGCCGAATACGCCGACTGCATGCAGGTGGGCGCGCGCAACATGCAGAATTTCGCGCTGCTGAAATCGCTGGGATCGTGTGGCCGTCCCGTGCTGCTCAAGCGCGGCATGAGTTCCACCATCAAGGAACTCCTGATGTCCGCCGAGTATATCGTGGCGCACGGCAACTCCAACGTGGTCCTCTGCGAGCGCGGCATCCGCACGTTCGAGACGTACACGCGCAACACCTGCGACATCGCGGCCGTCCCGGCTCTCAACGAGTTGACGCATCTGCCTGTGATCCTCGATCCCAGCCACGCCACCGGCAAGCGCAGCCTGGTAGCCGCCCTCTGCCGCGCCGCGGTGGCGATCGGCGCCGACGGCCTGGTGGTGGAAGTCCATCCCTGCCCGGAAAAGGCCTTCAGCGACGGCGCCCAATCCCTCAAGCTGGCCGATTTCGCGCAGTTGATGCGCGACCTCCAGCCCTACCTGCGGTTGTGGAAGGAGGCGCGCGCGCCGATCGCCCCGGCCGTCGCCTGAACAGCTATCAGCTATCAGCCATCAGCTATCAGCTTTTTAGTCGCCGGCCGGAGGCCGGCTTCCCGAAAGGCTGAGGGCTGATGGCTTCCTGTGCCATACTGCGGGGGTGAGCTTCAAACCCCGCGCCTGGTTGGCCGCCCTGGCAGCCGCCGGTCTTTGCCTGCTGGCGGCCGGGGGCGTGGTTTGGTTCCGGTCTCGCGCACTCCGCCCCGCTGCCCTGATCGCGCGATTGCCCAGGCGCGACGCGCTGATCGCTTCCATCGACTTCGACGCCCTGCGGCGCGCCGGCATCCTGCAACTGCTCGACGGTTCCACGGTGGGGCAGGATCCCGAGTATCGGAGTTTCGTCGAGAGGACCCGGTTCGACTACCTGCGGGACCTGGACGCCGCCGTGGTTGCCTTCGCCCCCAGTGGCAAGTTCCTGCTCTTGCGGGGCCGCTTCGATTGGAAGAGCCTCGATGCCTACGTCCGGAGCCAGAACGGCCACTGCGACGACGCGCTATGCCGCCTGACGGGTAGCGCGCCGGAGCGCCTCATCTCGTTCTTTCCCCTGCGGTCGAACCTGATGGCGCTGGCGGTGAGCCAGGACGATAGCGCCGCGTTGCGCATGTCCACGCCGGCGCCGGCGGACGGAGCGGAGATTCCCGCCGCCCCGCTCTGGTTTTCCATCCCCGCTTCCACGCTGAAATCGGCCGACAGCCTGCCCGCCGGCGCGCGCCCGTTTGCCCAGGCGATGGGGCAGGCCGATTCGGCCACGCTGGCGTTCACCCCGGAAGGCGGCCGCATCGCCGCTGCCCTCGATATCCGCTGCCGCAAGCCCGCCGATGCCGCGGAGATCGCATCGCGGCTTACCGCCGCCACAGCGCTGTTGCGCGACGCCATGGCCAAGGAACACCAGCAGCCCGACCCGGCCGGCTTGAGCGGCGTTCTGGCCGCCGGCGTCTTTCGCGCCGAAGGCCCCCGCGTGCTCGGCCGCTGGCCCATTGAGAAGGCGTTCCTGCAAACGGTGTTAGCCGGCAACTGAGCCTGTGTCGCCTCGGTGCTTCACTGTATCCAATACGGCACTCTTGTCTCCAAGAGCCAGCCCAGGTATGATCGAATCGATCAGCCACCAGGGCGGGTCGGGCCCGTTAGAGAGGAGAGAACCATGCGTCGTGCATTTCTATTCCTGATGATCGCCGGGGGAATTGCCTTCTTGTTTGGCGGCCATCGAGGTTTCGCAGCGAACCCCCCGGATACCCAGGCGGATTTGGATGGGATCGCCGGCGAGTGGAGCCTCCTGCGCGCTACGGACAACGAGATGGTTGTCCCCCAGCATCGGATGGACTTGCGCTTTTGGAACGCGTCCGGGGAGCTGAAAGGCGCTATCCTATCGCAGCGGAATGACGGAACCGAGACGCCCCTGGCGACCTCCGAATTCGATGGTTCCACTCTGCGGTTCAAGATGAAGGCCCCCAGTGGCAAGTCCCAAGCCGAGATGCCGACCATGGTGATGACGAGGAGCGGCGGCAATTTCGAGGGCTATTGGGCGGACCGCTCTGGAGCAAAGATTGGTCCCAAGCTCAAGCTGGTCCGCCCGGTGATATAGTCGCGACTCGCTACGCCAAAGCGCAATTTATCCCGCGCCCGGCTCCCGGCCCGCGGGAGAACCGGTAATCGTGTGAATCCCGTGGGAACCACGTACAATAGACCTATCGGACTCCCTTTCTTAGGCTTTTTCTTGCTCCTGGCCGCCCTGCTGGGGCTGTGGGCGGGCGTCACCCGGCGCGGCTGACATGCATTTGAATTTTCAAACCGCGATCCTCAACGTACTGCTGCTGTGGATTCTCACGTCGCCGCACGAATTCGCCCACGCCTGGGTAGCAACCAGGCTGGGCGACGACACCCCGCGCCTCCAGGGCCGTTTGACGCTGAACCCGCTGGCGCACGTGGATTGGCTGGGAACCGCGATTCTTCCGTTCCTGACCTCGCTGTTCACCGGCGGCTTTCTGGGATGGGGGAAGCCCGTCATGACAAACACTTCCAAGCTCAAGGGCGGCCGCAACGGGCTGGCGCTGGTGGCGCTGGCGGGTCCCGGGAGCAACGTCGTCATGGCGGTGATTCTGGCCATCGTGGCGCGGCTCACGCTCCATGTGGCGCCGGCGTTCGCGGAATTCGCGGCCAACGGCGTCGAGCTGAGCCTCTACCTAGCCATCTTCAACCTGCTGCCCGTGCCGCCGCTCGATGGCTCCAAGCTGCTGCTGGCGATGCGCGTCCCCATGGTGGTGTACCAGGAGATTGCGCGGTTCGGGTTCATGCTGCTGGTGCTGGCGATTTCGGTGTACGGCGTGGGCCGCTGGATGGCCGAGTGGAGCGACGCCGGCGCGCGGGCGATTTTCCAGGCGCTGGGTTGAAGCCCTCGCTTTGGTAACCTATAAGCAGATCATGAAATCCCAAATTGCCATCGCCACATCTAATGGCGTATCCCTCTGCGACCACCTCGCGAAGAGCGCCGCTTTTGTCGTCCTGGGGGTTGAGGATGGGCGCGTCGTTTCCCGCGCCGTCCGCAGCCGCGACCACGGGCCCTGCGGCAATCACAAGAGTTTCGTCGAAATGCTGGAAGGCTGCGATGCCGTGATCTGCGGCGGCATCGGCCAGGGCGCATTCGATGCCCTCCGCGCGCACGGGATCCAGCCCGTGGTGGCCGCCGGCAGTTACGCCATCGACGACGCGGCCGAACAATACCTCGCCGGAGCCCTCGCCACCACCGGCGAGCGCGTCTGCCTCTGCCACTGAGCAGCCCCGCCGCGTCGGTCCGGAAGGCAGACCGGGAGGTCCGCCCCACTTGTCTGTGCTACATTCCTCAGGAGGAGGTCCGATGCGCCGCTCTCTTTTTGCCCCGGCGACAGCGCTGCTGCTGATCGCATTCGTTTTCGCCCCCTTGTTCGCCCAGGATATCGATATTCCCTTCAAGAAATTCGTCCTGGGTAACGGCCTCACTTTGGTGGTCCACGAAGACCACAAAGCGCCCATCGTGGCGGTCGACGTCTGGTACCACGTCGGCTCGAAAAACGAGCGGCCCGGCAAGACCGGGTTCGCGCACCTGTTCGAGCACCTCATGTTCGGCGGCAGCGAGCATTTCCAGGGCCGCTACATCGACGCCATGGAGCGCATCGGCGCCACCGATCTCAACGGCACCACCAACGAAGACCGCACCAACTTCTTCGAGAACGTGCCGGTGTCCGCCCTGGATTACACGCTTTGGATGGAGTCCGACCGAATGGGGTACATGATCGGCGCCATCGACCAGAAGACCCTCGATTTGCAGCGCGGCGTGGTCCAGAACGAGAAGCGGCAGGGCGAAAACGAGCCTTATGGGCTGGTGAACGAACAGATCGATCACGATACGCACCCCGCTGGCCACCCCTATTCCTGGAGCGTGATCGGCTCCATGGAAGACCTCAGCGCTGCGTCGCTCGCCGACGTGCATGAGTGGTTCAAGACCTACTACGGCCCGTCGAACGCCGTGCTGATGGTGGCGGGCGACGTGGATCCCGAAACGGTCCATCAAAAGGTCGAGAAGTATTTCGGCGAGATTCCGCCGGGTCCGCCGGTGGCCCGCCAGCGCGCGTGGATCGCCAAGATGACTGGCTCGCACCGCGCCGTGCTGCAGGACCGCGTACCCCAGGCGCGCATCGTCAAAGCCTGGAACATGCCGGAGTATGGCGCCGTGGATTCCGACTATCTCGACCTGGTGAGCGATGTCCTCGCCTCGGGCGAGACCTCGCGCCTCTACAAGCGGCTGGTCTACGACGACCAGCTCGCCACCGACGTCGCCGCCTATGTCGATCCGCGCGAAATCGGCGGGCAGTTCCTGATCCAGGCCACCGCACGCCCCGGGGTCGCTCTGGCGAAGGTGGAGAAGGCCATTGACGAAGAGCTGGCGCGCTTTCTTGCCCAAGGGCCGACGGTGCAGGAAGTGCAACGGGTCCGCACCAGGTATCTGGCCAACTTCATCCGGCAGGCGGACCGCATCGGTGGATTCGGCGGCAAGTCGGACGTGCTGGCCATGGCCCAAGTCTACCTGGGCGACGCGGCCGCTTACAAAACCAAGCTGGCCCGCGTGCGGGAGGTTACGGCCGCCAAGCTCCAGGGGGCCGCCAAGCGCTGGCTTTCCGACGGCGTGTACGTGCTCGAAGTGCTGCCCTTCGGCGACCGCAACGCCGCCACGCAAACCGCGGACCGCTCCAAGCCGCCCGAAATCGGCCAGCCGCCGGAATTGCGGCTGCCCAAGCTGGACCGCGTCACGCTCTCCAACGGCCTGAAGGTGGTGCTGGCGGAGCGGCACGAAATCCCCGTGGTGAACCTATGCCTGCTGGTGGATTCCGGCTACGCGGCCGACCCATCCGCCGCGCCGGGGACCGCCACCCTGGCCGCCACGCTGCTCAACAAGGGCACGAAGACCCGCACGGCGCTCGAGATCAGCGAGCAACTGGCCCAACTCGGCGCCCAATTGGACGTATCGGCGAGCGTCGATTCCATCGAGGCGCGGCTCTCGGCATTAAAGGCGAACCTGGACGCGTCGCTCGACATCTTCGCCGACCTGGCGCTCGGCCCGACGTTCCCGCAATCCGACTTCCTGCGGGAGCAGAAGCAGCAACTGGCGGCCATCGACCGCGAAAAAAGCGAACCCATGGATACGGCGATGCGCATCCTGCCGGCGCTCATTTACGGCAAGGGCCACGCCTATTCGGAGCCGTGGACGGGGTCCGGAACCGCCGCCAGCGTCTCCAAGCTCACCCGCGAGGACATGGTCAAGTTCCACGCCACCTGGTTCAAGCCGAACCACTCCACGCTGATCGTGGCGGGAGACACGAACCTGGCCGAGCTGCGCCCGAAGCTGGAGAAGTTGTTCGCGGCGTGGCAGCCGGGCGAGCCGCCCAAGAAGAACATCGCCACGGTCGCTTTGGCGGACAAGCCGGTGGTGTACCTGGTCGACCGGCCGGGATCGGAACAGTCGCTGATTCTGGCGGGGAACGTCGCGCCGCCGAAGAATAACCCGGACGAGATCACCATCGTGACGATGAACAACATCCTGGGGGGCGATTTCGGCGCGCGGATCAACATGAACCTGCGGGAAGACAAGCACTGGTCGTACGGCGCGGAGACTTTCCTGCTGAACGCGCGCGGCCAGCGGCCATTCCTGGTCTACGCGCCCGTCCAAACCGACAAGACCAAGGAGTCCTTGGCCGAGGTCGATAAGGAGCTGCGCGGCATACTCGGCAACCGCCCGGCGACCGACGCGGAGTTGAACAAGGTAAAGGGCAGCGAGACGCTGCGTCTGCCCGGCTCCCGCGAAACCATCGGACAGGTGCTGGACATGATGGTGAACCTGGTGCAGTTCGGCCTGCCGGACGACTATTACCAGACTTATGCCGCCAAGGTCCGCGCGCTGACGCTGCCCGATATCGCCAAAGCCGCCCTCCAAGTGGTGCAGCCGGCGCATCTGGTCTGGGTTGTGGTGGGAGATCGCGCCAAGATCGAGGCGGGCGTCCGCGAACTCGGCCTGGGAGAAGTGCGGCTCTTGAATCCCGAGTAGCGCCGAGACTTGCGAAGTAGTTACCCAGTCTTAGTTGTAATGCGCCGCGTTGATTGCCGCGAAGTGCGCCAGCTCCGCCGGAACCTCTTCCAGCGGGAAAACCGAGTTGGTGGGGCACACCGGAACGCATGCGCCGCAATCGATGCACTCGTCCGGGCTCACATAGAGCTGCGGAGCTTCCTCAAATCCGGCTTCGTCTTTTTTGGGGTGGATGCAGTCCACCGGGCACGCCTGGACGCACAGTTCGTCCTTGGTGCAAGTATCCGTAATCACGTATGCCATGCCCAGGGGAACTGCAATCCCGGCGCCAGGGGCAGTCTGGCCATAAGCGATGGAAAACACGAGGAGAAAGCCTACAACCACGGACCCGGAGTGGGTCAAGGCGCGCAGCTTCCGGGCGTCGATTGGTCAAGTGGCGCAATAGTGGGGCGGGCCTCCAGGCCTGCCCAGGCCTGTCCAGCCAAAGTTGCATTCGTCCTCTCATTGCGGCATTTTTG
>OCZT010006711.1_pt1 | contig 11374 bp, 20 predicted proteins | sample 1539031 | NCBI WGS metagenome assembly OCZT01 (sample SAMEA3539308, study PRJEB22396) | soil metagenome | biome: tundra; feature: field; material: soil | place: USA | collected 2010-05 | depth 0.15 m
GTACTTCTGCCCGTCGGGGAAGATCCCGAGCACGCGGGGCGGGGTCACGCCCCCAGCCATGCGGCGGCCCCGCGGCGGGATAGGAACCACCGCAGGACCGCAGCCAGCCCGCGGCAGCGAAAGGAACGAAAGTCCGCCGCGAAGATCATCAGTCAGTCGCGCTCACGACAGATTCGCGGCGGCGATCGCGGACAACGCGCCGAGCGCCGCTTCGCGCGCCGGGCCGTCCGAGTTGGCGAGCGCGCCCTCCAACTCGCGTCGGCGCAACGTAGCGATCGCGCGCAAGTCCGACGTGGCCGAAGTGTCGTCGCAGATCCCCCTCCATCCCTGCGCTGCCGTTGCGGCTTCGACCGGCGTCGCTTTCACCGGCACCGCAACCACCGCTTCGAGTGCTTTTTTTACTCGTTGTACCTGTGACATTTCCGTCTCCTTCTACTTGGGCAGCCAGCCGTCTGGCAGACGGTATGGCACTTTGAGCAGGATCGCTCGTTTGATAATCCACGCCTTGACGGCTGCGCGTTCACTCGGCGCAGCCCGGCCCCAGGCTTTCACGGCGTTTGTTACGTCCCGCCCGTCCACGACGGGGTAGTGGTAGCCGCGTCCGCTTTTCTTTTTCAGCGCGAGACCGCGTTCGCCGAGTTTCTGGATTTCCTTGTCCGTGTAGCGCGGCCCGTCGTCTCGGCGTTCACCTTCGCCGGCAATCGCTTTGGCCCGTCGTGCGCGCTCGGCATCGACATGAGAGCGAATCAGCGGGGCACGCGCCACGGTGAGCGTCGCGCCGGGAGCGGTGCGCAAATCGTAGCCATCGAGATCGGGACACATACGGCGCTCACGAGAACCTTTGAGTTCGCGGCGTTCGATCTCCCCCACCTTGGACCGTTCAGTAATTACGGCGGACGTCGTCGAGGAGGCTCCGAAATTGCAGCAGGTCACGTCGCCGCGATGGACTGTGGCCGCCTTGATTTCCCTACGGCTCCCGTCAGCGTCCCATTCATCGTCTTGGACGAGCATCCCGACCGACATTTGCAAGCCGCAGTTTTCCGCCGTCGAGCGTAAGTCCTGCACCCTCGGCGCCGTGGCATCGAGGAACGCTTCGCAGCGAAGACCCCGGCCGTCCGGTTCGTCGAGAATTAGGCTAGGTTCGCCGCTCGGGGTCTTCGTTCGTGCCAAGCCGAGCCCGTCGTGATCTTCGAGCAACACCGTGTCCGGTCCCTCGCCGCCGAGCATCCGCCGCCATGTGCCACGACGCATCTTCTCCTCGAAGCGACGGCCAACCGGATACCACACTTCGCTCACGCTGGCGAAGCCGCGCAGGACAAGTTTCCCCGGCGTGGCTTCACGCAGCTCGACGGTAGCGTTCATGGCCTGTCTCCTAGTTCGGTGTTTTCCTGCTCGGCGCGCTCGTATGCGGCCTCGCACTCAAGTTGGCACCGTTCCCTCGCCTCGCGCTGCGCGCGATCGCGTCCCTCCGTGATTGCTCGACGCGCTGCGTCGTACTGGTCGCGGCGCTCGGCGGTGCCGTCTGCCAGCTCGCGCACTTCCACCGCCTTCCGCTCACGCTCGACCAGGCGAATCCGTAACTCGGACTTCAATCTGTTCTCGCGTGTGAAATCGGAGGCCGAGAGCATGGCACCGATCGGCGGAGGATCTTTGCCCTCAAGGCGCTCCAAGCGCTCTACAAGCTCACGCTCCCGCCGTTCGGCTGGACCCAACTCCGGTGGAGGGTCAACCTTGAGACTCGCCTCGAACTTATCGAGTTCGCGTTCCAATTTGGCGACCGCGCGATCCTCAACCTCGACCGCCGCCTTCCGCTTGGCCGCGGCTTGGGTGCCGATGGCGCGTTGTTCATCGGGGCGTAATTTGAGCATTGTCATTATGCGGCCCCCCGAGTCTCATCCGGAAGGTGGGGTCGCTGCTCGCGGGCCTCGCCGCGCTGGAGAATCGCCACTAGGCTCGGTGTCGCGCCGGCGGTCTTGGCCACCAGGCGGGCGAGGGAGAACACGTCCTCCTCTAGCTGGGCGAGCCGTTGATCGGCTGTCATTTGAGTTGCCATTGTTTGAGTTTCCTTTCATTATCTGCATGTTCGCACGCTTCGACCCAATCGAGGGCCTTTTCCCAATCCGTGAAGCCGTCCACGGCGCGGCTTTCACAGGCACGCGCCACGCCTGCCGCTATTCGCCGAACCCATAGCGGCTGGTCGAGCGCGGCGGCGATCTCCGACGCATCGACGGCGATGCCGACCGCTTCGTCGTCGCCGAGCACGTCGAAGTACGACGCGGCACAGCGGGCAAGCTCGTCAAGGTCACCGCGCGCCGGGTCCCAACGCCCTGGAAAGCCGAACAGGCGGATCAGGTGCCCGGCGGACATCGCTGGACGGCGTTCGCGTGTGTAGCCGGCCGTGTTCATCGCAACCTCACCCAGCCGTGCGCTTCGGCGATATGGTCGGGCGTGCCGGGTGGTGGTGGGGGACCCGTCGGGGCATCGGCGTACGCATTTAGGTCCCAGCAGCGAGGTTCGGATGGCGGTTCGGAGCGCGCCGCCTTGAGCGCTTTCCGAAAGTCATGGTCCTCGCGCAGCCAAGCCCGCAACGTCCCGATTGTGTGTGCGGTGCTGAATCCGCGATTGACCCGCTCCAAGGCCACGCTCTCGGTTTGTCCCGCGTTGACCTCAGCCAAAAAGGCTTCCTTCACATCATCATCGCGCTCTAACCAGCGGCCAAAACGCCTAACGACACTCACGCGATCACCTGCTCTGCGAATTGTTGGTCGAAGGCGCGCTGCGAGATCGGACCATGTGTGAGCAGTCCGAAATGCGCGAGCACAGCCGCCATCGCCGGGGCCGGGTCGGCGATCGACTTTTTTCGATCGAGCGCCCAACTTTGCGCCAATGAGCGCTTCACCGCGCCCGCGATGCTCGTGTCCAGCGGGGCAGAGCCCCGGTGGCGGAGCGTGCCGTTGCTCACGGCGTCGTAAAAGGCACCGCAAGCCTGCGCGATCTCGCGCGTCGAGGTCTCAATTATCTCCACGCCGAACTCCTGCAAGCGGGGGATCAGCGACGCGGCAGGGCCACCGGGGTCAATGACCGTGCCGACATTCGCGTGGCGCTCCGAAAGCTGCGCGACCCGCTCGACCACCCACGCCGTCCCGCTGCCGTGGTCACTGAGATCCACCAACGGACGCTCGCCCGCGTCGTCGAGGTATCCGCACACGGCGATCGCGGCGCTCGAACGATCCATGCTGCAATCGACGGCGAAACACAACGGCGGGAGCGGCTGCGCGTGAGTGTCCACAAGCCCAGCCCACGTCCCGGCGTCAAAAACGCTCGCCAACTCTCGTCTCTCGACCCACTGATTCGCGCTGAAGCGGCGGAAGTCGATATCCGTCATCGAGGGAGACTCGAAGCGCTCGCGCAGCAGCTCCAGCGTCAGCCACGGTGCGGGATTGGCCGCCTTCACGGCCTCCAGGTCGCGGAAGTCGGCATCCTCGGGCAGCGACCACTCGTGCCATGCGAAGCGCGGGGTACGTAGGCCCACATAGGCACCGTCGCGATGGGCACCCAGCTCGATCGCGCGCTCACGCATCGCCCAAAGCAGCCCCTCAGCCTTCACGCCCGCGGTCGAGATCCCGAACATGCGGCCCCCGAGCTTCTGCACGGCCATGAGCAGGATCGCGTAACGCTCAGCGTCCCGCCAACGGTGAAGCTCATCCGCGACCGCGAAGCTGAGCAACAGCCCGTCGAGCGTGTCCGTGTCGCTCGCCAGCACCCGGAACCGGCCGCCCGTCTTGCGGTTGATCGCCTCGCGCCGCATGATCCGCACACGGCTAGCGAGCCCCGGCGTGCGCTCCACAAACCCGCGAAGCTGTCCCAAAAGCAGCCCAGCCTGATCGCGCGACGCGGCGACCACGGCGCCCTCGCACGCCGCGTCGCTTATCAACTCATGCAGCGCCACGCCGCCGAGCATCGTTGTCTTGCCCGAACCCTTCCCGACACACGCGACCGTCTCACGGCAGCCGGCGAAGAAATCGCCGAGCATCAGCCTCTCGAACGCCTCCAGGTGCATCGGCCGGCCGCTGTCGAGGGTCAACAGCGGGCAGAAACGCTCGAAGCTGTCAAGCGACCTCACCATGCCGGCGACCTGTAGTGAAACCCCCGGCGGCGACGGCCGTGCAGCTTGCGCTCCAGTGCAGTGTTCCGGTTGCAGCGGGCGTGGGCGGGGCCAAGCCAGCGCGTAGGGTCCATCGGGTCGTGTGCAAGGTCCCACGGTTCGCCCGGCTGAATCGGCAATCCGCAGCGGGGTAAGCAGCACGCAACCTCGCCGCGCTCCACGCGCGGACGCCAGCGCTCCCGAAGTCGCCTGTGCTCGTAGCCGTAGCGAGTGCTCATCGCGGGTCGAACTCCGAAAACGGATCATCGGGCACCCCCTCCCCGCGCTCGAACTCCGCGCGGTGCAAATCCGCCCACAGACGCATCGCCGGCACGCTGCCGGCACGCACCTTCTCGGCCAGCAGGCCCTCCAGCTCCTCGCGCGTCAACGCGCGCAGCTCCGAGCGATCCGGCAACCGCTGCAACGACCGCATGGCGTCCACCTCAGACGCAAACCGGCCATAGCGACCCTGCGGCGCCTTGCGACCCTTCGCCAGCCAAGACCGCACCGTGTGGACGTTGACACCCTCACCGCGCGCGGCCTCCTCGACGCTTAAGCCTGAGCGAACCGACGCGATCAGCGCGTCCTTGACGCTCTCAAACCGGCTCTCGTTCATCGACGCTCACCGCCGTTCATGCATCGACGCTGAGGCACGGCGCGCGCGCGAAGGGTTGACCTTGGGCGGGTCCACATACCCGAACGCCAAGTTATCGGGTACGGCGCGGTCCTTTGTCTGCAAGCCGTTGCACCTGTGCCCGTGTGCGCCCTGGTGGTCGTGCTCGGATGTCCGGGCGTCCGATGCTCGGGCGTCCCATGCTTGGCGGGCGTTCCTATACGCGTCCTGCGTGCTGGCTTTGTCATGTTTTCCTCGCTCGACAGCACGGCAGCGTGGCGGCGGTCAGGCCGCAGACCTGGCACCTATCTCCCTTGATCGTGTCTTCCATGACTCGGTAGACGTTGAAGAACACGGTCCCGATGTAGTAAGCGGTCATAAGATCCCAGCACGGAGCAAGCAGTTTGGTTATGCGGCCGTGCTGGAGCTTGTGCACGAGCTGGTGTCGGTCGCAGCGTGATCCGTCGGTGGCGAATAGCGGGCAGCCGCGCTCGATGCAAGGCGTCCTGCTGTAGGTTCTAGCGTCCGTATGGCCGAGATACCGACAGCAGGCAACGGCGGACCCGGCGGCAAGCTCCTCCCAGTCAAGTGTCCGATGTGTGGCAAAAAGAACTTCGCCGCAGGCCCAGAGGTGCTGTGGCCGGGCTCCGACGGCTCTGGGCGAGAGTTGACCGTGCAGCCGTTCGTCTGCGAAAACTGCGGCTTTATCGCCCCAATGCTTGCGAAAACCCAGCCAAAGGCGGGCCAGTGACCGGCTCCTCATGTGACCGCCGTCCTCTCGGTCGGCTGGCGCTCATGCGCGGTGTGCTGCTGTAGGCGTTCGCGGAGAGACTCGCGCAGTACGGCGCTCACGGAGCGATCCTCGATCTCGGCGAGTCGCTGCGCTTCGGCGATCAGGTCGCTAGGAAACCTGGCGCTGATGGTGACGCTGCTATGTGACGACAAAGCCAACCCCCTGACAGTCTCGGGTTTGACTCCTGTTGTCGTCTTCGGCTGGTGGCCGTGCAACGTCTGGAGGTTGCGTTACACGATAGCACCTGTCGCTACTGCGTGGCGCTCGTGCTAGACCCACGTAGGTGAGCTCGCCGTCGCCCGCCATCGTCCAGCGTGCGACCAGATGATCGGCGAGTGGGTGGTCGCGGTCGTCGGGCATTAGGTGTCAGGATGAGACCCGGCGACTGGGCGGGTTGAAGGCAAGGCTCGCGGTGTACCGCTCCCACCAGTCCAGCCCGTTGACCTTCTCGTTTGCGTATGCGGCCATCTTGGTCAACAGCCGGCGAACATCCTCGGGGTCGGCGTCCTCGTGGATTAGGATGCGAACGGGGTCGCCTACCGAGCCGCCGTTGCGCAGCTCATCCACCACGCCGCTGCACATCGTGTCGTCGTCGGCGTCCGCGACCATGACGTCATCCCCGCCTTCGAGGTTGCAGAAACCGTCGATTTGCAGAAAGCGTCGGACGGGCTTCTCCTCCGCGATGAAAAGCAGCTCATCCTTGAGCTCGGGGTAGGTGCGGCCCTTCTCGCGTGTCGTCTCTGTCGTCGGTAGTTGCGGCTCGATGTAGTCGTAGGGCGGCCCGTGCGCCTCAACTGCGTGCTCACCGATCGCGTCTGCGTCGCCGGTCAGGCCGCACTCGCCGCAGGTGTAGACCGTCTCTGTCTCTATCGTGCTCATCGGGTGTGTCCTTTCGTTGGGTTGGTCATGCTGCAAGTTCAAGTTGTTGGTCTGAGCGCGTAGCAGCGCTCGCAGCGGTCGCCAGGATCAAGGCACGCTCCACGGCTGCTGGTCCCATGCCCAACTCGGCACCCGCCGCGATCTGCTCGGCCGTCAACGCGCTCATCGGACACCCTCCATCCCGGCCGCGTCACGGTTGCGGACGATCTCCTGCGCGAACATGAATGCGGGGTCGAGGTGATCGCGGTCGAGCTGATCCAGCCGCTCGAAACAGTCGTTGCAGAGCTTGAGCTTCACGTCGGCGCGCGCGAGCAGCACACGGCGGGACTCGCCGCAGACGCCGCACCGCAGCAGATGGGCGCTCATGTTCCCTCACCCTGCGAATCGACCGAACGGACCGAACGGTGCCCCGCATTTGGCTCTACAGTGCGGCCTGGCGCGTTCGGTTCCCGACCGAACGGTGGCCGAACGGTAACCGAACGGTGAGCCTCCAGATCCGATCTTGACGGCAACAGCTCACCCTGCCCAGGGAGCGGATCGCCGACGTAGTGCAACTCGCCGTCCGTCATTCGCCAGCGCTTGACTAGCGTCGCCTCTTGGCCGGCGGCTGACTCGTTCATCGCTCGCTCACCGCTTCAGCGCGCTTGTCCAGCCACTCCTGCAATGCCGACACCGGGACGATCTTCCGCCGGCCAACCCGCACGATCCGTACGTCCGGTTCGACGTTCGCCCGCCAAAAATCCCACGAGACGCCGAGCGACCCGCACGCCTCCTCGACGCTCAATCCGAGCACCGGAACCTGGCGAGCGCGAGCGTCCACAATCGGCGCTCGGGGATCGCTCGGAACGGCATCGACCAGGGATTGAGAGCCGGTTGGGTTCATCTGACCTCTGCCTCAAGTGCTTGCCAAGCCTTCTCCTGCTCCTGCTCGTCGGAGAGCCCGCCGATTACTAGGACACGGTTCCGTAGCTCCGTGTGTCCGTTGTGCTGCCCGTGCCCTGTGCCCCCCCCTACGGGGGAGGGGCGCGTGGGCGCGGTTGGCTGCACCGTGCCCGGGGCGCGGTTGGGGCGCGGTTGGGGCGCGGTGCTCTCGTCAAAGGGATGCACGCTGTAATGACGATGTGCTTGGCCCTCTTGACGGCGTTCGATGAAACCCTCAGCGATGAGCAGACGCAACGCTTCCCCTACGGTGTCGCGCTTGGCCTTCACACCATCGCGGATGCCGTTGGAGGTCGCTCCGGGTTCGTCCTCGACGTAGTTAGCGACCCTGCCCATAATCACCGTCGGACGGAACTCGCCGGCCTCGCTCGTGACATCGGGTGGCTCCAGCGTCACGCTGACGTGCTCCCCGCCTTCGGATGGGGCGATGTGAGCGAGTGCGATCACGCCGCCTTGCGCATGGCTGCGGACGTGGCCGTGGCGGTCCTTTACGACCGCGATCTTGACCATGCCGGCGTCTGTGCGGCTCGGCTGGCGGATGACCTCAGTCGAATAGGCCACGGCGACGCCGGCGAGCTTGTGCTGGCCGCCGATCGCCCACCGTCCGCGTGACTCTTTGCTCTTGACGACGTGATCGACCTCAACCACAGCGGCGCCATGCTGTGCGATCGGACGCGGCAACAGCCCCAGGAACTTCGCGTTGTCGGCGTTGACGTAAGGGTCGAGCCCGAGCAGCGAATATGCCTCGCTCAGACCGTCGATCACGGCGACGGCGTACCGATGCTCGCTGAGCAGCAGCGTCAGGGCCTCGGGCGTGAACGGCTCGGCTGGCCGCACGTAGGTGAAGCGTGCCGGGATCGCCTCGGGGTCTGTGCCGAGCGCGAGTAGGCGCCCCACGATGCTTGCGGGCGAATCCTCGAAGTCGATGTACAGCACGTGCCCGCCGCTGGCGATCGTGTTCGCCGCAGCCCCAATGATGATCCACCCCTTGCAGCTCTCGGGCTCGCCGTGCAGCTCGTGGACCTCGCCGGGGTAGAGCAGACACGCACCGTCCGTGCGCGGCATGAACTCCGGGACGGGTCCAACGATCTGGCCGGCCTGCACGCCGGCAACGATCGGCCCCAGCTCGACCGGCTGCCAGCTCGTGCGCGGCTCGGTGACCCCGAAGCACTCCTCGGCGAAGGGATCGTCGTCGGCAGTCTCGCGGAGATGGCTCTCGTGCTGCCGGCGATCCCACTCGGACTCGGTCAGGGGCGCGCTCATGCCGCCAACCCCAACTGCTTGAACTGCGAACGGCCGTTCGCAGTTCGCTCGGCCAGCGCAGGACTGTCTCGCCGGCGAGACACTTCGCCTACGCGCTCGGCCGTCACGAACGGGAGCGATGCGCGCCGGCACGGCCTCCACGGTGGACATCCGGCGACGGACTGCGCCTGGCCGATGGCCTTCTCGATCGCGTCGGCCTCGCTGACGGCTGGCAGCACGAGCGTTTGCGCTGGGATGATCCAACGCGGCGGGACCGCATGGTGCTGGATCGTCACGCGCCACGATGGCGGCGGTTCGGGTCCACGCGACGTTCGGGCGCGCGGGCTCATCGCCGCGACTCGATCGGCCCTACGTGGAGGAGGCTCCTGCTACTGCGCCGGTATCCCGGCGGGTGAGGTTCGCCTTCGCTGTCGGAGCCGCTGCTGCCGCCGCCTACCGAGCGGCTGACGGCACGCCTTCGGCCGCCAGGCCGACGCCGACCACCACAAGCGGATCGGGCTCTGCGCGCGGGCGGCCGACGGACCGTGCTTCGCCACGGGCCTTCCCGTTCCCGGCGGTCTTGGGCGAGCGATCGGCGCTCGCGCTCCGCTTCCCGACGGTACTGGCCGATCAACTTGTCATCGCCTGGCTCCGGGAACCGGCGTGCGCCGAGTTCTAGGATGTGGGCGGTCTCCAGGTCGTCTCTAATCCGCGCTTCGGCGTCGGCCTCGCGTTTGAGCACTTCGCCCCTTATCTCGTCCAACTCCTCCCGCAGGAACTCCTCGACATCGCGTGCGACGCACTCCTCGGCTTCGCGTTCGTGGCGCGAGCGGATGTCCGCGTGTGCGTGCAGCTCCTGCACGGTCGGCTCGTCGAACTCGGCCGGCTCGCGCTCAGCGATCAGCCCCCAGTCGCTCAGGACATCGGGCATCGGTTTGTGCCTTCGTGCGTCTTCACGCCAACCACAGTAGCAAAAGGACCGGCCCCCCTCAGACTCGCCGAGAGGGGCCGGGTTCCGGAAGTTGTGAAGACGAACCGGAAGGCACTACCGAAGGCGACGGCCTGTGGGTGGCCGTCGCTACTCAGTCTACAACACGCCGGGGGGCGCGTCAGATCTGCGGCGATGGCACAGATCAGCGGTCGCCGTCCGGGTCATTGGTTCGGCTAATCGGCACCGCTAGCTCCGATACATACCGCCACGCCTCGGCTGCCGCGCGCTTGAATGAGATTGCCTTCGCGGGGGTTCGTTCATGGTGCTTGCGTCCTGAGCAGTGCCGATGCACGGGTGGATCGTGGCTCGCGTGACGCTCATAGCCGCCAACCTCACGCCCGTTGATGATGAGGAAGTAGGCGTAGCGAGGTCGCGTGATCCCGCTTCCCTTGACCTCGACTTTCTCGTGGATGAACAGACAGGTGTTCGCGGGGTAGCCGTTGAACAGGACGGGGCCGTAGACCATCCCGCGCTGGTCGCCTTCCTCTGCCGAAAAGAGCGAGACGTGCTCGGGGATATGCAGCGAGCACTCTTTGATCTCCCGCTCACGGGTCTCGAAGTACTCCCAGACATCCACGGGGAGCTACGCGCAGGTCAGCGCTTGGCCGACGCGCTCGGCGACCGGCTGGGGCGCGACACCCGCGCCATCCGTGAGGCGCTGGATATCGTCCCGGAAGGCAGCCCACGCGTGCTGATTGAATCGCGGGACGGGCAGCTCCTCGCCGGCCATGTAGCGAGCGTAGAACTCCTCGGTGCTCATCCCGTACTCGCGCTCGAACTCGCGGATACCGCGATCAAGAGACTCGGCGTTGTAGTAGAGCTTCTGCATGGCTATCGCCTTCCCGCGCTAGAGTATCGACTCAGCCGAGCTGCGCCTTGATGATCCCCCGCACCCGACGGTCAGGCCGGGGAACCCATGATAACGCATCAATCACGCGAGCCCTCACGTTGCATCGCCTCGGGGAACGGTGGTCGACCGAGGACGAAGTGCGAACGGCGGTTCACACTTACAAGACTGGCACGAATCCTGGCACGAGGGGCCGTTTTGAGGGTCGCTTTTGGCTTGCTAGAGCCATATTCGCGCCTCAGTGCACGTACGCGAACCAGATGTAATAACCGGCCACAGCCGCGAACAGCACCCCGTCCAGACGATCCAGAGCGCCGCCGTGCGCGCCGAACAGGCGGCCGGAGTCCTTGACATGAGCCTCGCGCTTGACGAATGACTCGAACAGGTCTCCGACCGGCGCGAGCAGCGCGACGCCGAGGCCGAGCACGAGCGCGTGCGTGCCCGGCAGCCAGTCCTGGTAACGCCCCGCCAGCCAGACGCCGACGATCGCGAACAGCATTCCGCTCAGCAGGCCCTCGACGGTCTTGTTAGGCGAGATTCGCGGCGCCAGCGGACGGCGCCCGAACAGCCTGCCGCCCAGGTAGGCGCCGGTGTCGCCCAGGAACGTGCCGACGAGCACGTCGATCACGATCCCCTCGCCGTGGGGCAGTTCGCGCAACAGCACGGCGTGGGCGAGCGCGAGTCCAATCCAGTAGATCCCCAGCAGTGTGATCGCCAGCCCGGCGAGGCTCGGCCTGGGTGCCAGGAGCGTCAGCGCGAACAGCGGCGCCAGCGCGGCGACGGCGACGAGCAGGATCTGAAACTGGCCACCGTAGCGCGCGGCAGCGAGCAGGCCCGCGAGCGCGATGAACCCCGCCAGCCGGGCCGGCTGTGCACGCGCGTACATCCCACACAGCTCGTGCATGCAGATGCAGCCGAGCGCGAAC
>OCZT010006712.1_pt1 | contig 11372 bp, 11 predicted proteins | sample 1539031 | NCBI WGS metagenome assembly OCZT01 (sample SAMEA3539308, study PRJEB22396) | soil metagenome | biome: tundra; feature: field; material: soil | place: USA | collected 2010-05 | depth 0.15 m
CGACCTTCTTGTCTTCCTGGGCGCCGATCCGGCAGAACTGCCCATCCTGCAAAAGTTGCAAAAGCTTCGATTGCAAGGATGGGTCAAGCTCGGAAATTTCATCTAGAAACAAGGTGCCGCGGTGGGCCAGTTCGACCCGTCCTGGCTTCGACCCAACCGCGCCCGTGAAGGCTCCTCGTTCGTAGCCGAACAGTTCGCTTTCCAGCAGGGTCCCGGGAATTGCCGGGCAGTTCACCTTTACATATGGACCCAGCTTCCACGGAGACAGCCCATGAATGAGGCGGGCAATGATGTCTTTTCCGGTGCCGCTCTCGCCGGTGATAAGGACAGGAACGTTGGCGGCGGCTACTTTACCCAGTCGCGAACGAACCGCTTGCATGACTTCAGAGTGGCCAAAAATGATGTTGTCAGGGGGAACCTCGCCGAGCGATTGTGCCAGCGAACTTACCGAAAGTGTAGTCATAAGACCAAATGCCCCAGTGCGGTCAATGTCAACCCGCATGCACTAAAAGTGCACCCCAAGCACCAAACTGGGGAAGAGAGCCGAGCGAGCTAAAACTTTTGTGGTAAACGCTCACTTATGAACGGCTTAGAGTGATGATATCGCGGAAGCCAGAACACCGGGCATGGCCCCAAAGTGCCATTCTGAGACAGAGTTGAGATAGGAAAAATAGTTCACACCGCAGAACCAGCTTTTCTCAAGAGCTTCCCGGAAACAGCCGTCGCGTCGGTGCTCAGTCGGCGGGCGAACTTCAGACCTAGAAGATGGTAGTCATCGCGATGCGCAATCCACACCGCCTTCGCTTGCATGATCCGCAAAGAGGTCTTGAAACCCTTGACGGGTCCGATGGGAGCGCTCGGAATCTCCAGTGAAACCAACGCCGATTGCGGCAAAGAACGGCGAACTACCACCAAAGCACCCCCAGGAGAGATGTTAAGAGCCGTGGCAAACTCCAGGGAATCCTTGCCGCTTCCGTCGCAAGTGCGGACAAAAACCGGAATGGCGAGCTGCAACCGTGGCCACTTGCGTTCCTTCTTCTTCAGTAAGGTACTAGACACGTGTCTGGACCACCATAAAAGGTATAAACACCCCAAAGACAGCATCTTAGGGGCCAAACCTCCGAGAGAAGCCGAGCCTGCCTGGAATCACCCGAAACCGCGCCACCGACACGGACATCGCCGAAGCAGCTTCACGTCCATTGATTCATGAATTGACTATTGGTCATGTCAAAAAGCTGCAACGTTTTTCGCTTCGGTGCCTATTTGGGGTCGTTTCCAATTGACAGTCTGGTGCACCTGACATAGGATCAAAACATCCCCCTTATTCTGAGGTAGCAGGGTCCCCTCCCTCAATACTGATTATTTGGTTATCCATGGCTTCTATACCCGACAAAAGCCCAGCCGTTTCCGCGACCGGCAGTGGTCCAAAAAGTAGCCTGCCGTCAACCGCCACGGCGCGGGCTTCGGCGCCCAGCACGGCGGACGACGCGGCAAGCGAGCTCGAACAATTGCGCGATCGTTTCCGCAAGACTGCGGACGCTCTGGCCTCTGCCGCCCACGACCTCAAGACGCCCTTGGCAATCCTCAACGGCTACATTGACCTGTTGCAGAGCCAGAAGCTCGGACCGCTCAATGATCGTCAGCGCGAAGTGATGGCCGACATGTTTTCCAGCGGACAGCGCTTGCAGCAATTCATTCAGGACTTCCTGACCTTCAGCGTGCTCGAAACCGGCGAACTGCGCATGCAGTACGTGGAAGGCGACATGAACGCGTGCCTCTCGGAAGTTTGCCGGCTCTGGTCGAACCGGTTTCAGGAGCGCGGTCTCGCCTTGTATTTCCTGGCCAATGACAAACTGACGACATTTCCATTCGATGCGCCCAAGATCCAGCGCGTGATTTCCAATCTTCTGGAGAACGCCTGCAAGTACACTCCGCAGGGTGGCACCGTGTGGCTGCACGCCGAGCCCCACATGTGGGAGCGTCGCGGCGTGAGTAAGTCCGCAGCCAACGCAGACCGCCGCCGTCAGTCGACGAATGTGCCGAACGCGGTCAAAGTCACGGTTGCCGATACCGGCCCGGGAATTCGGCCGGAGTTTCACCTGGAAATCTTCGATGATTTCTTCCGTCTGCCGGGCAGCGAATCGGCCGAGGGCATGGGCCTTGGACTCGCCATTTCCCGCCGCCTTCTCCAGGCAATGGGCGGCAAGATCTGGGTCGAAAGCGAACCGGGCACAGGCTGCAAGTTTTCCTTTCTTATTCCCCTGAAACCAATTCTGAGCGGTCCGCCACGAGGAATGAAATGAGCGAAGGCGCCAACATCCTGCTGGTGGATGACGAACCGGGAATGTTGCGCTACATCCGCACGCTGCTGGAAGTGGATGAGCACAAGGTGCAAACCGCCAGCACTGGCGAAGAAGCGGTCGAGCGCGTCCAGAAGGGACTGCAGCCCGACCTGGTGCTGCTCGATCTACTCATGCCCGGCATCGACGGGCTGCAGACTCTGGAACAACTCCGCCATCTCAAGCCCGGATTGAAAGTCGTCATGCTCTCCTGCGTGAATGACACGCGCAAAGTGGTGCAGGCCATGCGCCTGGGCGCGATCGATTATCTAACCAAGCCGTTCCAGAAAGCCGAACTCGACGCGGTCATTGCGCAGTGCGTCGGCACGGCCAAGGGTGAGAGCTATGCGGGCGAGATCGAAGAACTTTGCGACGACGTGTTCTTCATAGCTGCCAGCCCGGCAATGAAGAAGATTCGCTCCCAGGCCGCACTCGTCGCGAACGTCGAGATCCCGGTCCTCCTGCTCGGTGAGAGTGGAACCGGCAAGGAAGTGCTCGCCCGCCTGATCCACAAACTTTCCCCGCGCGCCCACCGCACCTTCCTCAAAGTGAACTGTGCGGCGGTGCCCGGCGACCTGCTCGAAAGCGAACTGTTCGGCTACGAAGCGGGAGCCTTCACCGGCGCCACGCACGCCAAACCCGGCAAGTTCGAACTCTGCAACAAAGGCACCATCCTGCTCGACGAAATCGGCGAAATGCCGCCGGGGCTGCAGGCCAAGCTGCTGCACGTCCTCCAGGACCAGCAGTTCTCCCGCCTCGGCAGCCGCAGCGTGGTCAAAGTCGACGTCCGCATCCTGGCCGCCACCAACATCAACATTCAAGAAGCGCTCGCCACCAAGCGTCTGCGTGAGGATCTCTATTACCGCTTGAACGCTTTCACCCTGTTGCTGCCTCCGCTGCGCGACCGCAAGGAGGAGATTCCGATTCTGCTGAAGCATTTCATGTCGCGCATGTCGGATTCCTACGCCCGTTCCCCGTTGCCAATTTCGCCCCCGTTGATGGAGGCATGCCTGCGGCATTCCTGGCCGGGCAACCTGCGCGAACTGAGCAACTTCATCAAGCGCTACCTGGTTCTGGGAGACGAAACGCTCGCCGCATCCGAGTTGCAGCCCCGGCCCGATGGCGGTGGAGGACTGCACACCGAAGGAGCCGGCAGAAGCGCGGGTGCGGACTCGGCCGGCGGCCTGAAGTCCCTGTCGCGCAATGCCAAAGATGAAGCTGAGGCCGAAGCCATCGCCCGGGCCCTGGAAGAGACGAACTGGAATCGCAAACAAGCCGCGGCGCTGCTGCAGATCAGCTACAAAGCTCTGCTCTATAAAATCCGCCAGTACGGAATCGCGCAAAGCCGCAGCACGCACAGACTATCCGCAGGCGCATAGAACCAGTTGCCAGTTGCCAGTATCCAGTTGCCAGTCTAGCCGGCTGCGGCTGTCCAGACCTTCTCATCACTACGCATTGTTTCGCCATAACTGGTGTTTGTCCCCGGGCGCGTAAGAAGATCTTGACTGGCAACTGGATACTGGCAACTGGCAACTGAATTTGGTGCGGATGAGAGGACTTGAACCTCCACGACCTTGCGGCCACTAGGTCCTGAACCTAGCGCGTCTGCCAGTTCCGCCACATCCGCATAAAAAGAAAAAATCGGTAGGACCTTTTCCAAAGGCGACTACACTACTATCTACTGGCTGGCGTCTGACTGTCAAACGAGCGTAACGTCATAACCTTCGCCGTGCTCCGTCATTTACAAGGCGCCAAGCCGCCCTAAACCATGGGAAATGCTTCCGACAAGATCCCCGCAGAACTGGCGAGGGAACTCCGCGCACTGGCGCACGATCTCAGCAATGCGCTCGAAGCCATCGTGCAAGCCACGTACCTGATTTCGCAGGCAGGGCCGCCCGAGAATTCACGCCACTGGGTCGAACTGATCGATCAGGCCGCGCAGGAAGCGGTAAAAATCAATCAAAAGCTGCGCCAGATTCTGCGCGAGCAAAGTTAGCTAATCTCTTTACTGAATTGTCATCCGACCTCGTCGTTCGCTTTTCGCTATTCGCTTTTCGCCGCTGGACCAAATTTGCGAACGACGAGCAGCGAACAGCGAACGACGAGGGCCGGGATGACAAAAGCTGACGCACTGGGAATTGAAGGGTGGAGGGTGAGTCTCGCCTCGCTTCAAACTCCTAGCCCAGCTTCGCGTCCATCGTAATCTTCGCATTCAGCACCTTCGATACCGGGCAGCCCGCTTTTGCATTTTGCGCTGCCGTGCTGAAGGCTTCCGCGCTCGCGCCCGGCACCTTCGCGACCACATCCAGGTGCACGGCCGTGATGGTCCAGCCTCCCTCGATGTTCTCCATGGTGAGCGTGGCCGCCGTGCTGACGCTTTCCGGCGTCAGCTTCGCGCCTCCCAGTTGCGCCGACAGCGCCATCGAAAAGCACGCCGCATGCGCCGCCGCAATCAGCTCTTCCGGATTCGTCCCCGGAGCGTTTTCAAACCGCGTCGTGAACGAATACGGCGTATTCGAAAGAACGCCGCTGGTAGACGAAACCGTCCCCTTACCGTCTTTAAGACCGCCCTTCCACACTGCACTCGCTTTGCGTTGCATTTCAATCTCCCAAGGTGAGGATTAAACGAAGTCGTATTCTATTGTAGAAGCTAGAAGGAATTCGCGTGCACCGCTCGCCCGGATCTACCGCGATGGGATTCGTGCGTGCGCGCTAAGGCGAATCCAGAGTTGCTGTGGCCACAGGCAACTGCCGAGCTGCGCTCGGCTTGGACGGGCGAGGGCGCCCGCCCCCACACGGCCCGTCTCCACACGGAATTCGAGGTCCACCACCAACTGGACGCTGCCGAAAGAATCGCTACCCTTAGATCAGCCCAACGAGTTCTATAATCTCGCTCATGTCATTTCTCCGGTTCCTCATGTTGTTGTCGCTCGTGGTCTGGCTTGGCGGCCTGATCTTTTTCGCGTTCATCGAAGCACCCACCGCTTTTTCACCCGGACTTCTCCCGACCCGCCACATGGCGGGATCGATCGTAGGCCGCTCGCTCGATTTACTGCACTACATGGCGATCGTTTCCGGAATTGTTTTTCTGATCGCGTCCATGCTCTACAGCCGGATGGCCACGGGAGATGCGCGACCGCTGGCGGCGCGGCACCTTTTGATCGTGCTGATGCTGCTGCTGACCGTGATCTCGCAATTCGCCATTTCCCCGAAAATGCACGCCCTTCGCGCCGAGGTTGGAGTGATCGACAACGTGCCTCTGGACAATCCGCTGCGCAGGGAATTCGACCGTCTGCATGTTTGGTCGGAGAAGTTCGAGGAGGCGGTGCTTTTGCTGGGGTTGGTTGCGTTGTACACGACCGCGCAAGCGTTCCAGTGAGCGGGGCTATTGGAGCGCTTCTCCTCCCTACTGCAACAGCCGCCAGGCGCCGTACGCCCACACCACCGGCACCGCGAACAGCATGGCGTCGATGCGATCGAGCATGCCTCCGTGGCCGGGCAGAATTGTGCCGGAATCTTTCACTCCGGCGCCGCGCTTGATGAGGGACTCGACCAGATCGCCCAGTTGCGCCGCGATGTTGACCACCGCCGACAGTAGAATGATGGGCCAAAGGGGTGGCTGCTCCAGGCCGAACATGCCATCGCGGCGGTCAATCAATCCAACCCGCAGCAGCGCGGAACTGATTCCGGGCGCGTGTTGAATCCACAGCGTGCCGACGATCACGCTGGCCAGGATCGAGGCCCCCGCGCCTTCCCAAGTCTTCTTCGGGCTGATCTCGGGCGACATGCGATGCCGCCCCAGTGACCTGCCCACGAAGTAAGCGAAGATGTCTCCCGCCCACACGGCGAGCAGCGTGTAGATCGTCCAGATCGCTCCCGCCGGCTGCTGCCGGATCGCGACCAGCAGCGCCATCGGGATGGCGATATACACGAAGGCAAACGCCGAAGCCGCGGCCGCCGGATAGCCGCTGGTCAAGTTGGAGCGCTTCATTCTCATGGCTACGGTCAGAAACACAAAGGGTGCGAGCGCCGCCGCCAGCGTGATCCCGTAGAGCATGGCCGTGGTCTCAACCAGCGGCGTGCGATTGGTGGAGGCGACAATCACAAATACGAAGAAGGCCGCGACGAAGGCATACGTCTCCGGCCCCAGCGGCTGGACTGCATAGTGCGTCACCAGCTTCAGGAACTCGATGATGGCCAGCAGGGCTACCGCTCCGGCCACAATGGCCAGCACATAGAGCGGCGCCTTCAGAACCAGGAGCAGAACTAGGGGGATTAGAATGACGGCGGTCGCGACGCGCTGGATCATGGGATCACACTACACGGATCATGCTGCGCTTGTCGCGAACCCGGAGCTGTTGTGATCTCTGGCAGCTGCCGAGCTTTGCTCGGCTTGGACGGGCGAGGGCGCCCGTCCCCACACGAGCAGTGCTCATCAACGTTTCGCCTCGGCGTGGGTCCGGAGCGGCGTAGGACGCGGAGCATGCCCGTCCTGGCCCAGGCCGCCGTAGCGGCGGTCGCGCTTCTGATAATCTTCGATCCCCTCGAGCAATTGAACGCCGCGGAAATCAGGCCACAACGTCTGCGTCACATAGATCTCAGCATAGGCAAGCTGCCAGAGCAGGAAGTTACTCAGCCGCATCTCGCCGCTGGTGCGAATTACTAAGTCGGGATCGGGCAGGCCCCGTGTGTAGAGATGGTCGCTGATGAGCTGTTCGTCAACCGCCATGTGATCGAGGCCGCCATTACGCGCGGCCGCCTCGGCCAGCGAGCGAAAGGCGTCGACAATCTCGCTGCGCGCGCTGTAGTTCAGCGCCAGCGTCAGCAGCATTCCGGTATTTTTCGATGTGGCATCGCTCGCTTCCGCCATTTCGCGCTGCACCGACTCCGGCAGCTCATGCTGGCGCCCAATGTATTTCAAACGGATATTGTTTTCGTTGAGCGTCTTGATTTCCGCTTTGAGATAGCGGCACAAAAGGCGCATCAGGAAATCGACTTCCGTCTTCGGACGCTTTTTCCAGTTTTCCTCGGAGAAGGCGTAGAGCGTCAGGGCCGGAATTCCGATGCGGGCCGCGGTTTCGACCGTCGAACGCACCGCGGCGACACCGGCGCGGTGCCCGGCGACGCGCGGCATGTGCCGGTGCCGGGCCCAGCGCCCGTTTCCGTCCATGATGATGGCGATATGCTGGGGAAGACGCGCCGAATCGAGCCGCAAGTAAGCGTCAGTTTCCTTGCGGTCCATCCCAGCCGGAACCGTGTGTCGCAAGCAGAACTCTCCGAGTCGAAGCTAACACACGGGAGAAGGGGGAAGCAATTGGGACATGGACATACACTACCCAAGAGCTTTCCTTTGGGAGGAGAAGAGGCGTCTCCTGCACAGATCGTGAGGAAACCAAAGTCGAGGCAGATGGAATCATACAAGCAACACACATATATTGAAATGGTTGCCTTGATGTTATACTCTCCTATGGTGATCCCGTGCCGAGCGTAGCCGATACCGTCGAACTCATGAAGCAGAGACTGGCGCACGAATGCGCGACCCTGGCGAAAATCCGCAAGGAACTTAAGGAGTTGGCCCCTGCTTACTACCGCGCCCTCGACCTTCGCCAGCAACTGGACGTCACGGGGCGTCATATTCGCTACATGGTAAAAGTGCTAGGGTCGGGAGAGATACTAAAACAGTGTGGTGAGGCCGCTATCCTTCAGGACGAAGTCGCGATGACTTCAACTCCCGAGGGAGAAATGAGTGACGATCTGCCTCTTTGGCGGTACGTAAAAGAATATCTCAGGGTTGCGAGCGAAGCTCGCATCGCGGAAATACAGCTTTTCCTGAAGGCGGTGTGTCGCCGTAGCGTCTCAAGGCAGGCGATCGAGTCTGCGATTCGTCGGCATCCCGGAACCTTCAGGGTGAAGAAGACAGTATCGGAAAAGTACGTGTCCTTGAAAGGTGCTAGCTAACGGTGCCACGTCGCTGGAAACCGCCGATGAAGGACCGGACGGACGCGGAGGCGGTTCGTCGCGAGAAAGAGCTCGCGCAAAAACTGGCTGACATTGTGGAGTTCGGGACAGAAGCAGATTTTGTCGCTGCGGTTAAGGCCTATAGGCCTGAGACTGGAAAAGAGGAACTGCGCGAACTTATTATGCAGTTTCGCGCTGGCGTCCGCGAGCGGCGCGGACTTTGTTGACCACTTCGTCGAACTTCTTTTCGGCTTGCTTAAATTCTTCGTCAGTCATGCATTCTTTGGCCTCGGACACAACTCGCTTGAAGGAATCCACCAGTTTGTCCATCGCGGGCGTCGATTTAGCCGACTTCGCCATTACGAGACCAGTATAGTTTACCTTGGCGGCAAAGCCTATTGTTTCGGACGTTCCCAAAGTCACCCCTCGTTAGGTTACCGGCGGGACGGGCGAGGACGCCCGTTTCTCCAGCGTGGTTGCTCAGCGTGCCTCTTCCGGAAATATCGGCAGGATCAGCCTCTCGGTGTGGCGAATCACCGTCAAAGCGCACCGCGCGCCGACTTGAGCATCGGTCAGTAAGCGATGCAGGTCATCCACTCCGGCCACTGACTTGTCGTCGAGCGCCACGATCACGTCGCCCTCGCGCAAGCCTGCGGCCCGCGCCGGGCTTCGGTCGCCGTCTTCAATGCCAACCACGACCACGCCGGTTTCCCGCGCTAAACCATAGAAGCGCACCACTCGGCGGTGAATGGGAACGGTTTGCGCCGAGACTCCGATGTAGCTGCGCCGGATCCGACCATCGCGCAGTAAGCGGCCGGCAACGAATTTTGCGGTATTGATCCCGATCGCGAAACAGATTCCCTGGGCCGGCAGAATCGTCGCCGTGTTGACGCCGATCACCTGGCCGCGCGAGTCAACCAGCGGGCCGCCGGAATTCCCGGGGTTCAAGGCCGCGTCGGTTTGAATCACATCCTCGATGAGGCGCCCCGAGTACGAGCGCAGCGATCGCCCCAGCGCGCTGATCACGCCCGCCGTCACGGTGGACTGAAACCCGTACGGATTGCCGATCGCAATCGCCATCTGGCCCGGCCGCAGTAGCTGCGAATCTCCCAACGGAACCGCCTGCAATCCGGAAACATCAATTCGAATGACGGCAAGATCGGTCGCTGGATCATCGCCGATGGTGTGAGCCGGAGCTCGCCGTCCGTCCGCCAATGTCACTTCGATCCGCGTCGCATCGTGCACGACGTGGCTATTGGTGAGAATCAATCCATCGGGTGTGAAGACGAAGCCGGAGCCGCCTCCACGGCGCTCGCGGGGCTCACCTGAACGAGTTCGGCCTGTCGTTTGGGGGAACGTTTGCTGTACTTCAACGTTCACTACCGACGGACTGACCCGCTCAACCGCGGCCGTGACCGCCCGCGAGTAGGAATCGAGCAGGCCAGCGTCGCCTGATTCGGCAGCAGCGGCGCGCACCGATTCCTCGGCTAAGCTTCCGCCGAGCGGTGGTTGCGAAGAGAGGGGTTCTACGGAAAAACTATCCAGGTTCAGACTATCCAGGTTCATGCAGCATAGATGAAGCTGGAGGCAATTTGGATTCCGCCGCTCAGGCGCGGCTCACACCGTACGCATCCAGCACATCCCGCAGCGTAACCATGCCTTCCAACTTGTGCATATCGGCACGGTTCACCACCGGCAGGATTTCGATCTGGTTTGCGCCCATGCGCTCGAGCGCCAAATCAAGCGTTTGGTCGGGGTGGACGTGCGGAAAAACCAGCGCATCCGTGAGTTCACCGAGCTTTTTATCCGCAGCTTCCGCCAGTTCGCGCTCCAGCCGCGCAAGGTTGATCACGCCAATCACACCTCGTCGATCCATTACCAGCCACGTTCGGACTCCGCTCGATCCAACGCTTTCCAGCGCCTCCCGAACCGTGATCTCGGCAGGCAGCAACTGGCTCGCAGTCTGCATCACTCTAATTACCTGACGCTGACCATATCGTTGGCGCGTCTTCGCCGCCGGCAGGTGGATGCCATCCTGCACGGCCAGCGCTTCGTAAATGGGCTCGTGCTGCAATCGTGATGCAATGAAAAGACTCACCAGATTAGCAATCATCAGGGGGACGATCACCGCATAATCCTGCGTCATCTCGAAGATCATCAGCACCGAGGTCATGGGAGCGCGCACGATACCCGCGAAGGCCGCGCCCATCCCGACCAGCGCGTAGGCGCCCGGCGTCGCGGTGTAAGCGGGGAACAAATGATGCGCGACGGTTCCCACCGTACCTCCCAACATGGCGCCGATGAACAGGGCGGGGCCGAAGATACCGCCTGCGTTGCCCGAAGCATAACTGGCGGTAACGGTAAGAAGTTTCAGAACCACGAGCAGCGCCATTAACTGGACGGTCATCCTGCCGTTCAGTGCCTCGCCGACAAACCCATAACCTACGCCCAGAACCTGCGGCACAAACCAACCCGTCAGCCCGACCAGCAACCCGCCGGCCACCGGTTGGAACCAGACCGTCTTCAGCGGAAACTGCAGGAAGCGCGCCCGCATGCCCAGCAAGAGTTTCGTGAATGCCGCCGAAACCGCGCCGCCGGCCACGCCGAGTACCGCATACACCGCAAACTCCGCCGGATGGACCAGTTGATATTGCGGAACCTTGAAGAGAGGATGATTGCCGAGCAACATGCGCAGAACCATCCACGCAGTTGCCGAGGCCAGCACCACCGCGCCCATCACCGGTGCGTTGAGATCGCCCACGATCTCCTCGAGCGAAAACAGCACTGCGGCCAGAGGCGTATTAAACGCGGCTGCAATCGCCGCGGCCGCTCCCACCGGGATCAGCTTCTTTACCTGCTCGGAGCGTAGTCCGAGGATGCGTCCGAGCACGGAAGCGATGCCCGCACCCACTTGGACCGAAGGCCCTTCACGTCCCAGCGGAATTCCGCTTGCGAGCGTTGCCGAGGTGCAGAAGAACTTGCCGAGCACGGTGCGCAGTGTGATGCGCCCTTCGCGCGCATACAACGCAGCCTTCGTCTGCGGCACGCCGCTGCCCCGCGCATCGGGAAAATAGC
>OCZT010006713.1_pt1 | contig 11372 bp, 8 predicted proteins | sample 1539031 | NCBI WGS metagenome assembly OCZT01 (sample SAMEA3539308, study PRJEB22396) | soil metagenome | biome: tundra; feature: field; material: soil | place: USA | collected 2010-05 | depth 0.15 m
TAATATCATTCAACGCGGCGGAACTATTCTGAAAACTACCCGCAGTCCTCGCTTCCTTACTAAAGAAGGGATGCTGACGGCGGCAGAGAAATTAATTAAACATTCTATTGATGGTGTGATTGCAATTGGTGGCGATGGAACTTTCAGAGCTGCTGAGGATTTTCATCAATACTCCCCTATTCCATTCATCGGCATTCCTTGTACTATTGATAATGACTTATCAGGTACTGATTATACCATTGGTTATGATACCGCCATCAACACTGTTGTTCAGGCGGTGGATAAAATTCGGGATACTGCGGATTCTCATAACAGGTTATTTTTTGTTGAAGTGATGGGCAATGATTCCGGTCAGATTGCTTTGATGAGCAGCATTGGTGTTGGTGCTGAATCGGTTTTGATTCCTGAATCAGTTACTGATATGGAGCAGTTATTATATGTTTTGGATAAGGGCTGGAACAGGGCAAAAACTTCCTGTATAATAATTGTTGCAGAGGGTGACGAAGAAGGCGGTGCCTATAAGGTTGCCGAGAAAGTTAAAAGTCATTTTAATCAATATGATACCCGCGTAACTATCCTTGGTCATATCCAACGTGGCGGAAATCCTACCTGCATGGACAGGGTTAATGCCACACGACTTGGAGTTGCTGCTGTAGAAGCTTTATTGGCAGGAAGAAAACATGAAATGCTGGGTATCATCAATCATCAGATTGTATATACTCCTTTTAAGAATGCAGTGAAACAACATCCTCCTATTGATGCAGGGCTTTTGAAGCTGACGGCTATATTATCGAGTGAAAAAAGAAATTAGATATCAGCACAGGCTGGGATGGAACTTTCAATGGAAATCCAGCCCCTCAGGGAGTTTATATTTATCGGATAGATTACAAACTGTATGATTTCGATGAACTGATGAAACATACCAAAGTCGGCACGGTGACGCTGATAAAGTAAATCAGGAGGTTTATATCTTTAAGGGCTTTCTTTATCGGATTTCGGTATTACCTCATTAACAACATTTTTTACTTCACCGCCGACAAATCTCTTGCCTCCGGTTACTTGTTCAATTTTTTTCGCTTTCGCCATTTTTTTAAATTTAATTTATAATTATTTAACCCTTTATCATATTCTTTAACCTGTAATTCGTTCTATTTTAAGCCTAAAAGTATCGTTTTGCTCATTAAAGGCTTAACTTAGCTCATTAAGACGTTAACTTAGCTCATTAAAGCTTCGATGAGCTAACATGTCTTTAAGCGGGTTCAGATGAAGCTTTAATGTTGGCAATTTGAGTTCGAATGGGTGTAATGAACTCTTTAACGGGTGCTATAAACACTTTAACGGGTGGAGGTAAAGCTTTAACTTAGCCCGGTCAACATCAGTGAGCTCAACTAAAGCTTTAATGGGTGCAATTAAACCTTTAATGAGCTCAATTGATGCTTTTATTGATTCTGTTAAGCTCTTCATGAAGCCAGTTAAGCCTTTAATGAGCAAAACCATACTTTTCCAAGTCAAAATGAACCTTTTAATGCTCGAAAAGAAGCTTAAATAGTTCCCCTGTAATGGCTTATAAGCCCCTATTTTACTCTTATTATAGATACTTTTAACTTTATTCACCGCTTTGATTGCTTTATATTGAACTATTTTAGATTTGAAGATGCAAAGGTATATGAGGATGGAGAGATTGATTTAAACACACCAAATTAACTGACCAAGCATCCTGACGAGCTGCCTTTTCGACTGCTGTAAGAGTTTGCATAAAAATATAAATTAAAATTAGAATATTAAACCAAACGAAATTAATGGATAAAGATAATAAACAGAATCTTACAGCAACCGAAAAGGCAGCTCGTCAGGATGTTTAGCCACAAACAATATTCCCGAACAAATTTTGTATGGGCTTATTATATTATTAATATTCTTATCTTTGCATCTGTGAATAATACTTCAACAGGAGATTCCGAAAATCCTTTAAAGAGTAGGAGAAATTCAAACTTAAACAAAATGAAAAAAATCCTTTTTGCATTGTCTTTAATATTTGTGTTGGCATGCTCTTCAGCCAAGTCGGAGAATGACACCATTATTGGAAACCATGAGATTGAACTCGCCTACCTTAACTTGTCTCGAATCTTCAATACAGGTTTTTTATATGATATGAATGTCCCGTATTGGGGCTATTATGGCTATTGGAACTATAGCGGACAACCGTATTATAACTGGGGATATATAAACAGCTATTATTCCGCGACGTATGGCTTCGGATATAAATATCACATAAAAAGATATGCTCTGCGTGCAGGAGTGGATTTCAATAACACTTCCAACAATAATAATGCAACCACTGTAAACTATTCTAACACGACTATCAACGTGAACATCAATTCCTTTACCGGCGAATCGATCAGAATAGGAGCGCAATACGAAAAGAAATATAATAAGATGGCATTCTATGCTGGTCTTGATCTTGCTACTCAAATGGCTTCAACAAACTATACAGTGAGCAACACAAACAACTCTAATTCCAACGAAACAGGCACTGTCAAGATCTCAAAATATTCAGTCATTCCTTTCATGGGCATTGAATTTAAGATAAACAAGATGTTTTCTATTACAACCGAAACCAGCTTCCGCATATCTTCTTATAAGGTAAATGCAAATTATTCAGGACATAATCTGAACAATTCAGGTGATTATTCAGGTACTTATACTGGTACGGGAAACGAAAGCAGAATCTACCCAATAGGTCTGTTTTCGTTTAATATCCACTTGTAATTTTATCCCCGATATGAGGATAAAACCGGACGAGGTGCGCCCTTCAGCTCATGAACGGTTGCCATAAAGAATAGTTTAAAATCATTTGACCATACAAGATCTTCGCACGGGTCCGGTCTTTCAATCAGTTTAAATCATCAACCAATTTAATTCCGTATCTTTGCACAAATATAAATCGAAACATTATGAAATTTGATGTAGTTATTGAACAGGATGAATCAGGATATTATGTAGCCGAAGTACCTGCGTTGCCAGGTTGTTTCACTCAAGGTAATACTGTGGAAGAAGCTACAGCAAATATTAAAGAAGCTATTGAGGGCTGGCTGGAAGTAATGAATGAAAAAAGCCTTGACAATAAATCTCAACCTAAGCAAGGTCATAGTTCAGTGAAAAGGATTCAGGTGAATGTATGAGCGGGAAACTAAAATTATATTCCGGTAAAGAAGCAATTAAAAAATTAAAAAGAAAAGGTTGGAATGTAATACGCCAAAAGGGTTCTCATGTTATGCTAACCAAAGAAGGTTATGCTTATACCCTCTCCGTTCCGCTTCAAAAAGAACTTGGTGTAGGATTATTAAATAAAATTCTTCAGCAGGCACAAATAAGCGTTGAAGAGTTTAATGAATTATAAATCCATAAATTGTAATACTTCGGCACTGCTTATCTTATCGGATGTGTCAAATCCATTTTAAATAAAGAAAAACATACCTGTCATCGTAAAAAACCTGACAGGATATACAAGGATAAAACATTAATAGACCATTGGGAAAACAATACCCAAAAGTTTTCTTTAATTAGACATGACCAATATAATTTCCCGGTTAATAATTTTTGAATATCTTTACGACTTTAATATTTCATTTTACTTTTATCTCTTTATACTAAACTTTTAAATTTAATTCAAATGAAAAAAATCATACAATTATTTATTATCATTATCCTCATTGGTTTATCCTACAAAGCATCGTCATGCAGCATAACCCCTGTGATAACAGCCGGAGGACCAACAACTTTCTGTTATGGAGGAAGTGTTGTGCTGTCCACAGATGTTTATGTATCCTGGTTATGGAGCACAGGAGATACAACGCAATCCATAACAATTACCACTTCGGGTACTTACACTGTATATGCCACAGATATTAATGGCTGCACAGGAACTTCGGCAGCAACAATTGTTATTGTTAATCCTTTGCCTGTCCCTGTTATTACTGTTGGTGGCGGAACCTTCTTCTGCCAAGGCGATTCAGTGAGTTTAACAGCAGACACTGTTTCGGCATATAGCTGGAGTACGGGTTCAACCAGCCAGTCAATCTGGGTAAACTCTACTGGAAATTATTCGGTAACGGTTACCGACAGCAATGGATGTTCGGCATCGGTTTCTGAGATAATGACAATGGATTCGCTACCTGTTGTTTCCTTCACAGGTCTTCCTGATACCGTTTGCGATTATTCCGGAGACTTCACTCTCACAGGAAGTCCGGCAGGTGGAGGATTTTTCGGAACAGGAATGAATGGAAACATTTTCAATCCTTTTAATTCGCCTTTCGGAAACAATGTTATCACTTATTATTTTACCGATACAACAGATGGATGCTATAATACTGCAACACATACTGTTTATATAAGTCCTTGCACGGGTATTCAGGTAATTAATGGAAATGCCGAAGGATTTAATGTTTTTCCAAACCCTGCAAACGATGTTATTACAATTTCATTCTCATCCTCCAATAATGAAAGTTATGTCCTAAGGTTGACAGACATGCTTGGAAGAACAATAAAAGAAGATTTGGTTAAATCAAATTATGGTAATAATACCTACACAATTTATCTTAGAGATGTTGCTAAAGGAATTTATACAATTATTCTCCAAAAAGGAGATAACATATCGGAAGGAAAACTGATAGTTGAGTGAGGCGGATTTTGTGATAGGATTTTCCATATAAAGAAAATTCAAATTATACATCATAATATTATCAAAAGTCATATCCCACCTACAGATATTTTGCTATATTCGCATATCTCAAAATGAGATTCTTTTTTAAAGCATATTTAATCTTTATTTAATGATCAGAAATTTAAACCTCAGTTACCTTTTAGTAATAATTTTATCCTTATCAGTTTTCTCATCTTTAAAATCACAAACCATTCTTAACGGAGATTTTGAAATCAATACCTGCCCTGCCGGCGTTGATCAGATAAATCTTTCCAATGCATCCTTCAATGCTTTAATGTCTAATGTAACGGCATTCGGTTCTTATGGCGATATGGATATCATCACCACTGCAACTTATGCAGGAGGTCCCGAAAGTGGCAATTGGTATGTGGCATTCACAGGTGGTGGTTCAGATGCTATTGCAATGACGCTTTCAACTCCGCTTGTGCAGGGAAATACTTATACCATTTGTTTCTGGGATAAATCAGATACAGGTTATGTTGCATTGCCTCTCGAGGTAGGGGTTTCCAACTCTGCAATTTCTATGGGAACAATTGTTTATACAACCCCAAATGCCGCATTATCCGGCGTCTGGACGCTGCGTTCGTTTACATTTACAGCCCCGATTTCTGCTGCCTATATCACCTGTGATATGACAGGACCTTACAGTCTTTCAAATTGGACACAGACAGATAATTTTTCAATCTGCTGTAATGCATCTGTTAATTTAGGAAATGATACTACCATTTGCCAGGGAAATACTTTGACACTTAATGCGCAGAATGCAGGCTCCACATATCTATGGTCAACAGGTGAAACCACACAAACGATTACTGTAAATTCAACAGGTACCTATTGGGTGAATGTTACTTCCATAAGTTGTTCTGCAACGGATACCATTCATGTTACTGTTGCTGCTCCTCCTGTTGTTCATTTAGGGAATGATACCACATTATGTTCTCCGGGAAGTTTAACACTGGATGCAGGAAATGCAGGTGCAACCTACCTGTGGAGTATGGGTGCAAATACACAAACAATTAATGTTACCACCACCGGAAACTATTGGGTTACCGCATCAATAGGGGCATGTGTAGGAACCGATACCATTCATGTAACTTTTAATCCTCAGCCTGTAGTTAATTTAGGAAATGATACCACGCTATGTTCGGGGCAGCCAATAACCTTGAATGCAGGCAATCCCGGAGATACTTACTTATGGTCGAATGGAGCAAATACACAAACAATCAATCCAACTGTAACAGGTTCATATTCAGTAACAGTTACAGCAGGTTCATGCACAGCCAACGATGTTATTAATGTTACTTTCAATCCGATTCCTATTGTTAATCTTGGTCCTGATTTGAACTTATGCAATGTACCGAATGTGACGCTTGATGCAGGTAATCCGGGAGATACCTATCTATGGTCAACAAGTACCAATACACAAACAATCAGTGTTTCAACTGCAGGACAATATTGGGTTCGTGTATCGAATGGAACCTGTGTTGGAAGTGATACTGTAAATGTGACTTTAGGGAATGCAGTTATTGTAAATCTCGGACCTGATATAACAATGTGTGATGGAAAAATTGCTGTCCTTGATGCAGGAAACGTTGGAATGACTTATCATTGGTCAACAGGAGAAACAACTCAAAAAATTAACACCACTAATACCGGAACATTTTGGGTGAATGTTGTGAATGGAAATTGTGAAGCATCCGATACCATCAATGTTAAGATAGCTCCGAATCCTATTGTTGCTCTTGGTAATGATACAGTAATTTGTCCGGGAGACCAGATTGTTATTGATGCAGGAAAAGGGTATGCTGGTTATTCATGGATTCCGGGAGGAGAAAGCAGTCACCTGATTGTTGTCAATCAACCCGGTACTTATGGGGTTACGATTACTGATTCCAATGGATGCACTGCATCGGGTTCCATCTGGTTAAAACAATTCTGTCCTTCAGATATGTATGTTCCAAGTGCCTTTGTTCCCGGTAGCGGAATGAATGATGTCTTCCTTCCCGTTTGTGCCGGTGTTGTAGAATATCAATTATATATATTTGACCGCTGGGGACAACTAATCTTCCAGTCAGAAGATATAAGCACAGGCTGGGATGGAACTTTCAATGGAAACCCTGCACCTCAAGAAGTATATATTTATCGGATTGATTATAAACTATATGATTATGACCAACTGATGAAACATACCAAAGCCGGAACAGTGACCCTGATTCGGTAATTCAATGATTAAGATAAAAAATGTTTTAATCTTCGAAATACTTAAAGGAGGTTTAAGTGTTGCATCTGGTTATTTTCTCTTCACCATCCTAACCATGACCTTATATGTGTTTCTCCTTCCTATAGACATATTTCTCGCAATTTATTTCAGAAACAAAATCAGCTTTAAAATGTTCGGTTTCATCAGCATTTCTCTTTATGTATTCCTGGTTTTACTTGCAATTTTATTAATAAGTAATGGCTACAGGGAACAGCTAAGATTTCTATTGGATTTAGACGCCTGGTAAAAATAATTCTTGTTTGTCAGATATTTTTATTAATTTTACATTAATTATTTAAAGAAGCTATCTGATAAATACCACTATTTATACCTATTAATGAAACTAAACGAGATGAATATACTTAAAACAAAAACAAGGAAAGCATTGATTTTATTGGCTCTTTCCTTATTCTTTTTTGCAAATTCGAACGCCCAGTTAGTGGTAAATCATTCCTTTACTCCTATCCAATTGGTATCACAGATACTTCTTGGAAATGGTGTGACCGTAAGTAATATTACTTATACAGGTGATACAGGAGCTATTGGTTATTTTGATGGAACGGCATCTAATCTTGGATTGCCTTCAGGAGTAATGTTATGTACCGGAAACATATATAATGCAGTAGGACCTGTAGGTACTAATGTCAGCGGTACCTGCAACAATCTGCCCGGTGATGCAGACCTTACCAATCTTTGCGGTTGCGGAACAACCAATGATGCCGCAATATTAGAATTCGATTTTGTACCCACAAATGATACAGTTAAATTCAATTATGTTTTTGGTTCTGAGGAATATCCTGTGTTTGTGTTTTCATTCAATGACTTATTTGCATTTTTTATCAGTGGTCCAGGAATTGTCGGAACACCTAACATTGCAACGCTTCCTTTCTCTGCAACGCCAGTTTCTATCAGTACTGTTAACAATGGAAATGGATTTTGTCCCGGAAATCCCCCTGTTGGTCCATGTGTAAATTGTCAGTATTATGTTGATAATTGCAATGGGACAACAGTTAATTATGGAGGTTTCACGGTTCCTCTTACTGCTTCGCATGTTGTTATCCCTTGCCAGACTTATCATATAAAAATAGCCATTGCAGATGCTTTGGATTGTGTTTATGATTCAGGAGTATTCCTTGAACAAGGAAGTTTTACAGGTGGAAGCGGGTTAACAGTTTCAACGCATACAACAAGCCAGACAGATACTTTTGCTGTTGCAGGATGCGTAAACGGAGTTTTTACTTTCTCTCTCCCTGCTGCTTTACTTGTTAATGATACTATTCGATTTACAATTGGCGGTACCGGTGTAAATGGTACTGATTATAACCATATTGCTGATAGCTTAATCATTTTGGCAGGGCAAACTGTAGATTCAATTGTTATAAATTCATTCTTAATAAACGGTGTCGGAAATAAGAATATAATTTTGATCATTCCAAATAATAACGGTTGCAATAATGGTTTTGATACTGTTGTTTTATGGTTAGAAAATATAAATACTTTGGTTTTAAATTTGGGCGGTGACACAACAGTTTGTCCAAACCAGAATGTAACACTTAATGCAACTTCAACCGGAGGTTATGGTGCATATTCATATTTATGGAATAATAATGCCGGAACGGATAGTACCATCACTGTTGCACCCTTGGTTACCACAACTTATTCCGTTACAGTAACTGATGCCTGCGGTCATACTGCAACTCAATCCGTTACCATAACTGTTGCATCGCCGGAAACAATAAGTGTTTCGAGGGATACGGTTACACAAGGATGCAATACCGCAACAGTTACTTTTACCTTAAATACAGTTCAGAATTCTCCAACTACCGTGACATATAACGTAGGTGGAACGGCAGTTGTAGGAATTGATTATTCTCCTATTCCCGGAAATATTATTATACCTGCAGGGCAGACTACAGGAACAATAATAATTAACCCTTTGTCAGGTTCCTTAGGACCAAAAACTATCGTCATCACCTTAACAAATACATGTGTTCCTGATAGTATTACTGTTACAATAATTCCTGATCCTCCAATAAGTGTAAATCTGACCGGCAATATTAATTTATGCGCAGGGCAAAGTACAACCTTAACAGCAACAGCATCTGGTGGAATTCCACCGTTAAATTACTCCTGGAGCGATAACCTCGGAATAACTAACATTGTTACTGCAACTCCAACAAGTACTCAAACTTATTATGTAGTAATTACCGATAGTTGCCATTCTCAGACAAAAACTGATAGCATCACTGTTTTCATTGATCCTCTGCCAAAAGCATATTTTACATTTAACCAGTTGAATGGTGAATTGCTTATCAATTTCATAAATGAATCAGTTAATGCCAATTCATACTTATGGAACTTCGGAGATGGTTCAACTTCCTCAACTAACTCGCTTTCCTTCGAACATAAATATAACGATACAAGTGGAATTTATAATGTAACGTTGATTGCTTATAATGCAGGTGGATGTGCGGATTCAGTGACAGCAATCATAGAATTTCAACAGGAATACTCTATTTTCGTTCCGAATTCATTTACCCCAAATACCAGTATGAACCAGACTTTTGGAGCTTATGGAATAGGAATCAAGCAATTTCAAATGTCAGTTTATGACCGTTGGGGAGAGATGCTTTTTTATTCTGAAGACCTTTCAAATCAATGGGATGGAACCAAAAACGGAGTTCAGGTAAGCCAGGGACTTTATGTCTGGACAATTACAGCAATCCTCGAAAACGGTAAAAAAGTTAGCAAGCAAGGAACTGTAACCTTAATAAAATAATATTTAATCATTTAAAATGTAATCGCCTTTCTCTTATGAGAAGGGCGATTTTTTTTGTAGTTTTACCTCGTTATTAAATTTAATCTTATGGCATCAAAAGTAAATTGGGCTGAAGCAATTAAACCGCTTCTTAAAAAGTATAAAGGGAAGAAACATCCTTTGGATCATAAAAACACATACCAGTTATTGGTTAGTGTAATTTTATCTGCACAAGATTCGGATAAGCATATTAATGAAGTTGCTCCGAAATTCTTTGAAGCTTATCCGAATCTTGAATCGCTATCAAGAACAAGTCCTGAAGCATTGTTTCAATACATTGGCAAGGTTCGGAATTTTGGAAACAAAGCAAAGTGGATTGTTGAAATAGCGCAACAATTAAAAAGCGATAAAAATATTCCGAAAACAATGGATGATTTGTCTGCACTGCCTGGTATTGGAAGAAAGTCAGCAAATGTTATTATGCGAGAATCGGGAATTAAAGCGGAAGGAGTAATAGTGGATTTACATGTAGTAAGAGTAGCTCCAAGATTAGGAATTGCATCAGGAACAGACCCGAAGAAAATTGAGAAACAGATTATGGAAGTAATTCCTGCAAAAGATTGGGGAGAAATAGGTATGGCGATATCATTTCTTGGTCGGGAGATATGCAGACCGACAAATCCAAAGCACGAGGAGTGTCCAATGAAAACCGTTTGTGAATATTATATAGATTTAAAGAAATAATTTATGCCTACACGCATCACCAATTTTGAAGAATACAAAAGTGAATACAAAAAAAGTGTTGACAATCCGGAAGCATTTTGGGCTGATAAAGCAGATGCTTTTGTTTGGAGAAAGAAATGGGATAAAGTCCTTGAATGGAATTTCACCGAGCCTAATGTGAAATGGTTTATTGGCGGTAAATTAAACATCACAGAAAATTGTTTAGATCGTCAACTCCTATCAAGAGGCAATCAAAAAGCAATCATCTGGGAACCTAATAATCCTGATGAAGATGGACGGACTTTGACCTATTCAGAATTACACAAACAAGTATGCCAGTTTGCAAATACACTTAAACAGCAAGGTGCAAAGAAAGGTGATAGAATTTGTATTTATATGCCGATGATTCCTGAATTGATGATTGCTGTTTTAGCGTGTGCAAGAATCGGTGCGATTCATTCTGTTGTATTTGCAGGATTTAGTGCAAATTCTTTATCAGATAGAATACAGGATGCCGGAGCTACAATGGTTTTAACTGCTGATGGAGGATATAGAGGAGCAAAAGAAATTCCCCTGAAATCAATTATTGATGAGGCACTGATAACTTGTACGAGTGTCAATAAAGTGATTGTTTATAAAAGAACAGGAACAGCAATTAACATGAAAGCAAACAGAGACATTTGGTGGCATGATGCTATTGCAGGAGTTTCTTTTGAAAACACTGCTGAAGAAATGGATTCCGAAGATATGTTATTCTCACTTTATACCTCAGGTTCAACAGGAAAACCAAAAGGTGTAGTGCATACTATTGCAGGTTATATGGTTTACGTTGATTATAGTTTCCGAAATGTTTTTCAATATAATGAAGGCGATGTATATTGGTGCACTGCTGATATAGGATGGGTTAC
>OCZT010006715.1_pt1 | contig 11370 bp, 11 predicted proteins | sample 1539031 | NCBI WGS metagenome assembly OCZT01 (sample SAMEA3539308, study PRJEB22396) | soil metagenome | biome: tundra; feature: field; material: soil | place: USA | collected 2010-05 | depth 0.15 m
GGGCGGGAAGGCGTCGGAGGCACCCGGCTGGCCAGACGCGGGGGGCGGGCTGTACCCGGCCGGCGCCGTCGCTGCGTAGCCGGGAGGAGGCGGCAGGCTCCGGAAGGCCGCCCGGGTCTTTCCGCTGAAACCGAGGGCCCAGATGATCAGCAGGTTGACGACGACGATGATGATGCCGGGAATCGGCGAGGCGCGGAACGTCCCGGCCGCGTGGATGGTGGTCCGCGAGGTGCCGAGCGCGCCCGCGATCCCGATCAAGAGGCCCAGGGAGGCGAGGACGATGCCGGTCACCCGCGGCCCGGCCGTGAGCCGGCCGAGGGCGGCACCCGACCAGATGCCGATGACGGAGATCACGAGGATGACCACCGCGAAGGCGATCACTGTCCCGCCGACGACGCCGGCTGCCGCGGAGACGTTGGCGCCCGAGTAGCCGAGCTGCTGGAGGCGGTTGACGAGCGCGCCGCCAGCCGAGAGGAACCAGACGCCGACGCCCGCGACGGCGATCGCTCCGAGCAGCCAGAGCACGCTCTCGACGATCAGCAGGACTCGCCCCAGGATGAGCGATCCGGGGACCCGTGGTCGTTGCATCTGAATTGCTCCTGTGGAGTGGTCGGGGCGGCGACCCGGGTGAGCCGGTCGCATCCAGCGACTATAGATTGGGTCGGGCAGTTGCGTCCGAATCCGTCTCCACGGCGCCGGCCGGCGTGTCGACGTTCGCCGGCGTCGTCTGGTCGGAGGCGTAGAAGTAGGAGTGCAGTTCCGGCCAGTAGTGGGGGATGAGGACGGCCACTCCCAATACCGGTCCGAACAACCATGTCCCCACCGACGTCGACACGAAGCCGATGAGGAAGACGGCGAACGCGAGCTCGGCGACGGCGAGCACCAGGCGAGCGCCGGCGCCACGCGCCGCCACCTGCTGCTCCACGACGACGAGGACGATGGCGACGGCGATCAGGACAACCGCGAACGCGGTCACCCCGCTTCCGGTGAGGGTTTGCCGGTCCACCACCCCGGTGAGCGGGAGTCCGGTGCCCTCGCCGCCGATGACGAGGACCTCGAGGGCGAAGGCGCCGAGAAGCACCGCGATGGCCGCCTGGCAGTAGAGGATGGTCCGCGCCACGCGGAGACGCATGGGGAGTTTGCTGCCGCCAAAGCGCATGGCCGCAGATTAGGACGTCGCCCGGGATCCGGGGTCGTTTGTGAACACTTCGTAGCCGGTCGGCGGCGTCCGGGTGCCGGCTGCTGCGGCAGCACGCCCCGGTGGCGCCCTTGGTCAGCTCGGGGCGGTCACCTCTCCCCGGTCGGGCATCGCCTCCAGGGCGGCGACCACCTCACGGGTGAGGTGCGTCGGCGTCGACGCCCCCGAGGTGACCCCCACCCTGCGGATGCCCCGGAACCACTCCGGCCGCAGCTCGGCGGCGGTGTCGACGAGGAACGCGGGCTTGTGTCCCAGCTCCTCGACGACCTGGGCCAGGCGCCGGCTGTTGCTGCTCCGCCGACTGCCCACCACCACCACGCAGTCGACGTCGTCGGCCGCCAGCACCGCCGCCTCCTGGCGCTCCTGGGTGGCCCGGCAGATCTCGTTGTGGACCTCGATCTCGGGGAAGCGCTCGGCGAGGCGGTCGATGATGGCCTGGGTGTCCCACATCGACAGAGTGGTCTGGCAGGTCACCGCCAGACGGGTCCCGGGCGCGAACTCCAGGGCATCTGCCTCTTCAATTGATTCAATCAGCGTGGTGTTATCCGGCGCGACGCCCATCACTCCCGCCGGCTCGGGATGGCCGCGCTTGCCGATGTAGATGACGTGGACCCTGCGCGCGGTCAGCTCGCGGACCAGGTCGTGGGTGCGCGTGACGTCGCTGCAGGTCGCGTCCACGATGGTCAGGCCGCGCTCGCGGGCGGCGTCGACCACCTGGGGGGAGATGCCGTGGGCGGTGAAGATGACGGTGCCCTCGGTGATCTGCGCGAGGCCCTTCATCCGGTCGGATTCCGCCACCAGCCGGACCCCGGCCTCCTCCAGCTCGCGGGTGGCGTGCTCGTTGTGGACCAGGTAGCCGAGCATCGTCACCGGCTTGCCGTCGCTCTCGGCGCCGACCCTCTTGGCCAGCCGGATCGCCTCGACCACACCGTGACAGTAGCCACGGGGACGGATGCGCACGACCTCCATCCGGATCAGTCTACGCGAGGCCCGCGTTCGCCCCCCGGCCGGCGCGTTTCAGCCGCCGAGCGCCACCCTCCCCTCGGGGAGGTGATCCGCCGCCGGGGCGCCCAGGGCGAGGTGGGGGAGAGGCCGTCGCTCGCGGCCGGCGAGCAGCATCCAGGAGTAGAAGCACGCCCCGACGGTCAGGCCGATGGCGATCTTGACTCCGCCGGGCATTCCGCTCGGGGAGACGAAGGCCTCCAGGGTGCCGGCGATCACCAGCAGCAGGATCACGGCGAGGGCGAGCCCGAGGGTCTCCCGGGCGGCACGGGCGAGCGCGTCGGCCCGCCGGAGCATCCCAGGCCGCAGCACCGCGTCGCCGAGACGCAGGCCCACAGCGCCGGCGGTGACGAAGATGCTCATCTCCAGCACCCCGTGGGCGGCGATCAGCGACCAGAACGCGTAGTCGTAGCCACCGGCGTGGATGGCGGCTCCCAGCGTGCCCAGGCCCCAGCCCTGGAAGAAGATCAGCAGGGCGGTGGGCACGCCGGCGCAGAGGCCGAGGGCGAGGACGAGCAGGGCCACCTCCATGTTGTGCAGGAAGATGCTCGGGTCGGCCAGGAAGGGCTGGGGGAGGGTGATCCCGGAGCCTCCCTGCGCCATCTCGGCGAAGAGCGAGTTGGGCACCAGGAGCCCGCGCAGGTCCGGCCGGAGGTCGTAGGCGAGCCAGCCCGCGACCACCCCCGAGAGGAGGCAGGCGAGAGAGGCCAGGAAGTACCCGGCATTGGCTCGGAAGGCTCGCGGCGCCCCGCTCGCAAAGAAATGAGCAGCGTTGCGAAGCCGGGGCGCCGACCCGCGGTTGAGCAGCACGTGCGCGCGCCCGCAGAGCGAGTTGAGGTACTCGGTCACCGCTTGGTCGGGGAAGTCGCGCCGGGCGATGGCGAGGTCGCTGGCGGTGCGCCGGTAGAGGACCGCGAAGCGCTCGATGTCGGCCGACCCCAGACCGCGCAGGTGGTTGCCGGCGAGTGCCGCCGTCCGCGCTTCCAGCTCAGCCCAGCGGGCGCGGCGGCCGGCGGAGAACGTCTCCAGGTTCACGGCGTCCAGGGAGGGGGAGCACCCGGTCCGGTGTAGGGGCCGGGCGCCGGCAGGGGGGGCGGTCCCCCGGTGTCCGAGCGCGGAGCGAGCTGCAGGAAGAGCCGCTCGAGGAACAGCTCCGGCGGCCACATCCTCTCGGGCGCACCGGGCGGAAGCTCCATCCGGTCGAGCAGCCGCGCCGCCAGCCGTCCCGCCAGGTCGGCGCGCTGGGTGGGCGGGAGCCCGGGGCGGCTGAGGAAGGTGCGCACCGCCGACAGCTCGTGCTCGCTGAGATGGGTGAGGCCGTCGATGCCGGGACCGGGGTCATTGGTTCGCAGGTAAACGGGCGCGGGCGCCGTCGCCGTCAGGAGGGTGACCGGGGTCCGCTCCCGGACCACCACGGTGCCGGCGACCAGGTCGCCAAGGCGCCGGGACTGGGGGTGGAAGAACATCAGGATGACACCCACTCCGAAGAGGTCGACGATGTAGGCCAGACTGCGGAGGAAGTACTCGCCGATGCTCGCGGTGCCGCCGTCGACCCGGATGACTCGGATGCCCATGGCGGACTTGCCCAGCGTCTTGCCCCCGCTGATCGCCTCCGAGACCGTGAAGTAGAGGACGGCGATGATCACCCAGGCGGCAAACAGCAGGTCGCCGAGGAGGCTGAAGACGATGATCGTGTTCGTCTCGCTGCTGTTGCCGGTGGCCGCCGCCGCGATCGCGATGACCAGCAGCGAGACGATGACGAGCAGGCAGCCGAGGAGGAGGAGGTCGAGCAGCGCCGCGGTGAGCCTGGTGGCCACCCCGGCGACCCGGAAGGAGATCCCGACGTTGTCGGCCGTCGTGACCCGCTGGGTGTCGTAGCCGGTGCTCATGGGCGCGGGGTGGGCTTCGCCCGGCGCGAGCGCCCGGGTGTGGGGTGGGCGGCGGTGACCACGTCGCCGGTGATGCTGTCACCTCCGCCGGGCTGAGCGTGCCCCGCGACCGCATCGTCGCCGCCCAGGGCAGATGGGCTCGCGTCCCCGCGCTTCGTCATGGGCGAGCTCGTCTTCCCGCCTTTCGTGGCGGGATCGCCCCTTGTGGCCAGGAGACCCGACACCGTGAACTCCTCGCCGAGCCGCACCCGGTTCCAGAGGGCTCCGATGAGGATGAATTGGGAGAGGAAGGCGAGCCACGTGGCGAGCAGGAAGAAGAGGGCCAGGCTCTGACCGTAGGTGTCGAAACCGTGGGCCAGCTTGGCGTAGAGCGGGAAGAGGAGGGTGATCAGCTCGATCAGCACGCCCGAGACCACCGCCCCGGGCCACAGCTGCCGGATGCGGAAGGTCCGGTTGGGCACCAGCCGGTAGATGGTCAGGGTGAGGGACCCCATGGCGAGGAACCCGGCGGCCGGCCCGATCCCGGCCATCACCGGGATCAGGTTCATCAGGGTGTTGGCCGCTACCGCGATCAGCATGCCCGCCACCAGGACAAACATCATCACGGCGCCCATCGCGCGCTGGCGCAGGAAGCTGCGCTGGGGGAACTCGAAGATGCGGCTCAGGCAGAACTCTAGGGATCCGAAGAAGTTGGTGACGCCCCAAAGCAGGCCCAGGATGCCGACGATCCCCAGCAGCCCTGCGTAGTGGTGCAGGTCGCCGGTGACTACCTTGCTGAGCTCGATGCCGCTCGTGCCCGGCAAGGCCCGGAGGATCGCGGTCTGCGCCTGGCTCTGGATGCCCGCGCTGCTCACCACCCACCCGATGATGGCCAGCGCCCCGAGGATCATCGGGAACATCGCCATCACCGCGTTGAAGGCCAGGCCGGAGGCGTGGCTCCCGGTGTTGGTCGACCCGTAGGCACTGAGGACGCGGCCCGGGGTGCTGGCCCGGAGCCGGGGCAGGAGCGCGCGCCGGCCGCGGGCGGCGATTGCGGGTCCGCCCTCCCGGGGCGTGGCTGGTTCCATCACCCCATTCTGGCCGGGCGGTGGCGACGGTCGGGGCGGTCCACCCTACTCGACGATGGCGACGGTCTGACCTTCCTGGACGACCTCGCCCTTGGCCGCCAGGATGGCGGTCACGGTGCCGGAGATGGGGCTGGTCACCGGGATCTCCATCTTCATGGACTCGAGGACCATGATCGTCTCGTCCTCCTCGACGCGCTGGCCCACCTCGGCGACGATCCGCCAGAGGCTTCCCAGCACCTCCGCCTTGACCTCCATCGGGCCGTCACCGTGCCCCGGATCGGGGGGCGCGCCCGGCGGGGAGGGCGTGTACGCCCTCCCCGACCGACCCCCTCATCAATCGGCTCCGATCACGCCCCGACGACGAGCAGGCGGTCGTCCACCCAGCCCGTCCAGCCGTTGGAGCAGAGGATGTGGGCCCATGCCCCGCGCACCTCGGTCACCTGGACCGGAAGGTGGCCACCGAGGGTGGCGATCACCGCTCCCGCGGGGTCGGGGGCGGCCCAGGCCTGCATCCCCTGGGGCGGGACCTTGTGGCTGGGGGTCCAGGCCGGCTGGGCAGGAGCCGGAGCCGGCACGGTGGCCGCTGCGGCCTCCGGCGTGAAGGGCACGCCGTAGCTCTGTCCGGAGGCGTCGGCGGAGGCCGATGCCGCCTGTGCGAGCGGTCCCGGGGTCGCCTCGAACTCGATGGGCGCGGCCGACTCCGGGTAGCTCTGACCCGGGGAGTCGAGCGGGTGATAGGGCGAGGCGAGCGGCTCGAAGGTCGTCGCCGCCGGGTCTCCCCAGGGGCTCGCGGCCGGTGCCGGCTCTGCCGCGGTGGTGGCCGAGGCCTCCGCGACGGGTTGCTCCTCCTGCTCCGCCGCCGGGGCCTGGGGCGAGGCGTCCGGCGTGGCGAAGCCGGTCGCGGAGGCGGCCGGCGACCAGGCCCACGGACTCGGCGCGGGGGTGGCCTCCAGTTCGGGGGCGGCCTCGACGTCGGGCGCCGTCTCCGCCTCGGGGGCCGCCTCCGCCTCCGGAGCTGCCTCTGCTTCCGGCGCGGGGGCCGCTTCGGCGAATGCATCTCCCTCGGGGTATGCGTCTCCGGCGACGTATGCCGGCGCGGGGTACGCCTCCGCTACGGCGTCCTCGGCCTCGGGAACTTCCGCGGGGGCGGTCTCCGCAACGGGAGCGGCGTCGGCGTCGGGGGCCGGCGCGTACTCAGGGACAGCCTCGTACTCGGAGGTCGCCGCGTCCTCGGGAGCCGCGGTGTCCTCGGGGGTGGCCGTCTCCTCAGCTGCTGCAGCATCCTGGGTGGCCGCGGTGTCGTCGAGCGCCTCAGCCCCACCCACGGCGGCAAAAGATGCGCTGGCTGCCGCCGGCGACCATGACCACGGTGTCGGAGTGGCGGTGTCGGAGATGCCGTCGCCCACCGCGACGGAATCGGCAGTCGCGCCTGCCACGGCCGGCACGGGCGTCTCCGCCTCCCCGCCGGCGGCGCCGAACACCTCGGTCGCTCGCACTCCGGTCGCGGATGTCTCGGCGGTCACGCCCGTGAGTCGGAGCACGGCGCTCCAGGTCCGGTGGACGTCACTGACCGCGGTCAGGAGGCTGTGCTTGGTGAGCCCGTCGAGGACGATCCAGGTGCTGATCACGACCTGCTCTCCGGCCGGGTCGAGGCTGGCCGTCACCGGTCCCGGGCGTCTCTCCTCGAGCTCGACCAGGTCGGCGGCGAGGTCGCCGCTCCCGGCGGGGTGGGTCGCCTGCGCGAGGTCGACGATGCTGCGCAGGACCAGCCGATCCCCTCCGGTCGGGAGGGTGGCGGTCACCTCGGCGCCTCCGCTCTCCAGCCCCAGCGTGAATTCGGCGCCTGGGTCGCCCTCCGCCTCCACGCACCGCACGTCGCTGTCGGCGCTGCACCAATCGAGGATGCGCTGCTTGTCTTCAGTGGCCATGGCCCGGAAACCTCCAGTGGAGCGGCCCGATCCGCTCTCGGAGCGAGGGGGGGAGGGTGAAGATTCTCGCAGGAACGCGGCTATGAGGGGAGCTTTTTGTCAGGTCATTCAAGGAAAAGGCGAAAGCCCTGTGGGCTCGCGTCCATTCCGATCGCCCTATAAAAGGCGTGGGCCTCGGTGCGCCGCTGGCTGGAGAGCAACTGGAGCCGGTGGCAGTCCGCCTCGCGGGCCCTCCGAGCCGCCTCCTCCATGAGGGCGCGGCCCACCCCCCGGCGGTGGTGGCGGTCGTCGACGACCACGTTTTCGACCGCCGCCCAGGGGCGCCCTCCGTGGGTGAGGCTCGGCCGGACGATGAGCAGGTCGACGGTCCCGGCGATCACTCCGTCGACGGTCGCCACCAGCACGGTGCGGTCGGGGTCGGCGGCGATGCCGGCGAACTTCGCGTCCGCTTCGGCCACGGTGAGCGGCGGCTCGGGGGCGAGCCCGCCGGAGAGCTGCTGGTAGAGGTCGAGCAGGGCGGGGACGTCGGCGACGACCGCGGGACGGACCTCGACGCTCATGCCCGGGGATTTTGCGCGGGAGTGCGTTCCCCGCGCGCCTGTTCCTCCCGCGGCGCCCGGGCCCGATTCAGGACGCCGGCTCCGGCCTCCTCCGAGGGGGTTGGTGAGCTGCTCGAGCATGAGTGAGCGAGAGCTAGCGAGAGGCATCAGGAGTGGGCCTCCCCGCGCAGCTCACGCCGGCCGGCTGGGTGGTTGACGAACATGTGTGCGATAGTGAGGCGGTGAGAGTTCACCAGGCGTGGCGCTTCGCGCTGGACCCGAGCGCGATCCAGCGCCGTGCGCTCGCCTCGCACTGCGGGGCCGCCCGGAAGGCCTTCAACTGGGGCCTGGAGGAGGTGGAGAGCTGGATCTGGCTGGGCGACTTTGCGAGAGTGATGGGCCTGCCTCGGACCGAGTCCCCGGGATGGAACCCATACGCCCTCCGGCGAGAGTGGAACGCGCAGAAGGATGTCGAGGCGCCGTGGTGGCGGGAGAACAGCAAGGAGGCATACAGCTCGGGGCTTGCCGCCCTCGCCAACGCACTACGCAACTGGTCGGAGAGCCGCAAGGGCAAGCGTGCCGGTCCCCGGGTGGGCTTCCCTCGCTTCCGCAAGCGCGGCCGTCCGATGGGCTGCCGCTTCACGACCGGGACGATCCGGGTCGATGACGAGCGCCACGTCACCGTGCCCCGGGCCGGCCGGCTGAAGACGTGCGAGGCCACCACGGCGCTCCTGCGCCGGGTCACGGCGGGGACGGCAAGGATTCTCAGCGCCACCATCAGTTGCGAAGGCCGGCGGTGGTACGTCGCCTTCGGCTGCGAGGTCGAGCGCGCGGTGCTCGCGGGCAATGGCCACGACGACACGGTGGGCGTCGACCTCGGCGTGCTGGCCCTGGCCACGATCTCCGACGGCGAGGTGATGACGGGGCCCCGGGCGCTGCGGGCGGGACTGCGCAAGCTGCGCCGGCTGGGTCGGCACCGCTCCCGCTGCCGTCGAGGATCTCGGAACGAGCGACGGGCGGCGGTCCGACTCGCCCGCCACCACGCCCGGGTGGCCAACCTGCGCCGCGACCACCTGCACAAGCTGACGACGATGCTGGCCAAGAGCCACGGCCGGATCGTCGTCGAGGACCTGAACGTCGCCGGCATGACCCGCTCAGCGCGGGGCACCGTGGAGGCGCCCGGGCACCACCTGCGGGCCAAGAGCGGGCTCAATCGCAGCCTTGCGGACGCCAGCTTCGGGGAGTTCCGACGCCAGCTCGAGTACAAGTGCCGCTGGTACGGGGCGGAGCTGGTGGTCGCCGACCGCTTCTTCCCCAACTCCAAGACGTGCTCGCGATGCGGAGAGTTGAGGACGGACCTCCGCCTCGAGGAGCGGATGTTCGGCTGCGATGCCTGCGGGCTCCGCATCGACCGCGACCTGAACGCCGCGATCAACCTCGCCGGGTGGGCTCACCCGGACGTCGCCGACAGTGCGCCGGAGACGGAAAACGCCTGTCCGAGGGGCGGTCAGACCGGGCCTCGCCCGGCGCGCCCCGTTGACGCAGGAACCGGGATCGCCCCGGAGCCCGCCGGCATGACCGGCGGTCGCCATCGGGCAGGACTCACTCCTGCTGCCTAGATGCGAACGGTAGGATCGTGACCTTGGACGCGAGCAAGGGACCGGCTCTGCTCTTCGATCTGGACGGCACCCTGGTGGACAGCGTCTACCAGCATGTGATCGCCTGGCGCACGGCCCTGGAGGACGAGGGCTTGGACCTGTCCACCTGGCGCATCCACCGCCGTGTGGGCATGAGCAACGGGCTGCTGGTGAACGCCCTCGCCAGAGAGATGGGCAGGGAGTTCTCCGCGGAGCAGGTGGCGGCGCTGCAGGCGGGCCACGCTCGCGTCTTCCGTGAGCTCGCGCCGCACGTACGGCCGCTGCCCGGGGCCGTCGAGTTGCTCCGCGACCTCTCCCAGCGTGGTGTCCCCTGGGCGGTTGCCACCAGTGGCACCCGGGCGACCGCCGCGCCCAATCTCGCCAAGCTGGGAGTGCCGCCGTCGGTGCCGGTCGTCACCCGCGACGAGGTCCCCTTCGCCAAGCCCGATCCCGACCTCTTCCTCGCCGCCGCCCAGCGGTTGGGGATCGCCATCACCAACTCCGTCGTCGTGGGGGACAGCATCTGGGATGTGCTCGCCGCCCGCCGCGCCGGGGCGCTGGGAGTGGGGCTCCTGTCGGGCGGCTACAGCCGCCAGGAGCTCGAGGTGGCCGGCGCCTTCCGCGTCTACCATGACCCTGCCGCACTCCGGCTCCATCTCGATGAGCTGGGAATTCGGAGGTGAGGTGCCGACATCGGTCAACGTCGGCTGCGCCCCAATGATCGCGCTACGTGATTCTGCCCGACGGTCGGAGCGCGAGGCCGGGCAGTTCCTTCGAATGAAGGGAGGGCACGCCCGGCTGGCCCAGTGTTGGGGAATGATGCTTGAGGGCTACCCGCCATACGTGGCTAGCCAAGCGGGTACGTGTGCGTCACGACGTTGAAGGTGAGGAAGTGCCCTCCCTCGTCCTGGAGGGTCAGGCTCTCCCCGGTTGCAGCGGTGATGGTCAGCTTGCCCATCGCTGAAGGCGCCTCGTAGAACCCCTGAAAGGCCGGTGCATCGTTCGGGTTCGAACCCTGGGTGAAGAGGGCCACCGCGCTCTCGACGCCGTCCTCGGGTGACGCCGGATTCTCCGGTATGCCACCTGCGTAGACGAGGTACCACGTCTGCCCGATGGGAGCCTCCCAGAAGGTAGTGCAATCAAAGTCGGAGGCGGAGAACGGCCCCGCCTGAGCGGGTTCAATGCCGATCTCGCGGATGGGCGGGCTCAAGGCCGCAAGAGGCGACGTCAGAGTGCTTTCCGTTGACTCCGGTGAGATGGAGGGGGTAGCACGGGTGGAAGGCGAAGGGGTCGATGCACCTACATGTCCCGCCCCTGATTGACAAGCGACGACCAAGACCATCGCTGCCGCTGAGCCCATCACCGCCAGAGCTCTGCGACGCCAACAGGAGAGTCTGGTTTCCTGGCCGCTCATCACTCCTCCGGCAGTTGTACGTGCTGGCTTGCCGAAAGGTTGCACCGGAGAGGGCGCAAACCGCCCGGAGAGTGTAAGAGTCGCCGATGGGCCTTTGGAGGTCGCTCTCAACGCTAGGGGCGAAGGAGGCTCAAGGAAGCGAGGGAGAGCCTCGGCCCGTCACGTCCGCCGGAATCGCTTGCCGCGTGGCGAGACCGGCGGGAGCCGGGAGGTCGCGCGCACGAGGACTTGAGTGGGAGCATCCTCCGCTGGCCCAGGCTGATCTCGCCGGGTGTCAGCGGGTAGCTCATCCAGTGCGTCAACACCGCCCACACCCGATAGGTAACAGATAGATAGCGAGAGGCCAGCGACTAATTGGAAAAGCCAAGTACCCCCGGCCGGAATCGAACCAGCGCACAAGGTTTAGGAAACCTCTGCTCTATCCACTGAGCTACGGGGGCGTGTAAGGGTTTCCGATGAGCCCTGCCAACTCGTACCAACAAAGACTACACCGGTCTCCGTTACGGGTCGCCCCGTCAGGGGCACCGGTCACCGGGCGGGTGATCACCGCGTCGCCCCGCTGTGGCGAGGAATAATGGGCTCCGTCCCATGCGCGGGCGCCGCGCAGACCGCCATCGAGTCCCAGCTGGAGAGCGCCCCGGATGAAGTCGGTGTCGATTGACCCGCAGAGCTCGGTTCCCAAGTACTCCCAGCTTC
>OCZT010006716.1_pt1 | contig 11370 bp, 15 predicted proteins | sample 1539031 | NCBI WGS metagenome assembly OCZT01 (sample SAMEA3539308, study PRJEB22396) | soil metagenome | biome: tundra; feature: field; material: soil | place: USA | collected 2010-05 | depth 0.15 m
ATAAATGTTAGCCGTAATTACTAACAGCATCAATATTAACTTCATCCTCTTTCCGTTAGGTTATTTATCTGGACATGGAACTTACCAAATTTTCCCCTCATTCCCTCCATATTTACTCCTTATTTGGATTTAGTTTGGTTCGTATTACCAGGCCTCAATTAAAATACGTGAAGAAATTTTGCGTAATAGAATGTTTGATGGTAAATGCTATTTGTTTTTAATTGGTTCGTATTTAACGGCCTTAAATATTCTACGTTAAAAAAAATCAGCGTAATGGAATGGCAGTGAGGGAAACTGTTTGAGCATCGCGAGTTTTTCCCGAGCAATGGAATGAAGCTGATTTTTTAGTAGAATATTTTCAGCCATGTTTCTTTTGGTTCTTTTCTTGCGCCAAGAAAAGAACAGCAGAATTATTAGTGTATATACCCATTCATCCTAAATAAACAACGAATAATTAAATGCGCTAAAATAGAACCTACAATCATAGATTTATACTGTGGTGGAAGTTCCTGTCTTAGCCTATATAGCAGCCTTCTCCTTGCGTTATTATATTCCCTTTTTGACATATTGCATTCCTTCATAACAACACACGGTCTCTTCTCATCCATATGACCGTTAAAAATTGCTAACAGCTTACTATCCTTCTCACTTTGGAGTATTACCGCAACAGTACCCTCAAACTTACTTAGATCATTCCGCTCCACAAAAGATCTCATATCAAACACTTTATTTTCCTTCTTTCCGGTATGATCCTTTTCAACCTCATCGATATCATTCTCCTTATAATGTTCCAACCCATAGAACCTGTTTCTCGGTTTAGCAGTGTATAATGTCATCCCATCTTTAAATCTGTTTTCCCCGACCTTCTCAGAATTCGCCTGGATCACTTCATCAGACTTTTCATCTCTCACCTCGCTATTCTCTTCCTGTTCCATAGCATTCGCCTGGTTGTCATCATCTGTCCCCTCAGTATTCCTTTGTGTATTATCGCCGGAGTTCTCCCCCTGCTCCTCCTTTGCTTTCTTCTTTTTCTTACTCTTATTCATACCATATTGCGTTTTCAATAAGTCACTCTCCGCTTTAATAATATTCTGTGCGTTGCTTATAAGAAATTGCTTAAACTCTGGATACCTGGCTTTGTCCCATTCATTTTTACCTGCATATATTATAAACTTCAGTTCGCCTATTACATCATCCTCAGTTAATGTGCATTCATAAGAGGGTATCAAAGTACGATATAACATCCCTCGTATATCATTTCTTAATTCATATAATTCCGGATTATCATTAAAGTACCCCTCAAACTCCTCTATTGTTTCTGTTTTCCCCATAGTGTTTATTTCTTGCTCGGATATCCCTTCCATCATTCCTCCTGCCGGATTGTTTGTGTTAAGATTTATTAAGATTATCACTGATCCTTAAGTCCCCGTTTCTCTTTGATTGGCTTCCGTAAATGAAACTCATTACTAATGTAACAAGCGTACTCGATGATAATATTATCCCCAATACATTGTACCCCTTAAACGTAAGGTAAAATCCTCCCCATAACCCGAATATTCCCATCAGAAATCCTAATATCAGCCCTGTAAATGACTTGGCTAAATTACCGTTCACTTTCCTAATTTCTAAATTCAGTCTGGTCTTCGATTGATTTTCTGCAATATTCACCATCGTTTTTGCAATCCCGGGTACTATTTCCTCGTACTGCTTTAAAATGTCAGGTGGTGGAAGCCTGTCAATTGATATAATTTCATGTTGAGTTGGATTACTGCCGCTCATTTTCTTTGCTGCCATTCCCGTTCTCCTTTACAATTAAAAATGTACAATGGAAATCCTTCATTATAGTATCCCAGTCTTCCCTTAATGCTTCCGCATCGCTCTTTGCAGGTACTGTGTCTAAATCCATAATACCCGCAAAATCCAATAGCCTGCCCATTCCCTCTATAAAGGGGGACTCGCGCAGGGAAGTAAAAAACTTCCTGAACATAATGCCTCCTGGATAAATTATTTAACGCCCTACCATGATTAGGTGGATAAAACCAAAAATGACGAAAAAAATATTTTAAATATTTTTCGCAATTTTTTAAAAAATCCACCTAATCATGGTAAAGGTTATACGATGCTCTGTCTCGGGTTGTTTTTAACGAAGAATGAGCGGCTCAGATACGGCTCAGATGCGGATGAGTTCCAAAACCAATAATTCAGCATAAACATTAGTCAGTAAATATTTGGTTGTTAAAAATAAAATAATTCAAAATTAAAAGTCAAATAAAAAATAATAAATCTTAAAATAAATATTTAACTGCATGCGCAGCAGAAATAAATAGATCAATCAATAAACCTAAAAAAGGAGTACCAATATATGGCACGCTTATTAACTCAGATCCTCGGTGTTATGACCGGCTCAGTCGGCGATATCGTTTTCCGGCGCAGAGGCGGTCGTAGTTATGTTTCCGCTAAACCAAGTGGATACACACCCCGCACCGATGCCCTTTCCGTTGCACGTAAAAAGCAATTCAAGACTGCTGTTGAAATAGCAAAGAACATAAACGCTATTTCAATTCTCAAAGCAATATGGCCTGTCGATCCCTCAAAACAAATGTCCAAATTCCAGAAAATGGTCAGTACTAACTATAAACTGGTTAGTGGTGAAGACCTCACCGGTCAGCCTACCCTTACACCAGAACTCGGTTTCGAAATGACCACTCCGGTAGTGCAGTTAAATGCTGCTTCAGTTCATTTCTCAGCCGGTCAGCTTGGAGTCGATCTCGGTATCGATACCCAGATCGAAAAGTTCTTCTCTGTTGCTGGTATCATCATAATGAAAAGTCCTACCGATCTGTTGTCTCAGGACATTAACGTCCTCAAATTCCATACAGGTCAGCAAAACCTCGATCTCATAACCGATATCAGTGTTACCATACCCCTGTCTGGTATCGATCAGCAGTTCCTTGCAAAATACACAGTTAAAAGAGCATTCTTTGCTTTCTTAACACATGACGACAATGGTAACGTTGTCAAACATTCTGCAACCTACGGTTCCTAATCCCCACCGATAGTCCCTGCCCCGGCAGGGACTATTTTTTTCTATTAATAATTATTGGTAATAAAATGGAAGAAAATAAATTTGATCTTTTGTTTAAGCAATATGGAAATGAATTCCATATCGATCCCTTGCTCCTAAAGGCACAGGTAAAGCAGGAAAGTAATTTTAATCCGCTTGCTCTTAACCGTGTTTCTGGAGCAAAGGGATTAGCACAATTTATGGACAAGACATGGGAAGAATGGTGTGACCTTACCCCTGGTATTCAAAAAACAATTATTAACTATGATCCTTTTAATCCCGATCAATCCATACACGCTCAATCAGCGTATATGAGTTTCCTTGTCAAGCTTATCGATCAGAAACTCACTCAAGCCTTTCACGATAAAAAATATCTCATGCACTGGGCATTAGCCGCATACAACTGGGGGATAGGGAACATCATTGGAAGGACAGTAAAAAATAAAATTAAAAGAGGGATGCTTCAGTTCTCGGATTTCGATTATCCTGTTGCAGAAAACTATCTCCCTCACGAAACTGCAAACTATGTGCGTCAGATAATGAAATACTATTCCGAATACCAACAAAAGGAAAATCCCAATGCCTAAAACTAATTTGCTCTGGTGGACCCTCGTAATTGCCTTATTACTCGCTGGCTTCATACTCGGATGGGCAACCAAGCCGTCCGATACCGTAAAAGAATCCTATGCAGTTAAAATTCACGATACCCTTAAAACAACATCTGTCCAATACAAAATCATTCCCGGCTCCTATTATAATATCGATTCCCTGATAACAACCATAAACCAATTCTGGAAAGACTCCTTAAAGAACATGTACGGCAAAGGACTCTTCGAATCAAAGTTCACCAAATCCGATGATCTTGGCACCCGTAATTACACATATACAAGCCGTATCCCTCCGGATCCCGCATCCCAATTGATAGTTGATGAATCCTTTACATTCCCTAAAAAATCCTTTGCCCTTGTCGGCAGTATAGGATATTCCGCTTCATTGGGATTAAAGTATTATATCATTGATTCAAAACATTTTTCTTTTACCGGCTTGGTATCCGGTGAATATCTGTTAAATAAAAAATTATGGCAGCCTAATGGACGGTTAGAACTCGAAATGAATTTCTAAGGAGTTTTATGTCAAAACGATTTATGGACACTTCGCTTTGGGAAAGTTCTTGGTTTCTTGACTTATCCCCGGAGCATAAAAACATATGGCAATACCTGGAACGGAATTGCGACTGTGCAGGTATTTGGGAGGTCGACATCCCTCAGTTAAAAAGAAAGATCGGCTACTCAGATATTAATCTTTCCTCATTCTTAACAGAGATAAATAAAGATTATGACAAGTTAACAGGGGATTCTATTACTGTTAAACGTGTTATGCTAATCTCTAATAACTCAAAACTATGGCTCACTGGTTTTATATCCTTTCAATACGAGAAAGGGAAGAATGGTATAAATCCAAACATTCCTGCCATAATAGGAGTCCTTAATCGCTTAAAAGATAATAACATATACGATTTAGCTATTAAGGAAGGTTATCTCCGTATTCAGAATTCCTCAAAAATAGAAACTACTACAACTATTTCTAAGGGTTGCCAACCCTTGGCAAGAGTTAAGGATAAGGATAGTAGTAGTCTCAATATTTCCTTATTTGAATCCCAGATCAAAACAGAACTGATTTCCGAATATGGTCAGTCCAATGTCGACTATGCCGTCCGTGAAGCAGTCCGCCATAATAAGAATAACCTGGCATATATCGAAGGGATCTGTAAAAAGCGCAAAGAGAAAGAAGCCGTTAAATATTCACTTGAAGAAGCGAAACAAAAGAAAATTGAGCTTTATAAAAACCTCACTCCTGAACAGCGCAAATCCTGGTCAAACCTTCACCTATATGAACTTGCCTGTGCCCAAAACCCTAAAATACCTCTGTGTAAAGAAATAGGATCAGGTTAAAATGCTTTATTTATTATATAATGATTGAGTTTTAAAGAAATATAAATTAAATTTATATACCCTTATATCAATTTTGGGCATTTGATAAGCGTATTAAATAGACACTAGAAGTTAATAATATGAAATTATCGCAGAGTATAAAATTAGAAGACCTCAATGCGGAATTAAAAAAACTTTCAGACGACTACAGCAGAAAAATATTAGTTAAAAGAACTGATATTGTTAATAATGTTTCTAAAATATTTACAGAATATTTCGGGAAAAAAGGTTTAGCCATTACCACCTCTCCCGAATCAATATCTGCTAGTTATAAAGAATTAATAATAAAATTAACACTTCCTGTAGCTGAAGAAGGTATGTCTTTTTTTAAGCTAGAAGTTTCTAAGCCGAAACAAATATTTGTAATAACTATTAAAAAATCGGGTAGCTCCTCAAATATCAAAATTGGAGAAAGAATTGCAAGTAGTGAAATACATGATGAATTACAAATACAAATTGATAAGATCAATTCAGAAATAGCAGAACTAAAAGATTCAATTGGAAAAGTTGATACAGTGTCCTTCGATTTTGAATTAATTGACCAAAGCAAAAGTAGGTCAATCCCAGTTACAAAAGGAAATCGTATTCGCTTTGGAAGTTTCAAAGATATTTTGGAGAAATATTTCCCGGATTAAGAAAGTTAGAAATATTAAAGTGATCTGGGATATTGCATATCAAATAATATTGATATTATGAATTAGGGAGTCTATGTGTCTCAAGGGCTTTGGATAATAATAATCTCTATTTTAATTTCTATCGTTATTATTTTTACCTACCTTAAGACAACACAGCCATCAAAAAGATATGAATTTAATTCCATAGCGACTCTATGTCAGACAATTCTCATATTTGTAGCATTATTTATTTCGATATATGTAGTAATATCAAATAGAAAAGATACACAAGACCTCTTTAATAAACTTCAAACTTTTTACTCTCAGTTCTCCAAAATGGATTCATCTTTGGAAAGTGTATCTATAAAGTTAAAGGAAATGCCACAGCAGATCGATATATTTTCTGAAAGTATCGATTCTTTAAATTCAGGAATCATCCGACAAGGAAAGGATTTTAAAGCAAACACTTTAAAACTTAATACATCAATTAATTCCTTATCAACATCTGTCAAAGATTATGAAAATAATATTCAAAACTATAGTACTCAACTCGAAACAATCACTAAATTGACGACACAGCAATTAGCCATTTGGAAAGATCAGCAAAGGGTTATGTTGGATGAATTTACAAGAAAACCAAAATTTAAATTAGAAACTAAAGATATTGTAATAAATAATGATACATTAATTATTAATAACTTTATATTTACAAATATGGGTAATATTGAGGCAACAATACTGGGATTGATGATAAAAGTACGAATTGGTAATAATATCTCTATTAAAAGTGATTATTTTAATATGAAGGATGAAGACAATGATTATTTCTTTTATAGCAGTAATGTGTCTATATGGTCTAATCATGTAATGGCTGCCGGTGCTATTGGCATTCTTCCCTGTAATCTAAAATTATTAAAGAAAAAAGGGATACCATTATCTATTGGTTACCAAATAGAATATACTAGTAAATATGATTCTGATGTTAAACTTGATTCGATAGTAATTAAATAACTGCATTAATACATCCGCAACTAAAACAAATAGAAATTAAGCCATGCGTAAAGTAATCTGGGATAAAGAATATACAGAAAGAGGTATCCTATTTCTACTTCAAGTCACGGAGATTAAGAAAATCGGTCGCATAGATGGTGTGAAAGTAATCTCCATCATTAAAACTAACATAGACCGTAATGGGTTAAGGTATAGATTTAGGATGCCTTGGGAATCTATAGAAGCTGATTAAACGTTCACCGATACGGAACAGGAAGCCATGGAATTGTCAGAAGCATTATTTAATAAACATAAAATGCAAAAGCATAATAAACAACCTTTAGGAAGTAAATATTTTAAATTGGAATCTGTAGATGAAAATTGAAAATTTCTGGGAAAAAGTTCTTGTTGAAGTAGGTAGCAATTCAATTAAATCTATTATTGTTATAATATTGACTGCTTTAATGGTTCTTTTAGCGGCAATTTATAATCCCTTATTGGCGGTTATTAAAAAATATGTGCCCCTAACAATTCTATTTATTTTATTGCTTTCCTTGATAATACTATTATTAATTTCTTTCTTTTATATTTTACATCTTCGAAGGATGCTAAAATCGGAATTAAAATCAGCACTGGGAGTTTATTGGGATAAAAATCTAAATCCTTACTGCCCTTCATGTAAAAAGTATCTTGGGAATTATGCTATGTATCCAACAGCTGATTACAAATATTATCCTGGATTTAAGTGTATTAGCTGCAAAGATGTAATTCGGCTTTCTGATGGTATCGATATATTTATGGATTTTGAAGAAGCTAAGAAAAGGATAGAAAATCTTTTTAATAAATGATATTTAGTATATGTCATCAAGTCGAATACATTAAATAACGTTCAAGGCAGATATTTAAATATATCAGTTTTAAGATTAGAATAAGATGCAAAAGAATTTGCGTAAACCAAAAAATTGGCAGGATTTTGAAAAACTTTGCAAAAATTTGTGGGGAGAGATCTGGGCCTGCCAAAATACTATTAAAATAAATGGACGTAGCGGACAAAACCAAAATGGCGTTGATATTTACGCTATTCCTAAAGGAGAGGATGGTTATTTCGGTATTCAGTGTAAATGTAAAGATGAAAATTTGAGTTCAAAAATGAACATATCTGAGATTGACAAAATCATTCTTGAGGCAAAGGACTTTAAACCTGAATTAAAATCATTATTAATCGCAACAACTTCACCCAAAGATTCAATCCTTGAAGAATATGTTAGAAAAATAAATCTTGACTCAATTCAGAATAAATGTTTTTCGGTTGAATTATTCTGTTGGGAGGATATTGTTGATTTGATAAACGAAAATCCTAATACATTTCGCAGTTATGTTACCGAGAATAACTTTAAAGAAAAATATGATGTTGATATATTGTTTGATAAATGGTCAACTATAGGGATAATCAATCCTAAATTTATAAGAGCAATAACAAAGTATAACCTTATTTTAGAGAGAGGAATGAATAACTTAATTGATATAAATTTTGCCAACCGACTAACTACATCAATTCTTCAGAACCATTTGCCTGTTAATAAGAGTTGGGTAAAATTTAATATTATCGTGAAAAACAGTGGTACAATGGTGATTGAAGATTTTCAAATTCTATTAGAATTTGAAAATACTATTAGGGGTCTGGCTAATACTTCTCCTTGGTATATGAATAGTTTAGACCCCATATCTGTAAGTAAAAATTATGTTTCTATTGGACCAAAAGGAAATAATGCTGTCATTATACAAAAGGATTTTAAAATATACAGCCTAAATATTCTTACTCCTTTTGTAAAATGTGCTATTAAAATTAAGTGGAAACTAATTGCAAGAAATTACGATAAATCTGGTGAAATTATTTTGAATTCTGAATCACAATACACTGATGAAGTTTCATTTCTTAATGTCTTTGATGAATCTGAACTTAAAGAAGATGAGATAATTTATAAAGATATAATGGGATATTCTATTAATATTTAACTGTAAAAAATAAGCTTAAATTAACTATGGGTGAAACCAAGACATTAAAGATTGACCCGGTAATACTTCCAAATCTGTCTGATGATTCTTTCCTGGAGAATAATTTAATATTAACTAACTCGATTGATAATACAAATTAGAAGCGAGTACCGATGAAAAAAATAAATATAGGTTATGATTCTCCTAAAAATAATAAAGCTGAAGATACTTTAAATAGGTGGTCCTTTGCTGAGGAGGTATATTCGCTTATTAAGAATACTCCTAAAGAATGGTCCGTTAGAATCGGAATTTATGGCGGTTGGGGAGAAGGAAAAACAACAGTTTTAGGATTCCTAAATACTATCGCAAATAAAGATAAACAAGTAGTTATTTGGCTAAATACTTGGGAATACCAAAACAATGATCAATTATGGGAGGAGTTTGTACTCTGTACTTATCGCGCTCTTAAAAAATTCAAGGTACCTCTTAAGGTCTATAAATATATTCAACTTTATATAATAATTGTTTTGAAACGATTATTGAGAAAATTAGTATTACCTCTGCAACCACTCTCTAAATTAAATCCATACTCTGAAGCAGGTATAGGCGTATTAAAATCGTTCTTGCAGTTCAATAAAAAAATTATGTATGATCTTCCTAGATTTATAAAAGACAAAAAGGTTATCGTAATCATAGATGATCTTGATAGAACTAATCCTTTTATTATACCCCAAATGTTATTTGGCATTAAAGAATTACTTGATTTAAAAGGTCTTGTATTTGTAGCCGCTTTCGATCCTGAAGTAATAAATGAAACTTTAATTGCAAATAATATTATAATAGGAAAAGAAAAAGATTATCTAGAAAAAATAATTGATTTCCCAAAATGGTTGCCAGAACCAGAGGAAGCAACATTCAAAACTTATCTTCGTAATGAATTAAAAGACTCCATTAGTTTCATTGAATATGATTCTGTTGTTCAACTATATGGTTACCTGAAAAAGAACCCACGTAAGATAAAACAATTTATTAGATCGTTAGTTGTGTTTAAAGATGAAATAATAAGATATAATAAAGATGAAATTAACATTCCTCTTTTATTGCTAATCACAATATTAAATACCTACTACCCCAAATATTATAATCAAATTATTGGTGCTACCCAACTATGGGACAGTTTTGAAGTTAATAATTGGTTTGGCCCGGGTAAAAATAATGAATCAGAGAGTTTAGTAGAAAAAAATATAAATGAATTTTTTGGCGGGATTAAAATTCCGGCTAATGATAGAAATAGTATTAAAAATATTATAAAGCATATTGCCAGTATAGTAAATTTTAATCTTACCCTCACTATTAAGTCGCATGCAAATATTACTCAATCAAAATCCGTTATGACATGGAAAGAATATTATAAATTTATAAATGATTTTGAATTAAACGAAACATTATCTTTTCTTGGAACTAAAATTAAATCATTAAATGTCTCTAATGATATCTTTATCAAAGAACTATTTACTAAAACTATTCGTTATAGGGAATGGTCTTTAGATCAAGCTTCGGATTCAAATCTAATAAACGAACTAGACGGACATGTAAAAGATGCCAATTTAGCGCTTCATCTTATTAAGCTAATTAGTTTTGATTTTAATGGTTTTGTCGGTCAAAATCCTATACTTACTATTAATGACTTTTCAGATTTATATAAAATGATATCACGGTGGCTTCATTTCATAATGCCAGATATTTACACGGAAGTAAGGAAACAAGAAAAAGAATTTTTAAATGAATTGGCTGAGAAAATAACTATTGATCCAAAAACTATTATGGAATATTTAAAGCCATGGTTTCCATTTCGTACTGGAGCCTATGATAGTCAAGCTGAAAAAGAATTAGCTGAGAAGCTTGGTCTTATTTTAGAAAAGAGAATATCGCATAATCTTATTAATAAATTTATGGAAGAGGGATGGATATATTCCATATTAAACAGAGATGAAAATATATGTGAGCATTATATTTTGTTACGGAAAAATAGTTATTTATGGTCGAGTGAACTCAAGCAAAGATTTTATGATTTTATTAAAGATAAAGAACATAAAAGCATATTGACCTTAAATTCCATTTACTTTATATCTCTAATTGATGAATTAAGTTTCGACCCAATGGGTAATTGGAGTGTAATAAATGATAATAATATCTTAAATGATAATGAAATAATGTTACATATATGGCAATTGGCTATGCAACAAATTATAAATCCTAGGATGTTCAGATCTGTAGAAAAATTTAGAGACAAAGTAAAAGGTAAAACCAATCTAGAACTTCCTAAACCTGAATGGTGGGATGAAATAAAAAAAATGGTTGACGGAAGAAATAAAACATGAGAGTTATATCTCCTTTCCTTATTTTGAATTAACATTATACAAGCTTTATGCAATGGCTTTGAAAAAAAATAACGCACCCGAAGAATCCCTCGAAAAAAAACTCTGGAAAACTGCCGATAAACTCCGCAAAAATATGGACGCCGCAGAGTATAAACACGTAGTAATGGGCTTAATATTCCTCAAATATATCTCCGATGCCCACGAAGAACTCTACCTCAAACTCATTGAAGGCAAAGGAGAATACGAAGGTGCCGATCCCGAAGATAAGCACGAATACACGGCAGAAAAAATATTTTATGTCCCCCCATCAGCAAGATGGAAATGGATACAGGGCA
>OCZT010006717.1_pt1 | contig 11367 bp, 9 predicted proteins | sample 1539031 | NCBI WGS metagenome assembly OCZT01 (sample SAMEA3539308, study PRJEB22396) | soil metagenome | biome: tundra; feature: field; material: soil | place: USA | collected 2010-05 | depth 0.15 m
ACGTTATGGCCGGGGCGGCGCTCGGCAGTGGCCGTCCCGGTCGACTACGAGCTGCGGCTCAAGGCGTGCAGAGCGACGCGACAGCGCCCAAAACGGATGAGGTTTTTGTCGAGCGGCCGGCAAGCGACAAACCGCACGCCGGCAAGGTGCTTGCCGCGATCCAGCCGCACGCGGATGACGTTCCGATCTACGCGGCAGGCACGGTCGCCAAACTGCTCTCCGAAGGTTATACGGGATACCTCATTCGCACCACCAATGACGACATGAGCGGAGGGGGTACCACCGGCGAACGAGTGCTCGGAAATGAGCGGGATAACCAGGCTATCGCGAAGGCCTTGGGACTTAGGAAGGCCTTTGACTTGAATTACGGCAATCATCACATGGATCAGATGATGCCGCTGGAATTGCGCGCCCGTTTGATCTTTCTTTTTCGGCTGCTGAAAGTGGACACGGTCATTTGCTACGACCCTTGGGGCCATTATGAGGAGAACCCGGATCATTACGTCACGGCGCGTGCGGTCGAAGCCTCCTGCTGGATGGCCGAGACGCGAAAAGACTACCCGGAACATTTCGAAGCCGGTTTGGAGCCACACTTTGTAAGTGAGAAGTATTATTTCGCGCGGGGCCCGCAATTGGTAAATCGCGTCGTTGACATAGGTCCGTTCATCGACAAGAAAGTGGAGGTCAACCTTCTCAACAAGGCCCAGGGCATCGCGGGGGAGTCTGGTGCCCGCCTTCGGGCTAGTCTGGCTGCCCGTAAGCTGCGGCTGCCTATCTTAGGGAACGACGACGAGACTGCGGACCGGCAGTACGTAAAGGAATTTGTGCTTGCCAATGACCGCGCGCTCGGCAAGCAGTACGGTCTTCAATATGCGGAGGCATTCCATTATATCGGACCCTTGCCCCCGGTGATCTCCGAAGATTACATCAAGCAGCACGCGGTTCCACTCGAATAGCAGCCGGATCCAAATCGGATTCGGCGCGTAATCGATAATCCCAGGCGACAGCGCGATTCGTTGTTGCCGGTGCGTGTGCCTTTGCTTTCGCGATCGTCAGCTATTTCTAAACAAGGAGGCAGCCCGATGTTGTTTATTCGTTCTACACGCAGGAAGTTCGGTACAAGATTTGCGTCCCTTCTGACGGGACTAGGAATCATGAGCGCGGCTTCCAATGCGTCGGGTGCGGAAACTGTGAAGGATGTCGAGAAGCTTGGCGAAGACGGTAAACCGGCGACCGGCACGCCATTCATCATGCCCATTGTTCGCCACAACGGGTTGATCTATGTTGCCGGCCAAGGAGCGCATGATGACCGCGCCCCGGCGGAGTGGGACATCGCGAGCCACACGCAAAAGGTGTTGGACAAAATCAAGAACCTCGTTGAGCACGGCGGCAGCAGGATGGACCGGGTCCTGCAGCTTGGCGTCTTCCTGACCAAGATTGAGAATTTCGAGGGCATGAACAAAGTATTCAAGACTTACTTTCCGAACGGTGGGCCGGCGCGGACCACCGTCGCAGTTGCGGCGCTCCCAGGCAATTCGCTAGTGGAGATCAACTGCATTGCTGCGGTGACGCGACAATGATGGAGTTGACCGGCGAAGGCACAGTAGCGTCGGGAAGGCAGTAGCATTGGGTCCGCCTTTTCCGATCGATTTTTCCCAGACTATTTTGGTATGGTGCCGCTGGTCAAAGGTGATGCTGCACGACCGCACCCCGGATGATAAAGTGTTGCCGTCGTCAGCACCTTTTGAGAAACGCTGCGTCTGGGGTATCGCCCGCGACTGAAATGCGATGGTGCCCGCTGAGGCCACGTTGGTGTGTGGGCGGAGTCGCGGCGCGGTTCAATAATCCGACGCGCAGTGGTCTGGAGGGAACTCGCCATGGAAGGCAAAATGAAGGCAGCTTGGTTGAAGGGGTTGAGACAATTTGAAATCGTTGACGTGGACATCCCGCAGATTCAAGAGGACCAGGTATTAGTGAAAATCCTCAAAGTTGGAATCTGTGGATCCGACAGGGGAATGTGGAACGGTCACCATTTCTTCAACGACCTCTACACTTGGGACCAATTTACACCGGGTGAACACGGTCATGAAGCCAGCGGGATCATTGTGGAAACCGGCCGGGACGTTCGAGGGGTCGAGGAAGGTGATTTGGTGTGCCGGCTGAATCTCGCCGGGTCGCATGATCTGGAGATGAAGTGTTTTGCCGAGTATGCTGTCGCCGACGCGCAGATACCGGTGAACGGCGGGGATCCGGAGGTGGTCTGTTTTGCCGATCCGGTGACGGTGGCGCTTAATCACATCCATCACGCCCATGTCTCTGGCGGGGACACCGTGTGGGTGGTGGGGCAAGGCTTCATAGGGCTGCTAGTCACGCAATTGTTGCGCGACCAGCACGTCAACGTGATCGCTACGGACATAAGAAAGCGCCGGATCGAGCTTGCCACTAGTTTCGGGGCCCGTTCGGTTGACGCGAGAGAATCCGATTGCGAGCAGCAGATCCGGGCCTTGGGCGCCGATATTCGCGCCATTATCGAGTGCTCTGGATCGGATCATGTCGTCGACATGGCGTGCCGCCTCCTTGGCCGGGGGGGCACTCTGGTGATGATGGGCGCCTATCGTCCAAAGGTGACGCTGAATTACACTCAGCTCCGTATAAAAGGCGCTACGGTGGAATTTCCGATGAACGGGGTTAAATGCAAAGACAACTGGGCGCCAGCGGCGCAAATTCTGTGTCACAACGAAATCGAGGTGAAAGGCCTGATTGACCATCGTGATCGGATCGAGAACCTGCAGAAGGTTCTGGAGAACTATGACGAAGAATGGTTGAGAGTCGTCTTGGAGCCTTAGCAGGAGCAAAAAAGGACATGAGTCAAACGGTGCGGTTCGGCATTATCGGCTGCGGTGAAGTGGGCCGTTCGCTCAGCGGAACAGATCAGTACAACGGCATTGGCGAATGGCACGCGCGATACATCGGCGAGATTCCCGGAGCGGAACTGGTCGCTGTTTGTGACGTGAACGAACAGAATGCGCGGGCGTTGGCAAAGAAATTTGGACTAAAAGATTATTACCTCAAATCGGCCGATCTGCTGGCCCGCCGCGATATTGACGTGGTCAACATCTGCACTCCCAGCGGGACGCACGGGGCAATTGCCACTGCCGCGGCAAAAGCGGGGAAACACGTGATGGTTGAAAAGCCCATGGAGGTTACGCTCGAGGGGGCGGACGCGATCATGCGTGCCTGCCGGGAGGCCGGCGTGAAGTTGCAGGTGCTCTTTCCGTTCCGGATGGGCCGGGGCTTGCAGGCAGTGAAGGCAGCAATCCGGAAAGGGGTGTTCGGCAAGTTCATTTTAAGCAATGCCATGTGCCGGCGGTACCGCGACCAGAATTACTATGCGAAGAGCGGTTGGCGGGGAACCTGGGCGATGGACGGCGGTGGCGCCTGCATGAACCAGGGTATCCATGTAATTGATGCCTACATGTATTTGATGGGCGCTCCAGACTCCGTCTTCGCGAAAATGGGCACCCTGGGCCATTCGTCCGTGGAAGTGGAGGACGTGGCCGCGGCGATAATCCAGTTTGTGGACGGCGGCGTGGGAATTATCGAGGCAAGCACTTGCGCCTACCCGGATTTCGGGGACCGGATCGACCTGCATGGCGAAAGAGGTTCGGTCATCCTTGAAGGGCTTCCGCCCCGAATCACGCGCTGGGACGTCATGGACAGCAAGCACAGTATCAATTTGGAAGATTATGAGGAGCAGGGCGAGCCCGGTAACCCTTACTTTCTGCATCGTGCAGTCATCCAGAACATGGTGAATGCAGTACGCCAGGATATCGATCCAGATATTGACGGGAAGGAAGGCCGCAAATCGTTGGAGATAATTGAGGCGATTTACCGTTCCGCACGCGAGAGGAAAGAAGTGACGCTGAGTTAAAGCGGCACCAAGGCAGTTGCGAAATGCGGTATCGAGTGGCTTCCGAGTTGTACAAGTTCGTCACCAACAAAAAAGGAGCAACTCTGTTGATCATCGCAAACAAGGGCAAACTGGCATTGATTGGGGGAACGCCTTCTTGCGCTCGGAAATGGCCCGTCTGGCCAGTATGGGATGACACGGAACGAAAGGCTCTGCTTGAGGTGCTGGAATCGGGCAAGTGGTGGTATGGCGAAAAAGTGCGGAAGTTTGAGGCTGCGTTTGCCGCTTTTCAAGGCGCCAGGTTTGGGGTGACATGCAACAGCGGAACCACAGCTTTGCAAACGGCCCTCATGGCTTTGGGTGTTGGTGAGGGCGATGAAGTGATCGTGCCGCCCTACAGCTTTATCGCTACGGCGAACACCGTGGTCAGCGTGGGCGGCACACCCGTTTTCGCCGATATCCTGCCCAACACGCTTTGCATTGATCCCGCAGACGTGGAGCGCAAACTCTCCCCGCGCACCAAAGGTATTATGCCCGTTCATTTCGCAGGACTCGTCGCGGACATGGATCGGCTCGGCGAAATCGCGGAGAAGCACAAGCTGTTCATTCTGGAAGACGCGTGCCACTCGTGGGGCAGCCAATGGAAAGGCAAGGGGACCGGCGCCCTCGGCGAGTGCGGAGTATTCAGCTTTCAAGCTACCAAAAATATGAGTAGCGCTGAAGGCGGCATTATTCTCAGCGACAATGAGGAACTCTCCGAGCTCTGCCGCAGCTACACCAACGTGGGGCGCCTTAAAGGTTCGCAGTGGTACGACCACGAATATTTAGGCTGCAATTTGCGTATGACGGAGTTTCAAGGAGCCCTGCTGCTCGCGCAACTTACCCGTCTGGAAGCACAGACGGTTAAACGTCAGGCCAATGCCGAGCTTCTTACCCGGGAGTTGCGCGGTATCCCTGGCATTCGCCTGCTCGAGAATGATCCGCGCGTGACGCGACGCAGCTACCACATTTACATCTTTCTCGTGGACAGCGAGCAGTTCGGGATTTCTGCCGCACGTTTCGTCGAGGCGCTCGCCGCAGAAGGCGTTCCTGCCTACAATGGATATGGCAAACCCCTCTACGCCAACGGTCTCTTCCGAAAAGCCAATCAAGCCAGAATGCGTCACCCGATCTCCGCGCCCCTTGCAGGGAGAGGGTTGGACTATTCCGACGTACAGTGTCCCGCGTGCGAGCAGGTCTGCCGCGACGCAGTATGGATTTGGCAGAATGCTCTGCTCGCCGAAGAAGACGATATGCGCGCCATTGCCGCGACGGTTCGCAAGGTCGTCGAGAACATAGAAGCGATTCGTTGAGGGGCAACCTGGGCTGGGCCGGGTGTCGCGGGTGCAGCAGGTTCTGAAACCACGGGAGCGTCCAGAATACACATGGGGATCTTGGATTGGTTGATTGTAAGCGTCTACCTCGCCGTGCTTGGGGGCGTGGGCATTGTGGCCACCCTCAGGGTGAAGAACACGGGCCAGTATTTCCTGGGAGGGCGGCGCTTCGGCAAGCTGCTCATGGTTGCCCAGAGTTTCGGCGTAAGCACGCATGCGGAAATGCCGGTGAGCCTGGCGGGGGCCGTTTATGGCATGGGTATTTCGGCGATCTGGTACCAGTGGAAGAACCTCTTCGCCATGCCTTTCTATTGGCTCATGGCTCCTCTATTCCGCCGCTTTCGGCGCACCACTGCGGCCGAGGTAATGGAGGACCGCTACGGCGTCAGCATGGGGGTGCTGTTCGTGGTGTACGCATTCCTGTTCTTCATAATCGCCCTCGGCAGTGTCCTGAAGGGAGGCGCGAAAATCCTCAGCGAGGTGATGGCCGGCCGCCTGAGCGTCAATGAGGCGGTCATGGGGTTAGCCGTGGTTTTTGTTCTCTACAGTTTCACCGGGGGTCTGGTGGCCTCTACCTGGAGCAACTCTATTCAGGGACTGCTGGTGATTGTGCTTTCCGTCATGCTGATCCCCCTGGGGTGGAACCTGGTGGGCGGCATCGGCGGGATGAAGCAAACCCTGCCGCATTATTTCTTCTCGATGTCCACACCCCAGGAGATCGGTCCGTGGTTTATTGCGATGCTGACACTGAACGGCCTGATCGGCGTTATGGCTCAGCCCCACATGATTGCGGCAGTGGGCACGGGCAAAGACGAGTACACATGCCGGGTCGGGTTCCTGCATGGCATGGTTATCAAACGCCTGTGCACAATCGGCTGGGCCATTGTGGGTTTGATGGTGGCGGCCATGGTGGCGCGGGCGCTGTTCGGCACGAAGGCACTGGCTGATCCGGAGGAGGCCTTTGGTTTCGCATGCCGTCACCTCCTGACCACCGGTTTTCGTGGGCTGCTCTTTGCCAGCGTCATGGGCGCCACCCTGGCTTGCAGTTCGGCACTCATGGTCGACAGCGGCGCCCTCTTCACGCAAGGATTTTACCGTCCCCGACTCGCTCCCCGCGAATCGGACCGCCACTACCTCTGGGTGGGTCGTCTCAGCGGGCTGGCCGCCGTGCTGATCGCCGTGGCTTACGCGGTGTTCTTCATCCAGAAAGTGCTCTATTCGTTCTTGCTCATGGAGACCATAGCCACCTACATGGGCATTAGTTTGGTTGGCGGCATCATCTGGCGGCGGGCAAATCGGTGGGGTGCAGCCGGCAGCCTGTTCGTGGCTCTGGCTGTCAATTTCTACCTGTACCACTTGAGGAACGAACGGCTGGATTACTGGGACCCGAATATTTTTCTCGCCGCTCTCGTGGCGGGTACCGTGACGCTCATTGTGGTGAGCCTACTCACGCCTGCTGAGCGCGGGCCTGAGGTCGAGGCGTTCTTCGCAAACCTGCAAATCCCTTCGGACCCCGGCATGGAAGAAGTCGATTGCCAGGACCCCGCGGCCCTGGCGAAGGTGGGCCGTGAATCAGCGAAATCAGGCCGTCAGTTGCTTTTTGTCAATCTTCTGCACCCGCGCCGAGCGGCGTATGGTGTCGGCTTTTTCCAAGCCTACCGTGACGACTTTAAGGGGCTGGCAATGGGGTCCGCCCTAGTGGTTGGGATCGTCCTCTTCATGTGGTTGATTTTGCGGTCCTAAACGCGCGGACGTGCTGCATCCTTTAGCGTGGCTGACGCGCTTCGCGCAACAAAATACAACCGCGTCAAACTCTGTTTCGGGAGGTTAAACACTTGGACCTTTTGACCACCTTGAAAGGCTCATTGCTCGAGTCCTTTTTCCCTGCCGCGTGGGACTTGGCACAGTGGGATGCGTGTGTGGCTGACGATCCCAACGCCATCTTTGACCGGCAATCCACCTGGCACAAGGATTTCTCAATTCGAATGGCTGATGACGTGCCGGACTTTAACATTATGTTGGGCCACGAACTGGCCATGGAAATTCGGCGGTGTCGCGAAGCAGGTCGCAACCTTGTTTTGATTCTGCCGGTTGGCCCAATGGGCATGTACCGCTGGACGGTTTACTTCCTGCGCGAGTGGAACATCCGGTGTGACCACGTCTACGGTTTCAACATGGACGAATGGAGCGACGCAGAAGGCAATACGCTTCCCCCTGAGGATCCGGGCGCGTTCCAGTATGCAATGCAACGAGCTTTCTACGGCCCTCTGGGTGACATCACGATACCTCAAGGGCAGCGCTTCTTTGCCACCCGGGAGAGCCTCCCAACTTATGCAGAGCGGATTGCGGCGCTACGGGCGGGCGGTGCAAAACTGGTGGTCGTTTATGGTATCGGTCGTGCCTGTCACATTGCCTTCTGGGAGCCGCATTTCGGCATGGAATTTTCCACTGACGAGGAGTGGCGCAAGCAGACACATCGCCTGGGAGCGAAACTGCATCCCCTTACCATCGAACAAAACGCCATAACTAGTTTCAAAAGCCGCACGACATTGGTCCCGGCCTTCGCCAACACGATTGGGCCCGCGCTGTTCACCCACGCTGACTATGCCATTGGGGGCGCAGACGGCGAGCTTGGCCGTGGAATGCAGTGGCAGGGGCTGTCGCTGTGGGTGACACTACGTCATCCGACCAGCCGTCATATCGCGTCCACCTGGATGCCGCGTCAGCCGGGAATACTTCTCTTCACAAGGGCTTTGGCCGGTCCGCTGGTGCCGGAGGCTAACTAATGTCTGGCTCACGACTTCTCGCTGCATTTGCCCATCCGGACGATGCAGAAATTCTGGCGGGCGGGATTCTCTTTCATCTGAAGTCGCTGGGTTGGGGAGTGGAGATTCTCACCCTGGCCAACGGTGATTGTGGGTCGGCAGTTCATGAGAAAGAGGCGATTACGCGCCTTCGCGCTGCGGAAGCACGGGCAGCAGCGGAGTATCTGGGTGCGTCATACGCCTGTGCGGGAATGCATGACCTCGAGGTTTACGCGAATGCCGAGAACCTGCGAATTGTCGTCGAACTGATGCGCGAGTTCGACCCGGATGTCGTCATCACTCACTCTCTCGTTGACTACATGCTTGACCATGAGGAGACGGCGAAACTGGTTCGCGGCGCGACTTTCGGTTTGGCCGTGCCGCTTTACCAGACCCGGCAGTTGCCTCCGGCCAAACCCAGTCGCGCGACGCCGGCGTTGTATTATGCGGATCCTTTGGAGGGGCTCGACCACATGGGGCAACGGCGATACCCTCATTTCTATGTGGATATCGGTTCCCAATTGGCCAACAAGCGGGAGATGCTGAGCCGCCACGCCTCGCAACGTGATTGGCTGCGTTCGCATCACGGCGTGGATGAGTACCTCGATCGAATGACGGCATGGGCAAAGCAATATGGTCAGGAATGTGGCTGTGCCTACGCCGAAGGGTTACGGCAACACCTCGGACATGGCTACCCGCGGCTGCCCATCCTGCAGGACGCGTTGAAGGGCTACGTGCGAACCCGATGAACGAATCTGATTTAGAGCGGAAGCCCTGGGCTAAGAACCTTCACTGCGCATTTGCCGCACCAGCCCGAGCACTTTCCCGATGATCGTTTCCTCGACTGTGGGCGCAAACGGACCCGGCTGGCCATAATACACCATCGCGTCCTTCCCTTCGTAGCCACCCTCTTGCAGCACTCGCAGCGACGGGATATAGGCGAACACGTCGTTGCAGTATGCTGCCACCCAAAGCCTGTCATGGCCCAATTCCCGCTTCAAGCGCAGGTCGTAATCAACCACAGCTTCGCCCGCCAGAGCGATCATCGTCAGATCTGAACCGAATTGCCAGACTGCCACCGGATAAGAATAAGTGGCGGGAAGGTGGCCGTCTCGATCGAGGATCCCAAGCATCTTCATCGCCCATTTGCGGCGGTATGGGTCCGCGTTCTTCAACTGGGCTTCGAGTTCCTCGTGAGAGGGCGGCGGAACAAAGGAGACCGGAAACTCTTCATAGGCTGTATTCAGCGGACCGCTGACCGGCGCCATCTCTCCCGCAAGGACTTTCTCCACTGCGCCGGCCAACTCCCCGCCGTACTGGCGAGCGAGTTCGATTGTCCCCCGCGGATAGGGGTTGGTGTCAGCGCCACATCCGGCGACGAACAGGGCCGTGGCGCCCGGGTGATGGTCTTCGATCCACGCCTCCGCAAAACCCGCATAATCGCCGTGAAACTCCATGAAGTCCCGGGCTGTGGTGTTGTGGCAGGCGTATCCGAAAACCACCCCCCGGACCTTCCCATGCTTGTCCTCAACGCGCAGCACCGGGACCTCATGGTCCACGGGTCCTTCTTTGTTGACTCCTCCCGGTCCGCGACGGTTTATTCCAAATCCGGCCTGCCCGTGGCCCAGGCTGAGGTGAGCCGGCCGAAGGGCTTTGAGGGCTGCCCCAACGAGTTTGACGATCTTGTCCTCAAGTTCATTGGTGTAGGCATCCACGTCACCCCATTGTGACTCTGTCATGGGGTAGGCAATCTCCAGCATCCTGCTGAGCACGGGGCCGCCGTGCGTGTGCGATGAACTCAAAAGCAACTGGCGGCGCGCCAGTTGATGCTCTTTCTCCACACGCGCGGCAATCTTCCGGCTCACGGTCGCGGGAAGACCCAGCAAGTCGGAGGTCACCAGCACGGCGCGTTTCCCGTTCGTGTCTTCGAGCGCCAGCGCTTTGGCGTAGAGCTCCTGCGCCGTTCCCTCCGAGGGCTTGGTTCGCACGGCGTACCCAGCCATCCAGAGAGACTTCCGCGGTGTAATGGGAATCTTGGCGAATCCCGCCTTCCATTTCGTCGTTCGGATGCCTGCCAACAAGGATTGCGGCGCGACACCGAATCCCACGCCTGCGATGCTGGCAGTGAGGCATCGGAGAAAAGCACGTCGATGCGTAATCTCTCTCATTCAACTCCAGGGCTGGGTCCACCGCTATTGGCCGCACGAGATACTCAGAGGCCGCCGGCGGGTTGACGGGCATTTGCGACGCCCGATTCACAAAGGGAGTTCTATGCCGATGCCCTTCGCGAGAGCGCTTTGATAAACAAGGGTTGCTGTGGCCATATCCTCCAGGGCGAGCCCAAGATTAATCGCGGCCGTCCTCTCCACCGCTGACTCTCTCCCTGGCTTTTTCCCTGCCACGATTTCACCCAGATCGGCGTACGGCTCGGGAGTCTTCTGAAAATACCCTTCTCGACGGTAGTACGCCATCTGCGCGATGTCATCGGTCGATATCCTGTCGAATTCTCGGAGTGCAGCCGGTTGCCAGTAGGAATCGAAGTCCACGAGGCTGGCAAAGCTCCCCTCAGCCAGCCATCCAGGCTCAATCGCGGGGTTCGGGTTCCTGAGGATGGGCCCGCTGGTGACCACCATGTCCATGCCCTGCACTGCCTCAGCAACGTTTCTGACCACTTCGATTTTGATATGTAGCTGTGCACTCATTTCGGCTGCGAAATGATCGGCCACTTCGGGGCGAATATCGTATGCTAGGACTTTCTTAATATCAAAAGAGCAAGCTAAAGCCTCAAGATTACTTCTGCCCTGCACTCCGCACGCCACCACTCCAAGCGATGAACTGTCTTTCCGCGCGAGGTATTTCGCTGCGACGGCCGTTGCCGCTCCGGTCCGCATCGCGGTAACCCACGTGCAGTCCATCACAGCTTTAGCGAAACCCGTTTCGGCATCGTTCAGTATTAATAACCCGCTGATATAAGGAAGGCCTTTAGCTTGGTTTTCTGGATATCCTGCGACCCACTTCATGCCCGCGACTTCCATATCCTTGATGTAAGCAGGCATGGCATGGATGAATGCATCGGGTCGCGTGTGGATTCCTGGCTTGGGGGGCATCTCGACCCGTCCTTCTCCCTTGGCTTTGAACGCAACGGTGACGGCGTCGATGACCTCGCACATGGAGAGAGCCACTTTCTCAACGTCCGCTTTACAGAGGTACAACAAAGTATAAGGTTGCTTCATATACTTCCTCCGGGACACGGCTACATCATGATGAACTTCGTTGAGTT
>OCZT010006719.1_pt1 | contig 11365 bp, 11 predicted proteins | sample 1539031 | NCBI WGS metagenome assembly OCZT01 (sample SAMEA3539308, study PRJEB22396) | soil metagenome | biome: tundra; feature: field; material: soil | place: USA | collected 2010-05 | depth 0.15 m
AGATGCCCAGGAGCGAGCCGTCGGCATCGATGACTGCCGCCGTGTTGTGGTAGAGGCCCGCAGCCCGCTTCTCGAACAGCGAGGTGATTATGACGACTTGGTTTGCTTTCGCCAGTTGCTGAAAGGCCTGCGTGGTCGGCCCTGGAATGGCCTCGGCCAGTTGGAAATGTCGGTAGTCCTCGGACTGGCAGAAATACTGCGAGCGAAACAGCTCCTGCGTGCAGATGATTTGGGCGCCGTCCCGGGCGGCGCGTTCAGTTGCGGCTAAGGTGTTCTCCAGGTTCGCGGCGGGGTCTGGGGAACAGGCAGCTTGGATCAAGCCGACTTTGACGATGCGATCAGTCATCATGGGATTCCGGCCCTGCCGGATTTGGCCGACGCCGGCTCAAGCCTTGGCAGAACTGCTGGAGGTGCGTTTGATATGCTTGGTGCTTCCCAGGATGGTCTGGGTGGCGGCTGGGGGCACTGCCTGGCCGAACAGCTCGCGAATGAATTTGCCCAGCTTCTCGTTGGTCGGGCCGTACCCAATGTGATAGATGTAATGCTCCAGGTCGTAGAGCAGGTCATCGCCGCTTTGATACCGCTGGGCCAGGTCGCGGGCCAACGCGCGGTGCAGAATCTCGTTCAGCCGGTCGTCCACGTGCGCGGACAGGGTCCGGAAGTCAGGGATAGGCAGTTTAATCATGTGCTGCCGGGATTCTTCCGCCGAAGCGCCCTTGAATATGTTCTTCCCCAGCAGCAGATGGGCGAGCACAACGCCGGCAGAGAAGAGGTCGGATCGGTGGTCGGTGATTTGGAAATTCGCCTGCTCCGGGCTCATGTAATCGGCTTTGCCCGCCACGACCTCGCCTTCGTCGTCCGTTAGGAAACCGCGCGCCTTGGCGATGCCAAAATCCGTCAGCTTCACGTCCCCCTCAAAGCCGATCATGATGTTCTTGAAGCTCACGTCGCGATGCACGAGGCCGAGCGGCTTGCCCTCCTTGTCGGTTTTGGCGTGCGCGTAGGCCAGTCCCCGAGCCACGCGGCTGACGATGAAAACGCCTAGTTCCATCGGCAGCACCCGCCGCTTGTCTGCCAACTGCTGGGCGAACTGCTCCAGATTCACCCCGCGGATGAGCTCCATGGCGATGAAATAGACCCCGTTAGTCTCGCCCAGGTGATAGGTCTGGACGATGTTTGTGTGGATCAGGTCCGCCACCAGTTTGGCTTCGCCGATGAAGTTCTCGATGAACTGCTTCTGGTTGGCGTAGTTCTGGCGGATCACCTTGATGGCGATGCGCTTGACGAATTCGCGCGCGCCGAGCTGCTCGGCTTCATAGACAATCCCCATGCCGCCCTCGAAGATCTTGCGCACGATCTCATACCGGAACTCATTTTGGATGGTGAAGAGCGCCACGCGCGGATGGTGATTGAACGAGAGTGGAAGTCAAGCCCGGGTTCCACCCCTCCGGCTTCCAGAATAGGGTCGGAGGAGCGGCGTGCCGATGCACTCCTGCCAGCCGCCAGCGACCTGCAGGCGGAGGTGTACGCGCTGAAGCGCCTGTAAGCTGAGACCGCCACCGAGCTGGACGCTCTGCTCCCCGCCATCCTGGACAAAGCTTTCAAACGAGGATTGTGTAATCATTATGAACCAGAACGAGATTCTAGCTCAACAACAAGCATTGCTGAATCAGATCGCCCAAGCATTCCCAGGACGTATTGTGGGGCGTTTTGGCCATTCAGATTGCACTTTTCATCGTCGGCGCTTGGGTCATCTACATGTTTTGCGCGCGGTTGCGAGACATTGCGGACGAACTCCGCAAGATTCGAGTGACATACAAGATGGAACAAAAGTGCACTATTCGCGGTGCCGCTCGCCCACCGGCTGCCACATCGGGCGAGAATCCATTCGCCAGCGATGCTCGGCATGTGCTAACCAAATGAAATCGAAGAAGGGCCTGCCAGCCGAGACCGCCGAGTTGGATGCCCTGCTCCCCGCTATCCTCGACCGCGCCTTCAAAGGGGGATTGTGAGTGAGCCAATTACAGTAGCGCCGGATCGTGGCCGAGTTGTACACTTCGCTTCCCGCCCTCCTCAACCGCGCCTTCAAAGGAGAATTATGAATCGAACCCTGCATCTCAACCTTCGCCGTGAGTTCTTCGCTGCCATCGCCGCGAAGAAGAAGCGCATCGAGTATCGCGACCAAACCGCGTATTGGAAGAAGCGCCTGGAAGGCCGCCGCTATGACTTTATCCAGTTCCGCAATGGCTATGCGACCAAAGCCCCCGAAATGCTTGTGGAGTTTCGTGGGCTGCGCCGCTACGGCAAAGGCCACAAAGCCTATTACGCGATCCAGCTTGGCCGCATCGTCAAGATCCGGAGGTGGAGACTATGAACCTATGGTCCCAGCGACCCGATTCGCAGCCTCCGCTCACCAAGCACTCCTGCGGCTGCCCCAATGCCCCCAGCCACCCCTCACGCTCTGCAGCGGAGTCCAAGCCGCCCAGCGAGCAGCGCAACGATAGCGCACAACAGAAGCGCCCAAGCGGATGGTTCCGGGACGGGCGCAGGCTCAAAAACCAACCCTTTCGGCACGGCCAGTCCTGAATTGCCAAAGACCATGCCTGCGCCCGACGAGTTGAATTTCTCAATGGTGTCAATAACACCCGCCTGCCTAACCTTCGACAGCACGGGCACTCTCTTCGCGACCACAAGCTATTAGGAGATGACGTAAGGAGGCTCAAATTCCTTCGAAAAACCAGGAGAGATCACAGCCTCCTCACGTCGGCTCCTGCTTTTTTTAGCGAGCCGCTTGCCAATCGGCCTCTACGTAATTTGACGAATGGGGCAACCGCGTAGATGTTGCCCCCATGAAAACACTTTTGATCCTTTCGGCGTTGTTGCTCTGGCAGGTGGTTTGTGCTCATGCCGCCGACTCTATTTACGCCATTCCACTCAAGGACATTGACGGCCAATCAACCTCTCTGAAGGCTCACAAAGGGAAGGTCCTGCTGATTGTCAACGTTGCTTCCAAATGCGGATACACCCCCCAATACACCGGGCTTGAGGCGCTCCAGGAGAATTACAAGGACAAGGGCCTTGTCGTGCTGGGTTTTCCCTGCAACCAATTCGGCGGTCAAGAGCCTGGAACCAACGAGCAGATCAAGCAGTTCTGTTCCACCAAATACCAGGTCACTTTCCCGCTCTTTGACAAGATCGAAGTCAACGGCCCCAACCGTCACCCACTTTACGTGGCCTTGGCTGGCAAGGATTCCCCATTTCCCGGCGACATCAAATGGAATTTCAGCAAGTTCCTCATCGGGCGCGACGGTAAGATTCTGAAACGGTTTGAATCCAAAGTGAAGCCGGACTCACCAGAATTGGTTCAGGCCGTTGAAACCGCTTTGGCCGGCAAGTAGCCCAGCATTCCCCAGGTGGACCAAAGGCGATGGAGAGGAATCGACCGGCCTGCCGAAACGATACGACAACGAGAGTCCGGCTGCTCGTGCTGGCACTCGGCGCATCGACGTGCTTCCTCACCGCGCAAGCCGCTGCCTCAAAGAACAACATCTTCAAGACCACCCCGGTGCCGCTCGTGGTGATTGAGGGGGTGGATTGAAATGCGCCCTGATCTTGGGATGTAAAATGGGTGAAGCAAATGCGCAGCAGGAAAAAGGAATGAATGCTTTGGGCCGCCAGAGTCTTGTATTCCTCCTGCTTCTGGGTTCGTGCTACACGGGACCCGCTCAGGAATGGACACGGTTCCGGGGACCCAATGGCAGCGGCATCAGCCCGTCCAAGACCATTCCGACGACCTGGACGGAGAAGGACTTCAATTGGAAACTCCCTTTGCCCGGAGCGGGCCATTCCTCGCCTGTATTATGGGGCGACAAACTCTTTCTCACCACAGGTGACGACCAAACCAAGCAGGTATCCGTCTTTTGTATCAGCGCGGCCGGCGGGAAGGTGCTTTGGCAAAAGGCTTTTCCATTCACGCCTTACCACAAGAATGGCTATAACACGTTCGCCTCCGCCTCTCCGGCGGTCGATCAGCACCGCGTCTATGTCTGCTGGAGTTCCCCCGAGCATTACACTTTGATGGCGCTGACGCACAACGGCCAGACCGTTTGGGAAAAAGACCTGGGACCCTTTGCCAGCCAGCATGGCGGTGGCGCCTCCCCCATTGTTTATCAGAACAAAGTCATTCTCGGCAACGAGCAGGATGGGGAGAGCTTCCTGATCGCGGTCGATGCGGCCACCGGCAAGACCCGATGGCAGACCCCACGAACATCGAAGGAAGCAGTGTATTCCACCCCCTGCGTTTATGAGCCGAAGGATACGCCGCCCGCGTTGATCTTCAACAGCCACTCCAACGGAGTTTCCGCGATTGATCCTGACAGCGGCAAGGTGCTGTGGGAGCTGGCGGACGCATTCGACAAACGAGTCGTGAGTTCACCGGTTCTGGCGGCGGGATTGATTGTCGGCGCGTGCGGCAGCGGCGGCGGCGGAAATTATCTGATAGCGGTGCGACCCGGCAGCCCCGCCAAGAAGCCGGAACTGGCCTACACCATCCGAAAGTCGGCCCCTTACGTGCCGACGAGCGTCTGTGTGGGAGAACGGCTCTTCCTGTGGAGCGACGGCGGAATCGTCAGTTGCGTGCAGGCCGCCTTGGGTGAGGTGAAATGGCAGGAGCGTGTGGGCGGCAGTTTTTTCAGTTCGCCCCTCTGGGTGGACGGCCGGCTGTTTTGCGTCTCGACCAAAGGCGAGGTGGTTGTGGTGGAAGCCTCGGACCGGTTCCAGGTCTTGGCAAGAAACCCTTTGGGCGAGGTGACGCATAGCACGCCGGCAGTGGCCGGAGGCCGGATGTTCATCCACACCGCCAAGAGCTTGATCAGCGTCGGGGGACGGACCGCGGTCAAGTAGTGGTCGAAGCAATCTTCCGTTGACATACAGGGCCATGCAGGGGAGGTTCACCGGGATGACTCATAGCCGAATAAACCTGGAATCTCGTAAACACCGGAGCGCCTTCATATGGCTATCTCAGTAAACGCCATACATCGTAATCAGAATATTCCCCCCAGCCTCGCCCTGGGCGGTTTACAAATCTTCAGCGGGATAATTGAATGCGCATTCAACGGGGAAGGCGACGCCGGGCTGAGAAGAGATACACTCAGCTTTACGGTGGGGCGCGTTAATTTCCCGGGAAGCTCCACGCTGCCGGTAGCCAGTTGCACCGTATCACCAGCGAGTTTCGCTTATGACGGCCCCGTGACCAACGCGCTCTGGGCTGTGGATAATGCTGAGGTCACCAACTTTCTAAATGTGGATAGCGGGTCCGGCACAGCAGACCTGCAAGTCATTGCGCATCTGGCCGTCAGAGCCGGCAACGGAATCATCCTGCGGGTGAATTACATCGTGTTTTATTTCCCTGCTTGAAATCGGGGCCAAAGAAGAATCAGGAATGGCGTCAAACCGCGGTTTGACTCATATCAGCTTTCGGTTTTTTCCTCGGTCGTCCAATACCAGACGGTCACCACCCCGTCGCCTTGATCTTCCGAGTGAGAGATGCTGAGCACCCGCTCCGGCCCGATCTCCGTGGCAAATTGGGCGGCCTTAGTAAACAGGGATTGCCACGTTACAAGAGTGCCTCGAAACATTCGGTAGGCCATCCGCCACTTTTGGGCTTTTTCCGCACCGCCTTCGGCAACCGGTGTCCCGGTCGCTGCTGCGACACCCTTGGGAGAAGAACATCGCCAACAGGAGCTAAACTGGTCCTCGATCTTCTCAGCGCATTTTGCGCATGTCCACATAAGGCCTCGATGTTCATGAATAGTCTTCGCGATCCGCTCCATCCGATCAAGAATGATCTCTCGACTCCCGGGCTCGAGGGCGCACCCGGACACCGCGCCGGAGCGCGGGCATCTTGTCCGCTTTGGGCACCGCTCAACCATTCCGGCACTCTTTTGAACATTGGACACGCAAAACGGACAAGATGTCCGCGCTCCGATCCTTCGGCGTTGACAGAGGGGGCAGTGTCCAAATGGGCTCCGGGCTCGACGCATTGCGGTCGCTTGGTGCAGCCTGCGTTTTGCCTCCCGCAGGTCTTGTTCGACTTTCTCCCGTTCCTGCTGTGTGAAGAGCAAACCGCGCGTCAACTGGTTAATAGCGGGGGTGTGGCTCGGCTGCGGGCAGAATAGGTCCAGCTCTCGCAGGGCTGAACCGGGGAGAGCGTGGGTGCTTTGGATATCGATTGCTTATTGACAATGGAAGCGAGGAGATGGTTTTGTGCCAAAATGGCACACTGGAGGCCGCCAGCGAGAGAACCGGAACCACACCTTTCCCCCTCCGTGCCCCCACCGTATCCCCACCGTGCCCCCTCCCTACGCTCTCCGAGCCCTGAACTGTGCCATTGTGGCACAGTTTGGGGTATCCAGGGCACTCGAAAGCAGGCGGGAGGGGCGGGGATTCAAATGAAGTGATTTCACTTGACAATCAGGCAAGTGATGGGGCCGACCAGCTAGCCCGAGCATTATGCGAATTGGCACGAATTAAAAGCTGAGCGCGATAGTGATCACGGAGATTCAAGACAAGCAGGTCCGCGTGACCGGCAAGAGCCGAGACGACTTGCAGGCGGTGATCGCCGCCGTGCGGGCAAAGGACTTCCCGGTGGCGCTCCAGTTCGCGAACTTCCGCGATTGGCCAAGAGTGCGCTGCGTGAGGGCACGCAGTCCATAGGGGCGCCCCAGGCGGCGTGCCCTCACGCGGCGTTCGCAGGTGTGAACTATCTGCGTTAGGATCCACCCATTAATCAGGTGGCTTCAGTCCAGGGCGGCTTGCGGTTGGCAGTGGGCCACGGTTGGACGCGGGAGCGAAGTCAGCATTCTGCCGGACAGATATGCCAGGAAAGCGACGATGAAACCGACAAACCAGGCGTAATGGTATAGGCCAACCAGGAACGGTCCCACCTGCGCTGGGCGCATCAGATTCACCTGGACCAGGAATCCGGGCAGGCTCGGCAGCGCGCCCAGAGCCAAAGCAATGAGCGCGACCACACTGAACCCGCGAGTGAAGCGATATTCGCCGTCAGGCAGGTAAAGCGCGGGGAGGTCGAGGCGGCAACGCCGGCAGACGAAGTAATCGGCAATCAGTATGCCGCCTATGGGGCCGAGCAAGGCGCTGTAAGCGATCAGCCAGTTGAAGATGTAGCCAGAGGGATCGGAGACCAGCTTCCAGGGCATCATCACGACGCCGATCAGACCGGTGATGAGTCCGCCCAGGCGGAACGAGATGCGGCGCGGGGCGAGGTGAGCGAAGTCATTGGCGGGGCTGACGACGTTGGCCGCGATGTTGGTGGCGAGCGTCGCGATACAGAGCGCGAGCATGGCCACCACGAGGACCACGGGGTTCGTGAAACGCGTGAGCACGTCCACGGGGTCCCAGATCGTTTGGCCGTAGATGATTGTTGTGGCGGATGTGACGGCGACGCCGATGAACGAATAGAGCGCCATCGTCAGGGGCAGCCCGAGCGCCTGGCCGATGACCTGATCCCGCTGGGAGCAGGCATAGCGCGAGAAGTCCGGGATGTTCAGCGATAGAGTGGCCCAGAATCCAACCATGCCGGTCAGGGCAGGAAAGAAGAAGGCCCAGAACTGGCCGCTCTTGGCTTGGCCAGGATCAAAGGCAGAGGGCTGGGAGAGCATCGGTCCGAATCCGCCCGCGCCACGATAGGCCCAGGCGAGGAGCAGGAGGCCGAGGGCGATGAGGAGGGGCGCCTTGAGGTTCAGCAGCCAGCGAATGCAATCAATGCCTTTATACACGACCAGCATGTTGATCCCCCAGAAGAAGAGGAAGCAAAGGAACTGGGGGAAGGTGATGCCAAAGGCGTGGGAGGCGGTTGCGGAGGCCAGCGATGGGAAGAACACCGACATGATCTTGAAGATGGCATTGCCACCGATCCAGGTTTGGATGCCGAACCAACCGCACGCCACCAGTGCGCGCAGCAGCGCCGGCACGTTGGCTCCTTGCGTCCCGAACGCGGCGCGGCAATAGACCGGGAAGGGAATGCCGTAGCGCGTTCCGGCATGGGCATTGAGGACCATTGGTATGAGGACAATGAGGTTGCCGAGGAAGATGGTGAGAATGGCCTGCCACCAATTCATGCCGCCGCCGATCAGCGAGGACGCCAGCATATAGGTGGGGATGCACGCGGACATGGAGATCCAGAGCGCGGCGAAGCTGCCGTAGCGCCATTTGCGGCGTTCGGGCGGCACGGGGGCAAGGTCGGCGTTGAACAGCTTGCTGTCTTGTAACTGCGCCAATTGGCTTGGTGTCAATGAGGTTTGGATAGCAGGCATCGCCTCAATTGGGAGCGGAGGGGAGCTAGAAGTGGTTCGGCTCGCGCTGGAGGAACTGGCCGCGGCCGGTTTGACCGACGAACTTGCCGTCACGGACAGCAATCTGGCCGCGGAGGGTGACCACGCTTGGGCGGCCTTCGATAGGCAGGCCCTCGAACGGATTGTAATCCACGTTCATGGTCTGGGTCTTGACCGAGAGCGTGCCGCGGTAGTTCGGATCATAGACGACCAGGTCAGCGTCGCTGCCGGGCTGAATGGTGCCCTTGCGCGGGAACAGCCCGAACAACTTCGCCGCCTGGGTGCTCGCGACCTCGACGAAGCGGTGCAGGTCGAACCTGCCACGGTTGACCCCATAGGTGTAGAGAACCTTCACGCGGTCTTCCAGCGAAGGGATGCCATTGGGGATCAGGGTGAAATCCCGTTCGCCCATCCGCTTCTGCGTGGCAAAGTCAAATGGAGCGTGGTCAGTAGCCAGAGTGCTGACCAGGCCGTCGCGCAGTCCGCTCCACAGGATGTCCTGATTGCGCTTATCGCGCAGCGGGGGCGACATGACGAACTTGGCGCCCTCGAAGTTGGGCCGTTCGGCATAGGTCTTGTCAGTGACCAGGTACTGAATGAGTGTCTCGACCCAGACCTTCACGCCGGCCAGCTTGCCCGCTACTGCTTCCCGCAGGGCTTCATCGCAACTCGTGTGGACGATATACACGTGCGCGTCCAGGAGCTTCGCGAACGTCATGAGGTGATGGACGCCTTCGGCCTCGACCAGGGGCGGGCGGCTCTCGTGATGCCATTCGGGGCCGATCTTGCCTTCGGCGAGCAGCTTCTGCTGGAGGGCCTGGATCAGGTCCGCATTCTCGCAGTGCGCGGTGGTGATGACGCCTAGCTTCTTGGCCAGGCGCAGCGTCTGGTAAAGTTCCTCATCGTTGACGCCTAGGGCGCCTTTGTAGGCGAGGAAGATCTTGAAGCTGCTGATGCCGCGCTTGACGATCTCCGTAATCTGCTTCTGCGCCCCTTCATCGGAACGCCCCACGCCCATGTGGAAGGTAAAGTCGCAGGCGCAGTGGCCCTGCGCTTTGCCCAGCCAAAGCTCAAACGCCGCCAGCGGTTCATCCGTCCGTCCGGGGCAAATCATCTCGATAAAGGTCGTGGTGCCACCGACGAGCGCCGCCTTGCCCGCCGTTTCGTGGGTGTCCTTGGCAAAGGAGCCCATGAATGGCAGATAAATATGCACGTGCGGGTCAATGAACCCGGGGAAGAGGTATTTGCCTTTGGCGTTGATCACTTCTGCGCCCGCCGGGGGCTGGATATTCCGGTCGATGCGCGTGATGGTCTCGTTCTCGCACCAGATGTCGGCTTGGTAGCGGTCGTTGCCGGTGATGATCTCGCCATTCTTGATTAGGAGTGCCATAAAGCTCAGCTCTTCGGTTCCCGATACCAGACGTCCCCTTCCCCGTAACTGAACCAGCGGCTCATGGTCACCTTCAACTGCGTGAAGAACTGGATGCCTTCTTTGCCCTGCATGTGGAGGTCGCCGAAGAAGGACTCGTTCCAGCCGTTGAAAGGGAACCAGGCCATGGAGGCGGGCACGCCGACGTTGATGCCGACCATGCCGCACTGGATGCGGTGTTTGAATTCGCGCGCGGCCTTGCCGGAGCGCGTGAAGATGGAGGCGCCGTTGCCATACGGTGAGCGGTTGGCCAGCTCAATGGCCGCATTGAGGTCGGCCACGCGCATCACGTTGAGCACGGGTCCGAAGACTTCCTCGCGCATCACGGTCATGCCGGGCTGCACCTCGTCGAGCACCGTCGCGCCGAGGTAAAAACCGTTGGGAGCAGAACCCACTTTGGCTCCTCGACCATCGGCGGGGATGGTTGCGCCTTCTTTGACGCCGAGATCAATCAGTTCCATCACACGCTCGCGATGCTGCCTGGTGATGACCGGGCCCATGTCCGGCTGGGGGTCCCGATCCGTGGGGCCGACCTTGATTCGGCGCGCGGCCTCGACCAGCGAAGGCAGGACCAATTTGGACGCCTCACCGACCACCACGGCGGTGGAGCCGGCCATGCAGCGTTCGCCGGCGCAGCCGAATGCGGCCTCGATGACGCCGCGAACCGAGTTATCTACGTCGGCGTCGGGCATCAGCAAGACGAAGTTCTTGGCACCGCCGTTGGCCTGGACCCGTTTGCCGTGTGCGGTGCCGGTTTGGTAGATATATCGGGCGATGGGCGTCGAGCCGACGAAGGACACGGCTTTCACCTTGGGATGCTTGAGGAGCGCATCGACGCATTCGCGTCCGCCGTGGACGAGGTTGAGCACGCCTTTGGGCAACCCGGACTTCTCCAATAGTCCCGCGACCTTGATGGCCGTGAGCGGGACCTTCTCGCTGGGCTTCAGCACGAAGGTATTGCCGCAGGCGATGGCCACCGGATACATCCAGAGCGGCACCATGCAGGGGGAGTTGAACGGGGTGATGCCGACGCAGACACCCAGCGGCTGGCGGATGGTCTCGCAATCGATGCCCCGGGCGATGTTCTCCAGCACCTCGCCCATCAGGAGCGACGGCACGCCGCAGGCGAACTCGATCATCTCGATGCCCCGCTTCACGTCGCCGCGGGATTCGACGAGCGTCTTGCCGTGCTCGCGCGTGTTGCTCTTCACCAGGTCTTCGAAATTCTCCTCCAGCAGCGTCTTGAACCGGAAGAGGATGCGCGCGCGGTCGGTCGGGGGTGTCTCCCACCACGCGGGAAAAGCCGCCGCCGCGGCTTCGACGGCCTCATCCACGTGCTGGGCCGTGCAGAGGGGCGTTTGCGCGATCACTTCGCCGGTGGACGGGTTGTGAACCGGGGTAGCGGGCAGGTTGGAGAGGCGGTTCCATTCGCCTCCAATCCACACCGGACAAGTCACTAAGTCCATTCGGGAATAGTAGCACGCCGGCTCCGGTCTGCAAGCCGCCGTGGGAAGGAGGGGCGGGATGGGGTGTGATCAAAAGTGGGTGAGGCTAATTCCATAGGGACTGCCATTGGCGGTTGGCT
>OCZT010006720.1_pt1 | contig 11364 bp, 27 predicted proteins | sample 1539031 | NCBI WGS metagenome assembly OCZT01 (sample SAMEA3539308, study PRJEB22396) | soil metagenome | biome: tundra; feature: field; material: soil | place: USA | collected 2010-05 | depth 0.15 m
CGTTCGACTCAAAGCGACCGGCGCTAGTGCTAACGAGGAATCGATAGATCCCCATGTGCTTACGCACGAAGGCTCCGATCTCCTGGTCAGTCGCGACGTAATCGTTAGTCATCACGCATACACTCCGAGTTCGACGGCCATCGCCTTCATTGCGTCCATGTCGGCGGCCTGTATGAACCTCACGTACATACCTGAGCCGTCGTGCCCATGCTTCGCAAGGAACGCGTTGCGCTCTGGCGTGCCGGGGAACTGGACCGTGATGCGCTGGATAATCGCATTCATCAGCGACACGCGGTCAGCCGTGACGTTCTGCGTCGTGTGCTCAGCGGGTGGCGTCGGCTGTGCTTTAGCGGGAGCCTTGACGGGCTTCGCCTTCGGTGCGACTGCTTCGGCGAAGGTGGCCGAGTCGGCTGGTGACAGTTCGAGCGCGGGTGTCGGCTGTGCCTCTTCTGGCTTGGCTGTCTGTAGCCAATCGCGCAACGCAACGGCGAATTCCTTTTCATGCCCAGCGCGATAGACCTTATCCGCCACTTCGGAGTAGCGGCTCTTGGTGATCGAAAGGTTGTGCTCTTTGTCGAGATCACCAATGAATCCCATTTCGTACTCATAGCCTTCGCGCTGCACCGGAGCGAGTCCAATCTTTCGGGGCGTCGAACGGCCGCCTTGGTCTCGGTCTACCACGTAGTCGGTTTTGGAGCGCAACGTAGTGATGACGTGGCAAGGCAGCCGCCGCAGAGTCTCGATCATCTCATTCTGGATTGGCGTTCCAACCTTCCACCCAGCAAAGGTATTGCCCTTCACGCGCTCGCCAGCAATGTCCACGATCGACAGCAGTCCACCCTCTCCGTTGTAGAAGTGGCTCACGCTGTCAAGGATAATGACGCCATGCTGGCTACCGTTCTCTTTTAGCCATGTGATCAGTTCGCGTGGATCGAACGGAGGCGCCCACTCAAAGACATCGAACGAGTAGTCGTCAGCGTAAAACTGCGCCTCTCTGTGCTCGGTGTCCACCAGCAGAATGCCTTTGTCGCCTGCGAGTACAGATGCGATGGCCAGCGCAGTTCGAGTCTTGCCTGATCCTGCGGGACCGGCGAGAGCAATGCGCGCCTTGGCCCCCTCGCGAGTAGCCCTGTGGATTACGCCTGTTCTTGCCATGTCTCCCCCTTTATGATCTTCAGGATCGCCGTGGCGGTGACCCCCAGTTCGCGCCCCATCTTCATTCTGTTTACCTTCCCTGCCTTTGCCTGGGCTCGAACGTCCCTAACGATGGCCCACGTCAACTTGGCGCGGCCGTTCTTCTCGCCAGATCGATCGCCACCACGATTCTTGAGCATTCGATCAACGGCATTGTCTCTTGCTGTTCCAAGAAGCAGATGGTCAGCGCGTATACACGGTGGGTTGTCGCACCGATGAAGGATAAACATGCCAGCCGGGATTGGTCGTTGGTGATGGTCCTCCCAAGCGACCCTGTGCGCCTTCCGCCTAGCGGGTCCAGGAAGGGTAACGTGACCACCGGCCCGACGATTCGCCCAGCCAATAGGGCTTTCGATGCAGGCGCTTTGGGGTTTGAAGCCAAGCCCCGGCACCTTGGCCTTATGGATGGTCAGGTCACGCGCCATCTGTCAATACTCCCTACGCCACAACGATTCTAACGCTACCGCCACGGTCACATTACGCTGTCAATTACAACACGAAATCAATTACGCCCCGAACCCTAGCACAACGCCCAGGGGGTGTGTCAAGATGGCGGCATTGTCCGTCCGATGTCCGAGCCCCAAACGGGCTTGACAGAGCTATAGGCGATCTGCCACGGTCCCCCGGTCTCGCCGGGAACGCCCGGAATGGCCGAGAGGGGAGCAGGGAAGAAACCGGATCTAGGGGGTAGTCCAAGCTATGTCACTCGACGACGTTCAACCAGTCCCGTACAGCCACGATCCCGAGGATTGCGAGCTGCCCTGGGTCGGCGACACCGGCCCAGGGGCCAAGGCTGCCACGAAGACCCTGGTCGGCGAAGGCTGGGTTTGCCCGACCTGTGGCCGTCGCTGGCGCCTTGCGATGGCTGACACGGCCGACAAGGCATGAACACCTTATATACCGCGTGCGAGCGGGCGCGCAGCGCCGCAGGTGCGCCACGGGTAGTCGAGGACGATCGTAACTACATGCAGTGCCTTACGCGCGAAAAGGCAACTGCCTTGGTTGTTGAGTCTTCAGACCTGCTTGGCGGTCGCCGATGAACGGCGCCGCAACAGTCGAGCGGGAAGTCGAGGTCGAGCGTCCTCGCATCTTCAGTCTCGGCGACCTGTACGACGACTACAGTGCTGAGGCAATCTCGAACTTCGAGGCCAGGCGCACCGGCCAGCCACTTGGACCCACGACTCCGCTCGCGGACGTGAACGAGGCGCTAGGTGGACACTTCGCACCTGGAACATATGTTTTCCATGCCGCGAGCAATGCTGGGAAGTCGATGCTTGCCCTTCAGTTCGCCGCTGAGTGCGGCTATCCGGCAGTCTTTGTCTCCACGGAGATGTCGGCCAAGCTGAACATGAAGCGCCTGATGGCCATGACCACCAAGACGCCGATCAAGGCGTTGCTCAAGGGCAAGATGGACATCGACGCCGAGATGGGCATCTTTGCAGCCACAGCAGCCAAGTACCCGCGACTGGCCATTGCAGAGGCCATTGGTATCCCGGTCAAACCAGCAATCATCCGGCAGTGGGCCTACGTGAACCAGCGTCTCGACAAGCACTCGCTGCTGGTGATCGACAGTCTCCACAGTTGGGCGTTCAGTGTGGTCGACTCCAACGATGCGTCGGAAAAGCAGATCCTCGACACAGCCCTCACATATCTGCGGCAAATCTCGAAGGACTTGAAGATCCCGATCATCGTGATCGCAGAGCGCAACCGAGCCAGCATGGAACGCGGCGGTATGTCCGCCGCTTCCGGCAGTGCTCGCATCGAGTACAGCGCAGATGTTGTGATGGAACTCGATCCCGAGAAGAAAACATACGGTGGAGACACACCGTCAATCCCTGGCGTGAGCGGTCGAATGATGGTGCTCAAGTTCAGTAAGATGCGGGACGGTGAGCGGAAGTCAATCAAGCTATGGTTCGACCCCGCAGTAATGAAATTCAGCTCAGCAGGAAGCAGCAAGGAGACGTACCGCCGATGAATCCACCAGTCACACCGTTCGACACACCAAAGATCCTCGACCTCGGCGTCGTTGCCGCAGTCATCTGTCCTGAGTGTGGACATCGGAACCGGCTTGAACGTCGGCGCTTCACGCGTGACGAGTACGTGCCGCTGGTCTGCCACAGTTGCGAGGCGCCAATCAGTATCAACATGCGCTCCCTCAAGGGGAATCTGAAGTGAAAATCTTAGGCTATCGTGTATGGACAACGCTTCCCGGCTTACTGACCCTGCGCTCACACCACGCGACCTACACCTGGAAGCCAGGCGAGAACGTCGCAACGTACAAGGGCGATGAGTGGGCCGGAACGTCGGGACACACAGGGCCGATTCCGTGCACGTCCTACAGTTGCCCCTGCGGCTTCTGGGCATACGACACGCCAGAGAATGCCCTGAACGGCTCACAGGCCAGCCACAAGAACGTGCTGGGCATCGTGCTGGGCTACGGTCGCGTGCTGTTGGCTGAGACAGGCTGGAGAGCCGAGAAGAGTCGCATCATCGGCATCGCACATGGCTGGCGTACCGATCTCGCCAAGTTTGCCGAGCACTATCAGGTGCCACTGGTGGCGATGGACAAGCTGGAGTGGCTGATCGAGGAACATGGCGGCATTGCCATGGCCGACGTGCCCGAAGACTGGACTGTCGAGACGGAAGTCAGCGTGCGGCGCAATGATTCGTACTCATGGGCCTCCAGCCTGGGCGGCTATGGCTTCGTACCGATGTCCGTGTCGATGGCGGCAATGGTACGAGAATTGTTGTACGGGACTGCCCCGCGCTCGTATGTGAAGGGCGTGGGGGTGTCGTTTACGACAGGACAGCCAATCACATACGACATCGACTGCTCTTGCGGCTACAGGACTAAGTGCGCCAGTATGTTGCCCCAGCCCACGATTGACATCATGTGTGTCGGCTGCCAACAGAAGCTCACCTTCCAACCGAACAACCAGGGTACGTGGCAGCAGCCTCTACCAGCCACGCCATCGACCGTGAACAACAACGCTCCGGTCAGTCCGTACAGTCTTGCGCAGGAGAAGGCCAAGGCCGTCAAGAAGAAGGTGACAACGCACCGCAACACGAAGCTGCTGAGCTTGCCGTCGCCAGTGAACGGAGCGTCGAGAGTGGTATCGATCGCCGAATGCAAAAACGATAGCGTCGATTACATAACGGATGAGGTTCTGTGTTCATGTGGCGGCACGGCATATCGCGCCAGGCAGAAGCATTTGCCGTTCGTGAGCTTCGCGGGATTCTGCCCGAAGTGCCACCAGAAGCTAACGGCGACTGCTGCTGATCTGTTGGCATTGCCGAAGGCGAAGATGGCAGTCTCGAAGGAACTGGACCCCCTGATCGTCACGCTCAAGGCCGACTCGAAGTGGCCGAAGTTCGACTTCAACATGCGCTCACATGGCGGGGGCAAGATGCAGGGATTCGACATCACGTCAGCATGGATCGACGATGCCGCTACAGGCAAGTTCATAAAGGGGGACATCTCGTAATGGGACAGATTGGAGAGCCGAGGCGCATCGTGCAAGTACCAGAAGAGCAACCGATGTCGTGGCCTGAGCCAGTGACTACGCCGGACCCGGTAACGGTGCCCGTAGAGCAGCCGGAGATGGTGCCAGCATGAGCTTCGTAGCCATTGCAGATCGCATCGAACATCGTGGCCTGACGCGCTCGATATGTGTGACAGGAAGGCACGCTTTGGGCCGCGTTTGCGTGACGTGCGCCTTCTTCGGATACGAGAAGGAGTGGAAGGAACTTTACCGCGCGGTTGGCACGCCAGAGTTGTGGGCAAGAACTGTCACTGATGCTGAATTACTGAGCGCGATTAGGGGCATGGGGTGAAGCACCACATCTTGAAATGCGAGTCTACATTTTGGGGCGATGTTGCTGATGGACACAAGGCGTTCGAGGTCCGAAAGGATGATCGCGGCTACCGAGTTGGCGACACGCTCTGCCTAAAGAACTGGAGGTCCGATCGACAGGGTTACTCGCACGAGTTCACCGGCTTGCAGGAGAAGGTTGTCATGGCCCATGTTGGCTACCTGTTGTACGGCGGCCAGTTCGGAATCGAGCCTGACTTTGTGGTGCTTGGGCTGACTAATGTCAGGGTAGCGCTCAACCATGGGCCGGGAACCAATGATGGGAGCGAGCAATGACTGACACGATCAAGGGACAGCTCGAACTGTACGACGGCATCGCAGACATGCCAGTCGACCCAAGTACGCTAGAAAAGCCTGGCCAGCGCTCGCTATTCGACCCCGCAGACTTCGGCAAGAAGCCGAAGCGAGACACAGCCTGGAAGGACGAACTGTGGGCAACGGAAGGGCATCTGGCCATGCAGTGCATCGACGCGATACAGGCGCACGTCGACAGTTTCCGCAAGGGTGCTGCGCCGCCCATCAGCGAGCCTAAGATCGCGACGCTGACAGGCCAGCACTGGGTTTACGTGCATCATCGATTGCAAGCCGCGAAGCAACGCAAGGTGATGCCGGGACTTGAGAACAACCACGGGTACTGGTCTGTCCCCCAGAGCGAGGCGCCATGACTGAGGCGATTGCGTTGGCTGACCTGAAGGCATTCGATCCAGACTATCGTGAGCGGGGTGCGGAGACAGCTTTCCTATGCATCTTTGATGCCTGTAGCGGGAAGCGTCGCAGAACGCTCTATGTATCCAACGACGCCGGTCTTTACATGTGCCAGAGATGCGGTGAAAAGGGCTTGCTCGCAGAGTTTCGTAAAGTGCGTGGACGCAGAGCCAACGGGGCTCGTGCTGCGCTATCGGCGTTCGACTGAATAAGGAGAGGGGACAATGGCAAATACGATAGACGATCTTGTGAGGATTACACAGTTGACGCTCAATGGCGTCGAAGACAGGTATCGCCGTGACGATTACTCTGGCGCAATGGACGAGGCGGATCTGCTGGTATCGATTGCCGGGCGGCTGTTGGACCTCTGTGAAACTGCGTGCCTGGACGCTATTGATCGCGGCCGAGCCGAGGCATCATCGTGAAGCTAACCCTCAGGCGTAGCCTTGTCGAAGGTTACTTGGGCTGCTCATCCTACGAGGGTGAGGGATCAGTTGCGGCAGCGTTTGGATCTCTCGTGCATGAGGTTTTGGAAAAGTACACGAATTCGTGTTTGGCGCGGCGTCAGGATATGGATACAGACGCGATTGAAGCGATTGTAAGTGGCGTATTTCGAGAGGGCAAATGGAACGTGGCCCCCGAGCGCGAACCGGAAGTGTTGAACCTTTTGTGGAAGTTCGCCTACGGTCACGTTGCGGAACCAGACACGTTCTGGGCCAACGAAAAGAAGTTCACAGTCGACGTGGGGTTTGCGGACCTCACCGGCACGATTGACCGACTGGACCGCATTACTGGGACCGAAGACGCCCCGACGCTGGCTAGGGTCACAGATTACAAGTCGTCCTGGGGATTGCCTGACCGCAACTTCCCGTCCTTCCAACTACTCTTTTATGCTGGGCTCGTAACGCGAACGCATCCCACTGTCGAGGCAGTAGAGCTAACGCTGGATCATGTGCGCCGTACCGACGGCATTGCGCGCTTCATGGTGCAACGACCCGAGATCGAGTCGTTCTGGCAGAGCATGTTGTCGCGACTGGCAACAGCGCTGGAGCGTCGTGCATCTGGAGCAGCCCCGACAGGCGGCGCGAGCTGCACATACTGCCGCTGGCGGACGCAATGCCCGGACGCTACGCTGGGCGCCCGCGAGAGCATCGCAACGCCCGAGGATGCTCTGGAAGAGGCCGACGCGTTCGTGCGCCTGGAACACAGCCAGAAGGCCCGCAAAGAGGCGCTGAAGGCGTGGGTGGACGAGCATGGGTCAGTCGCGCTGCCAGGGCTAGAGGTTGGCTACTTCGACAGTAGCGACGAGGCTAAGGCATTTGGCGACACACGTCCGATATTCAAGGCGCGTAAGGTGCCATTGATCGCAATAGAGAATTTCGAGGTGGTCGCGTCGTGATTCGCAGAAAGGTATTAGCTGACCTTGAACTTTCGCCACAGTTCATTGCTGATGTGTTCGCGGAAATGGACAGCTCTGGGCAGGCGTTGTTCTTCGTCGAGGTTGCCAAGATTGCGGCGACATGGGGTGAGGGGTTCTCGGGCGACTATCAGTGGTTGTCAATAGGAGAGTCCCTTGTGCGCGACGCCACTTCGACTGAAGCTGCTCGCGACATCATCCGGGGCATCTTGCTTGGGTTCCACGACTAAGTTGTACAACGCTGACCCAATCGTATAGTATCCGGTGTCAAGCGATGCCCACAACGGACATCACAAGGTTTGGAGACATGGTTATGATCGCGGAGTACACAGACACTCAGGCGGCAACCGCCCCTGAGTCCATTGCCCAGTCGTCGATTTCGGCCCGGGACTTCAGTCGCAACGCGTTTCGCACCAACGCCAACGACTATTACGCCACGCTGAAGGCGCAGTACAACGCAGCGAAGGCACACCTGGCCGACATCACCCGTGAGATGGCACAGGTTCGCCCCTTCGTCACCACCCGTGCGGCCGTGACGACCATCAAGGCGTCCTCGAATGGCCACAGCGCGACCAAGCAGGCCACCAGTGGCACCGCATCGTGGCGTCTGCTCGCGTGGTTCTACGGCTTCAAGGGCGAGAGCAAGTCGTTTCAGGATGGCCTCAAGGCGAACCCGTCGTTCAACAGCAAGATCCAGGATCTACTGAAGAGCGGCTACGTCTTGCGTGTCGGTCGCGGCATGTACGAGATCAGCCCCGCTGGCGTGCTCTACTACGACGAGCACAACGTCTAAGATGCTCACGCCTAAAAAGACCTTCAGCACAGCCGAGGCCATTGGCTTTGGTGTCGCGCTGATGCTGATGGTCTGGGTGTTCGTGTTTGTTGTCGCGCTAGCCATTGGGCTGGCGGGACACATTACGCGCTAAGTAGCAGGGCAGAGGCGCTTGTCAAATGTGGGTAAATGGGTTCCGGTTTGCCGGGGCTGGCGCCACCCTCCGCTCTCATAAAGGAAAAGGAACGAACATGGCAACGAAAGCAAGTCCGAAGCCAATCGAAGTTGGCCAGATGGTGAAGAACACGCTAAGCGGCATTACCGGCTATGTCGCGTTGCGGAGCGAGAGCATTAGCGGGTACATCTGGCTGTACGTACAGCCTATTGCCAAGAAAGATGCGACCGAAGAACCCAAGCTGGTCGCGGGTGACGAGTGTGAGTGGGAATTGGTCGCAGGGCTCTCGGCGCAAAGGCCAGCAAATCCTCGCCAACTAGCGCAACGCTTTGAGTTGGGCCAGCGTGTAAAGGATAAGGTGACTGGGTTTACGGGGATTGCCTGTGATCGCATCGAGCACCTAAACCGTTGTTGGTCATACGACGTGCAATCGGAAACGATCGACAAGAAAGACAATGGCAAGACTGGTGCCCTAGAGTCGTTTCAGTCGAATCGGTTGGTACTCGTAAACGACGGCATCTACAAGGCACCTCAGCCCGAGAAGCGCGTTGAGCCACGGGCTACTGGCCCGTGTGAATACACGCCGCAGAAAGGCTACTAGCCGATCATGCGTATCTCCGGCACGCTTACTCCTGACGCGATCGTGGTGCAGTTTGAGCAGCTAGCAGAGCTAGAGGCTCGCACGCGGATGCAGCGATGCGGGCACTGTAAAGACCTGATGCCGAGATCGCGGCAGCTTTATTGCGGGACCGATTGCAAGAACAACGCACGGTTTCAGCGTGAATTGGAGAGCAAGTGAAAGAGTACGAGATCACCGCACGGGTACGGGCGGACGTGGAGCCATTAGCCGGGGACCATCTGGGCGTGGGCGGGCCGATCGGCACCATCACTAGCGTCACCGAAGTCCTGACGGCTGAGGATGCAATGCGAGAGATCGCGGCGCTGTGGAGCCGTGACCATCAGGGCAGCGAGATGAAGGCCATCATCGACCGTTGGAAGGCGAGCCAATGAGCGAGCGATGGAGCCCGACGAAGGCGCGGTCCCGCAACATTCAGATAACCAGGGCCAGGGCGCGCAAGCGGAACCTTGACCTGCTGAAAGAGCATGGCAGTCTGACCCTGCGAGTTGTGGTGCTGGGGCCAGTGTTCGATGCTGGCGACGGCACGGATGCTCACGCCGTGGTTGGGGTAATGACGCTTTGCGGTCGCTCGGCGCCCTACAAGTTGGAAGCCACCGCCGGACTGGAAGTGAATTGCCAGATGTGCCAAGAGATCATCGACGTTGTGTGTGAGGCATACGAATGAAATACGCAGATGCTCTTCGGGTAGCACTGGATACAGCGACACAAGCGCGTACGCTGTTCAACGCCACAGATGAAACCACCTCAGATTATCAGTACAGGGAGAACAGTTGGCGGATGACCGATGCCAACAAAGCTCTCGCCAACCTCCTAACGCCCAAGGGACCGGAACTCCTGCGGTTGATCGAGGCGGTACAGGCCAGAGCAGACCATTATTGCCACTGGCCCATGCAGAAATGTGACGACCCGGACTGCACGAGCGGCAGAGCCATATCCGAAGAATCAGCAGTATTCGCCGCTTTGGCTGCCCTTGATGGAGGGGAGCGGTAATGAGCGACAGACAATGTACCCACCAGTGGCGAACCTGCCCCGTCCATTCGGTGCCGGTTGGGCTCCCGTCGTTCCCTACAGTTGTCGAGTGTGTCTACGGTGACATCCCAACCAAGGACGGGCGACCACATCGAGAACACGCTGTGGAAGTCGCAACCGAGCTTCGCGCTGCCCTTGATGGAGGGGAGCGGTAATGGCTGAACCAACCGTGGCGCTGGCCGAGTTGCGCGCGCTGCTAGACGACCCGACCCGTCGCGACATCACGCTGCTTACAACGATCATCGACACAACCGCAACCGCGATCATTGATTTATTCGTCCAGTCGTATCGCGAACACAACCGACTGCCGAATCCGACAACGCTACGGGTAGCGGTGCGAGCGGCGGTGAAGATATGAGCGAGCTTGGGTCCGAGCCGGTCAACCCTAGTGGACTTGGGCGGGCCGAGTTGCGCGAGAAGTTGGCAGCCATCGAGCATGAGAGGTGGGCAGATTGGCAGCGATATATGCACAGCCTATGCATTGAGATTCCCGGCCAACTTGGGAGGGTGATCCCTCGCCAGAGTTGGTATTCGTGGGAGCGGCAAATCGCCACGCCATATCACGAGTTGTCGCTTACCGAGAAAGCCTCGGACATGGAGCAAGTTGACCGCTACTGGCCGCTGATCGAGGCCGAACTTGCCAACGTCCGCTCCGCTGAATGGGTAGCAGCAGTAGAAGAACTGATCGCGGCGAATTGGGCTTTCAATAACGTCAAGGTGCAACGGGTTGGCGACCCAACATATCCACTTGGGTTGGATGAAGCCTGGCGCAAATGCCACACCGCGCTTGCCAAGGTTCGATCTATAGAAAACAACCAACAAAAGGGAAGCTGACATGGCAACTAAGGCGAAACAGACCATCGAGGGCTCAATCACGCTCAACGGCATCGAGTACGTCCCGGCATCGACCGTCGCGAACAACCAACCGGCGCCGAAAGTTGACGGCCTGGATTACGTGCTGATCCGCACCTACTCGGCTGGCGTGTTCACTGGCTACCTCAAGCGTCGCGATGGCAAAGAGGTTGAGCTTGTGGATGCACGGCGCATCTGGTACTGGTCCGGCGCGGCATCGCTGAGCCAACTGGCAACGGATGGCCCAAGCAAGCCTGCGTCGTGCAAGTTCCCCGCAGCCGTGCCGTCGATTGTGTTGACCGAGGCAATCGAGATCATCCCCGTGTCCGCTAAGGCGCAGGCGGTAATTGCTGCGGTGCCGGAATGGAAGCAGTAGTTTCCGGTGACGGTTCCGGTTACGGTTCCGGTTCCGGTGACGGTTACGGTTACGGTTCCGGTCACGGTCACGGTCACGGTCACGGTTCCGGTTCCGGTTCCGGTTCCGGTCACGGTCACGGTGACGGTCACGGTGACGGTTCCGGTTACGGTTCCGGTTCCGGTTCCGGTTCCGGTTACGGTTCCGGTTCCGGTTACGGTCACGGTTCCGGTCACGGTTCCGGTCACGGTGACGGTTCCGGTGACGCATGACCCTCACATACAAACGGAAGCCCCGGACTGACGTTGTGCGCGCCGTAGAAGCTGACACCGAGTTGGTTGGATACCCAATGC
>OCZT010006723.1_pt1 | contig 11364 bp, 8 predicted proteins | sample 1539031 | NCBI WGS metagenome assembly OCZT01 (sample SAMEA3539308, study PRJEB22396) | soil metagenome | biome: tundra; feature: field; material: soil | place: USA | collected 2010-05 | depth 0.15 m
AGACCGTGTTGTGATCCCGGTAATCCTGGTAGTTCGGATAGGAACACAACAGCAGACCAGGAATCCGCCGGTCGGTCGTGAATACCGCGACGAGGCGGCCCGGATCGCGCACCGGCAGCGGGCGCAGAAAAATAGCATTCAGCAGGGTGAAAATCGTGGTGTTGGCGCCGATCCCGAGGGCGAGAGAAAGCACCGCCGCCAGGGCAAAGCCGCGATGCTTGACCAGCCCGCGCAGGCCGTACCGGAGATCGTCGAAAAACCCCGTCATGAATCGTGAGGGAACAGGCAAGTATAACCCATCCCAGTACGTATGAGACTGTTATACTCGCATTTCGTGTTCCGCTTCATACTGCTGCTGGTAATAGGCGCCATGCTAACCGTCTCTTGCGGGCGGCACCCCGGAGTGTACGCAGTTCCAGCGCAGCTCTCGTTGGACCTGGGACACGACCCGTCCGGCGCGCTCAGTTTCGTCACCATGGACGACCCGCAGGTCGAGGAGTACCTGGTGAACGACATCAGCCCCGACCGGGGATTCCGCCGCTGGGCGTTCATCCATCCCGAGCTGCGCTTCCGGTTGAAGGAGACGCGTCACTTGATTTTCACCGCGGAGTTCGCCATCCCGGAAGTCACCTATAAGGTGACTGGCCCGGTGACCGTCTCCTGCGCGGTCAACGGGCGAACTATCGGCAGCCTGCGTTGCGCGCATGCCGGCGACTTCCGCCTGGAAGAGCCGGTACCCGAAGGGCTGGTGGAGGCCGACAAACCCACACGGGTGACCTTCGAGGCCCACCCGCGTTGGATTTCCCCCGAAGACGGCGCACAGCTATCGTTCCTGCTGCGGAGCGCGGGGTTCACTCAATAAATGCGGGAAGTAGCGGACATCCTATTCGGTGCGGCTTTCACGGTCGCGGTGTCGGTGGCACTCGGCGCCCTGCTGGTGGCCCGCTTGCGCCTGGCACTCTACCGTTGGGAAGCGGCGTTGTTCGAGTTCGTCGCCGGCGCCGGGTGTCTCAGTTTCCTCACCGCCATCCTCTGCACGCTCCACCTCGCGCGCAAAGGGGTATTCCAATGGGGCGGTGTGGCAATCATACTCCTGGCAGTCCGGCAAGCCCGGCGCACACCCAGGCGGAAGAGTCTCCCGGCAGTGCCGCTGACGTGGATGGCATTGTTTTTTCTAGTATTTGGCGCATTTTTCATCTACTACTTCTTTACTGCCCTGGCCCCGGAAGTGAGCCCCGACGGCACCGGCTATCACCTGGGGAACGTTGTTCGCATGTGGCGTAATCACGGCTTCGACTGGGATTACCCCAGCATGTACGCCTATCTTTCGCAGGGCACCGAGATGTTGTTCCTGGTGGCCTTCGCCTTCGGCCGGCACTCCGCCGCGGCCCTGGTTCACTTCACTTATTTCTGCACTCTGCCGCTACTCATGGTTTGCTGGGGACGGCGCTTCGGCTTGCCCAAAGCCGGCCTGTTTGCGGCAATTCTCATCTTCGCCAGCCCCGTGATTGCCAAGGACGGAGTCTCCGCCTACAACGATCTGGCGGTTGCAACGCTGATTTATGCAGTTTTTTATTTGCTTCAAGTGTGGGATGAACTCAGAACGCCTACTTTGCTAATTGTAATTGGCTTATTAGCAGGAGCGTCCTATGGCGCGAAGTACACCGCCTTCCTGACCTTGCCATTCGCGTTGGGCTGGGTCTGGTACACGCGCCGGCGTTTCCCGAGCCGGCAAGACCTGCTCTATCTGCTCGTCCCCGCGCTCCTCATGGTCGCGCCGTGGACGCTTCGCAACTGGATCTGGCTGGGGAACCCGTTCGCGCCGTTCTTCAATTCCTGGTTCCCGAATCCCTACTACCATGCCGGTATGGAACGTATTTATACAGAAGGGCTTCGCCACTATGCAGACATGAAGCATTACTGGGAGATTCCGCTGCAACTCACACTACGTGGCGGACTTGTAGAAGGCATGTTCGGCCCGGTGTTTCTGCTGGCTCCCTGCGGCCTGTTGGCGTTGCGCTGGAAATCCGGCCGGCGGCTGCTGCTCGCCGCCCTGGTTTTCGCGCTCCCCGCCTACCTGAATACCGGGAGCCGCTTTCTGATACCTGCGGCTCCGTTTCTGGCCCTTGCGATGGGCGTCGGGCTGGCCGAGGTTCCGGGCGCGCTCCCCGCGCTGGCGCTGTTTCACGCCCTGGTGTGCTGGCCGCCTGTCCTGAGCACCTATTGCGACCCGTGGGACTGGCGCATTTCCTCCTTCCCTGACCGCGTCGCGCTTCGGCTGGATCCCGTGACGCCCTATATCCTCAATAGCATCGGGGACTACGCCTTGAAAGTACCCATCGAACTGCACGTCCCTCGCGGCGAGCGCGTCTTCTCCTTTGCCGGCCGGCCCCAAGCCTACATAGACCGCGATATCGTCGTCTCCTATGAGTCCACCTTGGGCAATCTGGCGAACGACATCCTATGGGCCCCGCAAGCCCATAATCCTGCAACCGAGGAGCATTTCAAATTCCTGCCGGTGACGACGCGGGGAGTCCGCGTAGTGAATACCGTCAAGGGGGCCGACTTCTGGACCGTGGCCGAGATGCGCTTGCGCTCCCAGGGCAGGGAATTAGCGCGCTCCCCCGGCTGGCGCCTCAGCGCCTGGCCCAACGGTTGGGAAGCGCAACTCGCTTTCGACAATAGTTATGCCACCCGCTGGTCCACCTGGCAAGACATTGCACCGCATGCCCGCCTTCAGGTGGAGTTCCCCACCGGGCAGCTGGTCGACGAGGTTGTGCTGGAGTGCGACCCGGCGTGGAACGCTCATTTGCAGGTGGAAGTGCTTGCCGAGGGGAGGCGCTGGGTGCCCATCACCGACACGCCGGAAATCGTCCCGCGCGATGCCGCGCCGGGAATACGGCGAGCCGCCACGCGCGAAATGAAGGCCTTGGGCCTGCGCTACCTGCTCATCAATAAAGGCGACATGGTATACGAGGACATGAGGAAGTTCCCCGCGTTCTGGGGCGTCACGGAACTTGCCGAGGCCAATGGAACCCACTTCTACCGCATCGATTAGGACGGCGCGATGGCTCCTCGGCGGGCTGCTGGCGGTCAACCTGTACCGCGCCATGACGCAATCCGTCACGCCCGGCGAGGCGTGGAACTACTACCGGTTCATCGGACCGGAGTGGGCGGAGGCGCTCTCCCGCTTCGATATCAACAACCATGTGCTCAATACTTTGCTGGTCCGAATCTCAACTGCTTGTTTCCACCTGACGGAGCTTTCCCTGCGCCTGCCCAGCCTGCTCGCCGGTGTGCTCTATCTGTGGGTGGTTTGGCGTATGGCGCGGCGCTGGTTCGGCGACGGGCTGGTATTCCTGGCTGTGGTCGGACTCCTGACCCTCAATCCGTTGGTGGTCGATGCCCTGAGCGAGGCGAGAGGCTATGGCTTGGCTCTAGCCTCTTGGATGTGGGCGCTGGAACTAATACTCGAATCAGTGGAATCATTTAGCGCAGCAAAGCTCAACCTGGCTGCGATGTTTCTGGGCTTGAGCGTGGCCGCATCGCTGGCATTCGCCGCGCCGGCCGTCGCCTTGCTGGCAGTGTTTGTCGCCGGGACTGGCTGGGCCCGAACCGCTGGTCGCGCGTTTGCAGCTATTTTCTTTCTCACGGCGTTTGTCCTGCTGGTCATCCCAATCAATCATGCGGAGTGGAAAACGTTCGCTGCCGGCGCTAGCAGTCTACGCCAAACCATCAATGAAATCATCGCATTATCCATGGGGACTTCACTTAAGGTTGTGGGCGCAGTGGCGCGCTTGGGGCTGGCGCTGGCGGCCGTCGCCGGCATGGCTGCGATGGTCCGCTACCGGCGGCGGCCGGATGGGGCGCTCGCGGCGCTCAGCGGCGGCACTCTGGCGCTCACCCTGGTGCTTCTGATGGCGGCACACCGCTGGTTGCAGACACCCTTTCCGCAAGAGGGTGCAATCTATCTGATCCCACTAACGGTGCTAACAGTTACGCCCGTAATATTAAAGTGGAAACACAAGGCTGCACAAATTGCGTTCCTGAGCGTCGCCGCAGTGCTCCTGGCGCGCTACGTAACCGAATTCCCCTTCGGCATGTACAGTGCGGGGAGGCAATTTTCGGGTGCCCGTACCCTGGCCAAAACTCTGCGCGGAAAAGCCGGACAGCGTGCCGTGCGGATCGGCGTCAGTCTGGCGGCGGAGCCGATCCTTAGTTACTACCGCATGCGCTACGGGCAGGAGAACTGGCAGTCCATCGACCGCGGGCCGCTCACCGGAACCTATGATTACTATGTCCTTACTCCCGACGACGCCGCGCTCATCGAACAGCGCCATCTCCATGTAATGTATCGCGATGCCGGGCTCACCCTGGCGCAGTGAACGCGCCTGCTTCATCGCAGCCATGGGTGGTGGTTTTCGGCCACCGCGCACTTTCACTATCCACTGTATGTATTTCAATCATAAAGGAAATCCATTTGGCCATCACCGTGCATAAATGGCTGCGTGGTGCGGGAGACTCTGGCATGAGGCGCTTAGGCAATTTCCGGTTCCTGGCTTTGACGGGTGCGATGCTTTCCGTGGCAGGCAGTTTTACTCCCGTTCGCGCGCAGGACCCCGACGACCTCAAACGCGGCGTGGCCCGAATCAGCTTAATGAATGGTGATGTTTCCGTCCGCCGCGGCGATTCCGGCGAGTGGGTGGCAGGTGTGATCAACGCCCCTCTCTTGACCGATGACCACGTGGCTACCGGCCCCAGCTCGCGCGCCGAAGTCCAGTTTGACGTTTCCAATCTTCTGCGTCTCGGCGCTAACGGCGAAGTGCACCTCACGCAACTGGAATACGGGCGCTTCCAGATGGAGTTGAACCGCGGCGTAATGACGTACCGTATGCTGCGTACCAGCGACGGCAATATCGAAATCGACACCCCGAGTCTTTCAGTGCGTCCGTCGAGGCAGGGAAGTTTCCGCATTTCGGTCAACGACGGCGGGGAGACCGAGGTCACCGCCCGCAATGGAGATGTGGAGGTATTCACGCCGCGTGGTTCGCAATGGGTCCGGAATGGGCAGACGTTGATGGCGCGCGGCGCCGCCAGCGATGCGGAGTTTCAGGTGGTGGCGGCCGGTGGGATGGACGATTGGGATCGCTGGAGCGACAACCGCGATCGGACTCTCACGCAGGCTGTCAGCCCGCGCTATGTCGGTGCGGGAGTCTACGGCACGGAAGATATGGACAACTACGGATCCTGGACCAGCGTGCCGGAATACGGCAACGTCTGGCGTCCCACCGTGGGTCCCGACTGGGCTCCTTACCAGGCCGGCCGTTGGGTTTGGGAAGACTGGTATGGCTGGACTTGGGTGAGCTACGACCCCTGGGGATGGGCTCCTTATCATTACGGCCGCTGGTTCCACCACGACCGTTTTGGCTGGTGCTGGTATCCCGGTATGATGAGCGGGCGTTACTACTGGTCGCCGGCTCTGGTCGGATTCTTCGGCTTCGGTCACGGGGTTGGTATCGGATTCGGCTTCGGCAACGTGGGCTGGGTAGCGCTGGCGCCTTATGAGGTCTTCCACCCCTGGTGGGGACGCGGCTACTATGGCAACGGTGGCTTCAACCGTTCGATCAATATTACCAACGTAAATGTTTCAAATGTTTATAGAAACGCGAACTATCGAAATGGCATCAGCGCGGTCGCGGCCAACGATTTCCAGAGCGGCCGCTTCAATAACGTGATGCGTACCAGCGGGGCTCAGGTTGGCTCTGCGGGCGCGATTCACGGCCAAATGCCGTTTACCGCCGGTTCCGCTAATATGCGCTTTTCAGACCGGCAGGCTTCGGTGGTGCCGCGCAGCAACCCGAACGCCCATGCGTTCACCCAGCAGCAGCCGAATCCTGTACAGCGCGGCGGATTCGGGCAGGGGGCGTCGCGGGCGCAGAACGCGCCGGCCATGACGCAGAACAACCGTGGACAGAGTGTGCCGCAGAGCAGCGATGCCGGCGGTTGGCGGCGCTTCGGTTCACCGTCCGGCCAGGGGGCTGGCCAAGGGAATCAGCCCGCAGTGAATCGTAACGGATCCGGGAGCGCCGCCCAGCAGCAGCGCAACGCCGGCTCGTCGCCCAGCCCGCAGGTCAGCCAGCCGTCCGCTCCGCGCAACAATGGCGGCGGATGGCAGCGCTTCGGCACGCCGGGCGGCAACAGCGCCCCCGGCCAGGGCCAGACGCCCACCGCGCCCCGGCAGAACTACAGCGCGCCGGTCGCGGGCTCGGCCCGCCAGGAATCGCTGCGGATCGCGCCGCCGGTGGTTCGCCAGCGTCCGAGTTACAGCGCTCCCGGCTATAGCGCGCCACGGCAGAGCGCCCCGAGTTACAGTGCGCCGCGACAGAGCGCGCCGGCTCCGCGGAGCAGCGGCAGCGGTGGCGGCAATCACGGTAATCACGGCCGTTGAACAGTTTTTTCTACCAACCTGACTAAGCATCAGTTTCTTCCCAATTGGCCCGGCCCCTTTCAGCGGGGGCCGGGCCGTTTTTTGCTCGGGGAGGGAGCGGAGGATTGTGGTGGTGGCTGATGGGGATAGTAAAGTTTACATAATATTCGTTATCGGAAGCTAATGTTGCCTTGCGAAGGAACGAAGGCCTGCAGCAACGCTTTCGAACTGGTTCATCGGCGCGAAGCGAACGCACCGAATGCAATCTGGCAGGCCGACCACACCCCTGCGTCAGGCGATCTGGCGCAAAGAGGACTCACGCTGGATCGTGTGCGGCATCCCCGACATTCTCTACACCGACAATGGGAGCGATTTCACATCCCAGCATTTCTTTGCTGGTTGGAAAGCGAGCCTTTGGCTCTCGGGCGTTGAGTTTGGCGGCCGTAGCTGTTCGCCGCATCGCCGCCGCCCACCATAGTTGTCAAGCCTTCCACGACTTCTTTCAGGGCCTCCGACTGTGCGTTCAACTCCTCGGCCGCCGAGGCACTCTCCTCGGCGTTGGCCGCAGTTTGCTGTGTGACCTGGTCCATCTGGGCAAGGGCCTTGCCGATCTGCTCGATGCCGCGCGCTTGCTCCTGGCTTCCCCGGTTCACTTCGTCCACCAGCGTCTTCACTTTTGCCGATTCCTCGGTAATGGTCCGAATCGCTGTGGCCACCTGATCCACCTTCACCTTGCCGTCGTTGGACTTGGTAATCGACTCCTCGATCAACGCGGCCGTGTCCTTGGCCGCCTGGGCGCAACGCTGCGCCAGGTTGCGTACTTCGTCGGCAACTACTGCAAAACCCATGCCCGCTTCGCCCGCCCGCGCCGCTTCCACCGCCGCGTTCAGCGCCAGGATGTTGGTCTGGAAGGCGATCTCGTCGATCACCTTGATGATCTTGGCGATCTTGTCGCTCTGCGTGTTGATCTCGCCCATGGCCACAACCATCTGGTCGAGCGCCTGGTTGGTCTGAACGAACTTCTGCTGCGACTGCGTCACCAGGTCTGCCGCCGCGGCCGAGTTATGGCTGTTTTTGGAAGCCATGGAGTTTATTTCTTCGCTCGCGGAGGAGGTTTCTTCGAGCGAAGCCGCCTGCTCGGAAGACCCCTGCGCTAACGACTGGCTGGAGGAGGATACCTGGGAAGCCGCGCTGGCCATCTGCACTGCGCCCTGGGAGAGGTCGGCGATGGCTTGTCGCAGATGCCGGTTGATCTGGCGCACGATAAACACCACGACGGTCCCAACCAGCAGGGATAGTCCGATCATCAGCGCGGTGATCCACCGGCTGTGGGACACCGAGTCTTCCGTATCCTTGCCCACCTTATCCATCAATCCGGCCTGCTGTGTCTGAAGCTTCTCGGTGATCTTGTCGATCAGCACCACAGCGGGGTTGAGCTTCTCTTTGTAAACTGCCGTCGCCTCTTCCAGCTTTCCCGAGATTGCCAGGTTCCACTGCTCCTCATGAAGCCCCTGGATAGTCTCAAAGGCGCTTTGAATTTCCCCGGCCATCTGGCGCGCCTCGGCAGTCTCTACCAGCGGAACGAACTCGTCCAGGTCCTTTTTCACGCGCGATGACGTTTCGCGAAAGCCCTGGTTGTACTTCTCCATGGTTTCCCGGTCCTTCATGTAGGCCCTCAGGAGGATACCCCGCTCCCAGGCGATCACGGACGCCATCGACGCGTCCATGTCGCCAGCCAAGTACTGCTTCCTGGCGTTTACCTTGATCAGTTTTTCCACTGCCCCGCCGAGAGTGCCAAAACCCTGGAACGCGAGACCGCTCACCGCCAACGTCAGCGCCAGCGCCGCGCCGAAACTCAGAAAGAGTTGTTTTTCAATAGTCATCTGCGATTTCATAAATTTCGTGCCCCTTTCGTGAAATCTTCCTAATGCGCCAAGGCGTCCAACCCGTGCAACTCCGTGCTAGTCAACACCCGATCGATCTCCAGCAGAATTTTGACTTTACCCTTCACCTTGGCCATCCCGAGTAGATAAGGCGCGGTCGTTCCATCGCCGAAGTCCGGCGTATCCTCAATGTCGGCGACCGCGAGGTTGAGCACCTCGGCCACTCTGTCCACCACGATACCCATCAACATGGGCCTCGCCTCACCCCGCACCTGAACTACGATGATGCAGGTGCGCGGCGTGTACTCTTGCGCGGGCAGACCGAACTGGAGGTCAGGTCCACCACTGGAATCACCTTTCCGCGCAGGTTGATCACGCCTTTGACGTGGGCCTGAGAATGGCTTGCCCACCGACTGGCGCTGACAGTCATATCGGACGAATCGACGAAGGCCTGTATAGTCCTTGTCTTGTTTTTGTATTTCAGACCGGCCGCCACTGCCCGCGCGGGGTCGCAAATTATGCGGCGAATTGGCTTCCGTAGCCTGACCGAGGCGATCGACACCACCACGCCGGCAGGGCGGATGATGATGCAGATGGTCGGGGCGTTTGCGGAATTCGAGCGGGCCATGCTGCGGGAGCGAACGAAGGCCGGCCTGGATTCTGCTCGCCGGGTAGGACGCATCGGCGGACGCCGGCCAAAGTTTACGCCTCAACAGCAGTCCGAGATCAGGAAGATGGTTTCAAAGGGCCACAAGACGGCAGCCGACGCTGCCCGCCTCTTCAAAGTCCACCCGGCCACCGTCTCGCGACGGCTGGCGCGGGCGTACGCCAAATAGCGTGCAAAGTTTTACGCCAGATAATTTGCGAAGTGTCGCTTGGTCGCTTACGGGCTTCCAGGCACCGGCGACTCGGGCGGACTGGGTCCCAATCGGCGCCAGCCGGCCAGGAAGATGGCGATTCCCGCCAGTTGACCCACCAGAGCAGCCGGCGTGATTACCGCGACCACAGCTACGCCGGCAATCACAATCAGCGCCGGGGCAGCTTCCAGCAGGAGCAGCAGCAGAAAGAAGCTGCCGTCATACACCTGGGCACGCGGTGCGAAAACCACACCCGCCGCGATGGCGAGAGCCATGGCCGGGAGCCACGCGATGGAGCGGGCTCTACGGTACACCATCGCGACGCCCGCCGCGGCCGCGGGCACAAGCAGCCACCACGGCGCATGCAACTTGCGCAGCAGGCCGGCCACACCCGGTGTGCTGGCAACGAAGGTGGCTTCGTTGGACACGGCCGCGTGCAGGCTCTTCAGCGGCCAATCGATGCCGACAAACGCCGCTGCCAGCAGATAGAGCGCCGTTCCTCCAACTGCCAACCCGGCCAGCGCCCGATACCTGCGCTGGGCAATCAACACCACCGGTAGAAGGAGAAAGAGGTGGAGTTTCACGGTGAAGAGGGCCAGCAGCGCGCCTCCCGCAAAGTCCCATCTCCGCTGGATCAACAGTGCGGCACCTGCCACGAGCAGCAACATAAGAGGCGCATCCTGCCCGATTCCGAAGCTCCATTGGAGCGGGAGGAAGAGGGCGCAGGCGAGGATCGCGGGGGCGTCGAACCGCCAGATCCTCAGAAAGAGCAGCAACGCCGCCAGGTTCATGAGCACGAACCCGGCGTAGGCGGCACGGTAAGGAAGCCAGCCGAGCGGCCAGAACATCATCACGTAATACGGCGGGCGAATGTAGCGCTTACTGCCGATCAGCGGGGATACGGTGTGCTCGATGCGCTCGAGCCGCACGGGGTCATAGAGATCCGGACCAATGATCTGCGCCCCGGCCCACACCGAGACGTAGTCGTTGGTGCGCAAGTCAGGCATCTGCGCCAGGAAGGCCAGCGAAAGGGCTACGGCGAGCAGCAAAGCGACACTGCCCGCCAGCGCGAAGCGCGGTACGCCCTTAGATGCCGTAGTTAGCGCCTGTATCACAAAAAGTCTCCGCGGCCGACACTCACCGAATATGACTGAGTGTACCGGATCGGCAGGTAGAACGGCGTTGGTCCTGGAACCGGCGACCGTGCAGGATCGCACGATACCAGTACAAAACACACGCCTCCGTCGCGCAGGATGCCGAGCGCGACAGCGTCGGATTGCGCCGCCGCCAGATCCACCAGGCGGGCCAGCGTGGCCACGCGGGACCGCGGCCATTCGTCGGTATAGAAACGGTGCAGCATCTGGTTGGCATTCTCCGAAGCCGTCGCCGCCAGCAGCATCTCGCGCAGCACCGTGGGCGCCCCCCAGCTTTCTTCCAGGCGCAGGGCGGATGGCACCGCCCTGGGCGTCGCCTTCGCGGCGGTTGCCGAATGCGGCCTGAAGCTCAGGAAGAGTACGCCGCACGGGTTATTACGTTAACGGGGTAGATCCCGGAGGTTCTAGCCCCCTGTTAACCGATGATGACGTGATCAGAAGACGTCGGGTTTGGTCGAATGTGAATTAGATGCTGATTTCGATTTCAACGCTGCCCGATACCACCATGCTTAGCTTTGCGCCGAAGGAGCCCTCCTCGGTTGAGGAAACCGGTCTGCCCGAGTCCACGATCGAGCAGATAGTCCTGAAGATCTTTTATTATCGCGGCGATCTCTACGGCAAGGACCTGTCTACCGCGATCGGCCTCAGGTTCAGCGTGATTGAGAACATAGTCGAGTCGCTGAGATTGAAGCACCTCATCCAGGTCAAGCGCTCGCTCGGTATGGGAAGTGTAGGCGCGGTGATGGGGTTGACGGAAGCGGGCCGCGCGTTGACGCGCGAGATGCTTGAGGCCGGACAGTATGCCGGGGCCGCGCCCGTGCCCCTCTCCCAGTACACGGAGCAGGTGCGCCGCCAGCGTCCGTCGGAGGGGTGGCTGACAAAGGCCGCCTTGACGAATGCGCTCAGCGGAATGGTGATCACCGAGCAGGTGCTTTCGCAGGTGGGGCCGGCCATCAGCGCCGGCAAATCCATGCTGGTCTACGGAAAGCCCGGCGACGGCAAGACCTACCTCATCGAATCGCTCAACAACCTGGATGCCGCGC
>OCZT010006724.1_pt1 | contig 11363 bp, 9 predicted proteins | sample 1539031 | NCBI WGS metagenome assembly OCZT01 (sample SAMEA3539308, study PRJEB22396) | soil metagenome | biome: tundra; feature: field; material: soil | place: USA | collected 2010-05 | depth 0.15 m
AAGAGCCTCCTTTGAGTCCTCCGCTTGGCTCAGCCCCAAGACCACGCTCCTGGCTATTCAACGCCTCACTTCTGTTCCTGGTGGTGGTCGGGTTGGTGGCGCTGCCAATCCTGATTAAGGGCTTGAGGGTTTGGCTCTTCCCGGTCCATCGCGAGAGTGTCTCCGGCAACCATTCCGCCGCGGAGTCCGAGGGTCAATTCGTCCTCTACACCATGCCGGCTCAAGGCACGGCCCGTCCCGGCACAATGCACTGGAACTTCAGGTGCCTCGTCCCAGCCCACCACCTGGAGCGCCTGCTGTTTATCTTCTGGACCAACGGCGTGCCCGAGGTGCTTAACAACTTCTGCGCCTATTACAAGGTTGGGGACGGCTCCATCGACCAGGACTTCTACATATCCTGCGCTCGGAGCAACGCCGCCGATTCTGCCGAAGGCACCAATGGGGTCCAATGGACAGTGGGTCCATTCGCTCACGTTGCCGGCAGCGCCTGGTTCCCGGGAGCGCCGGACTATCGCCGTCTGGAGACGCCGGCTCACATGGCTGTCCGCTCCGGCCATCAGGGAATCCTGCGCCTCGTGGATTATGTCACCCCGGAAGGCCAAACCAGCCAAGGCCGGTCCGGAGTCGAATTGCGCATCTTCCTTGAGCCGATAAAGTACACCCCCGTGCGCACCGACCCCTTCGAGATCCAGGACACCCACTACGTCGCCGGGCGAGGGTCCGGCTGGACGACGGAAGAGGCGCTTAAGGCTATAAAGCAATGGCCTATCGACCAGTGAGCCTGCCGACCCCATCAGAAGGATCAACACCGCGCCCAGCGAGGTTCATGGAGACCCGCTGGACGCTCGTCATGCAGGCGCGGGGCCAATCGCCTGCGGCGCAATCTGCGCTGGGCGAACTGTGCGAGGCATATTATGCGCCGGTGCTGACGTTCATCCGCCAGAGCGGCTGCCAGCAAGAGGCCGCGCGCGACCTTACCCAGGGCTTCTTCGCAATGCTCCTTGCTGGCGGCGGACTCGACACCGTGCAGCAAGGCCGCGGGCGGTTCCGCTCTTTCCTGCTCGGCGCGGTGAAGAACTTCCTCGCGAACCAATACGACCGTGCCCGGGCCGCCAAGCGCGGCGGTGGGCAAGTGGTTGTCTCCATCGAAGCGGGCGCAGGCACGGGCACTACCACCGAACTGCAAATCCCCGATCCTGCTGGGCCGGTGCCCGACACGGTGTTCGACCGGCAATGGGCGCTGACACTGGTTGAGCGCGCCCTCAACACGCTGGCAGGCGAGTTCACGGCGGCGGGCAAGGCCGAGCAATTCGACACGCTGAAGCCCTGGCTGCTGGGTGACGTCGAATCCCTCTCCCAGGCCGACGCTGCCCGCCGCCTCGGTCTGACGGAAGGCGCGGCCAAGGTGGCGATTCACCGCTTGCGGAAACGTTTCCGCGAACTCGTCAAGGCCGAGATTGCGCAGACTGTGGATGGGCCGGCCCAGGTTCAGGACGAGCTGCGTTACCTGCTGGAAGTGCTTTCGCACGCGTAAAGGCAGTGGGACGAGAAGTGAAAACACGATGAGAAATAGAGGAGCACACGAGAAGCTCACGAGGAACACACGAGGAACACACGAGGAGCACTAGAGGAACACTCGAGAACACCCCGCGGGCATGTGGCTAGCTGCGCGCTATCACCTCCCTCTCTGCGCCAACCTTACAGCAACGGCTGTTGGAGGCTGCCCGTGGCCTGGGCGAGGGTGAAACAGAAGGTCGTGCCGCGCCCGACCTCGCTGGTCGCCCAGACTCTGCCGCCGTGGGTTTGAATGATGTGCTTGACGATGGCGAGGCCGAGGCCCGTGCCGCCTTGCTCGCGAGCGCGCGCCTTGTCCACGCGGTAGAAGCGCTCAAAGACTCGTTCGAGGGCCTCCGGCGGTATGCCCGGGCCGTCATCCTGAACGAAGACTTCCACCTGGCCGTCGTCCTTCGCGCTTCCGCCAACGGTCACGGCGCCATTGGCGCGGCCGTACTTGATGGCGTTATCAACCAGATTACCCAGCACTTGTTCCAGTCGGTCGGCATCGGCGCTGACGGCGAGATCGGGGGCCTGATTGCTGAGCGTCATGCTCTTAGCAGCAGCCCGGGCCTTATAGTCTTCAATGACCTTGGCGATAAGGGGGCTTAGCGAGACGGGCTGGAGGCTCAGCTTGACGCGGCCCGATTCCAGTTCGGAAATGGTAAGCAGATCCTCGATGAGCAGTTTGAGGCGCTCAGCATTGCGGTCGATGGTCTGCAGGAATTTGGTCGCCACCCCAGGGTTGTCCCGGGCACCATCGAGCAGCGTCTCGGCGTAGCCTTTGATCAGGGAAAGCGGGGTGCGAAGCTCATGGCTGACGTTGGCGACAAATTCCTGCCGCACACTCTCGAGCTGCTTGAGGCGGGTCAAATCGTGGAAGACCAGAACGGTGCCGTGCCGCTCGCCGAGGCCATTGCAGATGGCGGCGGCGTTGATCTGCACCCAGCTCTCGCTCAGGCCAGAAAGCTTCAGCTCGTATCCCAGCACTTGTTTCTGTGAGTCGAGGGAATTGACCAGCTCAGCAAGCTCGTGCAGGCGCAGAGCCTCCATGAGGGTGCGGCCCCGAATGTCGATCGTCACACCAAACAGGTTGGCGAATGCGCGGTTGGCGAGCTGAATGCGCCCGCGTTCGTCCAGGAGAAGCAGCCCCTCCACCATGCTGTCGAAGAGCACCTCTTGCTGGGTGTGGTTCCGGAGCGCTGCGCGCCGTTGCTCGTCCCGCAAGGCTTCGACTTCGCTTCGCGCTGCCCGCTGCGCGCGTGCGAACCTGCCACGCCACCAGAGATGCAAGCCTGCCAGAGCAGCCAGGGAGACGGCAATCAGGACGGACAAGGACATGAAATGAGCGAAACCTGCAGTTCAAACCCGGCTGTGCTCGACGGCATACTCACGCGGCCTCGACGAATCGGTAGCCGACGCCGCGCACGGTATCGAGGTGTTTGGCGGCGGGGCCAAGCTTTTCGCGCAAGCGGCGCATATGCGTATCGACGGTGCGGGTATCAACGACGCTGTTGTATTCCCAGACATCGCGTAACAACTGATCCCGGGATTGCACCCGCCCGCGGCGTTGCGCCAGGAGCGCCAGCAGCTTGAACTCGGTGGCGGTCAGCTCAAGCGGCTTCCCGCGCCACTTGACCAGGTGCCGCGACGCGTCGATCAGCAAGTCGCCCAGCTTGAGGGCGGCGGGCTCTGCCGGCGCGGACTGACCGCGTTGCAGAACCTTCTTCACGCGCAAGACCAGCTCTCGCGGGCTAAAGGGCTTGGTGATGTAGTCCTCCGCGCCCAGCTCCAAGCCGACGATGCGGTCAAGCTCAGCCGCTTTGGCCGTGAGCATAATGATGGGAATGGTGGCGGTGGCGGGGTCGCGACGCAGCATCTTGCACACCTCCAGCCCGTCGATCTCGGGCAGCATCAGGTCGAGCACGATCAAGTTCGGGGAAGCGGAGCGGGCCTTCTTGATCGCCTGGGCGCCATCGACAGCGGTGATGACATCAAACCCCGCCTGCTTGAGGTTGAACTCCAGCAGTTCCACCGCCTCCGGTTCATCATCCACAACGAGGATCTTCGATCTCACACTCCACTTGGATACCATGCCGGCGGGCTTACGACAATGGCAACCATGTGACAAATAGGTGACAACAGGGCTGCCGGGATGGCCGGGCGAGTGTGGGGAGAACGAGGCAGGCAGCCGTGAAATCCGAATCCCGAAGACCGAAATCCGAAGTTCGAAGCTGCAGCCAATGCGACGCTGGCCGCATTCTCAGCTTTCGGATCTCGGATTTCGGCCTTCTTTCGGGTTTCGGATTTCGGATTTCGGATTTGTGCCACCCTCGGGTTACAAGGAGCCGCCTTCACTCCCCGCCCCCAGCGCTGTCTCATCGCCTCCCTTATGCCGAATATCCTGGGCTTCGCAGAGGTAAACCACTTCCTCGGCGACGTTCTTGGCGTGGTCCCCTATGCGCTCCAGGCTCTTGGAGATGACCATCACGTTCAAGCAGCGCGTGATGGTATCCGGGTCTGCGATCATCTGATCAGCCAGTTGCCGATGAATCTGCTTGTTCAGCAAGTCGATTGGCTTGTCCTGCGGGATAAGCGCCCGAGCGGCAACTGGGTCTTGGTTGACAAAGGCATCCAGGGCGCTCTTAAGCATCTGGACCGCGAGGTTGGCCATTTGGGGAATATCCACAACGAGCTTCAAGGGCAGTTCCCGACAAAGGTCCTGCACACGCCGGGCGATAGTCGTGGTCTCGTCCCCTACCCGCTCCAGATTCTGGGAGATCTTCATCGCCACCGTTATGAGGCGCAAGTCGCTGGCCCGCGGCGCCCCAGATAGCAGCCGGACGGCCCAATCGTCCACTTCAACTTCAAAGCGGTCGATAACGGCATCCTCAGCCTGAACGCGCAGGGCGAGATCGTAGTCGCGCTTGCCGAGCGCCTCGATGGCCTTTCGCACCGACGACTCGGCATGGCTGGCCATAGTCAGGAGCTTCTCCTTCAAGCCGGCCAGTTCCTGTTCAAACGGCTGCATCACCCAAGCCTTAGCCAAAGCGACGGGCAAGGCAATCCCGAGTTTTCCAGTTGAAAGCAAAGCAGGGCCCACAGCGCGCCTCAGTTCGCCAAGCGCCGGGACTCCCACGACAGATTGGCTCGCCCCGCATGTTGCCGCCGCAGCAGGATCAAGTAATGGGCCGGGCCAAGTGGGGTCTCCTTGCGCGCCCGGGCGAAGGCGAATCTTGGCACGACGCCTTCGGCCCGAACGGCCAACTTATCATCTGCCGCTGGTTCCCAGGGCACTTGCACGTTGATTGCGGTCGTCTTCATTTGTTGCGCACGCGTGAAGCGCGCTCTATGCGCCCAACCATAGCCAGCTCAGTATGGCATTCGCATGGCAACCCGGTAACAATTGTGTGACAGTCAATGGCAAATCATTCATGGTGAACACAGCGCCGTCATGGACCTACGCCTCAGGCGGTGAGGAAAGTCACCAAATTGTAACCCTGAAGATGCTTGGTTGTCACACATCCATGCCAGAGTTTCCCAGTCATGCAGACCCAGTCACAAACCAACAAGTCATAAAGGCGTCACATATGAAACCGGAATCACGTCTCAAACCCAACGGAAGTCCCAACCCATCCAGACCGCGGTCCGCCGCACGCGTCAAGCACCCGGACAGACCAAAGATCATGCTCGTCTCCAGGCTGCTGCTAAGCGATCAGATCTGGTCCGAGGGTGATGTCGTGGTGGTCGAAGCGGGCAGGGCCATTCATCTGAGACGTGGTTTCTCGCCTCGGGTTGATCCTATGTTACAATTGGGTCACATTCCATTCACCCGCTGTTAACAACCGTCAGAGCCAGTCTTTCTCGTATGATAATCAACTCGGCGAGCGTAATGCCATGACCTCAACTGCAAAGTTATTCACCGCTCTTTTCCTCACTCTGGCCTCGGCAGGCGGCCTGGCCGCCGGCACCGCTGCCCATGTCGTCGTCGTCGTCTGGGATGGCATGCGGCCTGATTTTGTGACCGCAGAGACCACCCCCACGTTGTGGAAACTGGCGAAGAAGGGAGTCATTTTCCGGAACCATCATGCCGCTTATCCGAGCATGACCGAGGTGAATGGCACGACGCTGGCCACAGGCGTTTATCCGGAAGAAAGCGGCGTCATCGCCAACAAGGAATTCCGCCCGGCCATCAATTCCTCAAAGAAGGTCGGGATCGAAGAGCTGGCAATCGTGCGCAGAGGTGACGAGACGACGGGCGGCCGTTATTTACAATTCCCGACCCTGGCCGAGATTCTGCACAGTCAGGGCATTCGCACGGCGATAGCCGGGGCGAAAGGGGTGGTGCTGCTGCATGATCGAACCGCTCGTTCCGAGGACTCCGAGGGCATTAACCTGTACGCGGGCAGCACCTTGCCTGAAAGCCGGGCCAAAGAGCTCACCGGCTTGCTGGGCGCGTTTCCCGCCGGCGAAGCGACGGGAACTAATCGTGATCTCTGGACGACGCGGGCACTCACCGGTCCGCTGTGGGAGAAGGAGGTGCCCCCCTTCTCGTTGTTGTGGCTGAGTGAGCCGGATCATTCGCAGCATGCGACCGGACCGGGCTCGGCGGCATCGCTATCGGCGATCAGGCACTCGGATGAGAATCTGGCCCAAGTCCTTGCGGCGCTTGAACGAAAGGGCCTGCGCAACACGACGGACATCATCCTGGTTTCGGACCATGGCTTCTCGACCATCGAGAAGAATGTTGATGTGGCGGCTGTGCTCAAGGCACAGGGGTTCCAGGCGGGTCGCCAGGTTCGAGGAGCGCGCGACGGATACGTCATGGTAGTCGGTAACGGCGGCACGGTGCTTCTTTACGTCACCGGCCATGACCAAACCCTCGTGGCGCAGATCGTTCACAACCTGCAATCCCAGCTCTTCTGCGGAGTCATATTCACCCGGGAGCCGGTAGAGGGTGCGTTTCGTATGCATGATGTCCGCATTGACTCACCCGCTGCCCCGGACATTGTGCTCACCATGCGATGGAAGTCTGATCCGAGCACCAACGGGACACCTGGTTTAACCTGTTCGGATTACGGGCAGTACGGTCCCGGGTGCGGTATGCATGGGAGCCTTAGCCCATTTGACATGCACAATACTTGCATCGCCGTCGGCCCGGACTTCCGCAAGGGCGCTCAGGACGACTTGCCCACCGGCAACATTGACATCGTTCCGACCGTCCTCTGGCTTCTTGGAATCAATCCAGAGCGGCGGCTTTCCGGCCGCGTGTTGACGGAAGCCCTGACTCAAGGCGAAGACCACCACGCGCCGCCCGATCTTCATCAACTGGAAGCCACCTGGCGGGGCGATGGTTTTACCTGGCATCAGTACGTAAAGTATTCCCAGGTTGGGGAAGTTCTCTACTTTGATGAGGGCAATGGAGAACACGCCTTGAACAAGGCTATTGGCGGCAATTGATTGGCCGTCCAGGTATTGCGTCTCCTGCTGGTCGTCGAAACGCCAACGGTTTCATTCCGCCGCTGCGCTAATTGGGGTTGCCGCTGGGATCGGCGGTCCAAATGATTTCCACCTGGGGCAAGATGGCCTTGCCTTTGTTGGGGTTGCCGGCTCTGGTTTCGACAACTCGATTGCCTTTGAATCCGGCTGCGTGGCCGTCCATGAACGTCAGATTCCCAATGGTTCCATGCCGCGCCGCAAATCGGTTGGCGAAGCTGCTTGGCTGGCCCAGGTCGCTGTCCGACTGCGCTGGGTCCACTTTCGGTTCCTGCGTGTCACAGCGATTATCCAGGAAGACAACCGTCAGGGATGGCTGTTGAACGCTGGCGGTCTTAATGGTGGTGGAACCGCCCGTGATCAGCTTCGAATTCATGCCCAGGGAGAAGTAAACAAAGCTGTCCAAAACCGCATTCGGGGGCAACAACGCCGAGGGACAATGCAGCAGGCTGTCCTTGGCATAAAAGCCAGGCTTGTCGGTCAGATAATCTGCCGCGGCGCGCAGCTTCAACGAGCGAGGCAAGGCGTTGTACCAGACGTCGCCGCCGTCGGTGGCCACAATTTGCGCCCAATTCATCAGGCTGCTACCGCTGGTTTCAGCTTCCCGCGGTAGATAATCGCCGTTGTCCTCGCTGTACATTACCTGCGCGAGCCCCCACTGCTTTAGCTTGCTTAAGCAGGAGGTGCGCTGAGCGCTCATTTTGGCGCGGCTCATCGCCGGCAGCAGCAGTGCCGCCAGAATGGCAATGATCGCAATAACGACCAGCAGTTCAATCAGTGTGAAACCTGGCTTGCGGTTGTTCATAGTAGTGAGTTTAGGCGTGGCCTACGGTTCTGAAACAAAAGGAATTGACGCGCCTATACGATAGTAGCGCGCGGGGGTTCCCGCAGTGTCCGTGATGGTTGTGCTGGTCGCAGTGGCAGTCAGATTGGTCAGCATGCTCCAAGTCGCATCGGTAAGGTCGGATTTATACTCCACGGTGTAGTGCCGGTTCGGCGCGCTGTTCCAACTCAGCACGAGGTCCGCACCGACTATCTGACTGGTCAATTGGATCGGCGCGGTGAGGTATCCGGGCGAACCAAAGGCTCCTGCAACCGCTGCCGCAAAAACTCCATTGGCAGTGTTCCCGGCAACCGTATTGGTGGAGACCACATTAAAGACACCTGCCACCGGCGGATTCTCCGGGTCGTAAACCAGCGTCGAGCCCACGGAGGTTGCCGCGAAGTTGATTCCGCAGATTCTTTCGGCCAATTCATTACCGGCCAGCGTAACGGCATTCCACAAGTTCACTTCATCGGCGGTTTGGCTCAGCCCCAGGCCGCCGCCGATATAGGTGCTAATCTGCAGTCCCGCGGGCAATTTGCTCCCCCACCACGTCCGAAAGGCAGTTGGCGTCATATTCTCGACGAATACCGCCGTCTCGCCGGGATGAATGACAATGTCATTCGTGAACACATAAGCATTCCCGGGGGCGACCGAATGCGAGCTATCGTCCCAGCGCCAACCCTTCAGATTGAAGGTGCGGGTGTCAAAACTGGTCAGCTCCCACCAATCCTGATGGCCGCTTTCGCCGCTGCCGCTGGGGTGCACCTCGGTGATGAGCAATCGCGGCTTCGGCCCGACGGTCAGCGTCGCCGCCACCGAATTCGAGCCTGCCGAACTGGTTGCTGCAATGGTGTACACCGCGGCGTCATTGCTCTGAACATTAAACAAGGTCAATTGGGCCGCGGTGGCTCCCAAAATCGCCTGCCCGTCCTTCTGCCACTGCAAAGCCGGCGTGGGGCTGCCGGTGGCCTGGGAATCGAACCGCACCGTTTGCCCAATGAACGCATCCGCACTCAGTGGCAGGGCGATAAAGGTGGGGGAAACCGGCGAAGTGGTCACCGTCAACACCGCATTCGAGCTGGTGAGTGTCTGGAGTCCGTTGGTGACTATCACGCTGTATTGGCCCGAATCGGACGGCTGCGCATTGGGAATCGTGAGCGAAGACTGGATAGCGCCATCGATGTTCGTTCCCTGAAAGCGCCACTGGTAATGCGGGTGCGGCAGGCCTTGGGCCGCGACCGTGAAAGTGGCAGCAGAACTAGCCGGCACACTGAAGGTGGCGGGAGTGGGCTGTTGCGTGATTTTGAGCGGCACAGGGCCCGCCGTATTGCCCGGCGAGCCTTCATCGTCGGAAGTCACAGCTTTGAAGGCGCCTGCGATCCCGTTTGAACTCACAATGCCATAAAGCCCGTTGGTGGGGTTGTACGTAAAGGAATGGCCGCGCACCGCTTCGCCGAAATCGGCTCGGTCCACATAGTCCGCGTCCGAGGTTGCGGTCGGCGCCCACAACACGATGCTGTCGCCGCTGCTGGATTGTCCATTGCCGGTGTAAAAGAGCACTTGGAGATTGGTGGGAAGATTCGACTCGCCCCACCAGTTGATGAAATCGTCCCGGGTATTCACCACGGTAGTTCCGGTCTGGACCAGAATAATTGATTCGCCGGCCCCGATGGACACGCCCGACAAGGTAGCGGAGTCAGCATCCCCGCCGCGAATGGCGTCCGAATCGTTGAAGATATAGCCAGTGAGGTCGATGGTATTGGTCCCGAAGTTCGTCAGTTCCCAGAAGTCTGGTCCCTGAACCACGGTTGAAGGCCCCAGGTTGGTTGAGGCCGAGGGCATCGTTTCGGTGATTGCCAGTTGCGCTTGCGCGCCATTACCCAGCAAAAGCATTCCAGTCAATAAGCAGCAGAATCTTAGTGTCATATAGTTCTTCGATGTTAAGTTGTTTCCCGACTGTCGTGAGCAAGATCATGCGTAACTTGGATTCGTAAAGTTACGATCGTGCTACGTTCCTGTGACACACTGGTGACCGCGGTTACTCTCCGGTTTGTGCTTGTGCCCTGCTCTGCATGTCGGCGCCGGTCGCCGGACGGCTGAAGAGGCATCGCTTCAAAGGGCTTTTATGCCCAGGCGTCAAGGATCGGCGCAAATAGGTCTGCTTGAGGAGCGTGTTGAGAGTACCGTGCGTGGACTCGAACAAGTCGAGCGCTTCAACTTTGGCATCGTCGGTGATCAGTTTGGATGCCGTCGCGAAGGATGCGCGCCGCAGCGTTGTGGCCTTCACCAAAGCTGGCGGTGAGCATCAGGATCTTCTTCATAGTCCCGGCTCCCGGGGCAAGCCTGCACCACCCGTGTGGCAGTCAGTTTACGAAAAGGTTAGATGTTACCCACCTTTGTCCCCGACCGATTCACGCGGCGCAGGCCGGTGGTTGAAGTTCCAAGTCCTGCCAGTAAAGACGCGCCTGCCGCCGGGCCTGTTCGGTTGATGCCGCGGCCCTCTCTTCAAACAGACAGGGAAAGACGAGCAGCGGATATGAGGTCAGGCAGGCAAGCAATGCCGCTTCATTTGCCTGCCGCATAATCAGGGCGTGTGTTTCGGATTCCGGCGTTTCGTTGAGCCGCCGCAGCAGCAATCGCTGCTTGAGGATTCCGAACTGCGTGGCGACCTCGTGGCCCAGTCTGCTTTCCGCTTCTATCGCTTGCATGCCCAAACCCTGGCAGAGGTGGGTGTCAGTCGTGTGACGGCAGTGTTAAAACCTCGCGAAGAAAGACGATGGGGCGGTCAGGGGAGCATGTTCCTCAGAGCTCGTCAGCGCAAGTTGAGCCCGAACAGACAACCGACCTTCACCTCGACATTTCTGCTCCCTCTGCCTCCGGCCAAACAGCTAGGCTGGCGGAACGGCGGGACTGGACCCAGGAGTCTGAGACCCTGTCTCGGGAGTTTCCGGTCTTGGTGCCGCGGTTCGTAACACGGGCCTCCTGGCAGCAGCGACAGCCACAACACCGCGGGCTTTAGCTCTCTTCGCGGCTTTCGCGGGTACCTTCTTGGTTGGTTTTCCGGCCTTTGCTTTCAGTGCCTTCGCTGCGGCCTTGGCCTGCTTGCGGGCCTCTTTGGCCGTCTTCTTGGCTTGTTTCAAGGCTTTGCGCGCTTGCTTGAATTGGGCCTTCGCCAAGCGTGCCCGTTTGCGAGCCTCCTCAACCAGCTTTTCTGCGGCGGCGGCCACAGCGTGCAGGTCAACCTTTGCTTTACCTCTTGGTCTCTTGGTCGTCTTCATAGTTATGTTCCTGATAAATCGGCGCCGACCTGAGCCGCAGACGTTGCGCTTAGGGCCGGCACCCAACCACGTTTGACCTGAGGCTGCAACACAATCCCCCTCCAGCGCAAGCCCCCAATTGTTACCATATTCCTCGCGCGAGAAATAGTTAAGCTCTAGAAACTCAAGCTGGACGGGCGTTCCGCACACTTTGACGTTCCATACAGGTT
>OCZT010006726.1_pt1 | contig 11361 bp, 6 predicted proteins | sample 1539031 | NCBI WGS metagenome assembly OCZT01 (sample SAMEA3539308, study PRJEB22396) | soil metagenome | biome: tundra; feature: field; material: soil | place: USA | collected 2010-05 | depth 0.15 m
TATTGGCGTGACTGGAGTTCAGACGTGTGCTCTTCCGATCTGGCACGGCGGGTGGCGGCCGACAGGGCCAGCGGCTGAAGCAACGGCACCGCGGCGGCGACCTGCTGGGCGCCGATGATGGCGCGGGCGCTGGAGGCGGCCCGGTCCGCGCCCACCAGGGTGGCCAGCGACGCTAGCAGTTCGGCGAGGTCAAGGTTCATTTGCCGGGGTGTCGCCGCGAGCTCGGAGAAGCTGAAGTCGGTCAGCCACGGCCGCCCGCCGTCCTCGATCATCACGTTGGCCGCTCGCAGGGACCGGTGCGCAATCCTGGCGCGATGCAGCTCGTGCACTTCGGTCCACAGCTGGCGCAGGAGGTCGTCGCTGATCCGCTCGGCGGGGAGCTGACCCAGCGGGCTGCCCGCGACCCGCTCCATGACCAGCAGCGCGGTCCCGTCATCGGCCTTGATCACCCGGTCGACGCGGGGTACGCGGACCCCGGCCCGCTCGGCCATCACGCCGACGAGGGCCTGATGCTCGACCGCCCGGATGGCTGAGGCCGCGGGCCGGGTGTCGCCGACGTCGCGCAGCCGGGCGAAGCGGTACGCCCGGTAGAGCAGGTCGGCGTCACGCTGGTCCGAGCCGAGGGCCTTGATGAACAGCCGGCGCCCGTCACCGGTGACGGCCGTGAACGGCCGGGAGCCTTTCGTCCGGACGTCGGCCGGCTCGGCGGAAACCACGGCCAGGCCGGCGGACCGGAGCGCGGCCGCGATCCCCTCGGCTCCCATCCGGCGGTCCGGAACGCCGAAGGCCACCAGCAGGCCGGCCCCGACGGTCACTCCGGTGGCGAGGGCGAGGATGAGCTCGGCCGGCAGGATCGTGCCGGTCATCAGCCGGGCCCCGCTGATGGCGGCCAGCGTGATCCAGGCCGTGCGGCACCAGGGACGGCTCAGCCACGGCGATAGGGCCACGGTGACCGCGGCCGCCGCGGCCAGCAGAGCCGGGCCGGGAAGCGCCGCGCCAGCCAGCCACGAGTGCGTGGCCGCGGCCGCTGCGACCTGGTGCGGGTGCGCATCGCCGGTCAGGTACGCGATGCCCGTCATCACGGCCCCCGCCGCGACCGCGCCTGCCGCCAGGCCCGTCAGCAAGCGGAACCGGCGGTGCCGCAGGGCCGCGCCGAGGGCCCCGGCGGCCGCGAGAACGAACGTCACCTGCACCAGGCCGGTCAGCAGCCGTCCGGCCGGGTCAGATCCGAGCCAGGTGAGGGCGGCAGCCCGGGGGCCAGTCAGCCGGCCGGGAGCAACCGTGACCGCTGCCAGCATCCCGGTCAGAGTCAGGCCGCCGGCGATCAGCCGGATGGCATCGCCCGGATGGCGGTATCGCGACGGCGGCAGGAATCGTCCCGAACGCCTTGTGATGGGCTGGGCCCAGTCCATATTCATGCCTCTCACCCGTTCCTGGCGTGGCGGGGCGGACCGACGCCCGCCGGGCGTTGCGCTCGCCTTGGTCGCGGCCCCGGGTTGCGCCGCCGCTGAAACTGGTCGGTGACCAGGGCCGTCACCAGGGCGCACGACGTGCCGAGCAAGATCCCGGCGGTGGCGTCGGAGAGCCAGTGGGCGCCCAGATAGGCCCGGGAGAGCCCCATCATGATCGAGAACGCCACCGCGGCCGCACCCCACCAGGTGCGCCGCCTGCCCGCGGGCACCAGGGCGATGACCGCCGCGACGACGGTGACGGACGCGGCGATCGCGTGCCCGGACGGGAACGACGCGCCGCTGGTCGCGACCAGCGACCCAGGCGGCCTGGCCCGGTCGTAGCTGCCCTTCAGCGAGCCGATCAGCACCTCGGACAGCATGATGGCGGCCGCGAAAGCGGCCAGACGCCACCACTGGCGGCGCAGGGCCAGAAATCCGGCCAGGGCGATCCGCACGGGCAGCGTGACGTACACCAGCCCGAGGACGTTGAAGACCTTGGCCACCGCCGTCAGCGGCGGCGTCCGGCCAGAGACCATCAGCCGCAGCCACGCATTGTCAACCCGCTGGATGTGGGCGAGCACGCCGTGGTCGGCGACGAGGGCGAACACCACGGCCGTGACCGCCACCACCCCGGCGGTAAGCAGCGCGGTCCGCCGGGGACGGCCAAGCAGCGCGTCCTCCTCCCGCTGGGCCGGGTCCGTCCGCGTCATCCCGGGCATGCGGCACCCCGCCCGCACAGAGCCAGGCCTTCGGTGCGCTGGACGTAGCCGACCAGCTCCGACCGGGGGATGAACGTCACCGCGCTGTCCACCGTGGTGGCCAGGACCGGTGACGCGCCGGCCGCGAGGACGTACCGGTAGGTCACGCAGCCGCCGGGGAAGACGTAGTAGCGAACGTCGGAGTACCCAGGTACCGGGTTCGGCGGGCGCTCGAACTGGCTCCTGCCTGGCTGGCCGGAGGGGGATGGAATCTGCCGGGCGCCGGCCATGTCGCAGGTCGCGGTCAGGGTGATCGTCGCCGTCTGCAGCCCGGCCTGGCCGGAGTCCAGCTGGAAGGTCGCCCGCCCGCTGGCGATCTCGGCGCCGACCGTGGTCCAGCCTGACGGGAGCGCGGCGATGCAGGGCAGGAAGGCCGCCGAGGGAACCGCCTGGGCCGCCAGGATCATCGTGTGGCCCGTGCCGCAATCGGGCACGTGGACAGCTGGATTGCTGGCCGGCAGCAACAAGCCGACGCCGAAAACGGTGGGCACGGTGAAGATAGCGAGCATCGCCGCGGCCAGGCTGACCCGCCGGACGCTCCAGCGCTGCAGCACGATCGGGCGCCGCTGCGGGGCGAGCTTGCGGAACTCGGCGAGCAGGTCGCGGGGATCGCGTTTCATGAAGGCGCGCAGCTGCGTCGGGCTGGCCACCCCGCGGGTGGCGGCGAAGGCCTCGGCCAGCTCGGCCTCGGTGAAATAGTTCAGCGCCTGCCGGTACACCCGCGCGGGGTCGGTGCGGACCGCGAGGACCAGCATCATGTTGCCCAGGTCGACGGCCTGCCGCCAGGGCGAGGGGCGCACCTGGGCGAAGGCCACGTCGATCAGCCGCAGCTGCCCGGCGCGGACCATCAGGTTGCCCGGTTTGATGTCGCGGTGGGCGATCCCCGCATCCCACAGCGTGCGGATAAGCCGCAGCCCCTGGCCGATCAGCTGGTCGTCGATGTCGGCGTCACCGATTTCCACCGCGCCGTCGAAGTACTCGGTGACGAGCAGGTACTCCCGTTCGGGGGTGATCTCCACGATGCCGTAGGGCCTGGCGACGGTGACCCCGACGTCCTGCAGCAGGCGCAGGGCGTAGTCCTCGTACTCGGCCAGCCGCCGCACGGTCTGGAAGGGATGCTCGTCCTCCAGGGAGCCGTACAGGATCGTCCGCCACATCTTGTACCAGCGGTCGGCGCGGACGTGACCCTTGGTGTAGAGCTTGGCGAACAGGTACTCCTGCGGGCCGCCCTCGGTCCGCAGCCGCAGCGGCGTGGAGCCGGCCGAGGACTCCAGCCCGACCGGGGTGATCTCGGTGACGGTGAGCCCGAGCTGGTCGCGCGTGCCCTGCCGGATCGCTTTACCGCGCGCGCCGGTCACATCTACGTGCGCGGTGTTGCCGCCCCGGTAGGCGACTGGGAATGCCTCGTTCGGGGTGAAGAAACGGAAGGCGCTGACCGGGATCGCGACGCCGAGGGCCACACCTAGGAGCAGGTCATCTATGTGATCGACGGCCAGGTACAGGTGGGCCAGGCAGAACAGGGTCACGATGACCGCGGTGGCCGCCTTGGCATATGAGCGAGGCCGTCCCGGCACGACCAGGCAGTAAGCAATGCCCATCAGCAAGAACGTGAGGATCGTCACCGAGAGCGCCGGCGCGGAATACCCCGTCCAGCTAGCGATGATCAGTACGCCGTACGGCCGCGGCCGGGTCATCCCCTCGGTGATCAACTCTATGGCGAGCTCGAGCAGGAACAGGGTGCACAGGAACACCAGCAGATGGCGCCAGCGCCGGAACACGATGGTCAGTACGACCGCCGACAGCCCGGCCACCGTGGCCCCCCAGCCGGCGCCGGCCGCGGAGATCCCGTGGGCGACGTCGGTCAGCCACGGTGTCCGGGCTCGCGCGAACAGCCTGAGCACCGCCGAGTTGACCTGATCATCGAGCCGGAGCGACGGCGCCCGCACCGAGATCATGATCACCCCGGCCAGGACGACAACGGCGAGGACCAGCCACGCCCTGGTGGTGACCGACACCGGGTGCGGCAGCGGTGGGGGCGCCCCCGTCGGACGGCGTCGCTGCCGCGTGATTACCCCGTCCGTCTTCTCGCTCATGGCGACACGCCTTCCGTTGCGGCTAGCTGGGCGTCGATCCACCGGGCGTTCTGAGCCTGCGCGGCCGCGATCACGTCGAAGTGGCCCCGGCCGGGATACACGTGGTAGTCGAGCGCGGCACCGTCGGCGCTCAGCGAGCGCGTGAGGCGGTCGGTCCCGGCCGGGGACGTGATCGGGTCATCGCTGCCCTGCACGATCAGCACGGGTACGCGCAGCCGGAGCCGGGCCGGGTCGTTGGCGGCCAGGACCTGGCGCAGCGGCTCGGTGTCGGCGCCCGGCCGGAAAACGTCCTCGGGCGCCAGCGGTGGCCGGGTGCCGGCGGCGAGCAGGTCATCGACACCGCTCGTCTCGGCCATCGCGAGCAGGCCGAGGGCGGGCTGGGTGAGCAGCTGGTCCAGGCGCAGCGCCGGGTCCGCGGCGGCCGCACCGAGCAGCGCCAGCGCGAGGAATCCCAGCGCGGCCACGGGGGCCCGGCCGTCAAGCAGTTCGGCGAGGACATCGGCGGCGCCGGCCGCCGGGGCGATGGCCACCGCCCCGGCGAGGTCGAGGCCGGGGTCAAGGCCGGGGCTCCCGGCCTGCGCCAGGCTGGCCGCGAACAGGGCGGCGTGCCCGCCCTGGGAGTGACCCATCACGACCCAGCGGCGTCCGATGGCCGGAAAGAGCTGGCGGGCGGCGACGACGATGTCCGCGGCGTCGCGGGCCGCGGCCGCTCCCACTAGGTAGGGATGGCGCCCGGGGGTGCCGAGTCCCTGGTAGTCCGTCTTGACCACGACCCAGCCGCGGCTGACCCACAGGTTCAGCATCGCGTCGGCGATCTGGGCGTAGATGTGCGACGGATGGCCAGGCGCGTCGCGGGACGGAGCGCAGATATCGGCGACTCCGGTGCCTCCGTGGGCCCAGCTGAGCACCGGCCACCCACCGGCCGGCGGCTGGCCCGCGGGGACCGATACCGTTCCGGACACGGCGCTGCCCTGTCCCGCCAGGGTCCTGGAGTGGTGCAGGACGAGCAGGTTCTCGGCGGCGCCCGGCAGGGCCGCCGCGCCGGTCAGCCGCCGGGCCCAGATCACCTGGCCGGGCGGCCCCACGGCCAGCGGCGGCGGTAGGTAAAAGGCCAGCCCGTCCGGTCCCGGCCGCTGGCCCGCCAGCATGGAGGTCATGCCGATCCCCCGGCCCGATGAGGCGCACGGCCAGCGTGGCCCGGCCGCGCGGGACCTCTGGTCCGGGCCTGGCCCCAGGCCACAGTGGCGGCCAGCGGGAACTGCATAACCACGGTGAACGCTCCAGCGCATCCGGCTCCAGGGTGATCGGCCGATGTCCTCATCGGGTGCCTCCTAGGAAGCGCAGGATCGCGTCGGCGGTGAGGTCGGGTTGCTGCGACTGGGGGTAGTGGCCGGCCTCGGCCACCATGACGACCTGCGCGCGCAGCGCCCGCGCGATCCAGTCGGCTTCCGCCCGGGGGTCAGGGAAGTCGGGGTCCCGCTCGCCCATCACGACCAGGACGGGCCCGGTGACGTCGGTCAGCCGCGCCGCGGCCGCCGCGTGGCTGGTGCGGGTGGTGCGGGAGAACGCGCCGGCGTAGCCCGGCCGTCGCAGGCTCGCCACCACCCGGTCGCGGTACTCGCCGAAGTCATCGGGCCGACGACCCGCGTACAGCTTCGGCAGGTAAGCCTCCCAGGACAGCGCGGCCCACGGCCGGGCCATGGCCGCGCGTAGCGCCACGCGCCGCAGCATGCTCACCGCGGGGTCGCGGACGAACGGGCCGACCAGCACCAGGCCGCGGACCAGCTCGGGCCGCCCGGCGGCGGCCAGGACGGCGGACCCGGCGGCCATGGAGTTGCCGACGATCACCGCGGGTCCGCCCAGCGTTTCGATCAGCGCGGTGATGTCGGCGGCGGTGTCTTCGTCTCCGTAGGAGGTGAAGGTCGCGTCGCTGTCGCCGTGGCCGCGCAGGTCCATGCAGGCCACCCGGTATCCCGCGGCCCGCAGAGCCGGGGCGAGGAACCGGTAGGCGGCCCGTAGGTCACCCATGCCGGGCACCAGCATCACCAGCGGGCCGAGGCCCGCGACGTCGTAACCGATGCGCCCGCAGGGGCGGCCGAGGTAGCTGGTGGCCGGGCTATCCTGGGCGGGGGACACGGGGCGGGGAATGGGCGTGCTGTGGTCTGTCGGCGTGGTCATGCCTCGATGCTGACCGGCCCTGGCCCGGGTGTCGCTAGGGGACGCCCTAGGGTTACGCCCTAATACTGCAGTCTGCCGGCACTTATGCCGGACTAAGCCTTAACCGCGGCCGGCCCGAGGCGGCCGGCCAGGGCCCGGCGGGACCGGATCCCGACCTTGTCGAAGACGTGTCCGAGGTGGAATTCCACCGCCTTGACGCTGACGTAGAGCTCGGCGGCCACCTCGCGGTTCGACCGCCCGGTGGCCACCAGGCGGGCCACCGCCGCCTCCGCCTCCGTCAGGTTCCACCGGGCCGGCCCAGGCGCGGGCTGTATCTCGGCCCCGCAGGCCTGCAGCTCCCGCTCGCAGGCGGCCACGTACGGCCGGGCCCCCAGGGCGATCAGGCGGTCACGAGCTTGCCGGAGGCGGGCGACCGCGCCGTGACGGTCACCGGCCCGGCGCAGGCGCCTGCCGTCATCGCATTCCACCTGGGCGAGGAGAAAGGGCATGGTCAGGTCCTGGGCCAGTCGCATGGCATCGCCAAATGACTTCTCGGCCCGGGCCATGTCGCCCTGGGCGACGGCCAGATTACCGCTGAGGCGAGCCGCGGTCGTGCTGGCCGAGGGCAGCCCGCTGACGGGTATGGCCGCCTCAAGCTCCGCCAGCGCCGCCTCGGCGTCGTTGAACCGGCCCAGGCCGATCAGGGCGTCGAGCTCCATCGGCCGCCAGTCGGCCACGCCAGGCACCTCGACCCGGTCCAGCGCTCGCGCGGCGGCGGTGGCCGCCAGCACTCCGTCGAGATCGCCCCGGGCCAGGGCCAGCTCCGCGCTGGCCATCACGGCGGTCGTGACCCCGGTTCCGGTCCCGAAAGCCTGGGCCGCGGCCCAGGATGCCTCGATATGGTCGCTGGCGATCTGCCAGTCTCCCCGGGCGGCGGGTACCCGAGCGGCATAGCCGTGCACGAAGGCGAAATCCCAGGTTCTGTCGTAGGCATGAGCCAGCGAAACGGCCAGCTGGGAGTGGGTAACAGCGTCGTCCCAGGCGCCCAGGCGGTACTCGGCATCGGCGAGGTAGGTGAGGCAATGCCCGGGGGTGCGGATGCTCGTCCCGGACCGCAGCCGCGCCAGGCCCACCGTCAGGTCCGTGCGCGCGCCCGCGAGGTTATCGGTGAGCAGCCGGCACATGCCCCGCATGACCAGGCCCTCGGTGAGAGCCTGCGGCACCTTTTCCGCGGCGGCGGGGAGTTCGCCCAGCCGGGCCAGCCCCTCCGGCCCGCGGCCCGCCAGGGTCAGGCTCAAGGCCACCGCGATCAGCGCCTGCAGGTGCGCGGCGGGGTCGCCGGCGCTCGCGTCGAGGGCCCGGGTGCCCCAGGTCAGGGCCTCTTCTACCCGCCGCAGCGTACACAGGTAGCTGGCCAGCGAGGTCGCCACGGCCGCGCCGACCAGCGGTTCAGTGTCGGGATTATGGCTTTGCCAGGCCTCGAGCAGATGCGCCTCGACGACCGAGCCACGTCCGCACAGCAGGTCGAGGTGGCCGCTCAGGGCGCTGCGCCTGGCGCTGGGACCGAGCTGGGCGACGGCAGGCCACAGGGACAAGACCCCGGCCACGTCCGCGCAGCCAACCAGCAACGTCACCGCGTCGAGCAGCCGGCGCTCCCGGTCCGCGCGATCGGGACTGGCCGCCGAGGCCTGGGCCAGCCAGGCCGCCGCCTGTGCCACCTGGCCCGACTTTCCCGCCTCAAGCGCCGCCTCTTCCAGATCAGCGGCCAAGGCAGCATCGGGCCCGACCGTGGCGGCCAGGCGATGGGCTAGGGCGGCCACCGCGGGCACGACCGTGGCCGCGGCCCGGTGCAGCCTGCGGCGTTCGGCCGATCCGAGGCTGTCCCTGACCGCGGCGTGGACCAGCGGGTGAGCGAAGGTGATGACGATCTGCGAGGCGGTCTGCTCTTCGGTGACCAGGCCGGAGGCGACTGACTCGTCCAGCGCGGCGACCGGGTCCGCCAGGTCGGCCAGTGCGGCGGCGGCCGCCAGCGGGTAGTGCCGGCCCAGCACGGCTGCCGCCGCGACCAGCTTGCGGGCCGGCTCGGACAGAGCCATCACGCGGGAGACGACGATGGCGGCCAGCCCCCGGGGCGCGGGCAGGTCCTGGCCGGCCCGCGCCAGGCCGCCTGGGCCGAACTCTTCGAGCAGGGACCGGCAATGCAGCGCGTTGCCGCCGGTGTGCTCAAGCAGCTGGGTCGCGGCCCGGACCGACAGGTCGCCAGCGCCGAGTGTCCCGGCCATGACCACCAGGTCGGCGGCGCTCAGGCCGCCGAGCCGCAGCCGGGTGGCCCGGTGGTCTCCGCCGGCGAACCGGCCCCATCCCTCGCCCAGGCGGCTCAGCTCATCCGGGCGAGCCGATATCAGCCCGAGCACCCGGTCGGCCTGCATCCGCCGCAGGGCGAAAAGGAGGGCCTGGGCCGACAGCTGGTCGCACCAGTGCAGGTCATCGACCACCACCAGGACCACCCGGTCACCGGCCTGAAGGTCGCCTAGGACCGCCACCAGCTGGGCGCCGACGGCCAGCGGGCCATCGCCGTTCGGCCGGGCCGTCCCGGCCCGCGGGGATCCGCCCCTGGCCACCGACCCGGCGCTGGCCAGGAGCTGGTCGGTGACCCCCCAGTCCAGGAGCATTTCGGTCTCGTCGCCGCTGGCCCGCAGCAGGCAGACATCGGGGTGCTGCCCGCCGAACCGCGCCAGCAGGCTGGACTTGCCGGCCCCGGCCTCACCTTCGACCAGCACGACCCGGGGCCGGCCGGCCCGCACGGCCTGCATCTCTGCGTCGAGAACCGCCAGTTCGTCCGTGCGGCCGACGAAATGCTCCACCCGTGCAGTCTGCACCCGCATCCGGAAAACCCGAAATGACGTTCCGCCGCTTGACAGCCGCACGGAGAATCCGCCACCCCGGACACCGGTGAGCCGGTTTTTCAGCGAGTGGGTAGCAAGGAATCAGCTGCACCTGATTCGCTGACCGTGGCCGCCCCACAGCCCTGGCGTCCAGACTGCCCACCACCCCATCCAGCCCCGCCCAAACCACAATTCGCTCACCAGTACGATAAGAAGGAACGTTATCGCGGAAGATCCGGCTTCGGTGGGAAGAAAGGTACCCCCCGGGCCCCGGAGGCTGTCGCGTTACGTTTAGTCCGTGTTAGTCCAGGGTCAGCGTGTCGGGCTTCCGCGCATACCCGCCCGCCGTTGACTCCCCGGCACGGCAGCTTCCGCGTCGGCGAAGGCCGCGTCCGGCCGTGGCCGTGGCGCAGGCCGCGGCGTGCCCAGCCGTGGTGACGGCCCGCGCCGCAAAGGGGCGCGGTCCCTGACGTCCCGCTGGCCGCGTCCGTCCCGGATGCCTCAGCGCCGGCCCGTTCCCGGCGCCATCACCGGGATCTGCGCGGTGGATCCGGGCCTGGCGGTGGATCGGGTGCACGGGCGGGTCTTGTGGCAAGTCCGCAAAGGGGCCTGCCGGGGTGCGGGCCGGTCCATCCTGGAACCCGAGGCCCCGCCGGAGACATTGTGGTGGTGTTATTGGCCGGGTGGGGGTGCCAGGTCACCGCGGCTGGTGAGGACGAACCAGATGATCAGCCCGGTGATCACGGCGGGTTCAGCGGGCTGGCCGGGGATCAGGTTCAGCACCGCCAGCGACAGGAGCGCCGCGGTGAGGGCGCGGGCGACCAGGTGCAGGCGCCGGCCGTGCCAGATCCGGGCGGAGACCTGGACCCCGATGCTCAGGGACCGGCCCCGTTCGTACAGGTTGGAGACCGGGACCTTGCCCGAGACGGCGGAGTAGTCATCGGCGGCCAGCAGCATCGCCCGCGGCTCCCCGTCCAGGGCGGTGGCGGCGTGCGCGGCGAGCTCGGTCAGCGCCATCGCCTGGGCCTCGGCGACGGACGGTTCGCGGGTGCCTTCCAAGATGCAGTACCAGGCGTCCGCCTCGTCCAGGGTTCCGGGGCCGTCCAGGGCCGGGCCGAGCCGGTCCAGCAGGGTGGCGTACCGGAGTTGGATGTCGGGCAGGTGCCGGGCCGCCGCCCGGACCCGCGCCAGCTCCGTGGGGTGGCCGCCGTCATCCCACGCATGCTGGAGCCACCGGGCGTCCAGCCGGTCCAGGAACCCGGCCGCGTTCAGCGGCGGACCGGACGGGGCCATCACGGCGAGCCGCACCGCGGCCTGCATGATGTCCGCGTAGTAGGCTGCGGCGCCGTCCCCGGACTCGATCATCTGGTAGAGCAGGACCGCCAGGTCGGCGGCCGGGAGGTCCCACAATGAGAGGCGGGCCTCGTCCGGCCAGATCGCGACCCGGCGGGCGCCCGCCCCATAGAGGAGCCGCCTTGTGCGGCTGGCTTTGAGGCGGGCGTCGCGGCCGCCTTTGCAGTCCAGCACGACCAGCAGCGGCCGCCCCGAGGAGCCCGACGCGGCGGCCTTCAGGGTGGCCGTGAACCATCCAGCCCACAGCCGGATCATCAAGTTGGTCTTTCCCGACCCGGTGGCGCCGACGATCACTATGTGCCGGGCGCACGCGCCCGTCGGGATAGCGAAGACCGGGTGCCACCGGTGCCCGATCGCCCGGATCGTGCCGCCGACCGGGAGCCGGCCGCCGGAGGCGAGCAGGGGGACGGCGCCGGGGGCGGCGTTGCGGCCCCGTGCGGTGCGGACTCGCCGCTTCCACTGCCGGGTGTCGAAGGTGATCGGGGCGGAGGCGGTCAGGCCGTTCAGGCCGGTGGTGATGGCGTAGATCCGCCACGCTCACGCGAGCCCCGCCAGGATCAGCCCGGCCGGGACGGCCACCGGGGTCGCCAGGGTGAACACCCGCGCCGCGGCCAGGACGCTCAGGTGGGCCCAGCTGTGCTCCCAGGCCCGGGCCGGGGATCGG